>Ga0190308_1000299_pt1 | contig 16388 bp, 16 predicted proteins | sample 48700756_MG_FD_165050 | JGI IMG/M metagenome (GOLD analysis project Ga0190308, IMG submission 165050) | Hydrothermal vent sediment bacterial communities from Southern Trench, Guaymas Basin, Mexico - 4870-07-5-6_MG | ecosystem: Environmental > Aquatic > Marine > Hydrothermal vents > Sediment ...
ATTATGTTATTTTTAGTATGTTTCAGTGAGAATTGAAATAAATCATGTTATGCTAAATGTTGCGGGAGCTTAAGGGTGAATTAATGCTAGTATATGGGTGTTGGTTAATTGAGTTATGAGAAAAAAATTAAGGCGATTATATCATTGATTTTACTAGGTTTCCCCTCATTCTTTGTAGGTGTTCAACTCGCTAACTATGTTGCTATTTCTAATGAACCTCAAAATCGGTTTGGTTTACGCATTATTTGTTTGAATGGTACTAGGGAAGTATTTAATGGGCATGAAATATATCAGTTGGATTTTCTAGCTTTTAACGAGACTACTAAGCTAGTATTTATCGTACAGAATCTTATGAATAAACCGTTAAATGTCACAATAAGAGTGATGCAGGATAGGTCTCCGCATGAACTAGTTCCCGTAAACAAGATTGGTTATTTTATCGTGAACGGCAGATCCTGGAGAATAATTACTATAGAGTTTAAAGCGATTCAATCTCCTCCCGGCGATGAAACAACTCAAAATACTGGTATCTTTGTCTGGGCCGAATCCAGTAATGGAGTTATTTCTCAGCAAATTATATTATCTATATTTATTGGAGACTCTAGTTTCTCCTCTCCATTAGAAAAATAGGGTTTCTTAAATTAACTATATTTTGATTTTCTTAATCCCTTATTTTTTCGATAAAGAATTAATAAGCGAACGAAACCTAGATTTATTAGCACTTATTTGTGGTGTATTTTAATGCGTGTTTTTATTTCTGTTGATATGGAGGGTATTGGGGGGATAGTTAAGGGCTCTCAGGTTATTAGTAGTGGTAGGGATTATTCTCGTTTCAGGAAATGGATGACTGAGGAAGTTAAAGCTGTGATAGAGGGAATTAAGTCAGTTGTAGATGCGGAAATCACTGTTGCTGATTCTCATGGATCCATGTCAAATATATTGATTGAGGATTTGCCCGAGGGAGTTGAGGTTATTACTGGTTTTCCTAGGCCTGTTTGCATGGTTCATGGTGTTTGGAACGATTTCAATGCCATATTTTTCGTGGGGTATCATGCAAAGAAAGGGCAAAAGGGTGGAGTATTAGCTCATACAGTTGCTGGGAGAACATTCTTTAGCATACATATTAATGGGGTTGAGATGAGTGAATTTCATTTAAATGCTCTTGTTGCTGGGGAATATAATGTTCCAGTAGCTCTTATTGCCGGTGATCAAGAGATATGCGATGAAGCCAAGAAAATAGTTCCAAATATAGAGACGGTTATTACAAAAAAGGGAATAACTAGGTTCTCAGCTATAACGAAGACCCTTGAATCAATTAAAAAGGAGCTGAAATCAAGTGCTAGAACCGCTATTCAGAAGGTGATGAATAATGAGATTAAACCTCTTAAGTTGAATAGTGATTCTGTCGATCTAGTTTTAAAGTTCTTTGATCCAGATGTACCAGATGTCCTAGAATACATTAAGGGTTTTGAACGTGTTGATGGAAGAACTATCAAGTATGTTGCTCGTAATATAATTGAGGCATATAAGATGATTGAAGTGGCTATGATTCTGTCTATTGGTATCAACGCCATGCTTGAACGATTCTAAAAAATATCAGAGATATTTAATGCTAACTCCTCGTTATCTCTTTTATTATTTTCTTGATTTTTTCTTGAATCTCAACATTCATTCTTGCCTTCTTTTCGATTATCTCAACTTCATCAATATGCAAAATATATGTTTTACTGAGCTCACTATCAAGTTTCCTAGCCCTATAATAAGATGATGATTTATCAATAACTACTAGTTTTGTGCCTAGGGGTAACTCTGATAGAGAATACCCAGCTAGATACTTATTCTTGAAATATGTCTTCTTTGTCAATACAAGTATTCTCACGCTTGTTTCCCTTAGTAAGTAGAGTAGCGCTGCTAGTATTAATGTCCGCATGAAATCTTTACTTACCAAGAAATATTTCTCTACCCTATCCCTATCTCGTCTAGATAAGTAATCAAAGTATAAAGCTATTAAGAGACCGATTATTACATGTGACTTCGATTCTGACTCCCTAAGTATAAGCTCAAGGAATTCTATTGTCTTACGTGTAAATATTCTTTTTATTTTCCTGAAAAAAATTATAGTAACTAATTTCACTGGAGACAGTAACTCTAAAGGATTTGATTCAATTAATGACTTATCATGAAAATTTAGATGAATCAACTTGTAATAATTATCTCTAAGAATCTCGCTTAATTTTCGCAAAGGATTTATTTTTAGAGCATCTAGCTTAATTCTCAGCCGCATCTTTTTAATTAGAGCCAGAGTAAAATTAATTGCTAGCTCTCTTTTTACTAGCTCTAGTTCTCTCGCGTTAATGACTGATTTAGCAATACTTCGAATCGCCTTATCACGACTATTAATCAGGAATATCTCTATTTTCTTTGCAGGTTCAATAAGATAATGAGACACTTTATAATTAGTCATAACTCAAACCTTCCTCTTATATAGGAGTAATAAGTTATTGGCCTTGTTACCGGATCTCCATAAATACTTGGTTTTAGTATCTTCAGACTCTCTAAGGCTACTAATGCGCCAATAACCTGGTTTGTTGTCACTACTGATGGTTCATGAACTTCGATGCATCGTAATCTATCAGTTCTCGATGCATGATCTCTATACCTCATTACATCATTTAGGTTCCTTGTTTTTCCTGGGATATAAACTGCTATGTGGCCGGTAAATGGTGATGTCCCCGCGCTTATTAATGGTTTGTTTAACTCTTCGGCTAGATCAGCTGCGTCAGCTCTAGCGTCGAAATTATCCACGAGAACGAGGATTAGGTCAGCTTTCTTGAATATTTCTCTAAGACTGCCTTCTCGAGCATCTTTTAATGTGAACTTCTTCTTGATTGGAATAGCTTTGGTCTCCCCACCACTCATAACTCTTACTTTCTTCGCAAGCACTTCAGCCTTATTTAGATTAACTGAATCGTAGTAGCAGTATTGTCTATTAAGATTAGTTTCCTCAATCACATCATAATCTATAATAACTAATTCACCAACATGCATTTTTGCCATTGCTATTGCTACTGGATTACCTAAAGCACCAGCACCAATCATAATCACGCTATTCTTAGAGAAATCAACATTAGATGGATCCTTGTACTTGTATTTTAATGCTATGCTCTGTGGGTCAGAGAATTGAGGTGCTTTTCTTCTATCAATATTAATTAGGTTATATATCACCTCCTCATTACTTTGCTTTCTGTTAGATGCATAGTTTGACAATGTCGCTGAAGCTAATCCACCAAATAGTATGCTCATGATTTCTTCTTGGTGAAGCAATTTAAACTCCGGTAAAAAGAAATCAAGACTTATTCTATCTTTAGATAAATTTGAGTAATCCCAAATAACTATCATTCTTCCATAGCACGGTGCTGTGGAGAAAGAGATATATTTGATTTCATTATTCATTGCATATTTAAACGACACTACTTTTGATACTGGGTTATTTGTTGCATCTATTATTAAGTCTAAGTCATTTAGAAATATAGATAATTCATCTCTAATTAAGTCAACTCTGAAGTAACTAATCCTGTTACTTAATAGAGGATTAATCTTTGATAATAATCCAATTAGATCCGCACCTATGTTAATTTTTTGGTCTAAGAGCTTATCTCTCTTAACATCACTGGCTAGAATTCTTATTTCGCCTTTCTCACCAACACCCATTGATACTAGAGGCAGTAACGTGTAGTATGCTCCGTAACTACCCCCGATTACCCCTACCTTAAGCTTAGATATCTTCTCCTGATCCCAACCACTAATACGTAGTTGCCTATCGTATCTTAGAGACAGCATTAGAGCTCTCCACTACCGGCTTTTAGTGACGTTTCATTTTTTCCGACACCATCATCTTTATTTCATCATAACTATAACTAATAGCTTTACTATCACTAGGTTCCTGAATAAACTCTATAATCTCACCATTCTTTACTCTTTTTGGATCCTTATTAGAATCATACAACCATATCTCACCATAAAACTCTAGATCAGCATTTGTCACGATACTGTATACTGGTGCAATCCATTTTCTCTCGAAAAACCACCAATCACTATAATTAAGCAATAGAATAAGTATTTTAACTAATGACTCTTTCTCTTTACCTCTCTCTAAGAAATCTCTATTTAACAGTAATCTTATTAGATCTGTAGGGACATCTAGCTTCACCCTAATAAATGTTTTCTCACCCATTAAGACTAAGTCACCATCATCATAAGCGAATTTACTAATTCTCTTAGGATTAGAATCTAATTTTAGTATCGATTTTTTAGAATGAGATCCTATGAAACGAACTAATGCAAAGGTATTTCTATCATCTATTTCTGAATGAAAGGGGCTCATATCCCCATGACTATGAATCCAACCAACAAGTTTATAGTTAGTCTCGTTTATTCTTCTCTCTAATTCAATTAAGTTTACTCCCCCTTTACTTTCATCCTCTTTAACAAACGCCTTGTTGATTAATTGATATGGTATGAAAATATCCCTAACAACGTAATTCTCGTCCCCTAGAAGATAACCAATCCACTCATAATTGCTACCAAAAACCTCTCTTACAGCATCACAAATTAACTTAATTTTTCTCCTCACTTCCTGAACAACAACAATTCTTTCAAAAAACTTTGAAAGGAACTCTTTCTCCTTTCTATCAAATTTCTCCCTCATCCGCATTATCTCTAAAACATCACTTATTCTCGTTTGACGCATTAAATTTTCACCTTCCATTTCTTTCTCAATAATTGTAGCGCATCCCTATCTTTAAGATTCGTGATAGGTATATTCCTTCTCTTCAGATAATCAAAATTAACTTGCCTAACCCCGCACTCACCAAGAGTCCTATATGGACTCGCGCCATGTACATAGCCTTCTCTTATCATGTTAATAGCCATTTCAAGAGCCGTTAACAAGGCTGAAACATCTCCTCTCTTGCTTATGTTTGAGTAAGCTTGAGTTGTTTTACCGAAACATATTGATCTCTCACTTGTTGTGGATGATGATAGGAATGGATGCAGTGTCGGTGGGTCTAAGACTACTGCTGGTGATATCTCTATCTTATTTTTCTTTACATTAAATGGTACAGCTACCTTAAAGCTGGGAAAGAGATATAGATTTCCCCTCTCTCTATCATTTAGTAATTCTATTAATGCGAAATTTCCTGTCCAAGCATATAAGTAATGTTTTTCTCCTCTCCTCTCTAAGCCAATATCGGTTACTTCAATAAACCATCTCTTTGATCTAGATGCGCCGAGAACGAGACGAACTAGGTTCGCTGGTATATTTTTCAATAGCTTATTAAAGAACCTCTCTTTTGTTTCCCAGACATAAACTATTGCTAGAGAGTTAAGGTAGTTTGTTAGTATTGGTTTATAAAACTTCATGAAAAAATCTTTAATGCTATGTAGTTTCCTAGTCACTCTATAAATCTTAATCCCATTGTTATTCCTAATCCTCTTTAATTCATAGAAGTAACCATTCATGTATATGATCGAATCTATTCTCAAATCCCTCAGTATTACGCTTAAAAATCCAGTACTTTTCTTTCTGGATAATTCAGTTCTAGCAATAATGTACTCCTGCCTCAATCTATGGAACTTATCTATATCACTCATAATTCTAATGAATCTATCCTCAGTTTCGTCTCCATTTTGAAGTGGAATATTTATCCTCTTTATATTACTGAAAAAGGCATCAACTTTTTCCTTAAGAGTGACAGAAGCCTTCATGCCTAACCTTCTTGGGACAATCTCTTCAATAAATAATTGTAAAACAGCGTTATTCGATAAGATTTCACCTAAACCAAAAGATTCATCCTGGAGGCTAGGAATATACTTGCTCTCAAGACCCCTTATCCTGCTTAATATAAATTTTTTAACTCTTCTATCAGATAAAAGGAAACTCTCGAAACTCGATGTAGGGATCATTAACTCAAAGATAACTGGGACATCATTAATAATTATTGCTACATATTTTGTTGGATTTACTTTAGCTTCATCAATCTCTAGATTTGTTGGAAAAGCAATCAAGTTATTGATTATAGCGAAAACATTTAGAGATTTTATTGATTTATAAAAAAAGACTCAACGGCCCCTCCACCCATCTCTATCGGTTTAAACTCGAGATCTATAGCATTTATCTCCAAACCCTCCTCAGTCGTCCTTCTAGCTATGTGAACCTCAGGAATAGAGTCATCAGGGGTATAAGTAGCTAGCTCACTTAGAACTCTACCAGATTCCTCAGAGACAACTACAGCTTGCCAATTAGTATTACTCACTTCCCAATCATTCAATATTTGCAATACGGTCTCTAATTTAACTTTATCTGTCTCTGGTAGCATATCTTTAGCTGTCTCTAAGTAAGCTACGAGCTCTCTAACAGTAGCTTTGCCTCTATAAATTTTCTCAGCTAGTTTATCATTAGTGACCGGTATAGCTATGAAGTAGTTTTCTCCGGGCACCTTAATTCTAATAACGAGAGGGATGGATAACGTTTTATCTTCAGGCATAGAAACACCAATTAATAACCATTATTTATTATGTGTTAATGTGAATTTATAAATATGTTATTTATGTTCAAGAATTGCTAAATATACGATAACAATGAGGTTCAACCACTTTTTAAACAAACTTCCATTAAGTATTTTATTGGTACGGGAGCGTCTCTCTCATTATGCTTAAATACCTCAACTGCTAACTCTTTCCCAGAGGCATCGGAAATAGCTAATATCTCTAAGCTGTCTAGGAGGAAGAACCAATAAAGCATAGGTAGCTTCTCGAATGATTGCGCGAGGGATAAGAGCTCTTTACCTATCTCAGATAGTATGTTTTGTCTTACTGATTCTAGTTTGACAAACTTCGCTGCGTTTGCAAGGGATTTTAATAGGTTTCTGTATATAATCGCATATTCCGCTGGATTCTCACTCCATATAACTGCTAGCTCATCTGTTAACATAGAGTTTATTAAGTCAATTATATTGTTTGAGTATCGATTATTAATGACTAATATGTCCGTTAAGGCCAGCATGATCATTGATAATGATCTATATATGTGTACTTTTGGAACTAAATTATTCTTCTCGTACGATAGGATTGTTTTCAGATGCTCTATCGCCATCTTCTCATGTTTCTTGAACAGAATATCCCCGATCTCTTTCCCTTTTAGTTTCATGTACCATCTGAACAACTCGAAGTATAGAGCGATTATTTCAGCTTTCAAGTCTAGCCAGAAACCCTTGATTTTCTTAAGCTCTTTCTCCCAAGCATCCCAATTCTTAATTAATGTCTCTAAAATATTTTTAGCTTCCTCAACCTTCAATTCTGTCTGAACCAAGCTTGCTAGATTATTCAGTAGATGAGATCTTAAGTAAGATAAGCCAGCTACCTTGTTTTTATCCATTATGTTGACCATTTTTTGATAGATCTCTCCCATTCTAACTAACCATATATCCTGAGAGGTCTCCTTCATGAGTAATGTATTATAGAAGTATAAGAAGTCATCACAATAACTTCTAAATATGGGGTATTCATCTCCAAATTTATCTTTAAGCACTTTAGCTGTTTCTACATCTGGTGGAGGGAACGAAATTATCGCGTACTGTATTGATTCTTTCGTATCTGTTAGGATTTTTGTTAAAAACATGCGTCTATGCTTAAGGAAATAGAATTTTTTCTCTATTCCTGCCTTTATCTGCTTAAATGAGTTTAATTCATTAGTTAGAAATGTTCGTAGGATGGGATGATTTATTTTTGATACATAATTATTTAGCTCATCTAGAGATAAAATAGCTTCATCAGTTGCAGTCAACCTATTGAATATGTATGTCTTTAAAAATATTGGTAGAGATACATCATCTTTCACTTCATTAATCAATCTAGTTGAGAGATCGAGTGCTCTAAGGAAGTTACCTTTAGAGACATGATCTATTATCTCAGAATAATCAACGCTTTTAATTCTAGCAATCTTTCTTCTCTTAGAAAATTCTTCAAACGATAAAGATTTCTTTTTATAAACCTCTAGATCAATGTCCATATTATTTTCTTCAGCCAGAATTGGCTTTATCATCGTTATAATCTTCTTCAGGAATTTTATGCTTGGCGGCAACGTAATAATATTTTTCTCGATTACACCTATAACTTCCTCTCTAACATTATCATCCAGTTGGATTGAGAAAGGATCATATCCAAGATCATTCACGACTTTAACAATATTTCCAGCTAAATTAGCTAGTTTTTCATCCTCGACATCAGAAAATAACACTAAGATGAAATCACCTAAACGGGCAAAATAAAGGTGAATATTCTCTGTCTCTACATGTTTCAATTCGCTATGAACAAGCGTCTCCACGAATGAATACATAATTGAGCTAATTTGCGCGAAGAAATTCCTTCCCTCTTTCGTGAAAATTGGGACAAATTCTCTTACGATGAGTGATGTTCCACCGGAATCCGCTAGTACGTAACCTAGTATCAATCTTGGCACCTGTCCTCTGCTACCTTTTAGAAATGAAATTCCCATTGTTCACAACTCAGTAGATCGTGTTTCGATCAACATTTACCATAACACTATATTTCTTCCTCGCATTAAAGTTTGTTTATAAGGGCTTAAATAATATTTTGTTCCAAATATGTCGGCACAAAATATATAGAAATATTTTCTTTAAAATTTTTTCGCCAAAATAATTCTCACAACGCATTTTTAGCTAATTAGAAATGTTAAAAAAAGATATATTTTTGAATAACGGTAATTTTTTACTCATCACGTTTATTAACTTGCCCTATAATCGTTTTCAAATAGTATATTTTATATTATTCTTTCACTTATTGTAAAAATTAATAATTTTATTACCACTTTGTTTTTATTTTGGTGCTTATTTTGAGAGAATATGCTGATTTCCTAGCTAGAAAACTTAAAGAAAGTAGAGGAAGTTATCTAGATGTGGTCATAGCATTCTTAACTGGCTGGGCATGCACTGACTCAACAAAATCTTTCTCGATTACCATTAGGAGAATGCTTGGATTACCATATGTAGGAAATATTGATGGGGCGTATTCTCAGTTATTACCAAGATTATCCTCCGATCCAGCTTTTAGAAGCAAAGCTTTAGAAGCATTAGTTTTAGCGTTAGAAAGAGATTGGGTGCGTAAAGATTTATTAGAAGTTGCTTGGAAGAACGCTGCGAGGGAATTATTAGATGCAATGAAAGAATTATACCAAATTAGAAAAAACTACATAATTAAAATGTTTATGGAGGAGATTGAGAGAGCGATAATGGCACAAGAAGAAAAGACATTCGAAACTGTTCCCCCACCTATGGGTAGTACAGAAGAAATAGTTTTACCTCCTCAACCGAAGGAAGAGGAGATAAAACAAATAGAACAGCAACAGGAAACAGCTGAAGAAGTGGCTGAAGAAAGTGGTCTAGATCTTTTAATAGAATTATTTGAATCAATGAAAACTTCTCTTGACTCAATAAGCGATAAGATAGCAGGATTAACCTCTGAGGTCAAGGATTTAAAGGATTATTTACATTTGATAGGGGAGAGCTTATCAGTAATTCCAGAAACCTTAAAAGCTTTCTTCGAAGACTTAATCTCAGCTATTAAGGAAATAAAAATTCCAGAAATAAAAGTTGAGGAGACTAGTCAGGTTGCAGAGGTTACTGAAGTTAAAACTGATAGAAAAGAAAAAGAAAACAAAACTACACCTAAACTCGAGATAGCCCAAAAACTGATATCTGAACTTGAAGAGACTTTATCAGATGAAGAATTACTAATTCCTCAGAAAACAAAGAGAGAGATTTTCGTTTGCGTTGGTAATCTTAGTAGACTTGGATCAATGCTCACGGATAAAGCAATAATGTCACAGAATCTACGATGGAACATTAAAATTCCCATTAATGATTTCTTATACGATGTTATCTTGCAAGGCTTATATAAAGGGATACCAGATAATGTATTGAAAGAAATTCTAAGTGAAGGAGCCGGCTTAATCATAATGTTCCCGATAAAAAATAAGAATGCACTTCAAGGCATAGTTGACCAATTACTGAACTTAATGAAAAATCTGAAATTCGTGGTTATAGATAGTGATACACCAGTGATGAATTTAGATAAATTAAGCGGCGTTAAAATAATCTTACAAAAAATCCAAAGTTTCGGGGATTTGGAGACAATACTTAGAGACAAGGTTTTGCCAAATCTATAAATTATTACTTTATTTTTTGATAGTGCTAGCATAACTCTAATAAGAAAAGTAAAGTTTATAGCAAATGCAATAAATTTGTTACTATCAAGCACAGTATTCTCTCTTTCTCATTCTCCTTGTGTAAATAAACCTAATTGGATTGAAATAAAAATAAAAGAACTAACCTAAAACTATTCGTCTACTTACTTTTCTGAGCTTTATAAGTTTTTAAATACTCTTGAAATTGGTGTTGGGAACACATGCATTCGAAACTCTAGAAAACATCCATATGGTGTTAGATCTACTCTATTAATCTTCTTTTTAAGCTTTTCTAACATTAGATTTAATATTTCTTCACTTTCTTCTGGATCAGCTTTCTCATCTGATAAATGAGCAAATGAGTGCAATATAACTACTTCTACCATTGTTTTCCTTTTATACCATGTTATGTTATTGATAGCTTTCCTTATCACTTTACTTTGATTATTGAGATCTTTTGGCTCAATATGAATAAAGATTACAGCGCAATTACTATACTTTTTTTCTTCATTCTCAGGGCAAACCTTATTGCTTAAACCAGGTTTTCCAACTCTGAACCAGAACTCCTTACAATGAAACATCAATAGTTTCATTTTGATTTTCCTTATATTATTGCTTTAATAATTCAATAAACTTCTTCATCCAGCTTGGTAGATCATTTGGATATCTCGAAGTAACTAGATTACCATCAACTACAACTTCTGAATCAATCCACTCTGCCCCAGCTGCAATTAAATCATCTTTGATACCATAATAAGATGTCATTCTTCTACCCTTAACAGCTTGCGCAGAAATTAATAATTGTGGTCCATGACATATTGCTGCAATAGGTTTATTTTCCAATACGAAATGCTTCACAATATCAATTGCTTCCCTATGCAATCTAACTCTCTCTGGAGCCCTACCACCTGGTAATACTAGTGCGTTGAATTCACTTGGATCAATTTCATTAAAGTTTTTATCCACTTTTAGCGAGTACCCATGCTTACCAGTTAACATATCTTTATAAGATGCGACTATTACGCTAAATCCCTCTTCCTTTAACCTGTATATTGAGTAGAAGACCTCTAAATCCTCAAAGTCCTCTCCAGTTATGAGTAATATCTTCTTCAATACTATCACCCTTAATCTATTGGAGACTAGAATTTATTGATTTGTGTTATATTATACCATTGTTATTTTAACTCTTTAGCAACCATCATTGATAATTGTATTATTCATGTAACTCCTCAATAATTCCATAGGTTTTAATAATACAAACCAACTTAATTCTCACGCTGATCTGTTGCGTGATCTGTATGCTAGCGAATATGCTGACTTTTTCAAGCAATGAAAGCGATAAGTGGTTTAGGTTTGTGATGGATAATTGGAGACCTAGACATGAGACAGTGATATTAATTCCCTGTGCGAGCACTAAACCATTCCATATGTCGATAACTCATCGTAATTTTCTAAGACATTTATGGGATGCTTGGTTAAATGATAAAATAGATCTCGTAATTGTAAGTGAACCGCTGACAGTTATTCCCGCCGAATACGATTATCCAGAACCCATCTACCCAATATATGATTATCCACCTAACTTAATTAAAGAGAAGAACGATTTCAGTAAAATAGAGAGAAGCATATGGAGATATAGATTTACTCTATTTATGAGATTGATAGGTAAAAAGAAATGCTTCTTTATACTATATCCCTACCATAGATATATCTTGGGAGGCATCCTAGAGAGATTCTGTGTAAGCGGTATCTATGTCGAGAGACCATACTTAACTAAGGGTATTAATCTACTTACCTCATTAATAAACAAGAACCAATATATGGCCAACACAGGCTTCCTATACGTTAATTCTAGAATTAAATTCTTACCAATCGATATACCCTCAATTATCAAAAAATGAGCTATTATTAGTAATCTCTTCTAGTCCTTGTTTCTCTATATGTTTTGCCACCCTTATCGATAAAGCCACGCTCCTCTTTAATAAGATCTTTGATCTCATTAGCCCAAGCAACATCTATCCTCCTGAGCAATTTTATGAACCTATGGATTGATTTAGATACCGATTTAACTCTTGGATCAGCTTCACTGACTATATCTACTATTATTTTAGCAAGCTTTCTAGCTGAATCTGTTTCGATTAGCTCCTCTAAAGCATCAAGCAGATAATTCATGGTTTCATCAAAGTCATTTAATTGCTCCGCCCTCTTTAGCATTTCATTGATATAGTTATCTGATAGGGAGACATTAGCGCTTTGAGCTGCTTTAATAGCTCTACCGAGAATTTTACTCTCTAACTCCTTACCTAATGCGCTCTTAACCGCCCTATCAAGCAGTTCTATCACATATTTCTTATCACTCTCACCGATCCCATAAGCTAGGTCAATTAAAGCCATTGAGAACTTTTCTCTGCTAAGCGTTTTCCTCAATTCATTTAGATAAGCCTTAAGCTCTTTTCGAAATATAGACCAGAAAGCTGGAATAACTTTGAGCTCTCTATATGCCTTACCGAACCATTCGAGAGAGATATAATCTGTGAAGAAAGATAATCTAGCTAGATCACTCCTTAAAATGGATAGCACAAAATCAAGTATTCTCCAGGCAGAGTCAGGATCAGCAAACGCTGCTTTTGAAGCCCCTAAGGCAAGGAGATACATCTCTTCACCATCTTTTAAATCTTCAGGGGAATACATCCATACTTCCTCAGCCGCATTGATTGCTAATCTAGCCCCCCAACTCATGTCAATCCATGCTGCTACATCAGCCGCAACAGCCATCAATGCTGCTCTCTTTATCCCATCCTTTATTGATCTAATTGAAGGAATTATGTATTGATCTAGGAGTTCACCTGCCGTTCTTAGCATTCTACTTTTACCCGCTAAATCAGCAATCCTTAAGGCAGTTAGGATATTTTCTATATTAGGGCACTTAAGCGCTATCACACAAGCTTCCTGGAACAAAGTTTCCGATTCACCTTCCTGCCCAATAAGAGCCTTAGTGAAAGCTATCTGTCCTAGTAAATCAGCGGCCTCTCTCCCATTTTTCGATACACTTTTAATAGCGAGTGCTACTGCTTCGTCATAAAGTTTTTCAGCTGTATCTCTTAGATCTAGTGATAAAGTGTAATATAGGTATGCAACATAAGATTTTATTATTCCCCTAACATAGAAATCATTTATTGACTCTGCTTCCCTCAAACTTTCCTTTGCAACTAATTCAGCTTCATGGACATCTAACCATTCCACCTTATTATCTTCTCTCCTAACAATAATGCTTAAGTCCCTTATCCCTTCGGCTAAGTATGCTAATGCCTTGGCCCTAGACTCAGGATTATCTAGAATTGTAATACAGGTAATTATTTTCTCGTAGATATTCTGAGCAAATCGCTCTAAATGCTCCATTAGTGAAATGACCTCTCTTCTAGCCCTCTCCTCCTTACTCAACATGTTAATTGTTCGTCCTACTTCAAATAGTAAATAGCTCGCAGTTCTAGCTCTGTCTAGCTCACTATCAATCTCATTTAGAGATTTAATTGCATGGCTAATCAAAGACTTAATATCACTCATTCCTATTAAAACTGCTGTTCTAATAGCTTTACCTAGCGCTCTAGCCTTATGATCAGGGTTCCTACCTTTCTCTAGTATTTTTATTGCTCTATCAAAAAGCGAACTAATTATTTCCCTTGCTTCTGCTTCAAATTTACTATCATCAATGATTTTTTTGCTCAGTTTCACAAATTTACTAGCTCTTATAAAGCCTTGAGAGAGAGATTCCCATACAGCTAAGTCGTATGTTCTTAATAATTTTACTTGATTATTTAAAAGTCTTAAGTTCCTTTGGATGATATTCTTAATAATGCGCCGAAGAACCTCCCTCGGATCTAATCGTCCCTTGCAACCCATAATATCACTCTCATTGATAACTATCAGATTAAGCTAGATTCCATCTTTATTTAACTTTATTTTTTAATAATAAGCTAGTAACTCTTTCTAATATAGTGATGAGAGCGCTCCCACTGAGTAATCACGATGAAGAAGTCGATCTCATCTGATTAATCCTTTACAAAAAAAATAATGATTGTTATCTATACTTAATCACTCTTTATACCAATTATTGTTTGTGTTTCTGCCACGTACCATCTTACCATATCCTTAAACCACTTCCAAAACTCTACATACTTTTCAAAACTCTCTGATTCTACCACTAAGAATCCATTCCAGTTGGAGCCAAAAGCATGTCTATTATTGCTAACTATATTGACTCCCTCTGGTAATTTCGATTTTAACTCTGACCATTCCTCTCTAGCTTTCTCCTCTTGAGATCTAGATAGTTCCTTAAACCTATAAAACACTATAACTGTGTAAACCATTATTTAATGCACCTCAAACATTATAGAAAAAGCAATACATTATCATGTCTTTTTCGGAAAATAAAAAATAATGTGAAATAAATTTAAAGTTTTCCAAGATTTCCATAAGTTTCAAAAAATAACACTTTCTCTAAAGGTCTTCTCTTTCGAGGCTTAGGATCTTCTCCAGGCACACCAATCGGTATAATAGCTACTGGCCTTACCTCATCAGGTATATTTAAGATTCTCTTAACCTCACTATCTCTAAATGCCCCAACCCAACATGTCCCATAGCCGAGTGCACAAGCAGCTAATAAGATATTTTGAATAGCTGCTGCCGTGTCTTGAATACAGTATAGTTTAGCTCCTCGCTCACCATAGATAGAAGCTGTCCTCATAACATTAGCGCACACCACGATAACTACAGGAGCTTCTGCAATAAAGAATTGATTTAAAGCTGCTTTAGCTAGCTCTTTCTTTTTTTCATGCGACTCTACTAGAATAAATTCCCATGGTTGTAAGTTACCTGCATTAGGGGCCCATATAGCTGCCTCAAGAATAGCTCTTAAGTGCTCTTTCGGGATTACCCCAGATTTATACTTTCTAATGCTTCTCCTCTTTTTTATAACCTCAAATACATCCATCTGGATCATTCACCTACTTACCCTACCTATAATCTCATTAGTTTATATACATTTAAAAACGTGTAACATCGCTTTAAAAAAGCAAAGAAATGTTTAATAAGGTCTCCAATAATCATCAATTGTAACTGTATAAACTATATTTAAGAAAAATTTTATTAAGTTTTTAACACTTAAGTAAAATGAAATTCTACTGCTTAAAAAAAGGTGAAAAAATAATGGTCAAAGTAAAGATAGAGCCTCGTGATAATTGCATTAGTGATGGAGTCTGCATAGCGCTTTGCCCCGATGTTTTTGAGTGGGGAGATGATGGAAAGTCCCAAATTGTAGCTCAATACCGGGTTAATGATAATATCGCTGAAGGCAATGTTCCTGACGATTTAAAGGATTGTGTTAAGCAAGCTGCAGACTCCTGCCCAGTCCAGATAATCCACGTGGAAGAATAAAATTCCCTATTTAATATTTTCTTATTTTTGTGCAACCATACAATTAATTCCTTTAATCTTCTCAATTAAAACTGGTTTCCAGCCAGCTTCTCTAATTATATCTATCAGTTCTTTTTTGCTATAGATGATTAGTTCAATTCTCACTTCTCCTAAGTAATGGCTTTGATTATTATTTTCAATCTCATATATGCGCCATGTCTTTAGTAATTTCCTCTCAGATTTGTTAAACCGTTCAACTGAATATACTTGATATTTATCGTGATAAAGTATTGAGAATAGCTGAAATGGCTTATAACTCTCTTTCAATAAGATATCGAAAATTATTAAGATTCCTCTAGCTTTAACTATCCTGTTTATTCGCTTTAGTAACTTAATGTCTTCTTCCTTGGAGTAATATCCCAATGAGGACCAAACTAATAATGCGGCATCAAACTTTGTTGAGAATTCTAATGCATCTATCCTTCTAACGTCATGACAAATAAATTTAGTCATGCTACTTACTCCAAGTCTTCTAGCCTTATTGACAGCATCATTAATGAACTTTTCAGAAAAATCTATTCCTATTAGTCTATAACCATACTTAGATAGACTAATTGCAATTCTACCATCCCCGCACATCACATCAATTATATTTCCCTGTCTTATCTTAAACTTCTCTAGGATTTTCCTGATTATTAAGGCGTCCCTCTTAGCG
>Ga0190308_1000300_pt1 | contig 16349 bp, 15 predicted proteins | sample 48700756_MG_FD_165050 | JGI IMG/M metagenome (GOLD analysis project Ga0190308, IMG submission 165050) | Hydrothermal vent sediment bacterial communities from Southern Trench, Guaymas Basin, Mexico - 4870-07-5-6_MG | ecosystem: Environmental > Aquatic > Marine > Hydrothermal vents > Sediment ...
AATACGGCTTATTCACAGGAAAATAATATCAGTATAATTTTCAGAAATTCATTAGGGCAGTATTACTCAACTAATCTATACCAAACCCTGATTAGTGACCTAGAAAAAGTTGGTGTTGAGGTATCTTCATACAATGCATCAGAGTCATTACCAACAATAGATAATCTCTCTAAGTATGATATTCTTGTCATACCTAATCCTGGAACGGGCTTTAGTACAGATGAGTTATCATTGATAAAGCAATACCTTGAATCTGGTGGAAACTTAATAATAATGGGGGATATACAATATGATGATAGGCACTATGGCAAACCAAGTGAGTTAAACTCTTTGTTGTCATATATAGAATTATCAAACAAAGTGATGTTTTGGGGAACGAATGATAACGGGGATGAAATAAAAGATGATTCAAGTAACGTAGGATCTAGAAACTGGCAAATACTCGTTACTTCTAAGTACTTTAATCCACACATAATAAGTGTGGGCATTGAAAAAGTTGTGGTTAATAGTCCCTCTCTAATCGTTTCTGACCCAAACATAATTGTAGCTACCTCTCCAGCGTCTTCTTATGCTGAGGACACGCAGGGAAACGTACATAAGAAAGGCCAAATCCCCTGGTTAGTGGCGATAGAGACCTCGGGTGGAAAAGTAGTGGTTTGTGGTGGATCTAGAATATTTAGTGATGCTACATTGTATGGAACTGGAACGAATTATATAAGCTATGCAGATAATGAGAAACTCTTCTTCAATATTGTTTGGTGGATTACAAATCAAAAAATAAGTGCTCCAGTAAGAGTAGTTGTTTACTATAGCCTACTGGATTATATAGGGATAATAGTAGGGATCATAGTCGCTCACATATTTAGATTGAGGAGCAAAGAAATACTAGTATATGCCTTACTAGCAGGAGTTATTTTTGCTTTAATAGGGATGATACAGATATTTGTGCTTGGTGAAACAGTAATAGGTGTTCTTGGATCAAGCTGGGGATATGTAACAACAGCATTGGGGTCGCAGATGGGAATTGATGCGTGGGCTATCGCTGGTATGAGATTTTTCTTAGCGGGGCTCGTTTTAGTGGCATTAGGAGCAGCTATCTATTGGCTTGTTATGAAAATTGATGAATATCTTAAACTAGGTATTAGGGAAAGGTTATCTAAATAATTTGTAGTTTTTCCCAATTTTTCTTAATACATCTTTTTCTATTGTATCACTCGTAAGAAGCAGTTAACTAATGATTAAGCATTTAATAAGGCGTCGAAATGAGCGTTAATATCGATGAAGTAGTAAAATTAATGCGGGATACGGAAAATATAAGAAATGTGGGGTTTGCTGGACACATTGATCATGGTAAAACAACCACAATTGATTGTTTATTAGCGTATTGCAATGTAATAGCACCTTTTTTAGCTGGTCAAGTTCGATATCTGGATTACTTAGATATGGAGCAGAAAAGAGGTATTACAATTAAATCATCAGTTATTTCTATTCCTGTTAAGATCGGGAATAAGCAGAAGTATTTACTAAATCTAATAGATACCCCTGGACATGTTGATTTCTCTGGTAAAGTCTCAAGAGCTTTAAGATTAATGGATGGAGTGATCATTGTTGTCGATGCTGTTGAAGGTATAATGGCTCAAACAGAAGCGTATTTGAAATTGTCTTTAGAGGAGCATGTTAGGCCATTACTCTATATTAATAAGATCGATAGGTTAATAGCTGAATTATCACTAAATATTCATCAAATACAAAATAGGCTAGAGGAAATAATCTTTGGTTTCAATGACCTAATAGAAGTATTTGGAGAGAAGTATCAGAGAAAATCATGGAAAGTTAATCCAGCTAGAGATTCCGTCATTTTTGGATCGGCGCTTAATTGTTGGGGTTTCTCTCTTAGTAAAATAATGGAATTAAACATGAAGTTTAAGGATATAATTAAAATCTTTAAGGAAGACCCTAAGAGGTTGCGTGCAACGTTACCTTTAGGTGAAACACTGGCATTAACAATATTTAAGAACGTTCCAAATCCAAAGAAAGCTCAATCATACAGACTAAAATATCTATGGACAAGTGATAAGCTGCCCAAGGAAATTGAGTTATGTTCTACTAACGGTTCAACAGTTTTTTATGTCAGTAAATGTACATTAGAGTCGGGAAAAATACTAGCTATAGGTAGAGTATTTTCAGGGGTATTACGGGTTGGGGAGTATATATGCTTAAATACAGGCGATACTAGGAGAGTAGATGCTGTTAGATTAATGCTTGGAAGCAAAAGCAAGTTTGTAAATGCTATTTACTCAGGAAATGTCTTCGGAGCATTTATAAAGGCTAGAGCAGGGGAGACTTTCAGTAACAAATTAATTAAGGGACATTTCAGAGTACCAAAATACGTTGCAGTCCCAGTTGTATTCGTAGCTATTGAACCAAAAAGTACCCAGGATTTCGATAAATTATTAAAGGAACTTGAAATATACAGCATCGAGGATCCTAACATGTTTTTTGAGATTAATAAAGAGACAGGAGAAATTCTGCTTGGGGGAATCGGTGAGTTACATTTAGAGATAATATTAAATGACCTGATTAAAAAAATCGACATTTATTCTACTGAACCAATGGTCGCTTACAGAGAACTAATAATTGGTCAAACAAAAATAGATCAAAATAACTTGCTTATAGAAATCGAGGGTATCAAAGACTTAGAGTTATTGAGAAAAGCGATATTTGGTGAAATAGAGGATTCCGAAAACGGTAATATAATACAACTAAAGAATTTTAATCAAGAGGAGAAAGATGCAATAAAATCGATAATTAAATCAGCTTTAAAAAATGGACCGCTCATAGGTGAACCTGTAATAGGTTGTAAATTACAGGTAATTAAAAGGAATGCTAAAGAAAAAACAGATATGAACGCTTTACTTGCAGTTTTATCCAGAGCGCTAGCAAGTCTAAAAACAGAATTAGCCGAACCTTATTATGAATTTGAGATATCTACAAAACCAGACTATGTAGGAAGCATTATTTCTGAAATAAATAGACGTGGAGGTAAGATAAAGAAATTAGAGGGAGGTGAGGGGGATTATGTTAAAGTTCGTGGGATGATACCTGTGAGAACATCATTAGGTCTTCCAAGTGATATCAGAGCTTTAGCGCATGGGAGAGCTTATATACAACTTAACTTTTACAATTATTTAGTTGCTGATGAGAAAGCTAAGGAAAGAATAATAAATGATATAAAATTGAGGAAAGGGTTGGAATGAGGTAGTATTCATGAGCAATGAATTCATCTATTTGACTGAGCATACCGCAGATGTAGCTTTTATAGCTTATGGGGATGATTTCAATGAAGCATTTGAAAATGCTGCTAAAGCTATGTTTAATGTAATTACTGATATAAAGAAAGTGGAAGTGAAAAAATGTCTTGATATTAAAATAGAAGATGACGATTTAAGAGGTCTTTTAAAGAAATGGCTTGAAGAGCTTCTTTTCTATTTTGATGCTGAAGGCATTGTTTTCTCTGAATTTAAAGTACTTATTAAGAGAAATGAAAAATATAGGTTGGAAGGAAAGGCATGTGGAGAAGCCTTTAATATTAATAAACACGCATCTGGAATAGAAGTTAAAGCAGTTTCATATCATTGGATGAAGATTGGTGAAGAAAATGGAAAAAAATTTGTTAGAGTTGTTTTAGATATTTAAGGTGGTGATATGCATGTCATCTAAGGTCAGCAATGTAGCAGAAGCAAGAAAAAAATTGGAGGAAACTCTAAAGTTAATTGTGGAGAGTGATGAAAATTTATTAGGGGCAATGATAGTAGATAATGAGGAGGGATTGCCATTAGTGTTTGTACCTAAGTCTGAGGCATTTGAGATAGATGTTGGACCTAGTGGTGAAGAGGAAGAAGCTTTAGGTGGAACGATTCTTGATAGCTTTAATCAGTTTCAAAAATTAATATCTCCAGATAGGTTAAATCTTGGAAAGCTAAGTAGGGTTTTGTTAGAAGGTGATAAGGGTATTGCAATAATTTATCCAATGGAAAAAGCAAACGCGGTTTTGCTTTTATATGGAAAAAGAGGAGTAAAGGTAGGGTTCATATATACTATACTTAGTGAGATAATGGAGGAGATGGAAACATTATCAAAAATAGCTCTAGGAGCGATATAATTGCATTACAGATTTTTCATAATAGATGCCAACTGGGCATAAATTGTTACATATTAGGCAACTAATGCATTTTTCTTTATTAATGGTGATGTGATATTTATTCCCCTTATTGATGATCTTTATAGCTGATGTAGGACATGCATATTCGCATAATCTGCAACCTAAACACATATTGGATCTAGTTATTATTCGTATAATATGTTTTAATGTTTTGATTCCATTAACGTCTGGTGATAGATGTATTACTAGTTTTTTCATTCTATGATCCTCCTATGGATGCGCGTAGGCAAATACTATTAATTCTCCTTCATTTCTATCGACTTTTCCGAAACCAAATCTCTCCATTTGTACAAATTCCCCAACCTTTAGTTCCTGTGCTTGATATTCTACTAATCCAGTTTTAATTTCCCCATTTGGCATAATAATTTTGGAAGTTATGCAAAGTGGATCATTAGGCACCCAATGCAATTTGCTTATCTTTGGTATTAATTCAAAGCTATGGAACCTTGATAAGATCTCTCTAGTATCGAAATCAATTTTCTCTATTACTATGTTCATTAAATCTTTTAATCTAACAGGCTCCCTATTGCTCATAGCTTTACTGAGCAAATTTTGGTCAGTTCTGGATAAATAAACATATAGAGTATTTGCATTATTTTCCTGAGATGTATCTAATCTATAATACCTAAAGCCTGCATCTTCTTTTTCTGGTATCCAAGCCATCCTAACATGGAGGGTTTTCTTAGGGATATTAATTATCTTCAGTTTAAATGGATCCTCAACAAATGATATCCTGCGAGCTATAGGGGATAGCATTTGTCTATTAAACGCATAGAGGGTCTCTAAACTAACCGTTGCATCGCTCTTTGTCATACCAACATGCAGAGCCATTTTCTCTATGGCTTTAGGGTGAATACCTCTCCTGATTAATGCTCTTATCGTAGGTAACGTTACGTCATCCCATCCAGACAAGGAACCTTCACGTAGCGCGCTTCTTATGTGGCGCTTATGCATCTTTATTTCTGGTAAGCGAAGCATACCATATTGAATAGTTATGGGTGGTGTCCAACCAAATGCTTTATAAATTTCTTTTTGAACAGCTTCATTTGTCTCGTGCTCCTTGCCACGTATCACATATGTTATCCCAGACAAGTGATCTTCAATTGCGCATGCATAGTTATATAAGGGATAAACACGATATTTATAACCAGTTCTAGGATGAGGTACGGAATCTATTATTCTTAGTAGTGGAGGATCCCTTAAAGCTGGATTCGGATGGTTCATATCAGTTTTTAATCTAACAACAGCTTCTCCTTCTCGATACTTACCTTTAATCATTTCTTCCCATTTTTCGACATTATCCATAGAATCTCTATGAGGACAAGGCTTTCTCTCTTCTTTGTATCTCTTAAATTCCTCAGAAGTACATGTGCAAACGTATGCTAAACCTTTTTCAAAAAGTTTCTTAGTCAGTTCATAATAAATATCGAAGTGATCACTTTCGTAAACTAACTCATCCCACTCGATACCCACAGATTTGAGATCCTGCATGATCCATTCATAATAAATTTTCTTTATTCTTTTCGGATCAGTGTCCTCTAACCTAAGGATAAACTTTCCATTATACATTCTTGCATAAAAATAACTAAGAAATGCTGCCCGAAGTATTTGACCCAGATGCAATGCTCCAGAGGGAGCTGGAGCGAATCTGGTGACAACAATCTTTACTTTATCTATTTTGGATAGTGGTGGTAATCCTTCTCTTGTCTTCTTGCTTTTCTCTTCTATGAGATCTTCGAGACTAATACCATATTTTTTCGAGAGGAGTTCTAACTGTTGATTTTTTGTTGATGAATTTACTTCATTTATTACTCTATTAACCATATCCATTATTTCAGCTCTCTTCTCTTTATCTTTAATTAACTTTTTTAATTCAGGTACCTCACCAAGCAGTTTTTTGAAGACCGCTTTTTTATCAGCTTTCCCCTCATGTAAAACAGCGTTTATTAATGCATGTTTTCTTATGATATCTATTAGATCACGCATTTCTGATTAACCTCCTAACTAAAGGCAACCAGTAATTTACCTCTCTCTCCTCATCCCATTCACTTAAAATTTTCACCGCTTCACTAGCAACCAAAGCAGCTTCCTTTTCTCCTTTTTTCTCGAAAACATTGGTGATTCTGTTGGCGAAAACAGCGCTTATACAACCAGCTCTAACTTTGAAGATATTTGAAAGAGTAAATAAAGTAGCAGCCTCCATCTCAAAGTTTAATACATTAAGTTTTCTCAGAGAATCTATTAGACCTTTTTGCCAGGAGGGCAAATAATCATTTATGGTAGGTCTTTCCTGTCCAGCATAGAATGAATCAGTACTAGCAGTGATTCCAACAAAATACCTATATCCAAGGGTCTCAGCAGCAGCTATCAGGGCTAATGTGACATCTAAACTCGCTGATGCGGGATATTCAACTGGTGCATATACTTTACTCGCTCCCTCTAGCCTCATAGCTGAGCTTGATATAATTAAATCACCCGGCTCTATTTCTGGCTGAATAGCACCAGTACTTCCCACACGAATAAATGTATCAGCACCTACGTTTATTAGCTCTATTAGAGCTATTTCAACTGCAGGACCGCCTATGCCTGTACTTACAGCGCTAATTTCGATTCCTTTATATTTTCCTCTCACTGATCTATATTGCCTATGAAATGCAATTTCTCTGGAGTTGCTCCATAATGATGAAATAATGTCAATTCTAGCTGGATCTCCAGGCAATAGTACGTATCTAGGTAGTTCTCCTGGTTTTATCTCGATATGATACTGTAACTTTCCCTCAAACTCGGGTCTATCTGCTCTAGTTCTCTTGCTCTCTCCCATCTTAATCACCCGATAACTTACTTAATAGTCTCTCAATTTCATCTAATAATTGTTTACCCTCTTTTGTTTTCGGGTAAGTCACTGTTCTTACGCTGCTAGGAGGTTTCGTGATGAATTCACGTACCTTCTTAGGCCAATTATCTGGATCAAAGCCTTTTTGAGCAAGGAATGATAATAACCATCTCTCAACGCCAAAACCAGAGCATCCAGTCCAAATTATTTTATCTTTTGCCTGGTGTTTTATTTTAAAGGAGCTAGTATATTTTGTTCCATGAATGGAAATATTTCCTATTTCGAGCCAAGCATTTTGTTCTTTTCTATCACCTTTATAGGGTAGCCAAGCCTCAAAATCGATTGTTCCTGGTTGATTAATATCTATCTCTCCAGTTTCCTCCTCGATTTCACCTGCATGAACTAAGAACCACGGAGTTACCCAAGCCCACCTCCATTCCAGGTCGAGTATCTTGTCCATAAAGTACTCATATTTTTCTAGAAGCTGATTGCGTATCTCTATTACTTGTTCTGGTTCTCCTATCCAAGTGATTTCCGTTCTGTGGAATTCTACTAATCTCTCTATTCCACGTAATCCCCCAGATTCCCACCTAAAACTTGGTCCAGACCTATCGAACCATTTCATTGGAAGCTTATCGACATCTATTATTTCTCCTCCAAAAAACCAGTAGAATGGTTCACATTGAGCAAAACATATGAAATATGAAGGAGCCTTAGTGTACTTTCTTAGCTCTTCAGGAGGAGCCTCTTCAAGCACCGTTACTAAATCCGTCCATTCCTCTAAATCCTCTGGATTATACGCAATTGGTTGGCTTGCAAACATCATTTGATGAACTGTGCCTTTTAAATGCCCTGTTTTTACTCCTATTTCTAATGGATTAATCTTTGGATATATAGCTTCTATGAAACCTAGTGGTTTTAATACTTCCCTATAAAACAATCTTTCGAATTCTCTTATTATATATGTGATCGGTGGAGTATAAAGCCACTGCCCAGGTGCATATCTCTTTATCCATCCAATTTTCTCCAAGATTATATTTGGATCATCTCTAAATCTTGGTTCTTTCTTCTCACTTTGCTTAATTAATCTCCAGTGCTCGATTTTTCCACCCCACTTAAGTTTTCTTTCCTTAAATTCTAATAGTTTCAGTAACCTATCAATGATTGGTCTTTTAATGTCGCTTTCACTCAGATCTTCTAGTTCTATTATCGTGTTAGAGTCCTCGTTATAGACGTTTTTTACAAAAGGTAATTTGGTTGAAACATGCAATATTGTATCTATAACTATCTTAGCTTGATGTAATGTTAGCCCTCGAATCCCAATCCTCATCTCTCTGCCAAGTAAATTCGATAAAAAATTTTTTACACGTAACGCTGCATGGTGTAATCTGACACGAGAACCACTCTCTATCTCTAGTATTAACCTATTATTCAAGATCTTAAAGTCTTTTATTCTAGCTGCTTCCTCACGTTTTTTAGCTCCTCTTAGTAAAAAATCATTGTTTAGTTCCTCAATAGCTTTATTTAGTATTTTCTCCTTATCTCTAGGTATTGTGCCACTTAAAAAATACTCAACGTATCCATGAAATCTCATCATATTAAATCACTCCTAGTCTTATTGGTCTTTACTATGTCTGATATAAATATTAGGAAAATAAGATTTTCTATGCTAGAGGAAACCGAATTAGAAATTAAGAATTTCGATGCCTTAGCTTTAGCATTGGGCGAGCACTGTCTCAAAAAACTTCTAAAGGGCAATCCATTATTTAGAGAGATATATGGTTACTTTCTTAGATCTAATAAACCTATCATATTAGTGGAATATGGAGGGGAAAATATCTTGGGGATGACAAAATTATTGAAAAGATATCTAGAGAAAATGGCAAATAAAGTTTATTCTAACATACTCTTTATATATGATTTTACTGAAAAAGATTGTTAATTCTAACCCTTGAGGGGTTAATAATGTTTTTGTATGAACATGAAGGAAAAGAAATTTTTAGGAAGTATGGAGTTCCAATACCTCCTAATGGCATTGCTTATTCTGTTGAAGATGCATTAAGTATCGCTAAGAAAATAGGTTACCCAGTGGTTATCAAGCCTCAAATTCTTGGAGGACGGCGTGGAAAGGCGGGAGCAATAAGATTCGCGGAAAATGATGAAGAATTAACAAAGCATGCAAATGAATTATTATCAATGGAGATACGTGGAGAGCGAGTCAAGAGAATTCTGGTTGAAAAAAAGGTAAATATAGTTCATGAATACTATTTGTCATATCTTATGGATTTCTACGAGAGAAAACCAATCGTTATGTTCTCAACGGAGGGTGGTATTGAGATAGAAGAAGTAGCTAGAACTAAACCAGAAGCAATATCGAAAAAATACTTATCATTAGATTACGGAATGACAAGTTTTATTGCTATGGAGATGCTGAATGAAGTTGGTATTAAGGGACAAGAAGCAAGAAAATTTGTACCAATTTTCATTAATTTGTGGAAAGCATTTAGCGAGGGAGACTTATTATTGGCTGAAATCAATCCACTAGTTAAAACAGCTGAAGGTGATATAATCGCAGTAGATGCTAGAGTAATGGTTGATGATAATGCTGAATTCAGGCAAGGATGGATAAGAGAGTTAAAAGAGAAGAGAGGAGGGAAAGAGAGCCTTGAATTTAAGGCTAAGGAGAAGGGAATATCCTTTGTGGTCTTAGATGGTAATGTAGGGGTTATTGGGAATGGTGCTGGACTCACGATGGCAACTGTTGATCTAGTTAAGGAATTTGGTGGGGAACCCGCAGACTTTCTGGATATCGGAGGCGGGGCTGGGCCAGAGAGAGTCTTTGAGGCAATAAGAACTTTAACAGAGTTACCAAATATAAGAGTCATTATCATGAACATATTCGGTGGCATAACTAGGTGTGATCTAGTTGCACAAGGCATAGTAGAGGCTCTAAACAAATTGGATCTAAGGATTCCGCTAGTAGTCAGATTAACTGGGACTAATGAGGAGGAAGGTAGATCAATACTCGAAAAGGCGGGGATACACGCTTATACAGATATGATTGAAGCTGTTAAAACAGCTGTTAGATTATCAAAGGAGGGGAAATAAGATGGGTGTGTTAATAAATAAAGAAACCAAGGTATTAGTCCAAGGCATAACTGGGAGAGAGGGAGCCTTTCATACGAAATTAATGCTAGAATATGGAACTAAAATAGTGGCAGGAGTGACCCCCGGTAAAGGTGGTATGGAGGTACATGGAGTACCTGTATATGACTCTATAAAAGATGCTATGAAAGAGCATGATATTGACGCCAGTATAATTTTTGTTCCAGCTAAATTCGCTTATGATGCTGTCATGGAAGCTATTTACAATGAATTAAATCCAATCGTAGTTATTACTGAGGGAATTCCAATTTGGATGACTTTGAAACTAGTGACTGAGGCTAAAAAAAGAGGAATAAACATAATAGGACCAAATTGTCCTGGAATAATAGTTCCTGGAGAAATTAAGTTGGGAATTATGCCTGGTCACACATTTAAACTAGGTAATGTCGCTGTTATATCTAGAAGTGGCACATTAACGTACGAAATATCTAAGCTACTTAGCGATAACGACCTAGGCCAAAGTGTTGTAATTGGAATAGGAGGTGATCCGGTTAAGGGTTTAACAATACCAGAAGCATTAAGGTTACTAGAGCAAGATCCGCTAACTAAGAAGATAGTGATTATTGGTGAAATAGGAGGTGTAGAGGAGGAAAAGGCAGCTGAATTAATTAAGAGTGGTGAATTATCTAAACCCGTTGTTGCATATATCGCTGGCAAACATGCAACTCTCAGAACGGGAGTGTCTTTTGGTCATGCTGGAGCTATAATACTAGGTGAGATGGGGAGACCAGAGAGTAAAATCAAGGCGTTTAATGAAGCGGGAGTTCCAGTTGCGAGATTACCAATAGAAGTAATCAATTACTTAAAGCAGTCTTAGATTTAAATTAAATATTGGTCATCCACCCATTTTTAATTCTAATAATTTTATAATTTCTCTATACCTGTTCCTAACAGTTACTTCTGTTACTCCCGCTATATTAGCTACAGCTTTTTGAGTTCTTTTCTCACCACTTAATCTAGTTGCAATGTACAGTGCTGCAGCAGCTATTCCCGCGGGATCCCTTCCAACGGATACACCTTTTTGCTTTGCCTTACGAATTATATCAATGGCTTTAGATATAGTTTCGCCACTTAGGCCAAGTTCCCTACCGAAACTAATGACAAATTTTTCTGGATCTGGTACTGGGACAGCTATCTTTAACTCATCTCTAACCATTCTATAAGCCTTTGATATCTCTTTCTTTTTCACACCACTAACTTTAGCTACCTTATCGAGGGGTCTAGGGATACCAGTTAATCTACTAGCTAAATAAACTAGTGCTGCTACGATAGCAGCAACCCTTTCTCTCCTGATCGCTCTTCTACTGCTTAATCTCCTGAAATACTCTAGAACTGTATCGCGTGTATTTCTAGGAAGATGTAATCTTGATGCTAATTCATTTAGTATTGACATAGCGAGAACTGTATTTCTAGTTTTGGCATCTTTAGGAACTAATCTTCCTTGTCTTTCACCAGAAATATATGTCTCTATAGGTTTAACTATCGTTACTGGAGAAGCTGCAATATATCTTCTTTGGAGAGAGTCCTCGGGCTTAAACTCTCTTCTCTCAGGTCTAAAATCAAGTACTTCTTCTTTAATAACACTCCCGCATCTCATGCATACATAGGTATCTCCTATCAATTCTATTTCATTTGATCCACAGTATGGACATACTAATTCATGTCCTTGCTCCTCCTCATCAAGATCATTAAATTCGTCATTTATCATAATTATCACCCCAATTAAATAGAAAAAGTTAAATTTGTTTCAGTTAGGTAGTATTTATAAGCGGTGATTAAGGTATTTAAATTTTTCCTTCATTCGATTATAAAGTTTTCGCTATGAATTCTTTTAAACTTAATGTAAATAGAAACTTCATTAAAACTTGAGTATTTATGTGAGAGGTTAATTATCGATGATGTCATGGATAGGTCAAGTAAAAGGAGTACCAGTAGTATGGGGAAGACCAGATAGCATAGCTATTCTAGAAGATAGTGTTGCTCAAAAAAATTTTCATAGATACTGGGGGATTGTTCGTAATGAAGTGATCGCAAAATTCCTCATTATTAAGGAGCTAGAGGTTGATTATAATTACGATGATGATATAAATGAGTTGTGGAGAATTCATGACAAAACTATGGAGGAATTTAGAAGAATAATTAGAAATGATGATAACGACATAGCAAATAAGAATAATCATGAAAGAAAAACTAAGAAGAACTTGCTCGAACTTAAGAGAGATATTTCTAGAAAGATTCTCTCATCTTGCCATTTTTGTGAGTGGAGATGTGGTGTGGATAGATATAATAGTAATAATGGTGTCTGTAGATTAGGTAGCAAGGCCTATGTATCATCTATATTTATTCATGTTGGAGAGGAACCTGAACTAGTTCCAAGCTACACCATCTTTTTTAGTCACTGTAATTTTAAGTGCGTTTACTGTCAGAACTGGGATATATCGCAAGTCCATAATGGGAGAGTTATAAGTCCAGTATTAGTTGCTAATGCGATATATAAGGAGTGGTCCAATAGGCAGATTAGAAACGTTAATTGGGTTGGGGGAGAACCTACACCAAACATACACTTTATATTAGATGTCTTAGTACATTTGGAAGCTAATGTACCTCAAATATGGAATTCAAATCTATACAATTCAGTAGAGTCATTAAAATTGCTCGAGGGAGTAATTGATCTTTGGTTACCTGATTTTAAATACGGTAACAATGATTGTGCTCTTAGACTCTCTAAGATACCAAAATATTTCGATGTAGTAACGAGGAATTTCAAGATAATTAATGATTTTGGGGATGAGATTTTAATTAGGCATTTAGTTTTACCAAACCATGTTGAGTGCTGCTCAGAGAGAATAATCAACTGGATTAAAAATAATCTAGATAACAGCAAGGTTAGAGTAAATGTCATGGCGCAGTATAGACCAGAGTATCAAGCAAATAAATATAAGGACATTAATAGGAGAGTCAGTACTGATGAGTGGAGGCATGTATATAACTATGCTCTAGAACTGGGATTAAATTTAACTTCATGAGATAGAGGTTATGTCAAATTGGTTAATGATGAAGAGCGATTTAGGGATGGAGATTTTGTTTTATTAGTTCCTTTATTTAAAACAAAAAAGGAGATTAGATTTGTGATCAAATTAAAGAGTGGTCAGGTATTTCACTCGAAATTCGGAGTTATTCAGCATGACGGTATAATAGGAAAGTATTATGGGTCGGTTATATCATCACATCTAAATTACAATTTCATAGCTCTGCCCGCCAAATTACATGAAATTGTACAAAATTACAAGGATTTTAAATTCATTACTCAAATTATTTATCCGAGAGATTGGGCAACTATTTGTGTATTCGCTGATATTAAGAAAGGAGATAAAATAATTGAGATTGGTACTGGAACGGGAGCTTTCTTATCGTATCTTGTAAGAACAGTTGGTAGTTCTGGATTTGTATATAGTTATGAGAAGGATGTAGAAAGGGCTAAGATAGCTAAGAGGAATTTGGATGAATTAGGTATTAGAGAAGGCTATGTAATAAAGGTTAGAGATGTTATAAAAGAAGGTGTTGATGAAAGGAATGTTGATGTTGTTTTTATTGATTTACCTGAACCCTGGTTAGTGATAAAGAAAGCTTGGTGTTCACTTCGACCTGGAGGAAGAATAGTCGTGTATATTCCTACATTTAATCAATTAGAAAAAACAGTTATGGAACTTATGAGACATGGGTTCATAGACATAAAGGTTAAAGAAGGTTTTTTAAGGAATATTCAGGTAAAACCATATGCAATCAGACCTGAATTAAAAGGTTATTATTTTTCAGCTTATATTGTTTTCGCTCGTAAAAGTTTTGTTATACCATTAAGTTATGTAGAAGACTTGGTTAAGCATGCATATTTGGGTGAAAAAATTGAGTATAAATGATGTTGAACAAAACGGTAAAGTTTCTGTTTTCATTAATTTTAGCACTGTAAAAGATGTTAGCATCATTGAAGATATCATCAATAAATCTAAAAACTATGGGAAAATAGTAAAGGCTAAAATCTATGTAGAACAGGACGAAATGGAAAATTATAAAGATTCTATTTTAGCCATATCTAAACTCGGTATAGAACCCATTGTAATTATTCTTGCTAAGAATGTAAGGATGGCAATTGATCTCTTGGATGATGCTTATGATTCAAATATAGATATAATAATACTTGTTCATGATAATGAGGATCTCATACCAGCTTTAATGCATGCAAAAACAATGAAAAAACTGGTTTTAATTGCGCCAAAGAAAGTGCCAAAAACATTTTCTACGGTCGTTGATGAAATAATCGAAATTTAAAAAATGAGAATAATTTAATAGCTAAAATAGTTTTTATCTTTCTTTAATCTGAAGGTGACTTGAAATGAGTAGAATAGAGCTCGGTACTTGGGAGTCATTAGTTTTAGGTATTAAGTGCAAAGATGGGGTAGTTTTAGCGGGGACGAAAAAAGTATCTTATGGATATCTAGTAGTAAGTCAAATAGGTAAGGCAGTCGATATCATAGATAATATCGGCTTTGCTTTTGCGGGACATGTGGCAGATTTGCAAAGTCTTTTGAAGGAAATAAGGATAGAAATGGGTTATCTAAAATATACATTAGGTAGACCGCTAACAGTGGCTGCTATTGCTAACAGATTAGGTATGATTCTCTATAGTTGGAAATTATTCCCGTATATAACATTTGCAATAGTGGGTGGCGTAGATAAGATAGGTAAAAAGACACCGAAATTATACTCATTGGATCCAGTTGGATCAGTAATGGAGGAGAACTATACTGCGTCTGGCTTATCAGCAGAGATAGCATTAGGGATATTAGAAGATAGATATAGAGAAGATTTAACGGTAAAAGAAGCAAGAGAGCTAGCTATAGATGCTATGAAATCTGTCGCGAAGAGAGATGTGTTAGCTGGTAGATATATTGATCTAGCAGTTATAACTGAAGATGAGGCTAAGTTAGAAACTATAACTTTAGAGATTTAGCTCTTAATTCTCTAATCTTTGTATTAACTACATTTATGAGATTTCCATCAGAGATTTTGTTCCTAAATTCCTGTAAAAATTCAATTGCTTTTTCTATAGAGGTAATATTACTTATTAAATCAGCGGTTATCATAGCGATGTTCGTTGCCTCTATGAAGTAACTAATTGATAGATAGATATTTATTGCATGTATTAAATAGTTAACAGCTTCCTTTTTATTATTCATCAAATTCTCTATTTCAGCTAAAGCTATTAGTAATTCAGAAGCGTATGGAGCAATGGTTCTATCTAACTGATTTATTGTCAAGATACCTGTTTTATTAATGAATTTCTTTATTGCTTTCTCAGCTTTGCCATAAAATCCGAATTGCTTATTGATTTCTGCGTAGATTACAGTTAAAAAGCTTAGTAAATCAATTATATATTCTTCCCTTCGAGCTAATTTTTCATATATCTCTAGCGCTTCATCAAGAATTTTATTGGGATATTTCCCTTTTTTTGCATAAAATTTAGCTACCTCTGCTTTTATCCTCGCTAGATATCTTAAAGAGGTAACGTCTTTGTTAGCGATTCTCTCAATGGCTCTTATCTTATCAGCTAGAAATTTTTCATAGAATTCTAATTCACCTACTTCCGAGATAAATACAATTATTTTGAATAGAATATCAAGTTTTGACAAGTTATCTAACTTGGGAAGGTACTTTATTATTCTTTTTATCAAGTCTAATGCAGAACTCTTATTTCCATTCAAAACAAATTCATAAGCTTTTGACAAAGATACGTTAATTTGGTCAATTAATAGCGAGTTATTCATATTCATAGAGAATCACGTTTTACGCTCTGGAAAACTGATTAATTAATTACTACTAATATTTAACTTTATTTGGCTTGTTCTCATAATTATTTTTCTTTAGACTACTAGTTGTCTTCTCTATAAAGTCGGAAAAAAAGGTCATCGGCGGCCTTAAATAGGCAGTAATGCCTATATATTACAAGGCCTCAAAACTCCTTCAAGGCCACCTCAATGATAGTTAAAGGCATACCACCAATATTAATTTTTTGGAAAGGTTTCAAGCTGGCTAGGAAGAAGCTGCCCATGTACACCAACAAGGTAGGGCGGA
>Ga0190308_1000306_pt1 | contig 16240 bp, 35 predicted proteins | sample 48700756_MG_FD_165050 | JGI IMG/M metagenome (GOLD analysis project Ga0190308, IMG submission 165050) | Hydrothermal vent sediment bacterial communities from Southern Trench, Guaymas Basin, Mexico - 4870-07-5-6_MG | ecosystem: Environmental > Aquatic > Marine > Hydrothermal vents > Sediment ...
GAGTAGGCCACCTGAATTCTTCACGTTGTCTGCTAGGACTGGCCATATACCATTCTAACGGGAATGGAAGTACCTTCTTCAGAATAGAGAGTGAAGTGTCGTCTAGTGAGAGGAATACTTCTCCAGTTTCTGGATCAATCCTAGTGGTAACCTCAGGTTCTGGCATTACAAGTCCCACTACAACTCTCTCTGGAGGAGGAGTCGGAGGTGCTGGGGGTGGTCTCCTCACTGGCGGTCTTGGGGGTACTGTGATCTCGGACACTATATCCCTAGCCAATATCTCCACAGCCCTCTGCCTCTCAGAGAACGGTCTGTCTGCTAATGCCTCCAGTACTTCCTCAAACCTGTCCCTATACCTCTCAGGATCACCACCTGCGGCTGATATTGCGGCTGAGAACTTACCCCATAGGATCATCCTCTCCCATTCAATCGGTGGTGGAGGGGCTGGTGGTACTGGTGCCTCAGAGAAGTCTACTACTGCAACCCTCATGGGTGGTCTGACTGGTGCCTCTTCAATAAACTCTCCTCCTAGCTCTCTGATCTTTGAGAGTAGCCTATCCCACTCATCCCTGTGTACACTGATCCTACACCTTAATGGGATATCCCTAAACCAGTCTATGCGGTACACTCTAGGTATTTGAGACTTCAAATGGTACTCAAATCTAGCCCTCTTCTCTTCAACTGGGACTGTTGGGGGTATGGGTAGTCTTCTAGCCCTCTCAACCTCTCTCCTCAAATTCTCTATCTCATTCCTCAACCTCTCTATTGTCTTCTGTAGATCCTCATACTTCCTTGCGTACTCATCTCTCAGCCTCCTCTCTCTCTTAACCCTAGCCTTGAGCTCCTCAACTTCCCTCTTCAGTCTAGCTACCTCACCCGCCTCGCCCAAGATGTCTGAAATCCTATCCCTAATCCTTCTGACCACATCTATGTCCACATCCTTAGCCTTGTCGAGTAGTTCTGTCAACTCCCTCTCAAGCTCATCGGAACTAACCTCTATGTACTCCTCTCTCGATGGTGGTATGTACCTCTCCCTCTCAAGGTACTTGATGAACTCCGCTACAGTACTGAAGTCCTTCAGAGACTCGAACATGGCACCCCAGTCTAGAACCTCTGGGTCAATACCGTACTCGTCCAGCCTATCGATAATCCTCCTCACAGCCTCCCTTATCGTCATCGGAGGAAACTTTCTTACAGTCTCCTCCCAAAGCCTAACCTCCTTCAAATGAGACTCTACAATCCTATAGTACCTCTCTACTTCGGGCTCCATTATCTACCCCTGATTTCCCTAATCTTCTCCCTAAGCTTTTCAACCAATTCCTTTAACTTCTCGTACTCCTCCTCCCACTCCTTTTCCCTCCTCTCCTTCTCCCTCCTTTCCATTTCCCCTCACCCTCATCCAACATGATATGTAGTAACGATGATAAGAATGCACCCCTACCGAACATCAACAAAACCTTAAGACAAGTATCGAAATCGTGGCGTAAAATTCTATGTCGAGCTCCAAAGAGTAGGTAGGGGAGGTCTAGGTATTTATGGACATGTCTATATTCCCGTTTTAAAAATAACTGATCGATCTCAAGATGTCTCTTGTGACTCGGCACTTTCCAACCCCTCAATCAACTCTAGTACTGATATGGGTAGGGATAACAGACCTCCTAGCAAGAGTAAAAGGCCGTATTGCCAATGATGAAGTGGTGATGGATGGTCTTTAGTACTGAAGAATCCGAAATCCTTCAAATCGTCTATCAGTAAATATGTCCCAACTCCTATTGATCCTATTGATGCCATTAAGGGTAGTACGTTTAGAACTTTCTCCTCCCCATTAGGAACTCTCTTAGGATTACGCTCTCTTGTCTCAGCCACTCCATCCCCCCATCAATACTCTTGATCCTCTCTAATATCTCTGGTGCCTTCTCCTCAAGCCTCCTCTTAACCCACCAATCATCAATACCCCTCTCAATCTCCTCCCTAGGAATCCTAGACACAATCCTCTCAGCCTCCCTTAAAAGCCTATTGACTACTGGTCTAATCCTTCTCCAGTAAGCCTCTAACATACTCCTATCACTCTTGGGGACTTCTGGGGATACTCCATGCTCTAGTGCGTATAAAATAGATGGGATAGTGTGCCAGTTCTTCTCAATCATCAACTTCAATCCTTTATCGCCTAGTGCTCTATAAGTCCCAGTGATCAATCCAGTGCATATTCCACTTAGAATCCTAACTCCCAACCTACCGATGTACCTACTCATTCCGATCACTCAGAACCCTGCGTACTTTCAGTAGCTCCAGTCGGCTCCTCTGATGGTACCTCTACTGGTACCTTTTGTCCTCCCTCTGGTACCTCAGATGGTGTCCCGGGTGGTACCTTAGGCGATACTCCAGTCTTCGCAGATATGTACGCTTGGAATAGTGGACCCAGAATCTCTCCAACAATCCTGTCCACAGCCTTTTCAACAATCCTCTCCACAGCACTAATCTGCCTCTCGTACATCCTATCATCGTGAAGCCTCTTCTCATCCTCCCTACCACGAATGTAAGCCTCCTTGACTAGTTTCTTAGTCTCCTCCTCCCAACTCTTCTTCAGCTTATTCAACTCTTCCAACGATATCCTACCATCGATGACCTTCAAACCCATATCCTCAGCCGCTCTCTTGACCTCTTCCACAGTAAGACCCTTATCAACCCTATATCCCAGTACTTCCAACAACTTCTTGCTCTTATCGATCTCACTCTTGACAGCCTCTACAAGACTGGTAGTTAGACTAGTCTCATTCGGCTTACTACCCACAACCTCCTTTATACTCTCCGCTAGTGCTTTAATCTCCCCCCTAATACTCTCGACGACAGCGTTTATAGTCTTCTGGTACTCTTCCTCCTTCTTCTTCTCGATTAGCTCTTTGAGGTATTCCTTCAGTTCCTCTATTGATCCTTTCCCTCCCGTCTCATCCTCCTTCTCAAATGCCCTGTCTATTGCTCTGAGTGCCGCAGTCTTCTTGACCAGCTCATCGAGCCACTGCGATAGATCATCCTTCTTATTATGGTCGACAGACTTACCGAACTCTTGCTGGAGTAGTGGTGCAATTAGTGACATCAAGATCGGGTCCTCAAGCTTATCACCATACTCAGATAGTACACTCAACATCCTAGATATCCTCTCAAATGAGTCTGGCTTCTTCTCCTTCATAGTCTTAAGAATCTTTTCGGCATCCTCTTCTGATAGGTTCCTCAGTTTGGCAAACCTCTTGACCACAATAGTATCTAACTCACTCACTCCTACCACCCTTCATCAAGTATTTTAGTGCGAGGTATAATAAGAATCTCCTTCTAGCGGGCTCATCCATACTCATCAAGGCGCTATCGAGGATCATCTTCTGTTTCTCAAGCTCAATCTTAAGAAACTCATTATCAGCCTCTAACACTCTAACCATCTCCTCCAACTCCTGAATCCTATAAGCCCTCTCCTTAGCCTGAATACATGACCAGACGAACTGAATGATCCTATTACTCAACTCCTCCCACTTCTCATTCCACACCATGACCTCCTCATTAAGCCTAGCTAGGTCAAATCCTAAGTTGGGTAGTACTAGGAGTACTGTCATCCGGCCCACATCCAATAACAGATTATGCCACCAAGACTGACTCTCAATCTCCCTAGTGAGAATTGGTTTCCTCCTATCAAGTGCAAGTTTCCTCAGTTCCAGAATATAGCTCTCATCTTGCTTCTTACTCTCAAGTCTAAGAATTGCCTCTAGTCTCTCCTTATCGACCTCAAGTCTTCTGATCTCTTCACAGACTGTCCTATACTTTGCTGGTACGTATACCTTCTTCCTCCCCTCCCTCCCCTCACCAACATACACATAGTACCTATCAGTTGACTTATCGTAGAGTAGTCCCTTACCCTGCCTATAGAGTTCTAGGAACTGTGTTGGTAGTCTCTTGTAGAGGTCTAGGATCTCATCCTCAATACTCTCTATCTCCTCTTTGATGCTCGTGTACCTTCCTATCCCCCTCTTCATCATGTTCTTTAGGTATCAAGTATATAAAGACTTTATGCTTTTGAGAATTGGTAAGATTTATATAGATGATACTCTCTATAATAGTGATAAATATGGCAAGAATAAACATGGTAATAGACGATGAAGTATACAGGAAATTCCTAGAGGCGATAATCTTAAAGTACGGTAAGTGGAAGGGCTTTACCAAGACCTGTTTTGAGGAAGCATTACTGATGTGGGCTGAGGAGGTAAAAAAGCAATATTCTAGGTAGTAGTATGACAAGAGAAGAGATAGAGGCAGATATCCTAGTCATACATAACAACCTATACCACGCACTACATACGGCTGGAGAATTCAAAGACGTTTTCTTATCAATTGCAGAACAACAAAAGAAGAGGGTCCTAGAGAAATATGATCTCAGTACGATTCTATCGATTGCTAGAGATGTTCTAAACGAGGAGGAATATGAGGAGTTTCGGTCATTCATAACCAAGTGAAGTAATATTCTTTATAGACATGATAAAGTTTATATATTAGATATTCATTATAATATACGATAGAACAAATGAGGTGAGAGTATGGAAGTGGTGAAGGGAATATTAAGAGAGTATAAGGAGGAGTTAGAGAGGAAAGCTGAGGTAGAGGAGAGGAAAGAGAAGCTAATTGAGGTCTTCAGAGATACATTTGAAGAGAACCCTGAGGAGATAGGATTCTACACCAACGGTCTACTGTATGCAAAGTCTACTCATATTGGTGATGATGAAGTTCTCGGACTTGTTAATGAAATAGTATGTCTCCTTAACCGAATAAAGGGAGGGTATTTCAGGCTTTCCTCAATTGGAGAAGTAGAGTTAAGAGCTAGTGAAGAAAAGAAGAAGGAAGAGAGTGATTGGGAGCTTACAAGAGAGTTTAGAGATGAGTCTGAGTATGGAACTAGCAGATACTGTGCAGTATTTGAAAAAGTAGTGCCCGGTTACTCATTAACAATCACAGTATGCGAGAAGTGGGCTTAATTCCAAATTAAACACTTTCTTTTTTTCTAACATTACTTCTCTATAAAGACAGTAAACTTTATATAGTCTATCAAGTATATAATAGATGTGAGAATATGTTTAAAGTTGAGACAATAACTAGGACATGTGTTTGCGGTAAGAGAGCAGTAAAAGACTATCATGATATTGTCGATGAGGTCTACGAAAAAGAGGGTAACACTATCAGAATTTATGAAGGTCTTTGTGAGGAATGTTATAGGAGGATAAAGGAGTTAGATAAAAGATTTGACTTTGTTGGAGGAATATGGTATGGAGTTGAATATATCAGAGAAAAGGATCTATTTGTAATCAGAGCGAGGAACGAATACGGGGATAGCGCAGTTCTAGCGGAAAATTGGAGGTATACACGTAAGACATTAAGAAGTCTATGGACTAGGGAGATAGTATTTGTTGAAGGAGATAGAATTACAGGTGTACTTTAAGAAATCCTATTTTATATTTTTTATAATGATGATAAAGTTTATATAGATGTTATGCTATATAGACATGTGATAAACATGAATGAGGAAAAATGGGAGGTAAAGAGGAGGAACATAGAAGAGTATGTATTGACGAGAAGGGGATCTGGTACCTACTTCATTTACGATGTACGCATAGAGAGAGACAAGGAGGGAAAGCTCAGGAGATTGATAATTGACATGACCACAAACACGATAGAGCTCCCACCAATAGCCTTTCAAATATTCGGCCTATTGACAGAGCAAGGAATTTTAAAGGAAGGAGAGTTATTAGGAAGATAAGACTATTTTTTCCTTTTTCTACTTTTTTCATTAACTAACGCAAGTTAACCCTACTTTATTTTTGAATATAGGAACTGCCCTAGTGATCTCTAACAGGACCCAACAATCTTTACTATTACTATCATTATAAAAGTACTATATGCACATTTTCTGAAATTGGGATGAGATCACTTTGATTAGAATGAGATCATACACTAAGAGGTAAAACCTCAGAAAGAAAAAAGAAATTACGATTTTTAGACTAGTCCACTATTCTCCTATTGCTCTTCTCCTAGCATCCTTCTGAGATTCTCGTAGGTCTGTCTTCTGTACTCCTCTGCCTTCTTCCTGAGTTCCGCTTCTCTCCTCTTAGTCACCTTCTCATATATCCCCCAGTCAAAGTACTTCTCAATCGCCGCCTTCAGAATCTTCTTAAACTCCTCTGGTACCAGTGAGACTAGAGCGTCTAGCTCTACCCTGAATAGCCCATACTTCCACTTCCTAAACCTAGGGTCCCTCTGCATCTTGGTAATCTCTTCAGCGCTCTCTGGTGTGCTCGGTAGTTTGTACTTCTCTATCTGATCTAGTGTTACCGCTACCTTCTCAAAGATAGTCTTATCCTCAACACCATTATGGACTAGTCTCAATACCCTCTCCCTAAGATCCCTAGTTATGTCCTCTCCTGAGGGGTCAAAATCTGTCAACATCAGTACTACTGCCTTCTTCTTCTCTGAGACTATCCTCCTCACGTACTCAGCAATTTGCCTTATATCAGTGGCACTATCATATCCCCTTATCACTATTAGCTTGTATACTCCAAACTTAAAGACCTCTCTAATAAAGCTCATCACTATGTCCATGAGGGCTTGCTTCTCAAGGACAAATATGATCCTATAGGGCTGGTCCTGCCAAGGATTCACTTCAACATTCATATAGCTCTCTATGTACCGCTCAAGCATCTTCCTCAATTCCTCCTCTGAGAGAGCCCTAGTAGGATAGCCTTCGTAAATCTCCAAGGTAAACCTAGGTCTTGTCTCGTCCTTGATTAGGTGCCAAGGGAATTCTCCCTTATAACGTGCTCTCGATAGTACTCTTGACAATCCCTTATACGCTGATTTAGTGTTCGGAATCACATCTAGGGATACTAGCTGGTAGAATATCCCTCTCAGGGTCAGTGGTTCATTATACTTGCTGTAGAAATCTTCCGCTACTCTCCTTGCCTCTCTTACTACTTCTCCCCAATTTATCCTCCCCTTCCCCATGTTTACCACTCCATATATTTTAGGGACATGTCCTTATAAATTTTATCATCAAGATAAAGTTTATATAGATGTTAGAGATTATATAGAATGATCAAGTATGAAGATCAGTAAGTGGTATGAGGTAAGCCCGAGCTTGAGAGTACAATTGGATAAGAAAGTTATCAGAGTCGAGATCATAGACGGCTACAAGAGGTTAATGGCTCATGCATGGTTTCCATACGAGGCTATGAAACTACAGCATGTAATAGGTAGGTGGCTTTTAGAGGGGATTAAGGAGAGGAAAGAGAGTTTATCGAAAAAGATAGAGAAGACTTTGGAAAGACTTAGGGATATACGCAAGGATATTGAAGAAGTTAGGAGTAGTAACAGGCCTGATAAAGAGTATAGGTTAGAGTGTTTAGAGAAGGGTAAGAGATCATATCAGGAGGAGCTCGATAGGCTAAAGGCTAGGTATACGGCTTACGAGACTTTAGAGGATAGGCTGGAGGGGTTACTGAGAAATATCGATGTGATAGCAGAGGTAGAGGGATGGAGTGAGTAGTAAGAAAAACTAAAAAACTATTTTTTCAGATAGTCTACTAGTTTTCTCTGGTGTATGTACTGATTTAACCTCTCATAGGCCATTTTAACATAGTTAGGATTAATCTCTATTTGACTATTTTCTCCTAGTTTTCCTAGCATATAACGGGTCTCTTCTAATTTTATTGATCAATTCCAATTCTTGGTTTGTAAATGGAGTATTTGGAGGCTTGGACAGTCTTGATTTTAGGAATTTAATTGCAAAATAAACACGTCTCTTTTTTGCAATTAAATATGGATAAATAGCTTCCAAGAAAGCTAACTTTTCCATTTGATTTGCGAAGATTAGCATATAGTTTGCTCTACCAGATTTAGATACCGAGACTTTTCTCACCTTTCCAAATCCAAGCCATTTCACTATTTTTCTAACATTTCTTTCGATTGATTGGAAATGTTTACTTCAACATCTAAGATTATACCTAGACTTGTCTTATAATTTCTTGAATATTTACCAGCATAAACACTTCCTTCTCCATCAAATAATCCAGCAATATACGAAAGTTTTATAGGATCGGCTAAAATTGTCGGTTTTAGCTTATAACCAGAAGCTGGATTTGGTGGAAGGTTATTCTTTTTCCTCCATCTCCAAACAGTGGATGGTGAAATACTCCCTACTTCTTTAGCTATCTTATAATCACTTAATCCATTTTCATAAAGTTCCCTAACTCTACGTTCTATATCCCCTTTTATCTTCATACCTTACTACCTAACCACTTACTAAGTCGTAATTGTGAAATATAAGGCATTAGCCGTTTATAAGCAATTTCCACAAACTTCTTATTGATCTCAATACCAATCCACTTCAAGTTCCATTCTGTCTTCTTCACTTCCTCATTTATCCTAAGCCTGAACATATCCCACTTACGATTGTTGATCAACTCACATGTGAGTAGTGTAGTCCCTATTCCACACATCGGATCCAATACCTTACCCCAGGGAGGGCATGATGAGAGTATTGGGTATAGACAGATGTCTATTGGGTATGGAGCTGGATGATCTACTGAATGCGGCAGTGTACTAATTGCCCATAGGTCACCCGGATTCTTACCCTTTGGATGTAGTGATTTTGTGTGTAGGGGGTCAGTATAGGAGTAGTCCCCAACCCTACCAACTATTCTCTCCCATTTAGTAGGGATCATTACTGAGACCTTCTTACCATGTAGATCCTTTAACCTCTTCCCCTTACTATCCTTTATCTGTTTTAGTGCTCGAGCATACCTCTCAATACTCTCCTCGGAGTGCGGCTGTCTGATGAAGTCCAGATTATAGTAGTACTTCCTAGACTTGACAAAGTGGAATATGAACTCATAGGTCCTACTCAGTCTATCCTTAACTGACTCCGGGATAGCATTTGGCTTAAACCATACTATCGCATTTCTCAAGATCCATCCATCTTCAATTAGTGCAAAGGCTAGCCTCCAAGGGATACCCATAAGACATTTTGTCTGATAGGGTTCTTGTGATAGGGCTTGTGGTTCTATGAACTGTATTTCCTTCCTTCTGATCTTATCAGGAGAATCCCAGTGTCTTGTAGGACCCCCAGCTCCACAGTAAGTATCCCCAATTACGATGTACATGGACCCGGTCTTCTTTAGCACTCTTTTTAGTTCCCTACATACCTCCCTTAAATGCTCAATATACATACTCCAGTGAGGTTCCAAACCCAATTGACCATACCATGCTCCACATTTCCTACATACTTTTGAGACCTTTGTAATCCAGTCAGCGTGTGCATCTCTCGATGGCCTCCTCCAACTACTGACTCCATAACCACCTCTCTTCTTTGGGATGATAATCTCCTCCCATTCGTGATCGCAATTAGGCTTACCACCCCATATAGTGTTCGCCTCCTCCCCATAGCTCCTATGGCTATAATATGGAGGCGAGAACATCACGAAGTCTATGAACTCCTTAGGAAACTCTTTTAGGACTTGTCTACAATCCCCTGTGTATATCTTAAAGAACTCAACCTTCACACAACATCCCTATTTAGAATGGAAATCCATCCTCTATTAATTCTCTATCGTCTTCCTCCCTTATCCTCTCTAGGCATTTAAGACAGATTGTGAGGCGCCTGATCAGTACCTCCTTTTCGCTTATCCTGATGGTCTCTACAACTGGGAATTCTTCTTTTGGTTTCATCTTTCCACATATAGCACATTTCAGCATCATAATCTCACTTCAAAACTACTATCGTACCCCTCTTAGTCTCGATTAGTGCTATTTTACCCTCCTTCATTAGGTCGTTAAGTATCCTCAGATCGTGCTTACTATCGAACACTGTCAGCCCTACGGTAGTCTCTTTCAGCAGTCTGAGTATTGCCCTCCTCCTCCACACGTAGAAATATTCTGAGTGGTTTATAGCCACATGATTGACTATAGACCTATACGATTTCGGTTTGAAGACTACCATACCCTTACCACACAATCGGCACCGAAACCTGTGGTGTTTTCTAAAGAATCCGCCCATTCCCAAGTACTCTATTAATCCACTCTTCAACATCTCCTCTATCGTATATTCTGAAAGAAGCTTGTGCTTGTCTACCTTCATACTCTCCTCCTAGCCATCTCTAAGAACTCTGCTAAGCTCAATCCCATAGCGGCTGCCTCCTTACTCAGGAACTCATAGACTGCTATCATAATTGCCGTACTCCTGTCCTTGAATACTCCCTTCTCCACGAGGTCATCTATCTTATCCAGAGTATCCTCGTCTATCCTTATTGTCACTAGCTTGGAATCGTGCATTTTGGGGCCAAATACCCTCCTCCTCATGGTGTACACTTGTGAGTACAATCTACTCACCTTCCTCTCAAGTTCGGCAATTGCCCTCCTCAAATTCTCAACTTCCTCTACTATATTCCTACCCATCTATCTCACCTACTATTCTCTCTTAAAGACAAAAAACCAAGGTTCGTAGAGAGCACTAAGTCCCTTCCCCCTCTTCCTCACAAGCTGGAGGATAACGACATCCTCATGTCTGATGACTCGCAGACATCTCTTACCATCTATACACTCCTTAATCTCGTCCTCTCCTGATGAGAAGAACTTGTCCAACACTCTCTCTATGGTCTGGGGATCGACTTTGTACTGTTTAGCTACAGCATCAAGGGATGCGAGTGCTACTGCGAAAATATACTTACTACTCATACTCCCACCTTTAGATACCTCATTACGAAATCCACTACCTTCCTCTCCTCACCTTTCTTAAAAATAATCAATTGCTTCTTAACAAAACCACTAGGCAGTATGTCGTCGTAGATCACCAAGTAGTCGTCCTTCCTAATCCTTATGGTGACAGACCTACTCACTTCTTTAGCCTCCATACGAACTCACCTCCCCTCACTTCTACACATTCGAGAAGATCTTTGTTGGAGAGTGCTATGAGACTTCTCCTCAAATCCTGAAGCTTATACCTACCATACCTCCTCCTATAAGCCCTAACCACATCAGATGTCGAAAAAGTACCCTTCTTCTCAGCTAGTTCTTTGCATACCTCATAGAGCTTTGCTTGGAATTCAGTGAGTATGGCTATTTTGTGTCTCTTCATGGCATGACTTATCAGAGTGGCTGGTGATGTGAACTTCTTGTGACATACTGGACAGACGTATACTCTCTCAACCTTCACTACCTGCACTCCCACCAACCTCCTCAAAACCCTTTTCAGTGATCACTAGCCTAACCCTAGATCCAGCTCTCTTCCACCTATGGAACCAAAGTCTAGCCTCTATCTCTTCTGATTCGATATCTGGTTTATAGAGTTCAATAGTTGCGTATGGCAAATACTCAAATGGAGCTCCTCCGTAAAATGGATAAGTCCTCTTCCTCTCCTCTTCAGACATGCCCCTAAATGATCTTCTAATGTTCACTACTGTAGCCACACACTTATAGAGCGATGCCATCTTGATCAGTGAGTATACTTGATCTTCAAGCTCTGGTCTTAATTCCCTAGCCACTAACAGTACTTTTTCCTTTGGTACTCCCCTCCACTCCCTACGGTATGTGATTGTTATCGGATCTATTGAAATCAAGAGCGGTTTTTTGTCATGCGTGTCTAGGAACTCTGGAATGTCATAGAACAATAATCTACTCTGTGCTTTGAAAGAGAAGACAGTGTACACCTGTAGCCTCTCCTGAATATCCTCGAAATCAACCTCGTAGATCTCACACAGTTGAATTAATCGGTCTATAGAGAAGCCACCATCAGTATTAACCACTATGAAACAGTGTTCATCCTTTAGTTCCCCCCTCCTCTTCTTCTCTCTGTATATTGAGATTATAGGTAGGTATGTGGCTAGGGTAGTTTTACCACACTTACCGGGGCCGAATATGTGGAGTAGCTCTCCTTCAAGATAACCGCCAAATAGCCTATCCAGTGCCCTACAGAATGTCGTGTACATGCTAACCACCCAACAACCTCTCTCTCAACCAATCCTTAAACTCCATGAACTCCTTTATGAGAATGTGTTTTACAACCTCAAGTATCGCTATGGTCTTGTAGGTGTCGATCTCTACCTTCTCCGATAGGTAGATAATCGTAGAGTAGAGTACAGCCTCCCTCCTATCCTCCTCCTCAATCTCATTTATCCTATCGGCTAACATCTTGACCAACTTGTACACCTCCTCGACCTCCTTCATCTCCTCACTACTCAGAAGCTCCCTAGCCTTCTCTACTAGTTCCTCATCCCACATACTCCCCACCCTTCTCCCTCTTTAGGTAATCCAGTATGAGCAATCTGATGACACCAGCCTTTGACAACCTCAACTCCTTTGATATCCTCTCCAACTCGTTATAGAGAGATTCATCAAGCTCAATAGTCAGTCTCCTCTTCACGCTCTCACACTCCTATGAACCCTATGGAGGAGTTTCCATAAGGCATTCTGGTAGTGGCATCTAGGACATTCGATATACAGCCACCAGTAATCTGGACCCCCATGAGGGTACATCGAGATTATCAACTGTAGTGGTCTATGGCAGACAATACACCTGAAGGGACTCTTCCTATAGCGATCCCTTATCATCCTCAGCATTACTGGGAGATCTCCAGTCCTAACCCTCATCTCTTCTCCCTCTTATGGAGTAGGTATAGTGTAGCTACACCTATAGCAACTATGAACGGTACTGAGATGTATCTGCATGGGCACTTTACTGCGGCATCTATGGCTAGTATCGCCGTTACCAATAGGACTACTCCCTTTAGTACCTTACCCATGTTCCCACCTCCACATAATAATTACATAACTCCTATATAAACTTTATATAGAAGTTGTGGTAAAAATACGTGGTGAGAACTTGAGTCAAGAGGGGAGGAAGATTAGGTGTCCCTACTGCGATGCCATAATGAGTTTCCAAGATTGGGACTACAACGATGAGATTCGGCTAAACTTCAAGTGCCCTAAGTGTGGACTAGTACTGCGTTTGTTCTTTGGGGACAAGTGGATTATCAAGAATCTATTGGAGAAGATGGGGTACAAGATAGAGGATGAGAGACTGGAAGAATTATGGGAGGGGAAGGTGAAAGCGTGAAGGTTACGAAGAAGAATCTGGGTAAGGTAGTAGAGAAGATCATGAATAAGGTTATTGGGGAGAGGAGGGTAGTCTACTTCAACATCGGGTATTGGGATCTTAACGGTGTCAGCCCGTGTTTCTTCAGTCCGATAGTTCTGGAGAAGAAAAAGTACCACATGTTCATAGACGACTACGAAAAGATACTAGTCCTATTACTCTCACACCCGAAAGTGAGGGAGATAGAGTACGATGAAAAGGAGGGTTGTGTATCAGCATTCTTTGAGGTGCCAGAGGAGTACTGGAAGGATGAGGATGTGGAGGATCTTGAAGAGGAACTCTTCGAGGAGGATGAGAATGAGGCTTGATGAGAAAATAGATCTGGCGTTTCAGAGGTTTTTGAAGAAGAAACTGGGTCTCTGTTACGACTGTAAGCATGCCATTTTCCTAGGGGATGGATGGGGAGTATACTGTCGGGTAAAGAAGAGAATGTACTACACAAAAATCAAAAAGTGTCGATACTATGAGAGGGAGGTGGGAGTGGATGGGTGATGTCAAGATTGTCCCTCTCTACCTAGACAAGGCGTTCACCTTTGAGGTAGAGTATGCTAAGCTTATAAACGAGAGAAAGAAGGATGTCATCGAACTCGTGAGAAGGGTAAAGGACTGTGTGAACGAGTACTTGAAGGAGAGGGAGGTACCACTAGCAGTAGTGCTTGAGACTCTGATAGACCTGTGCTCTGAAGTTTGGGCTAGGTTCCTCATAGACGTTAGAGAGGACTTTGACGAGTTGACGAGTAAGGAGGTTGATGCAGTCCTACAGAAACTCCTCAGACTGAAGGTGATCCACAATATCGAACTACTGGATAAGGAGGGGAGGAGAAGATGAGTTTACCCATCGAGACTATCAGGGGTTTCCTCAAGTTGGTCGGCTACATGCTGGAGTTTGGGTACAAGGTCACCGATGTCGATGAGGTAGAGGATGGCATATTCAGACTACGCTTTGAGATACCGCCAAAACATGCTGTTGTGAGGGATGACGTCTACCTCTACATCGACTTAGCAACGGGGTATGTTGTGAAGCTGGTGAAGGGACACTATACTTTCGGTAAGTACGAGATAACAGATGGCTGGGATCGGGAGAGGTACGATAGCCTAGGGAAGGCTGAGAGGGGTATTGTGGAACTTATGAAGAAAGTAAGGAGTAAGGTGGGGGAGTATGAAGGGTAGAGATTTAGCTATTAAATCCATTAGGTGGATTGCTGACTTAGTGGAAAAAGGGTATAAAATTATCGATGTTGATGAGATGGACTTAGGCTACGGCATATACAAATTTTATCTTGAGGTGCCAATAAAGTATTCCCTTCTCAAGGATATCCACTATCTCTATGTAGACAAGGAGACTGGATATACTGTAAGCCTCGTAAAGGGGATAGTCTCATTCGGTAAGTTCGAGATTTACGATGGAGAAATACTCTTCAAACATGTCGAGAGGTACGATACCTTGTGGGAAGCGGAGAGGAGGATAATAGAGTTGGTAAAGAAAATTAGGAGGGGAGAGCATGATTGTTGAACTCCTATATGAGGATAGGCTAAAGGAATACCTTGAGAGATGGAAAGAGAGAATTGAAGAGGAGAACATAATCCACGTTACCGAACTGATCTCGTGTCCTCTGAAAATAGAATACCTTATGAAGTACCCAGAAGTCGGTAAGGGGCAGCTATTGAACAGTACATTTCTATCTGGCATCATAATGCACAAGGGACTAGTCCAATTTCTGAGAGAGCATAGCAAGTACACTGTCTTAGAGGAAGTTGAAGTTCAGAAGAGTATTGGGGACTGGACTATCAAGGGTAGGGTTGACTGCTGGCTTACATCTGATGGTGAGGATCTGATTATCGAGATAAAGACTTCTAGGAGGGACATAGGGCTACCACACCAACACCACATAGAACAGCTAAAACTCTACCTATGGATCACTGGAGTGGAGAATGGTCTTTTGGTGTACATTACTCCAGACAGGATCACGGAGTATGAGGTAAAGTCTACACTAACCGATAGCGAGGTCCAGAACTATATTGACGATTTCGTAAAGAAGGTTAGGGTTCCCAGATTTGAATGGGAATGCGGGTACTGTATGTGGAATAACATCTGTAATAGGAAGGTGGTGAGGTAAATGGTGGGTTATACTCTTAGGTGTCCCCACTGTGGTGCTCAAGTAGTGGCAGTATCGGAGACTAATCTGAAGTGCCCTATGTGTGGAAGGTATTTCGATGTACTATCGATGTGGTATGTAGGCTACACTTCATCAACCGTTACTTCAACAACTGAGACTGCCGAGGTGGAGTACTATGGAGACTGCTAACGACTACTACCCGTACCAGAACACGCTATACTCACTATGCTTGAAGCTCTACAAGTACCTATGGAATAATAGGGATAGGTTCAGGAGAAATGTCTGTGTCGATGATGGACTGTACAAGGTATCCGTGAAGAACCTAGGATGGATGTTCGGTCTGGATAGCTACAAGTACAAGCACTGGGCTACTCTGCTTGGAAGAGCACTACAGCATCTGGAGGATCTGGGGCTTATAGAGATCGTGGAGAAGAGGGTTAGGAGTAGAGCACACAGTCGAGTAATCTACATTTTCAAGTTCAGGGCTGGGGGAGACAACCCAAAAATTGAAGATTTAAAATAACCCATTTTTTACCCTTCATTCTCCTCTAAATTGTACCTAGATATCAAGTCCTCAAGAAGTAGTTCTAGTATACCTCTCTCCTCACTATACTTCGGCAGTCTCTTGATAGCCCTCTCAAGATCCTCCTTCATGCACGATATATGGTGGGGGAAGAAGTTCCAGTCAATACCCTTACTCATATCGTCTAATGCCTCACCACAGGAATAGCAGTAGGTCATCTTCTTAAGCCCCCTCCTCTTGCTTAGCGGTGCTATGTACTGCCTTATGATCGCATGATTACTCATCCCCTTATTCCTCTTAACGTATGCTATAGCCTGTACAATTCTGACCCTATCGATACTGAACCAGTAGATGTGCCACATGAGCCTCCAGTTCACGTCCTCTCCGGGTGTAAAGAACAATCCATCCTTGTACTCCTCTAGGAAC
>Ga0190308_1000307_pt1 | contig 16232 bp, 17 predicted proteins | sample 48700756_MG_FD_165050 | JGI IMG/M metagenome (GOLD analysis project Ga0190308, IMG submission 165050) | Hydrothermal vent sediment bacterial communities from Southern Trench, Guaymas Basin, Mexico - 4870-07-5-6_MG | ecosystem: Environmental > Aquatic > Marine > Hydrothermal vents > Sediment ...
AGCGATCACTAAAAGATGGAAAGGCTCTAACATGATAATTTACTGGTATCCATTCTGGCTCTACTATGCACCTTCCAGAGCAAAAGGAATAGGGTCATTAGATGACTTAGCAAAAACATTATCAAACATAAGCACGATATTCATGAGATCTGGGGGAGGGTTCGTAGGCGGAGTAGGGGGAGTAGGTGGTGGAGCTGGAGGTGGTGGTGCAGCAGGCGTAGGTTGAGTAAATTAAATTCCTTTCTTTTTCCCTTGGATTTGTAATTGTAGATAAGATGAAATGGATTTATATCTCAAATTCCATCATAAGAATTTCCTATAGCTATTCTTAATAATTCTAAATGTATTTTGGGAACATAGCTTGAGAATATTAGTGGATTATGGCAAGTTATTATCAAGAGTATTTGTTGGAAAGATTTATTTCTCGTATCTATTATGTTTTTAAATATGTTCAAGTAGTACTTAAAGTTAATAAGGGTTAGTTATCTGATTACTCAAAATAGGAAAGTTTACATACTATAACAGTGTTATTTTAAATAAATGTGCAGAAGGTGAGTTAGATGAGTAATAGAATACCACTACCATACAATCCAAAGATAATAGAGTTATTCAGAAACCCAAAAAACGTGGGTCAAATGGACGATCCATCAATCGTATCAGTGGCTGGTAGCCCAGCATGTGGAGATATGATTAGCTTATACCTCAAGATCAAGAGAATAGATGGTGATGACGTTATAGTGGATGCGACTTTCGAGAGCTATGGTTGTGCGGCTAATATTGCAGCAGCCAGTATTCTGACTGAAATGATTAAGGGTAAGAAGGTTCGGGATGCTTGGAAAATTAGCTGGAAGGATATAGCTGATGAGTTGGGCGGACTTCCTATGATTAAGTATCATTGTAGTATTCTAGCTGTTGGTGCTTTAAGGAGAGCGATTCGTGATTATTATAATAAAATAAAAACTCATCCTAGTTGGTTACCTAAGGATTTAACAATTGAGGAGAAGCAGACTTTAGAGGAAGAGAAAATGATTGAGCATTTACATAAAATGCGTGAAAAAATGGTGAAGTGATAAATGACTCATGTTATTGATTTAAGAGAGAGAAAACCTGGATGTACCGGTCACCCAGTTGTTAGGCTTAACTTAGAGTTAAAGAAAGCTATGGATAAAAAATTAGTAAAAATAATAGCAAATAAGGAGGATATTCCTAAGAAAGCGCTCACACTAGCTCTGAAGAGATATGGTTTCGAGCTAGCGGAAGTAAATGAAACTGATAATGATCTCCAAATATTAGCCAAAAAGATTACATAGGTGCTTTTTATTGTCTATCAAAGATTTATTAAAGGAGCATGGTAAGCCTCCAAGAGAAGTATATTTTGATCTAGAAAACTCAGGTTATGTACCAGATGAAGTAGTTGAAGCAATGATACCATATTTCAATAAGATTGGTTATGGACACCCAGCAATAACTCATAGACTTGGATGGGAGGCATTTGAAGTAATTAATGAAACAAAGAAATTACTCGCGAAAATGATTAATGCTAATGGTTCTGAAGAAATAGTTATAACGCATAGTGGTACTGAGGCAAATAATTTAGCTATCTTTGGACACGCCATAGCGAATCGGAAGAAGAGGGGCAAGATACTGGTTTCGGCAATAGAGCATTTAAGCATTATTTTTCCAGCGGAGCAAGCTGAGAAATTATATGGCTTCAAGGTTCAGCAAATTCCAGTAGATGAAGAGGGTTTTATAGATCCAGAGATGTTTTCAGCGTATATAGATAAGGATGTATCACTTATCAGTATTCAACTAGTAAATCATGAGATCGGAACAATACAAAATATAAAAGAGTTAGTCCGAATAGCGAAGGATATTAATCCAGATGTGGTTTTTCACACAGATGCAGCAGACGCATTCGGAAGAATGAGAATCGATGTTAAAGATCTCGGAGTAGACATGCTTACTATAAGTAGTCATAAGATCCATGGACCTAGAGGTGTTGGAGTTTTATTCATCAAGCAAGGTACTAAGATTGAGCCTATATTATATGGTCAATTAAGTTCAGAAAAATTCTGGCCGGGCGTGGAGAATATTCCTCTGATAGCTGGATTCAGGAAGGCGATTGAATTAGCTTACAATAATTTTGATTCGAATTTAGCTAAAGTTAAGAGATTAAGAGATAAATTAATGAATGGAGTATTAGATTCTGTTCCAGAAGTTCTCATTAATGGACCTATTGGAGATAAAAGAGTTGTTGATAATGCTAATATTAGTTTCCTATATGTGGAGGGAGAAGCTATTACTGTTGAGTTTAGTTTGCATGGAATATATGTATCTAGTGGTAGCGCTTGCACGAGTAGGATTCTAGAACCGAGTCATGTTCTTTTAGCTATTGGTAGAAAGCATGAGGAAGCGCATGGAAGTATTCTTTTTAAGGTTTGCCGCTATCATAACGATAAAGATATAGATTATGCACTTGAAAATATTCCAAAGGCTATTAAAAGATTAAGGAAACTTAGTCCATTAACCCCTTCACATCTTAAAGGTGATTAATATAGTTTTGGACGTAGAGGACATTAGGAAGGATTTTCCGATACTGAATAGAATTATTAATGGTAAAAAACTAATTTATTTTGATAATACAGCTACTTCCCAGAAACCAATACAAGTCATAAACGCTATAAGAGATTTCTACATGAATAATAATGCTAACATACATAGAGGGCTACATACTTTAAGTCAAGAAGCTTCAGAAATGTATGAGGAGGCACATGATGTAGTCGCTAGATTCATAGGTGCTATGGGTAGGGAGGAATTAATATTTATTAGGAATGCTTCTGAAGCCCTTAACTTAGCGGCAATGATTTTATCTGATGAGGTAAAGCCTGGCGATGAGATAGTAGTTACGATAATGGAACATCACAGCAATTTACTCCCATGGATCTTTCTAGCTAGAAAAAATAATGCTAAGATAAAGATAATAAACATTAAGAGTGATTATACACTTGATTACGATGCTTTAGAGAAAGCTATTAATGATAAAACTAAGATAGTTGCTATTACTCATATGTCTAATGTATTAGGAACAATCAATGATGTTAAAATGATTTCTAAGATAGCTCATAATTATAATGCTTATGTAGTTGTAGATGGTGCTCAATCAGTTCCTCACATCCCAGTAAATGTTAGAGACTTGGATATAGATTTTCTAGCTTTCAGTGGTCATAAAATGCTAGGACCAACAGGAATAGGTGCATTATACTGTAGAGAAGACATATTGAATAAAGCAAATCCATTTCTACTAGGAGGAGACATGATTAAATCGGTAAGCTGCAAGATTACAGGTGAATGCAATATCATTTGGAATGATTTACCATGGAAGTATGAGGCTGGTACACCAAATATTGCCGGTGGAATTGGTTTTGCCGAAGCTGTTAGATACTTAGCGAGACTAGGTATGGAGAATGTTAAGAAGCATGAAGAGGAATTATTAAGCTATGCTTTAAAGAGAATTAACGAGGAATTAAGTGATGTCATGGATACTTATGGTCCATCAGACCCAAGTAGGAAAGGAGGAATTATATCTTTTAATATAAAGGATTATGATCCTCATACAGTTGCAATGCACCTTGATTCTGAGGGAATAGCTATTAGAAGCGGTTTTCATTGCGCTCAACCATTGCATGAGCATCTCGGTTTAATGGATGGATCAGCTAGAGCCAGTTTTTACATCTATAATACTAAGGAGGAGATTGATGTATTCATAGAAGTGTTGAAAAAGTTAGTTGAAGGAGATTGATTATGGATGAAAAAAGATCATCATTTACTATCATCATACATGTCCAACAAGCGTAAAATTGATTGATATGCTTAAAGAAAGAGGGCTTATTGAAGAATGTTAAGTTAATAAATGTAAAGGATAATCCATTTCTCGCATTAAACAAAAGAATTCTATCAGTGCCAGCGATAGAAATTGATGGAGAAATAATTGATTTTGGTCCTATAGATTTTGATTACGTACTCAATATAATAAAGGGAAATAGGGCTACTATTGAATTAAGTGATAAACTTAAGGCACTTAAAATAACTACTATAGATAATTTATTCTTAGCATTAAGTCTATATCTGCATGAGGAATTAGATGTCTTGCTTAATTATTATCTCATAAGGAAGCGTTTAGGATGGCATGATAAAAGTATAGATGAAATAAAATCGGAATTGGGAATAAGTAATAATTCTTTCTATGAAACTATTGAAGAGAAATTATTGAAGGTTATTTCGATTAATTTGCTTAGAGAGATTAAATGGTTAGATCAAATCGAGTTAACGAGGGATAATTTTCTAAGTAAATATGATGTTTACGCTTTATCACACTGGCTTATAGCGAGAGGATCTATAGCTAGAATTGGATTATTTATCCTAGATGAGAAATCGAAGATAAGAAGCAAGGCAATTAAACTACTTGATTTCATTAAAGATAATTTGGGTTATTTGATTCAAAAAGTCTAGGATATTTTTAAGGCATCAATGCATGTAATCTTCCAGAAAACCAAGTTTTTCTATGGATTGCCTTAACTCCATTATTCTTTTTCTGAATCCTTTTAGATCTAATCTCTCAACTGGGACAGAGAATACTGAGCTATTTATCCCATAGCTATTCTTCATATTTGGAAGAATAGTGTGTAACTCTACTAAATTATGCTTGATGACCTTGTTGTAGGGCTCAAGTGTTGTGCAACCTTTTTTCTTAAAGAAGTAATTAGTTATAGCTGAGCCAACTAGATTATCCAGATAGTTCTCAATAGCATCTATTAGTTCTCTTGGAGGTAATTTCTCAAGAACAATTATGTAATCTATATCTCTTCCAGAAATCCCTTGTTCCCATGCTGGTTGCCCTGCAACGAGATCATGGACCATACATCTCTAAAACCTTGTAACTATATTGTTGCTCAAGCAAATACAGAATGGCTAAACCAACTGGATTCTTGTACGTTTCTTTTAGTGATATAAAAGCCCTATATGATTTGTATCTTATGGGATCTCTTAATGCTTCCTCGTTGAATTCTGGTGGAGTATCGCATAACTCATCAAGCGATATTCCTAATGTCTCTAGCTTTAATTGGATTACGCCACGAATATAGTCCTCGATTTTTCTTATCATTTTATCAGTTCTCATATCGGCCACAATACTAATTATTAAAGATAAACCCTCTTGGTGAAGTAAGTATATAAAATTAAATAATTATGATGAATTGCTAGTATCTTTGATTCTTTGCTCATACAATAATTGCTCATACAATAATTTACTGAGTTTATTTAGAGTAAAGGTAATAAACCACAATGTTAACACTATAAATACTATGATAAATGAGAATAATGAGGGGGCTGAAGCAGCTGCAGGTGCTGTTCTCCTAATCGTCTCATAAGCAAATCCATGCTGGTATTTTCTCCCTATTGCTAATTGGAAAAACGCGCCTGCAAAAAAAGTATTTATCATTATCAGTATAGCAATAATTATGCTGTTTCTAATCAATACATTACGCACCTCTTTGAAAAAATAACTTATCTACCCATCGAACAATGATTTCACAACCAATTATACCCGTTATACCAAATATCATTGTCCCTATGGATGCAGTGGACACAGGTAGCTTTAATACTACTAGTATATCACTAATAAACCATGAGAGACCAAATGCAAATATGGAAAAGAATAAAAATTGAAGTAATCTTATTTTAAAGATTAAGCCGATGCGTTTAGCCTCATTTTCACTAGACATATGCATCACCATTCTCACTCAATAAGTAACTGGATTACGAGTGATTAAAATAAAAGCCTTTGAACATGATCGTTCAATAAGCATGAACAATTTTGGTCAAAACTGGTTTAATAGCGTCGCATTAAGAAAGCTCCAGATACTTTTTATCCTAGGCTTATTCCTAGGACTTCTCGTCTCTTTCCAATTATATCTCTTTCTAGCGGGAATAATTATGCATGAACCAAAATACAATGGCGAGCCTGCTCCAGCAGCACCAGCTAGACCTCTTGTGTTAAACCCAATTATACTTTTAATCATTCTAGTAATTACGATCTACTTGGTGATTTATGAGTTAAAGATCTCATTCATAAGTCTAGAGGATATAGAGGTCGAGTAGGGAAATAATATGGATCCAGAGAATGTGCTGCATGGAAATACATTAAGGATATATCTACACATGTTAAAGAAAAAGAAACCACTTGGGGTTCGAGAGATAATGAGAGAATTGGGTTACTCTACGCCTAGTCTAGTTCACTACCATCTCAATAAGCTTCTGAATGCTGGTTTAATAAAACAAGATGGAAGTAAATATGTCATCGCTAGATCAGTTAAGATAGGTTTAGTAAAGTACTCAACGGTTCTTTTTGGAAGGATATTGCCAAAATTCTCTATGTATGCTGGATTATTTCTAGCGTTATTGATTTCTAGTACGATCTTGTTGATCAATAATGAATTAACGATATTAGCTTTCTTCTCTATTTTTATTTCATTCCTAGCTTTTCTTATAATGCTAGTTGAGGCAATCAATCTATGGAATGATCTAAAGAAATATTATAGAATAGATAGAAATAATTCCTAAAAGTTAGTGGAGGCTGTTTCTCACCACCAATGTTGTGGAGTTTTATAGATTTTAGGCTTCTCAAAGTACTTGTAAATTAAAGCAAGTATTAAACCCGTTATAAAACCTCCTACATGAGCGGTATGAGCTACGTAATCAACAACACCCAGCGTTACATAAATCGATTCCAAGAGGAAGTAAAAGAATGCGAAATAAAGTGCTCTTACTCTCAAGTAATAGTAACCCAAAAAGACATATAGTCTTCTGTTCGGGAAAAATACAGCGTAAGCTGCCATAACACCAAATAAGGCTCCTGAAGCACCTATACTTGGTATATCTGGCGTTGGAGTTAGAATTGCGTGAATCAGAGCGGCGCCAATTCCTGAGATTAAGTAGAATACTAAGAAATATAAGTGCCCGTAAACATTTTCTAAATCATCGCAAAACACGTATGCAAAATACATGTTAGTAAATATATGAATAAAGGATCCGTGGAGAAACATATGTGTTATGAGTGTCTCTAATCTCTCACCCCTAAAGAATAATGAGGGAGTGAACGCATAAAGATCAATGATGGATGGGTTAATTATCTCAACTACAAAAACTGCTACGTTAATAAAAATAATAATCCATGTAACGTAAGGAAAGAATCTCTCAAATTCTTCATCCTCATATACAAGGGACATTTCCTTCGCCATGTATTAATTGTTATTCTTTATAGACATAATTGAATTTAATAGTTAGTTCCTGCTTAGGTCTTAACTGTACTTTCCAAAGATAAAAGCCTTTTTCAAATTCGATTGGATTAATGTTAGCATTAACTATATCTGGCTTTAATAAACCCTCTGGCGGTCTATCTTTGACTAAGAGATCAATTGAGCTATCACTATAATTCCTTATAATAAATCTTGTTTCATACGCTTTTTTAACCCCCTGTCTAAAAATACCTGTAGTCTCCTTTAATAACTGCTGATTTTTCTCTACATAAACTCTCTTATCTATACCTAAAACTAATTCAGTCTTACCACCTGGAACTAAATCATTTAATCGAACTAAACCAATGAACAATCCTTTTAAGTAAATACTAGCTAAACCAGAAATAACATTGATATCTGAGGTATTCTCTATCTCCAATTTTCTTTCCACAATAGGCCTATATGTTAACCATTCAGAGAATTCCTTCACAGAAACATCTATGCTGAATAATGGCAGCTTCATGTTAGAATTTTTCCTTAATGTCACATTACTAATAACAAAATTTTGCACAGATATTTCAATAGATTCCTTTTTCTCAACAGCTGCCTCAACCATTCCTACGTTAACCAGGGCTTTCTCACTTATTAATCCTCTAACCGCTTTTGGCGCAGGTGGAGGCTTAAGCGGCCTAATCATCTCGAAGGGGGGTGTAGCAGTACTAAACTCCAAGGATACATTTAACCAGTCATATGGAGTATCATTACTTATTACAGTAAATCCCATTAATCTGCTTGAGTTATCTTCAAGAATAATCTTATATATTGGTTGCCATCCAGAACTAGTAGTAGTATAACTCCAGTGAATTTCCTCTTCACCATCACCAAGAAGAATTATTTCGATTTCCACTAAGTCCTCATAAAGTTTAAGATAAGATATTATCCCTTCTATTTCTTTCTCAGGGATATAAAGCTCCTTTATGTTCATAAGCGGTATTAACTTAATACCTTTCTCAGTTGACAATAAGACAGTATTAATCTTTCCTACCCCCTGAGGAGTAGCAATCTCCATATTTTTTTCAAGACCAATTAAAATACCAGTAATTAATTCATTACCATCATAGATCTCTATCTTTTTGCCTATAAGTGTTTTCAATAAGCTTAAAAGCGCGCCCTCGCTATCTATCTTCTTAGGTCTAATAGATTGCTTTACGTTAATCTCCTTCAAAGAGAAATTCTTGGAAAAGATATTTAGTGTTTTTAAGACATTATCTAAATCCTTGCCTCTAACTAAAAAACTAACTTTGGCTAATCCATTAATAGATTTCACCTTGGACTTAAAAAACATGCTGTTTAAGCCATTTTTGTAAAGAGAAATTTTATAAATACTCAGTGCAATCAGCCTCAACTTTTATTTATTAGTTCTTGGTTAATACTTAATGAGAAGTATTTATACGATATAAATTGTTATTTATTCATTTTTTTCAAAATAACATTTTATTAAATAAGAATACTAAATTTGATTACTAAATACTCTTATTTTTTAAAATACATTGCAACTTAATAAAATTTATATTTCTCAAAAAATGTTTCAATGAAATTGAATACTATTATAGCAATAGTATTTTAAATAAATGTGCTGTATTAAGGGGAATAGACTTGAAAAATAAAGTTTTGGCATCACTAGTAATTATCTTATTACCCTTGATGACTGTAGCAACAACTCCTACTTATGCTGGAGAACACAATAATACGACTTATTTAATTCCTCTAGAAACAAAAGTTAATAGAAATGTTGTCTCAGTGGAAGATGTTTCTCAAGAGGATGTAAGACTAAAAATCGCTTCCAGTAGACCATACTCAGAAGTATACATTAATGACTCACTGATTATAGGTAATGTATTGATTGCGAACGACTCCTATGTTGTCTTTGAGAATGTCACACTAGGGAACGAAACTTATGAACTAACTATTGATCTCTATAATTCATCTACATTGATAATAAGGAATTCAACCCTAATAAACATCGAGGTAAATGCATATGATTCAGCTACATTAATAATTCAAGACTCCATAGTGAAGGGGGAAGGTTCACACGATATTAGCTTACATAGCACATCGATTTTGACAATAGAGAATGTATCAACATATAACACTATTCTAGGCATCGATTCTCGTGATAGCTCTTATGTGAGTATACACAAATTCAAAGGCGACTTAGACATGACAACTAATGGGTTCGTAAATGTTGAACTAAATAACATTAACATAAATTCTACAGGGTACTTCTTTGCTTCTTATGGAGTGAACTTATATGTTAACGAGCTATTTAACCTGACTACTGAAACTTATATTAGCTTTGATATATATAATTCAACAGTGATCATAACTAATGCTACATTTATTAACAGCATATCAATGGGATCTAATTCCATTGTTAACATAAGCTATGCTAATGTCTCGTATATCTCTGTTGGAGATTCCGTCTGGAAGTATCCCGAAAAAAGCTACGCAATTCTTGTAAATACGACTGTTCATGATCTTATGAATATCTATTCAATAGGAATAACAAGAATATATAACTCGACCATAAGTTCATGCATAATAGCAAAAGTATACAATAACACGAATGTTCTAATCTTACCTGGAGAAGTGTATGGGGATTCTTATCTCCCTATAGTGTTAGACGAGAACTCAATAATCTATAATCAAAATACTGTTTCAGATAGTTTTATTATTCTTGATTCAAGTTTTCTGATCAATAATTCGGCATCGTTATCTACATTATGGGTTGTTAATTCAACTGGTTTGTTAAATGATTCCTCTATAATCCAAAATCTATATCTATTTTACTCAAAAATGAGAATAGGCAATGGCTCATACGCTATTTACATCAATATGTTCGATAATTCTGGGCTCCAGATACTTGACGTCAACACATGGTTCCATCTATACTCTTATCGCAATAGCACAACTTTGATAGATAATTTAACTATATCTGATTTCGCAGATATATATTGGCATGTAGAGAATTCAATTCTGATGTTGAATAATTCTGAATTAGCTTTCTTAGGTGACTTTTATTTAGATGTGATTGATTCATCTATAGTGGAAATTAATAATTCACTAATAAATAATGTAGCATATTGGGAGTCTCATATTTCTGTCACAAATTCCGACTTAAAGATTGTTAATTCTAGTATCTCAAAGAACTCTATGATGCATATTCAAGCAGTATTTAGTCATATAACTATCTTGAATTCGAGTATTATAACACCGACGGGATACGAATTTAAAATAGATATCTTAGATTCAATGTTATTTATAAATGATTCATTAGTGAATGCAACAATTTACGGTGATATGCCGTACGGCTTTTATTATGGTCCGGAGCCATCAAATATAACTTATCATGGTGCTTACATAGAGATGTATAATGTAAGTAATGTTAGTTTAATTCTTGAGCAAGGTTACGCTAGGGTAGAGAATTCAACTCTATATGACATTGAAGCTTATGGGAGAGTAGAATTATATAATTGCTGGATATTATCAAGTGTACTTTTTAATATTGAGGTTAATGATGGGGAATTATATATCTCTCATGGATTCTATGATGGGTCAGGCATTGAATCAAGCTTATACTTAGATCCAGGTTGCAATATCCCAGCCAGTACAATGGTTATTATCAATGGCTTAATAGCATATAACTCAATAGTCTACGTATCCGATGTGAACGTAACTATTAACCTAAATATCACTGACTCTGAACTATCAATCAGAAATGGTGGAATAGGCTACCTGCTCAATACTGAGTATTATGAAGAGGGTCATGCATTATTCAGTAATTCAACTATCAAGCTTGAGAATGTACTTGTTGATAATATTGAGAATGTCTACGCATATAGATCGGAGTTATTTTTTAATAATTCCGATATCAAGGGATCAATCTACACCTATTTGTCAAATGTAAGTGTGTATAGCTCGTATGTCGAGGAGATAATAACGGGTTTGCTGGCAACAGAATATTTCGTTATCATGCCATTTAATGATACTGGAAATATCTATGTTGAGGATTCAACAGTTGATACACTAGTTCCCATTACTTATGGAGATCATATAATCGATTCGTCATCAATCGGTTTCTTAGGATGCGTTCTAAGTAATGTAACGATAGGGAATGATTCCTCAATAGGAACACTTATGGAGACTTATCACTGGATAAATGATGGATACGTGCTCAACAACATTACTCATGGCTTCTACTTAAATGTAACAATTAAGCCTGATAATACGGTGACGTTCATTAATAAAACATTAGGAGTTATGGTCAAAGGAGGCTATGTATGGGTTAATAACTCATTTTTATTTGCTGCTGTGGCAATGGAGAATGGGCACTTGTATGTGAATTCGAGCATAGTTTTAAACCAAATTATTGCAATGGATTCTGGGATAGTTGAGCTTTCTAACGTAACTATGGATCAGGAAATAGGACAAATACTTGTTAGAGGGGCAGGCTACGTAGAGGTTGATAATGTATCTACACCATTTATATTGCTAATGGATAAGGGCGGAGCTAAGATAAGTAATTCATTAATATATACAATAGATCTCACTGGTGAAAATAATTTAGAGGGCCATAATATTGATGTTTCAGGTAGCATCCATAGTCTCAATGGTTCAATAAAGCTGTATGACTCAGAAATACAGTATCTCTGTACAGTTAACTCAGACATAGAATTCGTGAATATCAGTTCTTACCAAGTAACTCTATATAACACAACAGCAATTGTAAATGATAGCTACATAGAGTACTTTTCAACATATGACTCAGTAGTAGAGATATATAGAACGCACTTCGTTTGGGAAGTTTGGCTGCATTCAGGAGATGTAAAACTAATTAATACTACCACAAGTTTGTGGGCTAGTATTACATTGCTTAACTGTCACTTGTTAGCAAGAAACATCAATACAACTAGAATAGGTATAACTGGCTTATACGTTCACTACGGCTTATTCAATGGTTATGATGGCACTAATGACTACGCATACTTATATTTAGTTAATTCTAATGTAACAGAGCTTTATGGAATGCACTTTATCGTTAAGAGAGGCGGTTATGTAACTTTTGATAATGGTACTATAGTTGACGAAAAGAACAGTGTAACTGAGTTATCTAACTATGTTAACTGTAATTTAGGTATGGAAGTTGCAACATTCTATATAACAGATTTCGCTTTAGTGAAAATAAATGGATATAAAGAAAGTAACAATAGATTAATATCTTCATTAATCGTAATGCAATTTACGGACGATATAGCACCAGTTATAGAGAGGTTACATGAAGAAAACATAACGGTGGAGTATGGCGTAACTGAAATACCTTTAGCTTGGGACGTGATTGATGAGTATCCATGGTACTATGAGTTATATTTCAATGAGACTCTAGTTTCAACAGGTAGCATAGAAATAATACATACTGTTGAGATAAACGCTTCAGATATTATAGAGGGTCCAGGATTATACTTGATTACTTTGATAGCTTATGATTACGCTGGAAATGTTGGAGAAAGTGATGTCACTAGACTAACTGTATTAACTAGCAAGGCACCTGAAATCACTGTTAATGTGGAATCAATTGAATTTGAAATAGGTATGTCACCAAGTAATGTGACATGGACATTGCATGATGATACACCAACATTCTATGAACTTTATCTAAACGATACTTTAATTGAGACAGATAACTATACATCAGGAGACAAGGTTGTGTTCTTCACTAAGAATGAGATTACTGAAGCTGGTACATATATTCTAGAGTTAATAGCTTTTGATGGAGTAGGGAATAACTCATCATTAACTGTTGTTATAACTGCTTATCCAGAAGAAGCACCTGAGATATCTCTTTATCCTGAGGATGAATACAACATAACTATTGGTGATTACATATTATTAAACTGGACAGCATCAGATAGGTTCCCATCAACATACCAGATATTGATAAATGACACTGTCGTTAAATCTGGTACATGGACTAGCGGTGATTTAATAACATACAATTTCACTGAAACTGAAGTCGGAACATACATCGTTAAGATAATCTTCAATGATGAGGCAGGACACTCAAGTATTCATTCCGTAACAATTAATGTAGTGCCTGAAAAAGCACCACCGCCAGGACCAGGGCCAAGACCACTTGGAATAACAGAAATAGTAATTATCGTTGTAGTTACTGTAGCCAGCGTGATCGTCATATTCTTAGTAATTATTCCCCACATACGTAGGAAGTAGATATATTATTAACATATTTTACTTTATTTTTTTAATAATAGTCCATATTGCATCCTTCTTTCGATTGGTATGATATAAATACAATGGTTCTAAAGTATTTATCAAATGTATTTACATATTGAGCAGAAATTTTAATCTATTAAGAAGAAATACCAATAATATCGTAATAATTCATTTTACTTCTTATCCTTACTTGTCTAGACAAATTTTATATATACTATTTTCATATTTACAATAAATGGTGATATCAATGTCCACCTTAATTACAGTTCGAATCCCTAAAAAGTTACGTGAGGAAGCTAGGAAATATGGAATAAATATCTCCCGATTATTAAGGGAAGCATTAATCGAAGAGATTAAGAGGAGAAAATTAGAGAGAATTGATGAATTACAGGAAAGAGCAAAGAAAACCATTTTAAAGATCGATAAAGAAGATTTGATAAAAACTATACGGGAGATAAGGCATGAGTACTGATGCTAAGTATCTTTTCGATGCTAGCGCAATAATTAATATCTTACCTCTGATAGATGCAAGGAAATTACAAACGAAATTAAATCTAAGTTTCTTCATTAATCAATTAACTCCATTTGAAGTAGGTAATGCCTTATGGAAACTATATCTTAGAAAAAAGCTTGAATCTCTTGAGGTTATGAATTTTATAACGCTGATGCAGGAATTTATAGAAATGGGAATATTTCAAGTTCTACAAGTTACTGATTTTAATGCTGTTGCATCAATAGCAATTGATAGAAAAATAACTTACTATGATGCTTCCTATATCCATCTGGGAAAGGAAAGGAACATGATATTAATTACGGATGACAATGGATTAAGAACAAATGCTGAAATAGAAAATGTTATCTCCATAACCACTGATGAATTTAAAGAAAAACATCAAGATCTAATAAAAGTCTAGTAAGAATAATTAAAGAATTATGTGCCATGTCTGTGTTGCTCTTTAAAAAATGCATCGATACTATATAAATGCTTGAAAACTTAAGAATCAGTAGAATAAAATCACTATTTTAATCCAAAAAATAAAGAGAAAGATAGTAAATGTATTTTTAGCGCTATTCTTCCTGTTTCATACTTAGTAGTATTTCTTCTGCTTTTCTTTTTGGGCTTGTTCGAATGTATTTAAGAATAGATATTACTGCATTAACAACGATTATCACTATAAATAATAGTGATAACATTTTGGCTAGTAATAACATATCGCTAGGTATTGGTATCATGACTATGTATTTAAGGAAATTGTAGTAGTCTTCTCGCCTAAATAATTCGGGATCGATACTAGGTATTTGTAAATCAGCAGTAAATATATTTACTTGCATTAACCATGGAATAAATATTAGTGACACAAGGGAATTAATCACAGGCACTAGATAACTCTTTTTATCAGTGTAACCAATATAGAAGAAATGACTTACATCCACTATGAATCCTAGGACAAGCGCAATAATAATTGTCATTATGAAGTTCATGGATAACCAATTGAATGCGATATAATATGTAGATATGTAAAACAAGTATGCTAATGAGATCTCAAAGATAGCTCCAATCAAAATCATTAACCTTGTAATAGTTGAAACACCTCTAACTCTAACCTCTCTCTGTTTTACTTCTTTCTTAATTTCTAGAGGTTTCTCAGGTTTCTTTGGAGGAATTTCCTCTTTCTTCTTTTCCCTAATGAAATATTTTCTCTTTATTTTCTCTGGTTCACCAAATATCTCTCTTAGCACTTTCTGAAGTACTGATTTCAAATCTGGGTTACTAGAAAAGAACGACATTATGACGTATAATAGGAGTATGGTTAATGCTATGGATACTATTAATTCAGCAAGTAGCATGGGAACATATATCAATGAAGTAGCGGAGCTATATCGAGCTATAATATATATTATTCTGATAACGTAGCCTATAATGAGAAGTATTGATATTAAGAAAGAAATCTGCACGAAATATGGATATAAGTCCTCGCTAATCCCGAACTCGAAACTTAGCACTTTCTTCCTTCTACCAACCACATACTTACTAGCTAGTTCTCTTGGATCACCTAATTTCCTTATCACTTTATAAACATTTCTTGCAGTTAAACCTCCTAGTTCCATTGATTCATCTATTATATGTGTGCGCAGCTCCTCAACCACATCATCAGCTATATCTTCTGGTAGATGTTCTCTAACATCTGTTAAGTACTCTTCAATTAACTCCATAGCTTCCCTTTCATCATTACTCATTCATTATCAACCTCCCCTAAAACCTTATATACAGCATCACTAACCTTAAACCAGAAATCTGTCATAGCTTTTAGAATGATTAATCCCTTGGGACGTAGTTCATAATATTTCCTAGCTTTTCCCTCGCGAATCCTCCAATCCCCTTTTATATACCCTTTATTTTCTAACCTCCTTAATAAGGGATAAAGAGTCCCTTCCTCGACATAAAGCGCCCCATTAGTCATCTGTCTAAGTGTTTTTGATATTTCGTAACCGTACATTTCTCTCCTCCTCAATAATGCAAGTATGCACATTTCAATAAGACCACGTCTAATCTCAGTCTTCCAATTCTCAATATTGACGTCATCCATTTTATACCTCTAATGACAATATACCTTGCGATACAAGGTATATAGTGATACAATGTATTTAAGA
>Ga0190308_1000309_pt1 | contig 16189 bp, 20 predicted proteins | sample 48700756_MG_FD_165050 | JGI IMG/M metagenome (GOLD analysis project Ga0190308, IMG submission 165050) | Hydrothermal vent sediment bacterial communities from Southern Trench, Guaymas Basin, Mexico - 4870-07-5-6_MG | ecosystem: Environmental > Aquatic > Marine > Hydrothermal vents > Sediment ...
TGCCGCAACAGGAACTATAAAATACATTCCTCTGGAAGGAGGATTTTACGGGATTGAAACAGATAAAGGAGAAAAATATCTACCTTTAAATTTGCCGGCTGAGTTTAAAGAGGATGGTTTAAAAGTTTGGTTTAAAGCAAAACCAAGAAGAGGTGCCACAATCCAGATGTGGGGAAAGCCGGTTGAGATTTTAGAGATTAAGCTTATTGAAAAAACGCAAAGTCTTTCTCAAGTAAAGGTTGCTGTTCTCTATGAGAGGATATCCGACCTTATCTATCATCCCTCAAAAATAAGAACTTATGACGATTTGGTGGAAATTTTAAAGGAAACTAATCCTGATTTGGTTTTCAGGGTATGGTGGAGATGGACCCCCACTTACGAATCTCTTCCTCCGACTCATCCTGTATATCAAGCAGGCCATACCTATCAACAACTTGAAGAAACTTTAAGAAAACTTAAGAAAGATTTGCCACAGATTGAATTTTGGTTTGGGGCAATTCCTACCCAAAGAATTAATCTTGTAGAAAGAAACCCAATAACGGGAAAGACCTACTCCAAAAATAAAACGTGGGAGATGGCTTTAGACCCGCAAAAATGGGGAATTAATTTCTCTAAGGAAAAGCTGCAGAAACTGGCTCAGCAAAAAGGCGGAACAGGGCAATACGGTTATTTTCCCGATGTTACGAACAAAGAATTTCAGGAGCTTTATTTAAGCTGGGCGAAAAGGCAGATAGATGCTGGGGTTAACGGATTGTTTTTGGATATGCTTTTCGCCCAACCAAGGATTTTAGCAAAGATAACCAAAAATCCTAATCATAAAGCCGTAAAGGAAAGTTTGAAAGCAATTGATTACCTGATAGAAGAAATACGCAGATACGGATATAAAAAGGGTAGGTATATTTATCTCTGCAGCTTTGGAACCTTTACCGATTTTCCCGATTATGCTCCGGATTTAGACTTTGTCCTCGTCACACCAACAGCAGAGGAAGTGAGAAATCTTACCTTGGATGAGAAGAGGTGGAACGAAACAATTTCAAAAATAAAGAAAAGGCTTCCAAAAGCAAGAATTTTGGCAATGCTTGACTGGGCTGGAACAACAAACACACCTTTAGGAGTTTTCTCCCAGGAATTGAGCAAAGAAAAACAGAAAGAATTTTTGAGAAGAGCGGATGAATTCTTCTCAAAGAAGGGGGTAATCTTTGTCTACCCCGTGCACGGAGGCTTTATGGGGCAGGATGCAAAGATTTTATCTTTCGGAAAGCTGAAAACCTATGATTCATTAGCACCGGAGTTCGAAACTTACGAAACTATAAAAAAGCTTGTCAAGAACAAAAAGGAGAAGAGATTATCACAGGCAGAATAATTATTTATTTTTTAATTCAATTCTATTATGGAGGTAGAAAAGGAGGCGAGAGAGTTATTGGTAGAGGCCCAAACCCGATCCCAGCAGTTGCAATTGCTTACAGCCCAGAAAACTTCTATAGATTTGCAAATTTCAGAAATAGAAGAAGCGATTAAATCGTTAGAAGGGAAGAAAGAAGCGTTTAAGGAATTAGGAGGCATATTGATAAAAGAGGATGCAAAATCATTGATAGAAGAATTAAAGGAAAAGAAAGAGCTTTTGGAAATACAGAAAAAGAACTTCGAAAAGGAGGAGCAGGGAGTAAAAGATAGGCTGAAGGAAATAGAGGAAAGGCTTAGGGAATTCCTTCCTTCTCAACAGGGAGGAGCAGGATGATAAAGTTTCCGAAAAGGGGAAGGAAGGTTTTAATCCTTACCCATCACAACGCGGATATAGATGCTATTTGTGCAAGCCTAGCGTTGTATTTCGGGTTTGGGCAAAAGGGAATAAAAGCAGAGATAGGTATTCCGAAGTCCGTGTCAAGACAAGCTAAAAATATCCTTAATAAATTTAATGTAGATATTATTATCAACCCAGACCCAACAAAATACGATAGTATATTTTTGCTTGATGCAAGCATTCCAGAGCAAATTCATCCGGTAAAGCTTGACAGCTCTATGGATATTTCCATAATAGATCACCATGAAAATAAAAAGATTAAAGGTAGGCAGGAATTTGTTAGTCCGAGAAGGAAGGCAACATGCGAGTTAATGATAAAAGTTTTGAGGGATAATAAAGTGTTGATAACTCGGGATATTGCAAATTTACTTTTGGCCGGCATAATCTCGGATACAAACCATTTTAAATTGGCGGACATTACAACCTTTAAATTGGTAATTCAGCTGATAAAATATGGGGCAAACTTAAGCTATGCCTTTTCCCTTACTTATAATCCTCCAGACTTTAATGAAAGGATTGCTAAGCTAAAGGGGGCAAAGGTATCCAAATTATATTTAATAGGAAACACACTGGTTTCCTTTTCTTATGTGGATTCGCACGAGGCTGCAGTAGCCAGAGGTTTACTAAGTTTGGGAGCGGACATAGCAAATGTAATATGTAAGAAGGAGGATGAGCTAAGAATTTCTGCAAGAGCGAATCCAAAATTAGTTCAGGAATTGAACCTTAATTTGGCAAAAGATATTTTTGAGCACATAGGAGAGGTTATTGAAGGTTCCGGAGGCGGGCACGATGCTGCAGGTTCCGCAAACTCAAATAAGCCGGAACTTGCTGAAAAGGCAGAAAAAGAGATTTTGAAAAGGTTGGAGGAAAAACTCGGGAAAAAGGCAAAAAGGGTTTTTTAGTCAAATATAAATATTTATTCAAACTTATCTTATGGAGTCCGATTTAGAAAATATTGAGGGAGTTGGTCCGAAGACAGCTGAAAAACTTAAGGAAGCCGGGTATAGCGATTTAATGGCAATTGCTGCAGCTTCACCTGGAGAAATAGCCGATGCTATTGATGTTGGCGAAGGGATAGCTCAAAAAATAATAGAGGCTGCAAGAAAAGCTTTGAAAATGGGTTTTGAGACGGCTTTCGACATTAATGAGAGGAGGAGCAAAGTTCAAAAATTAACAACAGGAAGCAAAAATTTGGATAACCTGTTGGGAGGGGGTTTGGAAACCCAAGCGATTACCGAGGCTCACGGAGCATACGGCTCCTCAAAAACCCAACTCGCCTTTCAGCTATCGGTAAATGTTCAATTACCGAAAAAGCAGGGAGGTTTGGAAGGAGCATGCATTTTCATAGATACCGAAAATACTTTTAGACCGGAAAGGATAAGGCAAATGGCTCAAGCTTTAGGTTTGGATGAAGAGGAAACTCTAAAAAATATATATGTGGCCAGAGCGTATACCAGCGATCACCAAATTTTGCTTGTAGAGAAATCGAAGGAAATCATAAGGGAAAAAAATGTTAAGCTGTTGATAATAGATTCATTAACTTCTTTGTTTAGATCCGAATATGCTGGGCGCGGAGAACTTGCGGCAAGGCAGCAGAAGTTGAATAGACATTTGCACGATTTACAAAAACTTTCAGAAGTTTACAATCTTGTGGTTTATGTAACAAATCAGGTTATGGCAAGACCTGATGTCTTATTCGGAGACCCTACTTCAGCCATAGGAGGACATGTTTTGGGACATGCGGCAACCTTCAGACTGTATTTGAAAAAATCCAAGGATAATAAAAGGGTAGCAAGATTGATAGATAGTCCTTATTTGCCTGAAGGAGAAACGGTTTTTAGGGTGACTGAGCAGGGGATAAGGGATTAATCTGCAAACACCACTATTTCAGCCAAATTCTTCCTGGCAGGCATTGGAGGAATTTCAGCAGGATAGCCAAAGGCGAGGATTGCTTGAGGTTCTAAATGCTTAGGCAAATTTAAATATTCTTTGAGCTTTTCCTCATCAAACGCTCCCACCCAACAGGAGCCTATCCCCAAACTCCAGGCATAAAGCAACATGTTTTGAATTGAAGCTGCAACATCATGCTTGGAATAAAGTCTGATTCCTCTTTCACCATATTTAGATATTTCCCTCAAATCAGAGCAGGCAATTACTAAAAAACTTGCATTTTCCAACCATCTTTGGTTTAAAGCTATCCCCGCTATTTCTTTTATCTTCTCCCTTCCCCTGACAACAATAAATTTCCAATCCTGTAAGTTACCTGCCGAGGGAGCGTATCTTGCCGCATCCAAAATTTTGAGGATAATTTCCTTCGGTATTGCTTTCTGGGAAAATTTTCTTACCGACCTCCGGCCTTTTATCGCTTCCAGCACATCCATAAATTTTTTATTTATATATTTCGGTTTAAATAAAAATATGGTATATCAGTGCCCTTTTGTCAGCGGAACGCTCTGCCAAATGCTTTACGAGCAAGTTTTACCTTTCCTCTTCAGTTTTGCAGTGATTTATGCTTTAGTGCTCAAAACAGGAATTTTTGGTGATGAAAGTAAGAAATATGTAAGAGGCGCTGCAGCAATAGTTTCCTTAGTGCTTTCGTTCTTCCTCATAACCACAACGCCCTACTCTTTGGGTTTGGGAACAACATTTGCCCAGCTGTTTGCAAATGTTTCAGGAACCACAGTAACATTTCTGGTTGTAATCTTAGGAGTTTTGGTAATTCTGGGATTGTTCGGAATCGGCTCTGAAGAACTTAAAAATGCAGATAACTGGAAAAAATTTGTAATTCCGGGAATAATAATTGTATTTGTCCTCTGGCTTCTAGGAGGAGGAGCAGCGGGTTACGGTATGTATAGCATATACGACATAGTTTGGACGGTGATTATTCTTGGAATCGTTCTGTACGCTGTGTGGTTGGTAGTTGGGGGTGAAAAAGAAGGCAAAGAAGAAAAAAAGAAGCAACAGCAGCAGAAACAACCCGGAGAGGGATGAAGATTTAATTTTTGTTTTTTTATTTTAAATTATGGAATATTTCTTTTGCCATTCGGTCTTCCTTAAAGAAATTAACACCGCAAAAATAAAACTTGAGGATGTAGAGAGAATTAAGGAATTTTTGGCGCAAGTGCTTGGAATTGAGATAGAAGATGTAAATACCCTGTATTACAAAAAAGAGGGCTCCTATTTTGAAACCAAATTAAAAGCGGAAAAAGAAAAAGAAGGGTTTAATTACATGATAGGGGTTACTATAATAAGTAACGATAGCGGGAAGGTGGTAATCGAAGGAAAATTGGTTAAAAAAATAGGGGTTGGACTTTTCCAATACCCATCTTTTATAAAAAGCATGTTTGACGAAATATTTTCCGCAAGTTTTTATAAGGATTTGATGAGCATTAGAAAGGAAGAACTTGAAGAAATTTGTAAAAAACTTTGCGATGAAATAGAAACCTACATAGGCCTGGAAGATTATGGAGGGTCAATTTAAATATGTTATCTGGATTATCCTTATAGCAATTGCAATTATTATACTGCTTATTATAATGCAAAGAATTTACAATGTTGTTGACCTCTTTCACTCGATAGGTTAATTTAAATTTTTGGTTTATAATTTTTATGGTTAGGATTAGGAAAATAGCGGAATTCCTCAAACAATGTGTAAGAGTATTGAAGGTCTCTTCAAAGCCGAAGAAAAGGGAATTCCTGCTAACAGCAAAAATCTGCGCTTTGGGCATTGTAATCTTAGGAATAATAGGGTTTATTGTGTATGCCATTTTTGAGATGCTTGCATAACTTCGATTAATCATCTTCCACAACCTTCCAATAGCCGCCTTTCTTTCCGCCAATCCGTTTCAAAATTCCTTTTTTCTTCAGGTTCTGCAAATGATATTTGACTCCGTCAGGAGTTATATTTAAGGCTCTTGCTAATTCTTCTCTTGTTATGCTCGGATTTTCTTTTATCAGCTCGATAATTTTTTGGGTAGTTTTTTGGGTAGTCTCCTTTACAGCCAATTTTAAATATTCTCTACTCTGCCTAAAAGTAACATAAAAATAATTTTCATTGAATTCTATTTTTGGAAAAGGAGCGTTCTCCTTCTTGCATATCTCTCTGATTCTTTCAAATCCTGTTCCCAATTTTTCTCCAAAATGTATCCTTGCGAACAAATCAGCAATAATATGATTTCTCCTGAAAACTGTTTTGCCGAGAATAAAATTCTTCGGCTTTTGCCAATAATTTTCAATCAAAATTTTGTCTGGAAAAAATCTTAAAATATTGTTATGTCCGTACTCAAAATAATCTCTATGCATAACAGAATTGATGACAGCCTCCCTTATAGCTTCTAAAGGGTACTCGTAAACATTCTCTCTTTGAGGCTTTCCTGTAAATCTGTAAGCAACTTTTGTGTATAATCTTACAAAGTCCATTACCTGCTCAACAATTTCAAATAAAGAGCCGGTAATCTCTTTTCTATCATGGAATGAATCTCTGTGGCTCTTTTGCAAAGAACAGCACGCCAGCATTGTTAAAGTAGATCTTCCCTTCCTGCTTTTCAGCAACGTTTAGGCTCAACAGAATTTTCTCAACAGAACCAAACCTAGATAGACCAGCTAACTCCAAAAACTTTCTGAATCTATTTTTGTCAAAATCTTTTGGGTATTCAAATTTTTCATTAATAAGTTCATCAAACCTTATTTTTCCTTCAGATTTGAAAAACTCAATAATCTCATCTCTTTTAAGTTTTTGGGATACCGGTCCAATTCTTTTGTAAAAACCGGAAGAGCACTCATAAGGTTTATCCGTGCCTTCCTTTACATTAATTACTAAAACATTACCGACTCTTTCCAACAAAATTTCTGGAACAGGTCTGCAATTACTGGCAATATCCTGAATCTGTGCTTTAAGTCTGTTTGTAATATTTATTCCTTTAATAACTCCATTATCCCTAACACCTAATAATATCTTTCCGCCAGATGAATTGGCAAAAGCAACAATATCCTTCTCCTTCCTCCACTAAAATTTTCAGTTCTTTTTCATCCATATTCTTCACCTTTTTTATTTGCCACAGTTTTTAGGTTTTTGGCAAGGTTCCAAATTCTATTCCTTCCTTCTCACCATTTCCTGCAATGCAGATAAACCCTGAGGCGATATGGCGGCCAATTTTATATACCTTTCTAACCTTTCCAACCTTCTTAGCAATTCTTTATTGAACTGCTCAAGTTTTTTATTTTCTTCCATCATCTGTTGCAACTCCGGAGGTTGCTCCTCAACACCAGCTATCTCTATACTGTTAAGAAACTCATCAAATTTTTTAACCAAATTTGAGATAGAAGTGGATAAAGAGGAAATATTTGCTATTAACTCACTATTTATCTTTATCAAATCATCCACCACCCTTTGATTTTCCTTAAGCATCTCGGACAAATCTTTTAAAACAGCAGAGTATCCGGGAACTCCCTGCTCTATCCTTTCCAACCTCTTTTCCAATTTCCTAATCGGATCTACCGGCAACAATTCGAATTCTTCCATAAATATAAATCCTATTTATTTAAAAAGTTTTTTCAGAAGTATGAAATATGCCTGAAAAAGGTGTTAAAGAAAAAAAGACGGGAAAGATTGTAAGGATTGCCAAGACAGATATAGATGCTTCCCTACCATTTGAGAGGTCGCTATGGAAGATAAAGGGAGTAAGTTTCATGTTTGCTCATGCTGTTAGAGTAGCGTTAGGATATCCGCCAAATGCCAGAATAGCCGATCTATCGAAAGAGGAGATAAAAAAAATAGAGGATTGCATCTTAAATCCAGACAAATACGGAATTCCTTCCTGGTTGTACAATAGAAGGAAGGATAGAGAGACAGGAAAGGACTTGCATTTAACTGCAAGCGATTTGGAGATAAGGCACAAATTCGATATAGAATTTCTGAAGAAGATAAAATGCTATAGAGGGATAAGACATATTCTCAGTTTACCTTGTAGGGGTCAGAGAACAAGAGCTCATTTTAGGCGAGGTCAGACTGTTGGGGTTACAAAAGGTAAGAAAAAGTAGATAGAACATGGGAATAAGAAAACCGAGAAGGAAATATAAAAGGCCGAGGAAGAGATGGGATAAGGCAAGAATACTCTATGAAAAAGAACTTATAAAAAAGTACGGATTCAGAAGGAAAAAGGAAATCTGGAGGCTGCAGGAAGAATTCAGAAAATTGAGAATTAGGATAAGGAATTATCTTGCCACCAAAGATGAGAAGGAGAGAGAAGTCATATGGAAAAAATTGTTTAGGTTGGGGTTAATAAATAGTTTGGATGCTTCAACCGACGAGGTTTTGTCTCTTACCCCAGAGGATTTATTTGAGAGAAGGTTGCAAACTATTGTATACAAAAAAGGATTGGCTAAAACAATAAAGCATGCAAGGCAGTTGATAGCCCATAGAAAGATAAGGATAAACGGAATAATAGCAACCTCTCCGAACAGAATTGTTTTAAGGGAGGAGGAAGATAAAATTGAGCTGGTAGCGGAAGAAAAAAATCAGGAAGTCCAATCGCAAGAGCAGGTGGAGAGTCAAGAAATCTCCCAACCTCAAACTCAAAATTAAAAGATTTTGAGCATTTAAAAATATGGCAAAGAAAAGGAAGATTAGGAGGAAGGGAAAGAGGCCGAAAAGCAAAAGTAAGCATAAGGTAGTCAAAATTTGGGAATTGTATAGGGTTGAAGGGGGCAAGGTAATAAGGACCAATGAGTTCTGTCCGAAATGCGGAGCAGGAACTTTCTTAGCTAAGAGGGGAAACAGACAGTACTGCGGAAAATGCGGATTTACAATTGTGAAGGAGAAATAGCAATTAAAAAACATTTCTTTTTCGAATAAAGAGCATTTGGTATTTTAAAAAATCCAAAAATATTTTTTTATATTATTTTTTGTAATTATGATATTTAACTATCAAAAAGAAACAAGAGAATATGATAAAATATGGCTATGCATATGTAGGAACCATAACGGAGGAAGGGGCAGCAATGTCAGAAAATTAAAAGGAAATTATCTGGACTTGGGTAATATTGTCGGCTTAGCATATGAAGACAACAATACTTTTTATGTCTTATGCGTCTATAACAAACATTTTGAGCAGGATTTAAGAAAAAACAAATGTAGAAACTGCAAAAATCTGAAGTTGGTGAATTCCAAAACAGGAAAGCAAAAATCCGGCGGAAAAGAAGAAATAGATATAAAGCTTGCTCTCAATTACACCACTATATACCAAAAATAGTCTGGTTACTATGCACCGGCAAACCTTTCTAATGTTTTCTGACCGAACAGTCTCGGAGCTTTTATCTTTTCCTCGCTGAATGTTTTTCTTTCCTTAAATTCTTCCTGCTTTCCGGCATTCCAGTTTCTTACCGGCCTTATATAGCCGACAACCCTTGAGTATACTTCGCACTCTTTACCGCAGGTAGGACAGCGCCAGTGCTCCCCTTGGATATAACCATGCTCAGGACATATGCTAAAAGTTGGGGTTATGGTAAGGTAAGGAATTCTTGTATTGGAAAAAACCTTCCTTACCCAATCCCTCGCAACCTCCCAGGAGCTTAGCTTTTCACCGAAATAGGTATGGAAGACCGTTCCCCCTGTATATAATACTTGTAAAGGCTCTTGATGAAGAACTGCTTGGATAGGGTCATCCGTATATCCGACTGGCAATTGGGTGGAATTTGTATAATATGGGTTTGATTTTCCCGAAGTAATGATGTTCGGATATTCCTTCTTATCCAACAAAGCAAGTCTGTGACTTGTTCCTTCTCCAGGTGTTGCCTCAAGGTTGTATATATTTCCCGTTTCCTCCTGAAATTCTGAAATTAGCTCTCTCATGAATTTCAAAACCTTTATTGCAAATTCCTGACCCTGCTTGGTTTCTATTCCCACTCCCAAAAAATTTAGGCAGCATTCGTGCATTCCTATAAGGCCTATGGTGGAAAAGTGATTATCAAAAGTGCCTAAATATCTTTTGGTATAAGGTAATAAGCCCATCTCCAAATTTCTATTGAGAACCTTTCTTTTTATTTCCAAAGAGTCTCTCGCTAACTCCATCAAATTCTCGAGCCTTTCAAAGAAATTACTTTCCTCCTTACTCAAATAGCCTATTCTCGGCATGTTTATGGTCACAACCCCTATAGAGCCTGTGTTGTCGCTAGAGCCGAATAACCCTCCGGTTACATTTCTTCTCAATTCCCTTAAATCCAATCTTAACCTGCAACACATTGACCTAATATCGCTCGGCTTTAAATCAGAATTTATGAAGTTCGCAAAGTAGGGAATTCCGTACTTTGAAGCCATCTCAAATAACAATTTTGTTTTCTCATCATCCCAATCAAAATCTTTAGAGATGTTATAGGTTGGAATCGGAAAGGTAAAAACCCTACCTTTCATATCACCTTCTATCATAACCTCTATGAAGGCTTTGTTAATCATATCCATTTCTTCCTGATAATCAGCATAGGTTTCGTTCAAAATTTGTCCGGCATAAATAACATTCTGCTCCTTCAAATCTTCGGGAACCTTCCAGTCCAGGGTTATATTTGTGAAAGGAGAGTTTCCAGTTATAAATACCTTACCCCTTCTTCTGGCTATAAAAGTGCTATTTCTGGTTGTAGGACACCATACCTTACCCTTATACCTTACCTTCGATATTTTGGTTATCTCTACATCCCTATTCCTTATTAAATTTATCACCCATACTCCGTTTTCCCTTCTTTTTAATGTTGAGCCGAATCCGCACAGAGTGCAAAGGTACTGAAGGTCATCCCTAAGCTTTTCATCTTTTGTATATAATCTGATTCTCCCTTTCCTATCAATATGACCATCTGCCTTTGCATAGGTTTCGATGAAAAGCCTTATTAACTCTGGGTCCAATTTAAATAAGAATTTAGGTATTTCCTTCTTATTTATGTACTTTTTGATTTTCCTGGAGCTATCCTGAGATAGTCTGAAGGTAATTACCCAATGCTTTGAAAATCCTCTCCTTCTTTTTCTTTCATCCCATTTTAGCCCTAATTTCCTCAAACACTCTCTTATTTCCTCGCAATTTTCCATATTTTTTTCTGACTGATATATTGAAATTCTTCCACGATCTCCTATTTTCGTTCCTTCGGTTTTGCTTATATGACCGTCAGCTATTATCCATGCAAGTAATTTGATAAGATATTTGTTCTCCTTCTTCTTTGAGTCTATATACCCGGAATTCGGAATCAATATGTTCGTCTTAAAGTTTATTTTCTCCGCCTCTATTAACTCATAATCTTCAGAGCTGAATTTCCTTCTTACTACCCGGTGATTCGGAGTAATTAGTTGGTCCTGGGTTCTGCTCTTTAAATTGAGCAAATAACCATCATAATCATATACATTCAATTTCTCCAGGGGAAGAAACTCTATCTTCTTCTTTTTCAGGTTAAATGTGGCTATTTTTTCCTTCGGCTTTAATTGCTTATAGCTCTTCCATCCTTCCTCCGTTAATATCTCGGTATCCTCCGAGACGCATTGTCCTCCCCATCTGCTCGTAATGTTCAAACCATAGACAAACTTCTGGATGTTCTGCTTTACCTGTTTGTAATCAAGTTTATCCTTCCTAACAAAGGGAGCAAGTAATGTATCTACGCTGTTGAAAGCTTGGGCTCCAGCCCATTCATTCTGCAAAACTCCCATAAAGTTAACCATTTGCAATAAAGCGGTATCAAAATGTCTTGCAGGTTTGGATTCAACCCTTCCCGGAACTCCGTTAAAACCTTCGTATAATAACTGCTTTAAAGACCAACCCGCACAATACCCAACTATCCCGAAACCCAAATCGTGAATATGGAAATCTCCGCTTACATGGGCTTTGGCAATTTCCGGCGGATATATTTTAACCTGGGTGTATTTTGAAATCACAGATTGAATGATGTGTAATGCCAATCCCGGAAAGGAATAGGCAACATTGCTGTTTTCCCTTACCCTCCAATCGTACTGACTAATATAGTTGTCTATCAGCTTCTCGGCATCTATAACTGGGATGCCTTCTTTTTTCTTCTCTAATTCCCTCTCCTGCCTTTCCAGGATTAATGCTTTCGCAGTTTTGTAATGCCCCCTCTCGACCAAAACCTTTTCTATGGCATCGTAAACCTCCTCAACCGAAGGGATTTGCTCTCCGTATTTAGTTAGAAGGAAATCTATTACCTCTTTTGCACGCTCGAAGGCAAGCTCCTTATCCTCTCCTCCTACAGCCCTTGCAGCCTTCCATATAATGTTTGCTATCCTATCCACATCGAATTTTTCAAGTCCGATATCGCTCTTTGCAATAATTTCCAGCTTATCCTCAGGGCGCATATTTAAATAACACAAGATAAAATATTTATAGTCTCGGAATTTCCAACAGAAATTAAAGATTTTCAACAGAAATAAAGGTATGGACATAAGGAAATACATAAGAATTCCGTGGAGAAGTATAAAGGAAATAGAGAAGAAGAAGGAGAGGATAGAAAGTTTGGCAAGCGTGCATATTAGCAGGGAAAAAAATTCGAATATATTTGAGATAGTTGGGAAGGACGGAATTGCGGTAGAGAAGGGTTATTTGATGGTTCAGGCTATATCTCTAGGTTTTGACCTGGAAGATACAAAAGATTTGTTCGAAGCTACCGACATCAAAATAATCAACCTGAAAAACTATTTAAGTTCTAAAAAGGCAATTATAAGGCAGAAGTCAAGGATTATAGGGAGAAAGGGCCTGGCAAAGAAAAAAATAGAGGAGCTAGGAAAATGCAAGATTAAAATAAAAGGCTCCAAAATAGGGATAATAGCTAAAACAGAAGATATTGATAGAGTGCTAAAATGTATAGAATCATTAATATCGGGAAAGCCTCATGGCTATGCCTACAAATACCTTGAGAAAAAATAGTTATTCGGAGACCGTTTTTTCCAGTGAATGAAAGACAAAGAGCAGGAAGAATCCCGCAACTGTTGCAAGAAAGACATTTATTATGCTGTAATTCGGGATAAACAGATATCTTAAAGAAGTTGACAAAACCAAATATATAGATAAAATTAAAGCCAATAAGGTTATCTCCCTACCCGCCTTTCGTCTTTTAGTATATACTTTTATCACCCTGCCTATCCAAAAGAATATTGCAGAAAATAGCAGGTAATTTAGGGTCGAATACAAAAAGTATAAAACACCTTGAAGCATGCTTTGAGAAGAGTATAATACAAAGCTTGTATAACCTTCGATAATCGATATCAAAATAAATAAAATCCCTATAACATAGCAGAAAAAGCTTAGCTTTCCGGTGCGGAGGGTAGAATAAAGCTCGTAGAGGATGCTGGAAATTATACCCTCCAACCCAAATCCTTTTATGATAAGGTAGAAACCTATAAGCCCGAAAATAATTCTCCAACCCAAAGGTCCGAAAATTGCATAAAGGAAAAGGAAAAGCGCGGGAATACCATAAATCAACCTTCTTACCTCTGGATTGGAAAGAGCCTCCTTAAAATACTTGTATAAGAAATAATAGCTGCTTTCCAGATTTCTGCTCTGCCTTATAATAACCCTCCTTACCGAGGCTATAGGAATATAGGATTGGATGATCGGAATTACAAACTCATCTTCAGCGCCATCGGAAACAAATATGGCTTTTGAGGGCTTTATTCTATTTAGAGCTTCCTGCAATTGCCTCTCTATTTTAAGGTCGGAAAGGGTTCCAACCTCCTTATCTCCGAGCAGGGTTACTATTTCAACCTTTTTATTGCTTTTTTTCAGTCTGTCATACTCTTTTATCCCGGCAAATATACAATTGGCATCGCTCTCCTCAGGGTCCTCCAATACTAACCTGGTTGCCACCCTTAAATTCTCCTTTCTGCCTATGATCGGAGCCTTTATTCCTTTTAATTTCTCCCCTATGTCGTTATCCCTATCTACACAAATTACCAAAAATTTGTCCATTATTAACTTAAAAAATTAAAGAAAAAAATCAAATTTTCTTTGCTTTTGACCAAAGGTCTTCAAACAAAGGAAGGAACATATTCTTTGCCAAATGAGGGTTAGCCGCCCATAACGCAACTTCCTGAGAATGCTCGGTATCATCATCGGTCAAGTGCATCAAGATATGCTTATCATCGAATATTTTGAATTTGCTGTTATTAACCTTTATCTTAGAACTATCCCTTATTTCCGCCACCTTTTTTAGTTCATTTACAATATGCTTTATTTCTCCGGTAATAGGGGCGAGGATTCTTATTTTTATCCCTTTGGATTTTAAGTTGCCTAATAACCTTCTATGCCTTAACAAATCCATCAAACCCTTCTTTGAGGTAAAGATATGCAAATGTTTCTCAGTTTTATTCATCAAACTCCTTATCTGCCTGTCTATTTTCTCCTTAGATTTTATAACGCCGACAAAATCGTAAGGCTTTATGTGCTTAATATCTTTGGAGTATAAAGCCTTCATCTCCTCAACAATCTCGCTTCCCTTTATTTCCTCCAACCTTTTGCATATGGTCTCTGCATCCCTTCTTACCTTCTCCTTCAACCTTTCTAAAGCTTCCTCAGGCTCTACGGCGATGTATTTTATTGGGGAACCGGGCTGAATAACAACAAATCCCTTCTCTGCTAAACTCTCAGCAACATCGTAAATCCTTGCCCTCGGCACTTGGGAAAGGTCTGAAAGCTCTCCAGCGGTAGCAACCTTTTTTACCAACAATGCCGCATAAAGATTCCTTTCGTAAAGATTCAGGCCTATCCCTTTCAGAGCCTCCAAAACCCTCCTCGGAACAGAAGTTGTTACAACCATGTTATCGAAAATATTTTATAATTAAAAATTTAAATATGGCAAAGATAGAAAAACTTCTGCCTTTGATCGGGCTTTCTCTTTTTATCATAATAATTTACTCGGTCGATATTTCTTCAATTTTAAAAACCCTGGCAGAAATAAATCCAAAATATTTTCTGATAGCCTTTCTTTTTACCTTCCCTTCCCTCCTGATAAAAACAGCGAAATGGAACATCTTTGTTAAAAAGTTTGCAAGTGTACCTTTTCCGAAACTTTTGAAGGTTTGGTGGTCCGGTTTTGGGATAGGCGTTTTTACTCCCGGCAGGCTTGGAGATTTTTCCAAAGCATATTTTTTGAGGAAGGATCTGAGCATCGGAAAGGGCTTCCTAACAGTATTTCTGGATAGGGTTATAGATATTCTTTCCTTGCTTTTCTTGGGAATGTTGGGTGCAATAGTTTTGTTTAGTTTTTCTAACCTTATTCTTCTTGTATGCTTCTTGATAATAGCTTTAATCCTTGCACTTTCAGTTGCAAGGAGTGAAGCGCTCGCCAAAAAAATTTTAAAACCGGGCTTCTTACTGTTTGTTCCGGAGAAATATAGGGAAAAAGCTGAAAAACATTTTGCAGATATTTACAAAGCGTACAAGGAAATTAGAGCTAAAGAGCTTTTGGAAAATGTAATTCTCACCTTACTCGCATGGCTCTTTGTTTTCATCCAGTATTACTTTCTTTCCATGGCATTTAACCTAAACCTCCCCTTTTTCTTCATTTGCTTTGCAGTCCCTTTTATTCTGCTCATCCAATCAATTCCGATTTCTTTTTCAGGGTTCGGAACCAGAGAAGGAGTAGCAATTATTACTTTGGGTCTTGCCGGAATAACCGCTGAAAAAGCTGTTTCCTATTCCTTGGGGATTTGGGTGATGGATGCTATTTTAGGGATTGCTGGAATTCTCGTTTCATTTTTGAGAGCTTCATTCTCAGTTTAAAAATACGCGTTAACATATACAAACTATCTTTTATTATATTCACGGTACTTTTTTTATTTTCTTTCCATTCAACCGGAAATTCCTTAATTTTAAAATTAAAAGATTGAGCAAGCGCAAGTATCTCTGTATCCCAGAACCAATAATCATCCTCCGAAAATTGGTTAAGACGATTGATTACATCCTTCTTAAAAGCCTTAAACCCGCACTGATGATCCTTTATTTTTGATTCTAAGACAATTCTCACCAAAAAATTAAAAAATAAGCTCAGTATCAGTCTTATAAAAGATCTTTCGGTAAATTTCTTTTTAAGATATCTGGACCCCACTACTATATCATAATCCCCTCCTATAAGCTCGATCAAGTCTTTCAAATGCCGTAAATTCGTAGCATTGTCTATATCAATGTAACCTACACAGATTCCTTTTGCAGCCTTAAAAGCTCTTTTTAAAGCCAAACCTCTTCCGAGCCTATTTCTGGAATGCAATACCTTAACATTTTTGTATTTTTTTTCAAATTCTTTTGCAATTTTGTAGCTTTGATCCGTGCTTCCGTCTTCAGCGATAATTATCTCGTAATCAATCCCTAACTTATCGAGCTTCCTCTTTATTATCGGTAAATTTCTTTTTAA
>Ga0190308_1000310_pt1 | contig 16145 bp, 14 predicted proteins | sample 48700756_MG_FD_165050 | JGI IMG/M metagenome (GOLD analysis project Ga0190308, IMG submission 165050) | Hydrothermal vent sediment bacterial communities from Southern Trench, Guaymas Basin, Mexico - 4870-07-5-6_MG | ecosystem: Environmental > Aquatic > Marine > Hydrothermal vents > Sediment ...
AACTGCATACCGATATGGGGACGGTTGATTGCAGACATGGAGGTACCTCATGGTACAGTGGTAAAATTTTACACCCGCACAGGTAATACACCCGAACCCGACGAAAGTTGGACCGATTGGTTACCTACGGATGAGGAGGGTAGGATCAAGAGCCCTCCAGCACAATTCATTGTGTGGAAAGCCGTACTTAAAGGAGGTGCCAACCGTAGCCCAGTCTTACGTAAGGTACGCCTATCCTATACGTTTGTGAATCGTGCACCTGTGATCGAGACGTTTAGGTTTGAGCACGACACTATAGTGTGGGATATAAGCGAACCTGATGGTGACTCGATATTCGCCCACCTGTATGGTAGGTTGATATCCGAAAGCATATGGTTCCCTATAAAAGAGATACATCAACCACAGGGTAGGTTCGCAATACCAGAGGGCAGGCTACCGGATGGTTACTACTATTTTAAGCTATGGGTGACGGATTCACTTACTCAACCTGATGGTAAGGTTACACATAAAGTTATTGGGCCGTACCTTTTGGATTATACAGCACCCGAGATATGCTACACATACAGAGATGGTGTGTATGTGATAAAGGTGATGGATAAATATTCACTTATTTCACATGCAGAGTATAGTATTAATCTGAGTGATTGGCGTTACATAAAGCCAGAAGATGGTATATTTGATGACAAGTGTGAAACCTTCCACATTAAGGTGGGACAAAATGCCAAGCTTACCTTCCGTGTATGTGACGAACACGCCAACTGCGCGGTTGAAACTCTACAATGAGCCCCAACTATAAGATAGTGCTGGAGTATGATGGTACACACTTCTATGGCTGGGAGTTACAGCATAACAAGCGTACCGTAAGGGGTGAACTTGAACAAGCCCTACAGAAGATATTCGGTGAACGGCCCAAAATCTACGTTGCATCACGTACGGATAGTGGTGTACATGCGTTGAACCAGCTTGCAAACTTTAAAGTGGGCAAATCCATGGATGTGAACGAATTACGAAACGCATTGAATGGCAACCTACCACACGATATTTACATCAAATCAGTAGAACAAGTAGATGCCGATTTTAACGCAAGATATGCACCCAAACGTAAGATATACCTTTATAGATTATTGCCGGGTAGGTCGCCACTTAGACGGTTGTATGTGTGGGAATATTATAAAAAGGGGTTCGATTTTTATAAAGTACGCGACGTGGCTACTGTATTTGTTGGAAGGTACAACTTTCGCAATTTCGCATACAAAGATGAAGGTATATGTGAGGTATATCGGGTGGAGGTTACCCAAGTAGGTGATGAGATACACTTTGAGATCGAAGGTAACCGCTTCCTTTATAAAATGGTACGTATGATGGTGGGTAGCTTGGTGTGGGTGAACGAGGGTAAGCTCACCGTTGATAATATCAAAAACATGTTGGCCAATAAAACCGACAGGAAGGGGTTCACTGCACCACCACAGGGGCTCTACCTTAAGGAGGTAATATCTTAGCTTATGTATCAACATAGGTTTGAGGGTATCACCCCGGTTGTAACATTATGGATGAAGCGTGAACCGGAGATTTGTGTGGAAGAAAGAGATTTGGTGACATTGGTCTGGGGTCACCTTTATGGATTGGAAAGCTATAAGTTTGGTTCGTTTCTGACAAAAGAGGATTTACTTAACTGCCTGGGATTATTCTTTGGTATACAGTATCATAAACGGGAAAAGAAGTTGTTGATATTCAATGACCCCATAGCAGGTTATCGTATATACTTATACCATCGTGGAGGTCAGCTTATAATGAGTGATGATTGGCAGCTCTTGACCAACTATATACGTGAGAATTGTGGCAAGCTAACACTTAACCGCGACGAGTTCAGATACTGGTTAAAAACGAGGTTCACAATGGGTGATGCAACGCTATTCAATGAGCTCGGTAAGCTACCACCATGTGTATATGTATGGATAAAAGGTGAGAAAATAGATTGGGTGGATACCTATTTGCCAGATATACCAAATACAGCTAACCGATACCACCATGTGATAGCTGCAGTTGATGCATTGGCTCGCAATTTAAAGCGCCTACTCTCACTATGTAATAAGTTACCGGTGTTATTTTTCTCAGGAGGAAGGGATTCCACATTATTGTTGTTAATACTCAAAACTATGGGAGTAGAATTTAAAGTAATACATTGGCTACCAACGCACCTGATGACGGATTTCCTTTATCGCCAATATAAGCAAGCTACAGCTATCGCTAATGAGTTAGGTATTAAAGTAGAGTACGTCTATTACGATACGGAAAAAGATTGGCCTCGTTACGCGAATATGGCGTTCCATATGCATCCATTTGAGAGGGTTGTACCAGTGGATTTGCTTACGGTATTGGAATACGTGAAAACAAAATATGGTGAAGATGTTATCTTGTTGAATGGCGAGATAGCGTCGGCAGGATTTACACTTGTATCCACCACAGCAAGTAAGTTGAGAGATTTAGTTGCTCGATTTACAAGCTCACCATATCCATGGTATGGATTTAGAAGTGGTATCCCCTTTATGTCTCACCATAGGTTAAGAAGCTATCGTGCAGCATGTATAATGTATAGATCTATCGTACAGCCATTAGGTAAGGTTTACGTATACCTTATGCGACAGATTAGTAAATTCGCTCCCAAATTTAGATATGATGAGCCTTTTGTTACATATGCGAGATTGTTCACAAAAGCTCAAGGTATGATACCACAGGGGTCGTTGAAACCGGCTGAATACTTTGGATTAGAGATGTACTTCCCATATATTGCACCTGAAGTTATAATATCACGAATAAAATATATGGACTGGCTATATGAGATAGCCAACCCTAAATATGCGGTAAAATTGGGTATAAAAAGGTTTGGTTTCGATTATGATAAAGTTGCAGACGTTAAAGTTGAGCGATTAAGCTTACCAGATGCGAGAACCGTTGATATAGAGTTACGTAGACGTACACTCAAGGTGTGGCTTACCCTATTACGTGAGTATATTGACGTATCACAGGATATAGTATATTAGTTTGATGGCACCACTCATCCTTAAAGCGATACTGGTGCTGGGTGGGTTAGGGTTTGTGTTTTCGATAATCCTTGGTATCGCACATCAAAGGTTAGCGGTACCGGTATCACCTAAAGAGAAAGCTATACGAGATGTATTACCGGGTGTCAACTGTGGTGCGTGTGGGTTTGCCGGTTGTGATGGGTTCGCGCATGCAATAGCAGAGGGTCGTACCGATATAGTGTGTCCGGTGGGTGGTGAAGAAGTGATGCAGAAGATATCGGAGATACTGGGTATAGAGCTTGGTGGTGTGGTACCTAAGGTAGCTGTCATCCGCTGCAAGGGAGGTACTGGTATTGCGCAATCCAAATACGAGTACTATGGTGTAGAGAGCTGTACCGCAGCTAAGCTACTACATCGTGGCCATAAAATATGTGAACAGGGATGTTTGGGGTTTGGCGATTGTGTACGTGTATGTCCGTTTGGGGCTATCACCATGGGAGAGAATAGGTTACCCGTTGTGGACTATAGCCTATGTACGGGGTGCGGTAAATGTGTAGCTGCATGTCCACAGGGAATAATCGAACTTATGCCAAGAGCTAACCCCATCTATGTAGCATGTAAGACCACATTATCGATGAAGCAGGTACGACTTGCATGTAAGGCTGGTTGTATTGGGTGTGGTCTATGTGAAAAGGTATGCCCTGAGGATGCAGTCCACATGGAAGGACGGTTGCCAGTGTTCGATCTCGACAAATGTACACGTTGCGGTACATGTGTGGAGAAGTGTCCCACAAAAGTTATAGTGATTGCAGAAACTGAAGCACGTGTATTCTCTACAACTACAAGCAGTTGATGTCATATACAGAGATAGGTGAATTCTTTCGTTACCCCAAGCATACATTCAATATACGTGAGTTACAACTCACGTATGAGGGGCCAATAAAACATCACTTGCTTGCATTTGAGTCACCTCTTGTCACCCCATACGCTGAGAATAATACCTCATATTTTCATTGGTACGAACCTATGAAACGTTCAAATCTTGCATTACTGGTTATACATGGATGGAGAGGCTCGGATCGCTCCTGGCATGAGACGAAAATCGCATGGCATGGTGCCAAGCTGGGGTTTAACACTGTGGTACCATGTTTGCCATATCATGGTAGACGTACACCCAAAGGTGCTATGCCTGGTATATATTTCTTTGGTTCACCAGATGAGAAACGTTCAATCAATGCATTCCGTCAATCGATCATGGAGTTTATGGTGATAGCGGATTGGGGTGAATCCATGGGCTGGCAGTGGGGTGTCATAGGTACAAGCCTTGGCGGTATATTGCTTAACACGTTGATGGGTGTCGACCCTCGATATAAATGGGGGGTATCGATTGTGGGTGGTGCCCACATACACCGTATAGTATGGGAGGGTGTGCTTGGATTAGCCGTTAGATATTACCTTAAAAAGCGTGGACTGACCAAAAAGGACTACCTATATATTTTGGATGATTACGCTAAGTTTTTGGACGAACTCGACCACACAGGTAAGTTACCGCAAACCCGTTGGCTATGGTATTATGTCGATCCGCTCACCTATGCGAGATATAACTCACCACGTAAAGTGGTGCTTATTAATGGGTTATTTGATCCCATCATACCCAGACGTGTAATCAAGGAGTTTAGCCAACGTGCACACCCGTCAGCTGTGATATGGCTACCTGCGGGCCATTTTGGTGTAATTATGGCTGCACCGATAACTATTTATTGGATGCTTAAGTTTTTGAAGTACAAGTTGAGCGAATGATACGATTGTAGTGGTTTTTGAGCGATTTAAGCTGCTGTAGCGGGCGGTCACCCAAAACGAGGGTTGTAAAGTATAAATTGTTGTGACAAAGTGGTTCATCCATATCGATAATTTGACGTGCTTTTTCACCTTCGGGCGTACCCGGTATGGGTGAAAACTCGGATAGCATTATTGATACACCTAATTTATGTAAGAAGTGTATACCTTCTTCTACTTCAGATGCGGGTTGGTCGACAAGCCCGGTTAATAAATATACGATCAGATTGTAGCCAGTGTAACCAACAGATCTTAATGCTTCTATTGCGGAGATTAAATCTTCTTCGGTAACCTTGTTACCCAACAGCTTCTGTCGCTGCAGGTTATGTGTTTCGTAGCTCAGAAATATTGTAGTGAACCCAGCCGCACGCATGAGGTTGGCCGTATCGCGATCTATTAACCGCACATGTAAGCCGTTCGGTGTGTGGAACCTAAACCTTAAGTTATAACGATGAAGCAGATCCAACAGTTTCGGCAATATTTCTTTTGCCTTGAATAGCAGGGCATCATCGTAGATCGCAATGTCGGTGATACCAAGCTTACCGAAATACAGAAGCTCGTCAGCTACAATATCCCAATCACGGACGATGAACCGCTCATGTAGCTTATGGGCTGCACAATAGGTGCAATTCAGTGGACATCCATACGTGAAGTTTATCACCCCATACGTAAGTTTAGGATATAATCGCCATAATGGTGTAGCGGAGGTTGAGTTTATGCCAAGCTTGTTGAACAATGATGTATCGTTACCTACAACAATGTGGTCAACTTCCAACCTCCGTGCATGGTTAGGCATAAGTGTTGGGTATACACCACCAACCACTATGCTGGTATTTGGATAATAAGAGCGGATAATCTCTACAACTTCCTTCACTCCCAGGTACCAATACGTCATACCACCCGCTATGAACACATAGTCAGGTTTAGGGATAGAATTGAGGAATTGCTCAAATATTTGTTTGGGTAACCCATAACGTTTGAACCTACGTGCGATAGCCTTGAATATCGTGGGTTTGGGTACTTCTACCGCATAATATTTGCCCCTACCGTAGGTGCCAGGTTTCGAGCGGGTTGCCATCCACGGGTGGGCTCTATCGAGGAAATCAAAGAAGTATATCTGCCATCCACTATCCTGTAATGTGCTGGCTATTTTGAGCAATCCCGGAAACTTCATCCAAAAATCGTATGCCTTAAAATCATATATCGGGGGAACAACAAGCAACGCGGTAGGGGTTAACCTCCCCCGATGTGTAGCCATTGTTGTATCAAAAACTGTATGCGATCGATGAATACTGCGAATCGTGTCATGACGGTGTTACCAAAAAATGCACCAAACGATATCATCAGCAACAACCTACCAGCTCGCGGTAGGAGTTGCATACCTTTGTATTTGAACTCAAACGAGAAAAAGAAATACGATAGCACTGCAACTATTGTGAACACCATGAAGAAATTGTTGAAAGAAAACTGTAACATCCCCTGTGTGTTACGTACGAGGATGGGTTTGAACGATGCCGTTATCTGTGGCATGATCAACATGAATTGGTTTTTGAATTCCATGCCTGCACCTACACCGAGACTTATCCCGATAGCGATACGTGATATCCAATACCAGCGACGTGATAGCTGGAAGTACCACATCATACCAAGTATGAAAGCTATGATCCATATCCAGAAGTGTGGGTCACCCACTTCTATACAATAGATAAGCCGGTCCCACCATTTGGGTTTTAACACCTCAAGCCATGTCTTCATCAACACAAACCCTATGGTGAGCCCAAGAAATATGTGTTCAAACAACCGATATACGGGGTTTTCACGAAACAGGAACGAAAATATGGCCAATGTGCAGATAGCTTCCACCCATATGAATAACTCTAAGTTCATTGTAACTTACGTGCTGCAAGATAACCGATGTTACCCAGTAATACGAGTATTACGATCAACAAGTGTGCAAGTGATTGCGGGATTATCAGCTTGTGTCCCATACCACGATATCCTAAAAGCGATTCGTACTCGGTGGCGCCCCTCACACCCACCAATAAGCCAGCAAGTTGCCCCGAATCTATGTATGGGAAAAGTGTAGATGATACAATCGATGCGCACCCAAATATTATAGGTGTACCATATGGGCCATGTACGAAGCTTATCCACTCAGGGCGTGGTCCATAGTCAATATCTATTATAAGTGAGACATCGCTGATATCCTCGATACCTTGCATCATGGGTATATCTGTGAGTGGGGTGCCACGAAAATCTTTCTGCACAGTTTTGGGTATGTTCTTGGCCAACGCCTGTATCATAGCGGCATCACCGGTTAGGAAGCCCCAATTGCACCAATCCACACCATATTTTTTGTTGTAGAGTTTAGCAACACGTTCGGCTATCTCCTCGGCAAAACTTGCACCCTGTGCGATTTGTGACATGATCGCAAATTTGATACCACGTTGCATCAGGTGTCGCATGAGGGCTTCAGTTTGTGGCCATAATTCACCTTTGATACCGGCATCCCAGGATGATACAAATATCACAATCTGTGTATCAGGTAGCTGCTCGATCGTATTGTAAGCCATAAGTGTTTCATTGGATACGAATACAGGTAACTTTAACTCGATGACAAACGGTAAAACTATCGCCACGAGTACAAGTAGGTACACCACACGATAGGGTATCTCCTGTAGCTTGGCGAGTAGCCTCACTTCACCTCCATTTCCTTTTCAAGTGATAGCCATACCCTTATAGCCATGGCGATCGCACCTACTGCTATACCAAATATTACTGCACGATAGGCGGCTGTATTTGCGACGTTGAGTATCCATGCACTTATGCGTGGAAGTTGTGCCTTTGCAGGTAATCTATGTGTTAACCATAAGCCGATGGGTACCTGGCCAAGCATGACGATGATGGCGGATAACACCATGACAGCACCTTCGAGTGTACGTATTTTCATACCACGATATGCAGCGGATGCCATAAAGAGTGCAAGTAACGAGAATATTGTTGCACCCAATGGCATGTACATGTGGGTGAATAGCAGCTCATACATGAAACGTGCCTTTGGGGTAGGGTGTGTACTGTTCAGATAGACAGCTATCATCATGGCGATCATCGAGATAAAAAACACGATACTATAGGCCCAACCGGGACGCTTGAGTTTGATCTTACGGTAATGTGACACCATGAGCGATAATGCGCCTACACCTATCGCAAACCCCCAGAACACGATAAGGAATTCACCCACCGGCTGTATGTATGGGGTAAGCGGGTTATTGTAGCGACCGATCTTTGCCGGTAAAATGAATTCAAGAAAATAGAATAAGCCTGCCAAAAATGTGAGCAGCTTAATTATGAAGCCACGCATCAGTACTTGAGTAGTTCAAGTATCCAGTTAGGTATACCCTTGAGTGTAGCAAACGTCGCGCCTATGGAGCCGAGTACGATCAACAATGTTATAAGTATTTTGCCAAGATCTTGACCCACTAAGCTACCACGTAGTACGGGATTATCAGATAGGTATGCGCTTGCTGCATAGAGTTCCTCACCCATAAGAGTATAGTCACATGCGAGTATAAAGAACGGTATTTGGTAATAACTTACGGTAGCTGCTATCTGTATTGCACCTATGTGACGACCGGTTTCTGCGATGATAAGGGATTCAAACCCATATTCACCGAAGAAGAAGTTAGCGGCTGGACGTTCGCGTTCCATGGTGCCAGCGACCGCAGATGCCCAGGTGGATTGCTGGTCAGAGAAAAACCTTATATCATCTGGAGAGAACAGGTCAGGCCTACCTGCTACGGTGTAAGCTTCACGCATAAGGTCTTCAACCACGGGGTAGACTTCGGGCCTGAATATTGGTACGATTACACGTAACCCATACTTGGCGGCAGTTGTGGTCACATATCTCAATACGCTCATCGATGCAAATGTGGTGGGATTGAGGCCACCTAAACCTAACGAAAACAGTATGGGTTTGCCAAGCTCAGTAGCTCTACCGATAGCTTCATCGATAGCGTCAAGTCCTGGCAACCTACGTATGAAGAGCTTCTTACCTTTACGGGCTTGCCAGATACGTATGAGGATGGATGCACACAATAGGAAGATGAGGAAACGTATCGCCCAGTTGGCGTGTTCCATCCTTTAAAAATAAGATGGAGTGTGTAGGGTCAAGGTGCTACAGACAGGATGTTGACGTAAGGGTTAATTCCGTAACTTAAAGGGTAACGATGGTGGGTGAAATCATCGGTGGTGACAAGATCAGTGGCTGGATGTTCGACCTCGGTAATACACTCATAAGGGTACCCGAATGTAAGTGCGAGGAGGGTGCAGAGAAGATGTATAGATATCTTGCGGAACGATTGCGGGTGCCACCTAATCTACCAGAGTTGTGGCTTAACAAGCGTAAAGAATGTTACGAGAGGGCTGAAACCGACCATCGTGAGTATCCAGCAGAACATGTGTTGAAGGAATTGTTGCACGAACTGGGTATACATGCATCACACGAGGTTATCACGGAGGCGCTTGATAAGTTCTTCGAGCTGGAAGAGAGAAGCTACACCATCTTACCAGATGTACATGAGGTGTTGAGTAAACTTCAGGGGCCAAAGGTGTTGGTCACAAACGCCACGTACAGTCCACTTATACGGAGGTTGGTGGAGCGGTTTGAGCTTATCCAATATTTTCGTGACGTTATCATCTCCGCAGATGTAGGTGTACGTAAGCCACATCCATACATATTTGAGGTGGCACTCAACAGGCTCGGGTTACCACCAAATGAGGTAGCGATGGTGGGTGACACCTGGCGACACGATATTGAGGGTGCGATAAATGTGGGTGTCATCCCAATCTATGTGGGGGATGAGGAGCATCATCCACACAATGTTATCCACATACATAAGTTGACGGAGTTGCTGAAATTATGAGTTCACGTTTTCCTATGGAGCTGACGTATCCTCATAAACGGTATTATACCAAGTAGGCTCACACTCAACCCTATGAAGAAAACCGAGTACGAAAGTAACCACAGAGCTTCCTTATCGTATGGAAATAATCCGATATAGCTACCTTCTCTTATACCGAGTGCGTTTATCGATACAGGTAACATGCTCACAATCTGTACCAACGGTATATTCAGCATATACTGGGTGAACGGTGCTGGTATACCGAGATTGTTACCTAAGACGAAGTTTATCCATGCGATACATAGTTGTACGAATACCGATATGAAATATACTGTAACGAGTGTACCGGGATATCCCCTGTATTCATGTAGCCTGTCATAAAAGAATAGAAGCTTATCACCCAAGCCACGAAATTTCAACTTAGGTAAAATTCGGCTCATAACTTTACGTATGGGAGGTAGAAACAGGAGTACAAAAATTACCAGTATAAACACCAAGAATCCAGCTATTACGTGAAAAAAGCGTGCCTCTGGTTTATAAAGGGTAGCACCTACTAAACCCACTGTGCTAAGCCCAAGGAATGCAAGTGTACGTTCGAGTAAAACTGAACCCCATGCTTCGGTACGATGGTTGGTGTATTCACCCGTGTATATAGCACGTACTACATCGCCACCCATCGACGTGGGTAGAAAGTTATTGAAAAACAACCCAATAAAATAGAACTCCACCGCTTTGCGGAGATGGATGTTTAACCCTTTACAGCGCATAAGTAAGTACCAGCGGTATGCGGATAGGAAGATCAAAAATGAGTAAACCACAAACATCAACCCAAACACACGTAAGTTGAACGTATGTATGAGCACACGTAACTGCGATACGTCCAACCTACGATATATGAACCAGAACGCCAACCCCGCGACTACTATGCGGGCGATTAAGGAGAGCCAGCGTTTCATGAAATAAAGCTACATCGATAAGCGTAAAATCAACCTCTGCGTGTATAGTTTGGGGGACTTTAAACGTTGACATGTGGAATAGTACACCATATTTCTTTTAAGCAGGAGGTAACATGTATATGGTGATGTTTGTATTGTTGGTCTTTAAGTTACCTGGTTTGCCTGAGCTCAAATTACCACAGTACCTGCATACGAGATCGAACAGTACCCATCCCCAGTGGCCAGGTGCATGGATAGGTCCCGAAGGTGGTGTAATCATGGGTGTGCTGGCTGATGTGGATGATCCATCCAACGTATGGGCAGGAAGCTGGACAGACATATGGGAATATCGTGATGATAGCTGGCAGCCGGTGGATATATTTCGATTTAAAGATATAGAGGGTGGTGCAGTCAATGCCAGCGGATGCCCTTTGCTGGCAGTGTATGATTCAATCTATGTGTATGATACCACCTGGCATACGGTACGTGGGTTCGATGGTATCGATGCAATCTCCGAGGCTGTATCGGATACTCTTCTACTTATCGCGTATCGTGGGTATTCGCCATTGCTTTGGGTGACAAAAGATGGTGGTATGACCTGGGATAGTATTGCCAACCTAAGCTTATTAAACCCTGGGTTCACTGCTGTAAGTTATGCACCTGGTGATCCATCCATCATATACATTGCAAACACAATGCGACAGCTGTATAAATCTGTAGATGCAGGGACAACCTTCACCATGGTGTGGCAAGGTTCGCTTGAATCTGGTCCAATAATGGATATAGAGGTTAACCCATGGGATCATGACGAGCTATTCGTGTGTTTCGAGTTTGGAGGGCCACCAGCTGCTATGTTACATACTGGGGATGGAGGTGCTACGTGGGATACACTGTTTCAGTACTTCTGGTGGGCGGCGGATTGTGAATTCCTGCACAAAGATACGGTGATCGTAGCAGCTTTATCACCCAGCGGTATATTTCGTGGTGTAAGGTCAGGTGAGGGTTGGCACTTCACTTGTGTTGATGATAGGGTGGTGGCTTTCGACATAACCTTAGGTGATGTGATCTATGCAGCTACAGGTGATGGTGTGTGGCGGTCGACCGATCGTGCAAACACGTGGGAACCATTTAATACAGGGTTAAAAGCAATACCGTTGTGGGAAGATGCGCAGGTGAGCCAACACGTAGATGATAGAGTATGGCTTACAGGTGTTTTATCAACCGCTATATACTCATTATATTGGTGGGGTGTATGGACAACATCGTACATAACCAACAGTATGATGACGTTAGCAGTAGAAGGTGATGGCAATACAGTATATGCTGCAGCTATTGGGTTGGATCCGCCACCACAGTTCGTCCTCCACACACTGTATCGAAGTGTCGATGGTGGTACCACATGGACCCCTATGAATGCTTGGACAAACCCCGATAGCGTACTTATATTCGGTGAAGTCTGGGTATCACCTACCGATCACAACCGCATACTGCTGGTAGCGGGTATGTTTGAAGAGCTGGGGCCACTCTATCTATCAGAGGATGGTGGTGCCACGGTTACGATGGTATTGGATCGTCCAATATATCCACACATCGTAGGTAACGATACTGTGTTTGTTGTATCAGCAGCTGCTACGGATACTGTTTGGGTAAGCTACGATGGTGGGTATAACTGGCAAAACCTTACCGAGGTGAATAGCTTTATGGCGATGGACTACTCACCTGGATGGCGAGCACTCTATGTGGTGGGCCTCGAATCCGACAGCCTTACACTCTATAGGGTGACATTGGATGGCAACAAAACACCAATTATGCGGGTACCATACCTTGAATGGTCACCTGCGATAGATGTGGAACCACACGGCTGCTGGGCTTATGATGTAATATACTTCCTTTATCTATCGTATGGGGCTGCGATGATTACAGTCTTCGAGGATAGCTTGACACCATCGTTTACTTTGGAGTTGGATCTCATGCCAACCCTACTGCGGGGTGTGAGTTCTGAACCCCCACCAACCAATATACTGGTGGCGGAAATGGGCCGCAGTTTATGGCTATACTGGAAGCCAGGTGTTGAGGAAGGAGGTGCATCAGTATCTCAGGTCAGTAATACATATCTCATAACCGATAAGTTTGTGATACCCACCAATAGTAGGGTAAGTCGTACACTTAGAATATTCGACTTGATCGGCCGTGAAGTGTATCAACGTGATGGCATAGGTACATGGGATTTGCGGTCGATTCCATCGGGTATATACTTCTATAGGGTTGATGGAGATGGTTCAACCCTATACAAAGGTAAGCTCATCAAGTTAAAGTGATGTGGCAGCTGCTGGTATTTGCTACGATAATGGGTGGTGCTTTCAGTGGTGATACCCTGTTGTATTTCTATACAAGGGATTCACTATACTGGCAGGATACTGCCATCCGTGTAGATGGTAGGTTGGTCGAGGGTAAGTCACACATCGCTATCTATAGTATCGATGATGGGTGGCTCGACTGTGTGTTATGGGATAAGTATGGTCATAAGCTGTATGAGTTGAAGGTAGAGGTTGATACACTGGAGTTTGGTCGGGTGGAGCTATCACCGACCGGTGATTTGATAATCCTATACGACCGCGTTGGTAGGTTTGACGTATATGGTGAACGTAAACTATCGGTAGAGTTTCGTGACAGGTACATCGACGAACCCATAGTATATTTGGAGTTCACCGATGATGGTGAACCGATACTTATAGAGTTGGAGGATTATCAGCCACCTCGTACATGTGTTATCTGGTACGATATTAACTACAGTGAACGTACACGTTACGAACTTGAAGGTATACCCGAAAAGTGGACGTTGGGTGATACCTACCTATGGCTACAGACGTATGAAATTGAAGGTAATAATATTGCTCGAGCCAGCTGGCTCATATCCGAAACCACCAACCGTATGCTGGATGTACCACGTGCTATAATGGGTGGGTTTACACCGGATGGTACCAAACTCGTACTTGTGGGTAAGAAAGAAATAACGATAGTTGGGTTACCAGAAGGTGAGCCACTCTATGTGTACCGCACGTATTCGGTACCTAAAGTACGTGATATTAAGGTGTTTGATGATGGGTTTGCGCTGTTACGTGCAACAGTCGATAGAGATGAGCATGGGTTCTACTTTAAAGAGCCACAGGTATTGATGATGGATTTCAGTGGTAGAAGCCAAATAGAGTTTATGTTCTGGGGGGTGAGCTTCTACAAGCCTGTCTGGCAGGTGCTACCTGATCAGCATAAGCTGCTGTTGCTCACAAAAGGTGGTGTTAAGCTACAGACATGGTGATACTCTTTCTGATACTCTATCCATGGCCGTTAGCACCACAGGATGAGGTACATCCAATAACTGGTACGTTTTGTGAGTGTCGTGGTGAACGTGACCATTTCCACAACGGTATAGATATACCATTGACGGAGGGTGGTGAAGTGTTGAGTGTATCTACTGATGTGGTGCTTGGCCTGTATGCATCAGGGGCTAACTCATGGATACGTGTGGGTAGGTTCGCATACGTGCATGTTGTACCGAATCCAGACCTTGAGTCGGGTGATACCGTACACGTAGGTGACGTCGTGGGGGTTACGAATTGGCTCAACCATATACATTTCAAGGATGGAGGTGGTGCTTCAGGTACGAAGGTGGTGAACCCATTACTGCCGGGTAGGTTATCACCTGTCATCGACAATGTGGCACCCACAATAGCTGAAGTGAGGTTCTACCTACAGGGGACGAACACGATATTTCCAGCTGATAGGCTTACAGGTTGTATCGATATTGTCATACGTGCATATGATGGTATGGATTACGGAGGTTGGAATAATGGTGTCTATAAAGTGGGATACCAAATATTGGCTGCTGATACGGTGACACCTGTCACACCATACTTTGAGAGCTACTGGTTTGATACATTACCGAACAATGCGTATATCAATAACGTCTATGCAGCGGGGTCGAACACATCGACATATTATTACTATGTGACGAATCATATCGATAAAGATACGTTCTGGAATACAGCAGCTGTTGCACCTGGTGATTATGTTGTTGGGCTATATGTTGCAGATGTATTTGGTAACCAAGACACGTTGTACAAACAGATTATTGTGGTGCCAGCTGATACCATAGCACCACATAACCCGTACATAGTGGATGCACACATAGAGGGTGGTGAACTATACCTGAGGTGGAGGATGGACGATTACTCTGATGTTTTAGGCTATAGATTATACCATAGCTTTGATGGCATCCATTGGGAATGTCATCACAATGAAACCGAGCTATCTGTCTTCGATACGATATTTACGTTTGAACCATTTCCGGGTGAGCTCACCATTTACTTCTATGTAACTGCGGTGGATAGTTCCGCATTCGTTAATGAAAGCGATCCATCCCCCTGGGTAGGTATGCGATACGATACGCCAGCATTCACGATATGGAGCGATGTAGTAGCGGCAGGTTACCCCGGTGTGGTTAAGTTTACCGAGGGGATTGAGTTAGGGTTTAGCACCACACGTGAGCTCGATACCTGTACCGATGTTATAGTCTATCTCAAGAATAACGAGGTTGTGCAACTCGATACCCTTACGCAAGGTTTGCTGTATGGATTCGTACAGAATGGTGGTAAGCTGGTATTCTCCGGTAGCAATATACTGCAGTACGTGGATAGTAGCTGGTTGGATACGATGTTTGGATGTAAATATTTGAGCGACACTATTATACCGATGGTGGAGCTATATGGTGAAGCTGAATTCGCAGGGATTGGTTTCACACTACCAGCGACTAACTGGTGTGGTGATACGTTAAATCTGTGTATGCTGGAGCCTACAAGTGGTGAACCCATCTTACGTTATTCTACCGGTGATGTAGCTGCTGTTAAAAAGGCAAACACCATGGTGTTTGGGTTCCCTATCGAGGAGGTTGACCCTATCGATACATTACGGAGCAGGATATTTGAGGTGTTGGGGTTGGTGGGTATCAGTACCGGTGAAACCAATACAAAATTGCCCCGCTACATCATTGTACGTGACTGTATCGTGTTGCCTATCGAATGTGATGGGTACCTTCCCTCCGTGGTGATTTACGATGTGTTGGGACAAAGGTTACCCATCAGCTTGCAGAGGCAGGTAGACAAATTGCGCATATCATTCAGGGGTATACCACCCGGTGTGTACTTTCTACATTCGCCACATTACAAAGTGAAAGTATTACTCATACGATAGTGATGGTAAGCCGCTACATTAAAGTGAACAAGGTTAACCTATTCGTGCATGAACATGGGGTTAATAGGCCGCTTGTGTTCATACACGGGGCGTTGGGTGATACACACAATTGGGATGAGCTCATAGCGAATCTTTCACCACAATATCGTGTGATAGCATATGATTTACGTGGACATGGACGGTCGGCACGACCACCGTTTGGT
>Ga0190308_1000312_pt1 | contig 16018 bp, 19 predicted proteins | sample 48700756_MG_FD_165050 | JGI IMG/M metagenome (GOLD analysis project Ga0190308, IMG submission 165050) | Hydrothermal vent sediment bacterial communities from Southern Trench, Guaymas Basin, Mexico - 4870-07-5-6_MG | ecosystem: Environmental > Aquatic > Marine > Hydrothermal vents > Sediment ...
TAGTTAAATATAATCGGTTTTCTTATTGTTATAGGCTTTGGCTTTACAATAATGTTAATCCTCCTCCCGCTTCCCTTCCTGAACGCAACCTTTATTCTTCTTATATTTCCCTTCTTTTTTGCCAGGAATTTCATCTTCTCAAAATAACTTTGTTCTCGCTATTTATATATTCCAATACTACTTCCCTCCATGTACTCAACCCCACACCGCTAAGGTTTGCTTGAGTATCCAATTTTAATTTGATTATTCCTATAGATACATTTTTATACAGGCTTTTTCTCTCTGTTTTCGGTATGTATCTTCCGCCAGCTCCCGAAAGCCTTCCTATTGTTATATTTCTACCTTTTAACTCAATCCAGTACCTTTCATCTGCAAGTTTTGAAGGCAACATTACCCTATAGCTGCAGAAAAAGCCGTATCTCCTGCAAATTTCAAATTTGTAAAGTATATTTTGTACGTAATCCGCTAAAGTCAAATATTCCTCCTTTTCGTATGCCGCTTTGGATGCCTCAACCGAATAGTTTAAGAGGGAATATAGTAATATTACTATAACAGCGCCTAGGCTAAAAAGAAACATTTCGCTTATTATTACATGCTGTCCCTTTTTTACTTTGTACTTCATAAAATTACCTTTATGAAATTAATCAAAATAGCCTATATTCTCTTTTTCGGAGGTTTAATATTCCTTTATCTCTATTCCCAAACCCTTCGGCCTTCTAAAGTTACCCTATGCGAGATTTCTGAAAAAGGCAAGGTAGGAGAGTATGTATGCACTCAAGGCACAGTAAAATATTTTTATAAAAAGGAGGATTTTTGCCTGCTTACCCTAGAAAACAATTCCTGCTCTGGAAAGGTGGTTTCATTTGATTGCAAAAATTATTTCAAAAAAGGAGAAACTCTGTATGTTATGGGCAAGATTTCCTATTACAAAGGAGAAAAAGAAATTGTTGCCGAAAGGATAGCCTTATTTGACCTTTGCAAGTAAATCCTCGCACTCCTTCTCAATTTCTCTGCATACCCTTTTCACGCTCTCTTTTATTTTATTCCCCTTTATATACATCCTCATTTTCTCAAAAAGCAGATGCTTGGTTGCAAATGCAGCACTTTCTATATTTTCCATTTTCTGCAATTTTTCCACTATTAGGGAAAGGAGGGTTGAGCTTTCATTTACCTCGACCTCTATAAAATTATCCTTTTTTTCCAAAACCTTCATTAATAAAATAGGCTTTAAATTTTTTATATCATTAGTTCTTTATGCCGGTTTATACAATAAAGGTAAGCAAGGGCAAACTTGATGAGAACGAGGTAAAAAATCTTAAAAAAGAAATTCCCAATCTGGAGGAGATAGCAAGGGAAGTTGAGGAAAGGGTAAGGGGTTTTGAGGATGCTGAGTTTGAGGTAACCATATTTGCTGATAGAACCTCAACCAAATATATCCTAAAATCTCCTCCCATTTCAGAACTTGTCAAAAAGGTAACAAAGTTGGATAAGCTATCGAGTAAAGAGGATAGCAGCAAGATTGTCGGCGATATCTCTATGGAAGATATCAAAAGAATAGCCGAGTTAAAAAAAGATGAGCTTTTGGGAAGCGATGAAAAAACAAGGATAAGGCAGGTTATAGGAGCTATTTCATCTTACAAAATAACCATAGACGGAAAGGACCCGAGGGAGGTGCTGAAAGGTTTGTAATGAAGAAATTTTGATTATAAAGCTGGAATAATCAATTAGAAAAATAAAAAAAAGTGGCAAAATTATTCAAACTCTCTTAATATTTCTCTTGCTACTTCATCTATTTTTTCATCAGATATCTCTAACTCTTCCAACTCTTCGTCAGAATATGGAGACTCTCCTATTAACATCCTTTTTATATGATAGTCAGTAAATTTTTGTCCTTGTGGAGTAAAAATTTCAATTTTACAATGAATTCCACCAAAGTCTCTAACTTCTCTTCTCAAAATATAGTCTTTTCTTTCCTTTGGATATCCGTCAATGTGTGTTTCTTGAATTATAGTGGCTAGAAGAAAGCTATACTTCTCATCACTGGTATACTCCCTCCAATCGTAGCCCAATCCCTCGCAAACTCTATTAAACACTTCATAAACAGCTCTTTCAACATTAGAGTTGAAATTTATCTTTCCTACTCCGCTTTGGATGGACATGATTAAACATTACAGAAAAATATTTAAATGGATATTTTCTTCAAAAACTTTTTGCTGTATCAGGTTCTTGGACTCTTAGAGTTTGGCTTTTTGTATCTGACACATACAAGTATTTAAATATTATTTGTATCCAATAAATATAATGTTTGAGGAGCTGAATCCTTGGTGGGAAAATGAAAGATGGGAAGAGGAAGATAAGCATTTAAAGACATTGAAAGCTCAAAAAATAAAATGGCTTCCAAAATGGATTAAGCAAATCTCCTTGGAACCTTTTTCCCTAAACTTTGTTATTGGTCCAAGACAGGTTGGAAAGACAACAGGGCTAAAGTTGTTGATAAGGGAAATTCTCAACCATCTTGATAAACCGAAAGCGGCCCTGTATTTAAATCTCGAATTTTTTTCGACTTTAGCAGAGTTTAGAGATACAATAAAAAAGTACTTAGAAATAAAAAAAGAGGAAAAGATAGAAACTAGTTTTATCTTTCTCGACGAAGCTACGAGATTGCCGGGATGGGATAGAATAGTTAAGGGGTTTATAGAGATAGGAGCTTTCGAAAGAGATGTAATTACTGTAAGCGGCTCTTCAAGCATGCATTTGCTTAAGCATGCCGATTCCTTTCCAGGAAGAAAGGGTAGGGGAAGAAAAATTTTTGTCATGCCAGTAAATTTTAAAGAATTTGTAGAAATTCACGGAGCAAATCCAGAAAAATATTACTCGAACGAGAGAAAAATTTTAAAGCTCTTTGAGAAGTATCTTTCTTCTGGCGGATTCCCTTTAAGCATAAATAACATTCCTTTTTACGAGGATTTCATAGAAAGTTTAGAAAGGGAGGTTTTGGAAGCCAGAAAGAGCATAAGAATAATGCGCCAGATAATTTCAGAGGTTTTGAATATAGTCCCTTCCGCAACCTCTTTTAACGCAATAGGAAACAAAATAGGAATTTCTCACTATGTTGTGGAAGAATATTTAGAAATACTTGACGATTTGTTTGCGCTTAAAATAGCCTACTGGAAGGATAAGCGCCAGGTTTCTTTCAGAAAGGAAAAGAAAATCTTCTTTAGAGACCCTTTCATCTTTAGGGCTTTTTCTTTAATTTCTAACAAAGAAATTAAATATGAAGCCTTGTTGGAGCATGTTGTCCAGGAGCATTTGTTTAGAAAATTTGGAGAGATTTATTACTTCAAAAATTCCTATGAAATCGATTGCATTGCAGGAAATTTAAAAATAGAGGTAAAAGCAGGAAAGCCCCATAGGAAATATCCGAAAGGGGTTAGAATCTTGGAAGAGCAAGATATTCCGAAATTTTTAGTCGAGCTTTTTTAATGCTCTGTATACCTCTTCCAAAACCTTTTCAACTTTTTTAGGGTCAGGCTCTTGAGAATGGTATTTTTCATTCCAGTACGGATATTCATCCGGATGATGAAGTGGCCATCTGTCAAGGGCTTCATTCAATCCGAAAATTTTTATTCTGGATATAACCCAACTTGTAGCACAATCTGTCAAAAAATTCATACAAAGTTCTATCTACATTGGATTTAAAATTATATCTCCCTCCTTTCCTTTGTTGAGCTATGCCCATTCTTAAAAAGAATAAAACCGAAAGCTTTAAATAACTTAATGAACCCTCGCCCCTTCTTCTATTTCCTTATCCAAAGTCACCAATGCCAAATTTCCTTCTTTATCTTCAGCAGCTAAAATCATTGCTTGGCTCTCTATTCCGAATATCTTCTTCCTTTCCAAATTTGTAACAAAGACGAATTCCTTCCATAACAATTCTTCTACCGAATATTTCTTCGCTATACCAGCTACTACTATCCTTTTATCTCCGTTTCCAAAGTCGACCTCCATTTTTATCAATTTATCCGAGCCCTCTATTTTCTCGGCTCCAACTACCCTTCCAACTCTAAACTCTATCTTAGCAAACTCAGAGAAGGGAATTTCCGCCATAATAATACTGAGTTTTAAAAATATTAAAACAGAAAAGTCTTCGGAGAAATTCTTGGATTTAATTCGTTTGCAAGATTTGAAAGCATTATTTTTTTTATCTCCTCTTCCTCCTTGCTCTTTCCCAAAGCCCACATGAGCTTTACCAATGCACATTCCGCAAGCATATCTTCCAAATACAAAACTCCAGCTTCCCTCAACTTTCTAAGGTTGGAATAAATCCAGGGATTAACCCTTCCGTATATGCATTGGGAAGTCATAGCAATGATCATACCTTCCTTTCTAGCCCTTTTTATTTTCGGCAGGAAGGAAAATTTGGTGTTGCTTACATTAACATGTCCTAAGCCTGTACCCTCTATAACCAAGCCTTTGTAACCTCTCTCTATGTACCAATCCAAAATTTCAGGGTCCATTCCTGGATGGAATTTCAGGAGGGCAACCTTTTCCTCCAACTTATCTTCTAACTTAACCTCTCTATTTTTATCCTTTCTGAAATATCTTCGGTTTATTATCTCTATTTTCCCTTCAGGAAAAACCCTTGCTAAGGGAAAATCGTTTATACTTCTAAAAGCGTTTCTTTGCGAGGTATGGAGCTTCCTTGTTTTATGCCCTCTGTTTACAAAACAATAGTTGTCTTCTATGGTTGCGTGTCCGCACACACAAACCTCTGCTATATCACTCCTTCCGGCAGCTATGCAGGAACATAATAAATTCATAAATGCATCGCTAGCCCCTCTATCGCTCGATTTCTGGGCAAAGGTAAAAATAACGGGAATGCTCAAGTTTCTCAGCATAAATGACAAAGCGCATGCAGAATAGGTTAGGGTATCTGTGCCGTGCAAAACAACAATTCCTTCAGGATTTTTTTCCTTTATTTCCCTAAATACCTCTCTTGCCAGAATTTGCCAGTGCTTAGGGGTTAAATTCTCGCTCATCTCCTGAAAAACCAATCTGCTTTCCAAATTTACAAAGTTCGAAATTTCCGGCACAGCCTTGATGATATCTTCAGCTTGATAACTAGCCTGAATCGCTCCTGTTCGATAATCTATTGATGAAGCTATAGTCCCTCCGGTGCTCAAAACACAAACCAAAGGCATATCCTTTTTTAATTCTAATTCAAAGCTTACAGGTTTTTGCCTTTCCAACTTTATTTCCCCGATTTTCTCAATCCTTTCAACCCCTTCCAACTTAATCCCAACATTGTACCCTGTTTTGAGCTTTAGAGTTATGTAATCTCTATCCTCTCTTGGCATCACCGTACCTTCCCACCAAACTCCATTCTTTTTTATCCTTATTATATCTCCAGGCTTGAATTCCATGATTATTTTAAAAATAAAACCATATTAAATCATGGAAATAAAGGTCGGACCTAAGGGAGAGATTATCATTCCGGAGGAACTTAGAAAAAAACTCGGGATTAAACCTAAGAGTACAATTTACCTTAATTTAGAAAACCGGAGAATCTATATAGAACCGAAAAAGGAAGACCCTGCTATTGTATTTAAACAAATTGCTGAAGCTAAGCCAGTTACAAAGAAAATAGCCTGGGATAAATCGTATGAGGAGGAAATAGAGGAAAGGTGGAATAAAGTAAAAAGATGACCATGTTTTACCTAGATGCAAATTTGTTTATCTATGCCTCCTTAGATAAAGGAATTTTTGGCAATCAGAGCAGAGAACTTATTAGCCTATTAAATAAAGGAAAAATAAATGGAATAACAGCATCTTTAACTTTGGATGAGGTTATTTGGATCGTTTGGAGAGAAAAGGGCAAAGAACTTGGAATAAGGGCTGGCAAAGAAATTTTCGAAATATCTAATTTGGACATTGTTGAAATTTCAAAGAAAACAATTCTGAATGCGATAGAATTGATGGAAAAGTATGATTTGAAACCGAGAGATGCTATTCATCTCTCCGCCGCTATTGAGCACGGTGTATTTACAATAATAAGCGAAGATAAAGATTTCGACAAAATAAAAGAAATTGAAAGACTTGATTTTGCTAAAGCCTTAAGAAGATTTAAGCGACTTTGAAACTGCCTTTGCAGATGTGACTTTTGCAGATGCTGATAGTAACCCGCTCAGCACTGCAGATTATGTGACTATTGCCTATGTTTGTCCGGAATGATTTTTGGTTTTATTTTAAAATTGACAGAAAACTGGTTTTAAGATTTTTTATTCCATAATTTTTTAAGTTCCTGAAATGATATTCCAGCCATTTCTTTCTCTACTAGCATTTTTTCACCTTTTTGATTGGGATAGCCATCTTTTAAACAACTCCAATCCTACATCAGCATGGATTGCTAGAGCTATTAAATCTGCGCACAGCTCAGGAATCGAAACCAAGCTCCATCCCCTCAACTTCCAGGAGTATTTAAATAGATGCCCATCATAACCGTAAATAAAGATGTTCGGATTTTTACTTTTGTAATTTCCCATAATTCTTACCACTTCCTCCAACTTTTCCTTCGGAACATAAACAACCATTTCCTCTCCCCGAGTTTGATGGTTTATTAAGCTTTCCGCAAAGCTTCCGGAAATAGCATAGTTTTTGAGTTCTTTTATTTTTGACTTTACAAACATAAAAATTTTGAAGGGTTTAAGGCTAAATAGGATTTTTCTTTTTAGGGAAGCCCAGGCTTTTACTAACTCTATTTTATCCAAAACTTTAAACCTTTCTCCGGTGCTCAAAATTAGATTTTCCTTTTCGAGCTCTGAAAGTATTTTTGAGACAAAAGATTTTGAGAGTCCTGTTTCTTTAAAAATTTCCTTAAAACCGAAGTTTTCCTTTAGGATTATCGCCCTAAAAACCCTTTCCTTTTTGATCGGAATTCTCATAATTTTGTTTCCTTAAAAGGTATTTATAAGGAAACAAGGAAACTAAGCTATCTTTTCCAATCTTTTTATCCTTTCTTCAATCGGAGGATGGGTTGAGAAAAGCCTTGCAAGAAAATCCTGAGAGAAAGGATTTACTATCCATAAATGGGAGGTTGCTTTTGAACCTGAAGAAAAAGGCATTTCCCTAGCATAGCCCGCAATTTTTCTCAAAGCGCTTGCCAAGGCTAAAGGCTTTTTGCTTATTTTCGCTCCTGTTTCGTCAGCCAGAAATTCTCTCCCTCTTGAAATTGCAAGTTGGATTAGCAAGGCAGCTATCGGGGCTAAAATAATTACTGGCAGGGCAAAAAGAAGGTTTTTATCATCTTCTCCTTCCCCTCCGAACAGGGAGCTCCACCAAAGCATTTCAGCCAAATAGGAAATTGCTCCTGCCAGGGTAGCCACTACACTTGAAATTAAAATATCCCTGTTTTTTATATGGGCTATTTCATGGCTTAAAACTCCAGCTATCTCTTCTCTATTCAAAACTTTTAATAAGCCCGAGGTAACGGCTATTGCACTATGCTTTTGACTCCTTCCTGTTGCGAAGGCATTTGGCTGTTCCTCCATCACCAAATAAAGTTTTGGTTTTGGAATCCTTGCTTCTTTGCTTAGCTCTTCAACAATTTCATCAATTTCCTTATTTGCCAGAGGTTTAGCGTGGTACATTGCCAAGACTACTTTATCCGAATAAAAATAGGCAAAAAAGTTCATAGCAATTGCAAAAAGCAAAGCAAGGGTTAAACCGAAGGGACCAGCAAAATAATAGCCAATGCCAAGCAGAATCCCTGCTAGCAAAGCCAAAAGCAGGGAAAACCTAAGGTAATCAAGGAGCGCCATGGTATTTTTTATTCTCATAAATATAGATTATCAAACATGAAACAACATACCAAAATAGCAAGTCGTAGAGCAGAAATTTTGTTCCAAAATATGTAATTTCCTGACTAGAGGAATAAAACACAAAAGGGAAACCTATTCCAGAACTTACAAGATTGCATGAAATAGCCCAGCCCCAGCCACAATGCCAGAACGGTGTGTATATACTTAAAGCAGGCAATATCAGAAATACTATTAAAAGTGAGAGAATAAATACCAAGACTCTTTTTGAGTCTGGTTTTAGACTTTTACTAATACCGGTGATTTTGTAGATCATAATTTTATTTTTAAATTCCCTTTATAAACCATACCACACTAAACCTATCTCCAAGCCCGGCCCTAAATAAAGGGTTTTTGGAATAAAAGTTATAGAAAAGATAGACATTTGGTTCCAAAACTTTCGATTCTTTTTTCGGAAGCACAAGCTCCTCTTTTTTTCTCAAAACCAAGCCTGTAGTGTATTTATTTGCCTCCAAATGGATTTTTTTCTCTTTTTTGAAGGAATGCCTGCTCGCAACTATGCAGAATTCTTTTTGGTGGAGCAAAACCCTTTGAACCTTTCCTTCAAAGAATGGCTCCAAAACCTTTTCCAAATTGTTTTTAAAATAGAATTCGAGCTCTTCCCTATCCAAACCGAATGAAAATAATAAATCTTCCTCAACTAACCTTTCAAACGCCTTAATCATCGTTTTGTAACCATATCCGAATTCTAGATGAATCCTTACCTTACTTTTCCTCAATTTTTCTACCAACCAATCTATTTTTTCTTTGTACTTTCTTTCTTTTATCAGGTGAAAGCCAGAAAGGAAAAGATACTTTGCCTTCCCTATATTATTCCAAAAATCTTGATCAAGGATAAAATTTTCCGAGATTTCATCATAGGTAAATATAGCCCTTTCATTCCCCTTTTTGAAGATTAGATGCAGGTAAAGGGGGTGCCTTTCTATAGCTTTTATCGGCCTAACCTCCTTTTTCCCCTTGCACACAAAAATGTTTTGGTAAATTTGGAGCAATTTCATAAGCAGTTCATTCCTGCAGGGAGATGAAAGAATAACTTTGTATCCTAAGTCATTTAAGGCTATAGCCGCGTTACCAGCATTCCCTCCAATCCTTATCTCACCTTCATCTATTTTTAAAAACATTCTGCCAAATTCCTCTTTTGAAATTGTAACCTCCTTTCCGTACATATCCTCGGGAATTTTTAACCTATGCTTCCTAACCCCGAAATCCAGGTTTGTAAAAAATGCACAGAATACTTTTTTCATAATATTATTTATTTTTCAATTAACGGCACAAAAACAAAATAGCCCAAGGAACTTTTTCTTATCCTATCCTTCCTCAATTTCTCGACCAGATACATATGCTGGCATTCTAAGTTTCCAACAGGAATTACCATTCTGCCTTTGACCTTTAGCTGCTCTATCAAGGCTTTAGGAATTTTTCTAGCAGCTGCGGACACAACAATTCTGTCATAAGGAGCTTCTTTCTCATAGCCCTTACTTCCGTCCCTTAAGATACAAACGACATTTTTGTAATTCCTTAAATTCTCCTTAGCCCTTTTCCAAAGTTCTGGGATTATCTCTATACTTACAACTTTACCTTCTTTGGCAATCTCAGCAAGTAAAGCAGCTAAATAACCTAAGCCGGAGCCTACATCCAATACCTTATCCCTTTTCCTTACCTTCAGAGCTTCAAGCATTATGGCTATGGTTGTTGGCTGGGAAATTGTTTGTCCATAACCTATAGGTAGCGGAATATCTTCATAAGCCAGCCCTTTATACTTTGCGGGAACAAACCTTTCCCTTGGCACCTTTTCAAAAGCCCTAATTATCTCTGGAGATTTCAAAACCCTCTCTCTTTTCAACTTTGCAATTAACCTAGCTTTCTCCATAACTAATTTAAATTTTCCCTTCTTCTAAGTTTTATGGCAAAGCCTTTGGCAAAAGAGGTTATAAACCGGCTTTATAAAAATGTATTTGTTTGCCATAAGTGCAAAAGGAGGATTAGAGCCAACCCTCAAAAAATCATGCAGAAGAAAATTGTTTGCAGGTATTGTAAAGCTAGCAGAAGCTTTAGGCCTGTTTCTAAAGGAAGGAAGAAGTAAATTATGGAAAAAAAGGTTGCTCTGGCTTTGCTGTTTTTACTACTTATCATAATAGGCTTAAAATTGAATGCCGAGCTTCAAAAAGGCTCTAAGGAATTAAAATTTACCTCCTACATGGACAGATATGTTAACCTTTACCTAAGGGGAATTAATTGCTCTCATAAGGATATGAAGATTGAAAGCAAAAAAGTTTGCTATACTTGCAATGGAGAGAAAATAAAAGTTTGTTTCGGTTATGCATTTGCGGGGATGAATAAAGAGGAGGCAAATCCATACGGAAAGCCGAGCATTGAGGGAACTCAAAACCTTACCTATCTTTTAAAATTTTACTCCTTTGGAATTTCATCCCTTTTGAATTGCAGGTGCAAAACCGAATCTTTTTGTCAGTGCAAAGATAATATAAAGGCAGAGTTTGACCAAGCCGGAAAAACTGTTTATTTTATTTTCAACACTTCAGACAGAGATGAAATTTTTGAATTTTGGAACTCAACCTTAGAAAACTGCACCATGCTTTTTATTAAAGAACCTCTATTTTCCTTCCGATGTAAAGATTTTTTAGGCTATGGAATTAAAAATAAAGTATGGTTCGAGGTAGGATAAGGCTAATTTTGATTTTTATCGGCTTCTTGCTTCTTTTGAACATATCTAAGTGCGATTATATTTGCAGGATATATTCGGGAAGCTGCTCCTCTGTTTCATGCCCTTCTTCTACAATAAAACCATGGGATAGCAGTAAATGTTGCTATGGCTTTACTTATTGCCAATATTTTTCGGTTTGGGGTATTTCTGCATGCTATTACGCAAATTCCGAAGATAAGCCGGCAGGTTGCGTAACCGGATGCTGCGACTGCTCCTGCACCGACTCTGGTTGGGTAGCCACTCCTAACGATGCAAATTGTGCAAGCGATGAATACTGCGATGCTTCCTGCCAATGCCAGAAAATAGCTTGTTTTAATGATAACGATTGCGATGATGGTAATCCCTGCACTCAAGATACTTGCAAGAATCCGGGACAGCCCAGTGCCTATTGTACTCATACAAATTTTAGTTCAACCCATTTATGCAATCCTACATTTAAATGCTCGACCCCTGGAGATGGAGGGTATGGAGATGGCGGTACTTATTCCTGCCAGGGTTATTGCGACGGCTCCGGAAATTGCGATTATGCAGGGAATTGCACAGATTGCGGTTCCGATACCTGCTACGATTCCGGAGACGATTGGTTTAAGAAAGAATATGTTATAGATAATGAAAGCTGCAATCCTTTTACGGGCAAATGTGATCCAGACAATATCTATTGGGATTATTGCTCCTCGACCACTGTTTATGATAGGCAATGTTCTGGCTCTGATTTGGGAAGCGATCTCTCAAAGAATTGCTGCGAGTTTGAAGAAGAAGCTAATGATACTTACGGAAAGGACCCTTCTAAAACCGAGACATGTGATGGAGGAACAGCTGCTGGTTGCTCAAGCGGAGCTTGTTGGCTATCTAGCAATCCTGACAAAACCGATTATTGCTCAGGCTCTTTCCAAAGCGCGACTTTTATAGAATTTTATCCATGTGATTCCTCTGACCCTTGCCCAGGAAAAGATAAATGCTGCTCATCCTCTTATGATCCGGATGGTTATGAAAATGCCTGCAATCAATGCGGTAAAGATGTTGATTCGAGGATAAAGTGGAATCTTGGCTGTTCTTTTGGTGATTGTGCTTCCTCTCCAAATACTTGCTGCGGAGATGATGCTAATGAATATGCTATAACCTGCTCCTGCAATTCAAATGCCTGCTCCTGCTCGGGAGATACTAAAGCTTGTTGTGCCCATAGCGATGATTGCGTTTGGAACGACGGTTGCTATTTAAACGGAAGCTCAACCGATATAGACGGAGATGGGATAAAAGAGTATTGCAACTCAGGAAAATGGTATGCCTATCCTAATATAACCTCAGTCTCCGTGAATTACAATGAAATAGATAGGGATAAGGAAACTTCAGGAACAACAGACGCAGTGAGGATATCGGTAAGGGTTTATGATCAGGATAATTGGGATAGGGAAGGAGTTTATATAACAATCTATGAACCAGACGGGACAACAATTGCAAAGGATCAAAATGGAAATCCTGTAAACTTAGTCCAGATGACTTGTTTTAACTTAAGTGCAAATAACTGGAGTTGCTATTATGATTATAACCCTAAGGATGATGCGGAGCTAGGCTATTATGATGTTATAATTGAAGCTAAGGATAAAGAAGGATTAACCGATTCTGTAACCAAAAACGACCTTTTTAAGGTTAACGATCTTTCCATAACCTTTTCGCTTCCAATAAAAAAGACGAATCATGTTAAAATAGAGGGAAAGGTAAAAAAAGCTTTTGAGAATTCTTCTTTGCCTAATGCTAAAATTCATTGCTCCCTGAACGGAAACATCTTTCCTTCCCAGTTTGATCACGGTGGAAATTCAAATACCTATCAGGAAACAACCGCAGACTCTAACGGAGATTTTGTAATAGAGTTTAACGGCTCTTTAGAACCCCGGCTAAGCACTAAAAGGGAGATATTTTGTATGGCTCAAAGCTCGAGTTCCCCTTATTTGGATGGAGGGATAGGAGCAGGGTTGCCTAAAATAAAGGCAGAAATAGTAAAAGCAAACGCAACAACTCCTTGCTATTACTGGCTTTACAACATAACCGACTATAATGAAACCAGATGGGAAAATGCAAGCTTTGCTTTAGGTCCTAAGGACGGAAGATATGCTGAAGGAAATTCTAGCATTACCTTTGAATTTGAAAGGGTTTTGCCGAGCGGATGGATAGAGTTTTATATTAATGGAAGTGCAAAAGTTTTTGCCTGGAATACTTCTTCAACTTATCTGGGTAGCATTAGTAACTTTTCAGTGCTAAATTTCTTTTCAGATATAAAATATATCCAATTAAAACCAGCTTCTCCAAAAATAAAAATAGATGCGATCATAGCTCATTCTCTAACCCATGAGCTCAGAGCTGATCAAATAGCAAGGATTAATGTGACTGTTAGGGCAGATCCAGATTACGATTTAAAACATGCTATTATTGGTGCTAACTTTTCTGGAAGCTCGTCAGAAGTAACTTTGAATACTTCCGAGTTCCAATTGGACGTTTCGGAACAGAAAACCTTTTCTTTGGGGATGGAAGCATATCTTTTCGGGCCGGGAATTTTGGATATAATACCGCATATTAGGGATGCAAATGTTGATTCAGACAACGATAGCTCTTACGGAGAATTTTGGGAGGACGCTTTAGATGTTTGTTTTCAAAGTGAAGGTTGCTACGATTCCTCGTACCAAATAATAAATTCTCCGCCCTACGGTATAAACCTTACCTGGCTCGGAAATAAGGACGGAAATAAAATAATAGACAGGAATAAGGATGCACCTCAGACAGCAGATGTAATGTATTTCAACATAACCGCAAAGGATTTGGATGCTATTCACAGTGATTCAGAAAAGCTTTATATTACATTAAGATTCAGAAGCGATCAGAACAATATTTATCAAGGTAGCAATGTAACCAATTGCGTTGACAAGGAAATGAGTCTTATAAATAAATCTACAGGGACTTTTTTTGCGAGGTGCTGGTTCAATGCTTCAAACTCCATGCCAGATGGAGATTTGGGGTACTTTGATTTAGAAATAATTGTTAGGGATAATTCCAGCTTGAAGGTAATCTCTGATTTCAATACAAACAGGGATTTGTTTATGGTTGATGATATAAGAATAGGGGATTTTGAGATAATAAACAATACAACATTTGCCTATGCAAAGGGGAGAGCTTATCTTGTTTCTGAGAATAAAAATTTAACAAAAATTATAGCACAAAATTGCTCTTATTCTTTACCTTTGGGATTGTATGAGGAAGGAGCAAAAGTAGAGAGTTGCGGAATCAAACCTTTTGCTCCCAGCGATTGCAAGTTAGATGGGTATAATTTTTCTTGTTTTATTTTCGATTTAAAACTTCTGAATAAGACAACTTCCCTAAGATACATAATAACCAATGAATTCAACATTTCTGGATACTTTGATTACAATGTTACACTTAACGGAACCATAAATTCGATAAACATAACAGATAAGGATAAGTGGGTGAATCCTTTGGATGATATATGGTACGCAATTAATCTAACTAATAACGGAAACCTAGGCTGGTACGGTAAAGTGTGGAACCAGACAAGAATAAAAGTATTTTCCCCCGCTTCCCAAAATTCCGCTGGAGAGTTACATGTATCGCTAAATTATTCCGACCTAACCTCTTGGGTAAATTTGCCTAAGAATAAGACGGGAAATTTCTTCCATTTTTTAGGAAAGAGCCACTCTGTTTTAGGTTTGTATAATTATACAGCCGAACTTCATTACTTCTGGCCTTATTTTAACGGAAGTTTTTATGGTAAAGCACCAAACAAACTTAATTTCTCAATTACCGAAGGAGGATTTACTTTATTTAGGGTTGCCGCAATTGATTTGGTTGATTGGGAAGTTCCTAAAATAGTGATGATGACAGAGCCTTTGGAAATTAAGGTTAAAGGTTATTTAGTTGGAGATATGGATTTCGATAAATGGGAAAAAATTCAGGCATTCGAGTTTTTAGCTTCAGATAACAATTCCTATGCAAAATTCAGGGTTACCAAGTATAATTGGAATAACGGAAATGAAACGGAAGAAATTCCTTGGGAAAATATGAGCTTTAACGGGCTAACCAACTACTGGGAGGCTTTGATAGATACCTCTAGACTTTCCTGCGATAATGAAAGTACCATCCATAGGATTTATATGATGATAAATTTCACCCGGTACGGGATTTACAAACCTTATGTAAAACATACTTGGAATCCGACATACAACCCTTACTTTTATCAGAAGGTGATTATAGATTGCGGAGAAGTAATAAAGGAGCTTTACCTGGTGAATCCGGAGCAAGCAAGTGTACCTTTGGGAACAAAGAATAAAAGGCTGTTTATAATCCTAATTCAAAACCCCGGAAATGAAAGCAAGGTGGTAAATGTAAGCATAGAAGTTGAAGGATATGCAAAAAATTGGGTTTGGTTGGGAGATATTGGTGAGAAAAACACCCAAATTACCTTAACCATACCTAAAATGCAAGGAAGTTCATACGGAGCAAACTCTACCTATGTGTGGATAGAGAATGCCGGAAGAGCAGGATATTATCCGATAGAGATAACAATTAAAGACCTTTCTGGCAATACTTTGTTTAAAAAGAAGACCTATATTAATATAATTATGCATAAAATGGATGAAATTGATTTGTACGCCTATTTACTCTTAACCTTATTTGGGGCTATCCTTCTAACAAAAAGAAAACTATTTTAACTTCTCAAACTCTTTTGCAAAGGAGTTTGCCTTATCTCTAAGTATTTCCAAACTTTTCCTGAAAAGCTCTTTTGGAGTATAAGCCGAGCAGCTTTCGATTTCCAGCACAAAATTTTTCTCGCTTTCATCACTTTTATAACCAACAATTCCTCCCTGCCATTTGGCGTGCTCCTTACCCTTATTCACCCTTGCCACAATCCTTAAATCCAGCTCCTGCTTTTCTGCCAGGACAACTACGGGTATGTTAGGATATAGAACTGAAATTTCCTTATTATCAGAAACTATATCCTCGGCCTTTACTATACAAGGTCCCTCCTTTTTCAGGGAAAAGGTTGCTCCATCAAGCTTCTCTACCTTATTTACCGGATATTTTAAGGGAATCAATCCAAGCCTGTGGGCGAGCAGCTCATCCTGCAAGGCGGAGTTATTTTCTTTAACCTCCACCTCCTCTATCGCCAATACAGGAATTTCCGAGATTATTATTCTTCTTATAGCATTTGCGAAGGAAGGAGTTGTATTTTTTAACTCGACTACAAATTTTTCGCTATTATCCTCAAGAACCTTAATATCCATTAAGAAGTTTTTATTTAAATTTTTAAATATCGTTTATTTATGTTCAAGGCTGTTTTGGACGATATATCCTTGCTGAAAGAAAGTTTAATAGCAATTTCCGAGTTGATAGATGAGGCAACCTTCAAGTTAGAAAA
>Ga0190308_1000313_pt1 | contig 16009 bp, 11 predicted proteins | sample 48700756_MG_FD_165050 | JGI IMG/M metagenome (GOLD analysis project Ga0190308, IMG submission 165050) | Hydrothermal vent sediment bacterial communities from Southern Trench, Guaymas Basin, Mexico - 4870-07-5-6_MG | ecosystem: Environmental > Aquatic > Marine > Hydrothermal vents > Sediment ...
GGACGGATACAGAGGTAGTTCCACATCTAGTCGAGGAGGGCTTTAAGAAGGGTTATGACCTATTTAATTCAGTATTATATGCCGTTAAGAGAATTAAAGGGTCTTATGCATTAGCTATAATATCTACTAGGGAGCCTGATAAAATAATATGTGTATGTAATGAGAGTCCGTTGATCATCGGAATTGGCGTAGATGGAATGTATTGTGCATCTGATATACCAGCTATACTACCATATACAAATAAGATTATTAGCCTAAAGAATGGTGAAATCGCAGTCTTAAGACATGACAGTTACATTATTAGAAGGATTTTAGATGGTTCACCTGTAACTAGAAGCCCGCAGATAATCGACTGGAGTCCTGATGTAGCGATGAAACAGGGTTATCCACATTTCATGCTTAAGGAGATTCATGAGCAGCCACAGAGCCTTAGAAACGGATTAAGGCTACAGAAGAAATATCTTGATTTAATATCCTTATTTATAGATAGGGGTAAAAAGATTTTTATGGTTGCTGCCGGAACATCGTACCACGCTGGTGTAGCCGCATCTTATATGTTCTCAAAGCTCGCTAAGGTTCACGTCCATCCCGTAGTTGCTTCAGAGTTCATTGAGAATTATGGGGATGCAATAGATATAGATACAGTTGTACTTGCCGTGAGTCAGTCTGGAGAGACTTATGATACACTTAAAGCTGTAGATTATGCTAGGATGAGGGCGGCTACAGTCATCGGAATTACAAATACACTGGGTTCAACCCTGACGAGGGTATCGAGGGCATATATTCTGCAACAAGCTGGACCTGAAATAGGTGTAGCAGCTACAAAGACATTTACTTCTCAATTGATCGTACTCGCCCAGATAGCATTAAGATTGAGTAAGATGCGTGGTAAACTTTCTCAGGATGAGATAGATGAGTTTAAATCTAAATTACGTGATATACCTGATATTGTGGATGAGGTAATTAAATCTAGTGAATCGAGGGTTAAAGAGATTGTAGATAAATATAGAGATGAAAACTTATTTGTATTCATTGGCAGGGGGATAAGTACTGCAACAGCACTAGAGGGGAGGCTTAAACTTCTAGAAATATCTTATATCCCCTCAATAGCGTATCCTGCTGGCGAGAGCGTGGCTCACGAAACTCCCATCATGATCTTAGATGGTAACAGTATCAAAGTTAGGCCCATTAGCGAGGTTGTAGATAAATTCTTTGAGGATGATGAGGAAGGTACTAAGGAGGTTGATGGACTGTATACTCTTGGAATCGACTCGGATTATAAGGTTAGGCCTAGAAGGATCCGCGCTGTAGCCAGACATAAGGTCGATAAAGTATATAGAATACGTTATGAAGGAGGTTTTATAAGGACTACAGGAGACCATAGTATATTCATATATACACCTAACGGTATCGAGGCTATACCAGTTAGAAACCTTAAAGCCGGGGATATACTAGTTACTTTTCATAAAAGTAATATAAGTTTCATAGACGGAGATATTACTATAGATGCGAGAGAATATTATTGGGATGAAAATGCTAAAGAGGTATGGAGGATATATAATGAAGCCTTTAGGCTCTATGAGAAGGGTTTGACATATACTGAGATAGCACGTAAATTAGGCATTACGCCTAAAAAGGTTAAAGGATGGATTAAGGAAGGTAGAACACCATGGTTAATAAAGAATATGGGTGAACCTAATAAAATTAGAGTTACACCCGAGTTAATGAAGCTATTTGGGTATTATCTTGCTGAAGGATGTGTATGGAAAACAGAAAGAAAGAGGAGAGGTAGGAAGGTTCCTGAATACTTGATGTCATTCAGTTTCAATGTTAAGGAGAAAGACAAGATCGATTTCGTGATAAGGACTATGAAAAAATATTTTAATATAGACCCCTCCGGAATTACTCATCCGGAGTCAAGCGAAACTTGCATAATTTATCATAGGAAGAGGATATCACTATTCTTTAAAAACCTATTCGGTAGTGATGCATACAGTAAGAAGATCCCATCTTTCTTCTATATTCTATCCAGAAGGCATATAGAAAGTTTTCTTGAAGGTTATTCATCAGATGGTTATCTAGACAGTAAAGGAAAATTAACTATATTTACTGTAAATAAAGAATTGGCTACCTCAATAGTATGGCTACTTAAAATACATGGTATAAATCCATATCTACTGAGAAAGAAATTAAAGGAGAGGAAGATAGGTGATGCAGTTATCAAAAGCAAGAGTAAATATTTATATGCTATTTGTTTATCGAAGTCGGAGGATATTCTTCTTAAGAATAGATCGCAGTATTCAACGGTATCTAGAAGACTACCTACTAAGTTACTTAAGAAAGTATATGAGTTATTTGATACAGCATCTAATGAAAAGAAAGTCTTATCAAGAATTAAAAATATTGTCTCACATAATAAGTTGATATCTATTGAAAGAGGTAGAAAACTAGTTGAGATGCTTCTTGATAAAAACCAAAGCCTCTCTCTAGACGTTATGAATAATGATATTATCAAATTATTTTATTCTGACTTAGGTAGTTCAAGGGTTATTGAAGTTATTGAAGAAGATTATAACAGCTATGTATATGACTTATGTGGAGCGGATAACGAAGCCTTCTTTGGAGGTATATATCCAGTTCTATTACATAATAGCAAGCATGGTCCAATAGCTATAATTGAGGAGGGTGTACCAGTAATTGTAATCGCGCCTAACGATAGCACTAGAAAAGATATTATAGGGAATATTATGGAGATGAAGGCTAGGGGAGCTAGAATAATCTCAATATGTGAAGCTGGTGACAGGGAAATTGCAGAGTTATCAGACGACATTATAGAAATCCCAAGAGGCGTACATGAACTGCTAACTCCAATTCCATATGTAATTCCACTCCAATTATTTGCATATTATATGGCTGTTGAGAAGGGTTTTAATCCCGACGAACCCAGGAACCTCGCAAAAAGTGTTACTGTACCATAGTTTAAAAAGTTATTTTTCTCCTTTAAAATTATATAGAATTAAGTATCCCTTTTAAAGAACACATTATCCAAGTTATAAGCTAAATTATAAATATTTTATTCAATATATCTATATTGTTATGTATCGCCGCATCTCCAGCTTAATTATAGTTGTTTTAATGCTTCTATCAGTATTATCGATATCCAGTATATACAGTGTGAGTGCAGCTGAAGATTCGGGAGATTCATTATTAGGATTTAAATTACTATTATCTAAACACGGTGTTACGGGCGATGCATTAATAGATATTGCAGTTGTAATCGACGGATCAACGCCGTTTGATGAAGTCTGTTCAATATACAATGGATTTAAGGACTTGAAGATCGTGGTTGAGGGTAAAAAGCTCTCGGCTGTATTCTCAAATATTGCCAAGACGAGGAATGGAGACTATATATTTAAGGTAAGAGGGAAAGCCAATGATCTACTCGGTATGCTATCTGAATATAAGACTTATATAAAATCAATAAATTATAGGCCTGTCTTCAACTATAAGAATCTACTCCAGAACGTAGGATCCAACATACCTGGGATATCATTTAAGGATAAGAAGGTTGTGCCCGGTGAGAATACTTTCATCGTTAGACACATTATCGGTGCAGATGCTGTTGAAGCAATATATAATATAAATGGATCTGGAGTTAAAATTGCAATCGTAGACACTGGAGTGGACTATGGTCATCCAGATCTCCAGAATAAGCTGGTATTCTTCACAGGGTATTACAACGGTACCTGGATTAGGGAGCCCTTAGTCTTAGATGCTGATGAGAGTCAGGTAATCATGTTAAAGACTTTTAATGCAGACGTCAATGGATATATAGATGTATCAAATGAGAATTTTACGATATATGTCCCAGACGAAGTCAATGTGTCAGCGCCATACACGTCATACTATGTAGGTAATGTAACTTCAGTGAGTGGAGACTATAAGTTTGGAGTAACATATATGCTTCTACCTGTATATGGGTGGATGACTGTAGGAGTATTAATGTCTGACCCCGATGTCTCACATAATTATACGACATTAATCATCGATGCAAATAACAATGGAATATTTAATGAGTCGGTAGATGCATTCGCATTCTATACTGGAAATAGAATTCTAGCCGCATATTATCCAGGTGATACATGGCCATATATAAGCTTCGGAGTTGCAGGAGGCTTCTTCTTCGATGTTGGATGGTGGTTCAGTGGTACATCCAAATTCTATCCGGGATGGGATTTAAACGGTAATTACATAAGTATATTCTACGACTTCTATGGACATGGAACCTCATGCTCCTCAGCTGCGGCTGGTGAAGGAGGAGTACCTGGAATAGCGCCGGGAGCAAAGATATTAGGTGTAAAGTCATTATGGTGGGGTGATATAGAGGCGGGTATGCTATGGGCAGCTGGATTCGATGTAGATCCAGTCGGGGGCCTTATGTTCTATTATACAGGTAGTAAGAGGGCGGATATCATAAGTAATAGCTGGGGAATAAGTACCTTCGTCTATGACATAACGGGATTCGGGTATGACTATATATCTATGCTTGAAAATGGATTATCAACACCATATTTCCTAGACGGTAGCTTCCCAGGTATTCTAATTGTACACGCTGCTGGAAACGGTGGTGGAGGATACGGTACCGTTACTTCGCCTGGAGCCGCTTCAGGTGTATTGACGGTAGGTGCATCGACATCTACATACGTATATGTAATGTATTATGGATTTGGAGACTATACATATGACCAAATCATTGGATGGTCGGCGAGAGGACCTACTCCAATGGGTGAAGTTAAACCAGATGTAGTTAATGTAGGTGCATTCGGGTTAACAGCGGCTCCAGTAGGATATGACTACTGGATATTTGGAGGAACAAGTTATGCAACGCCATTAACAGCGGGCGTAGCAGCACTCGTATATCAAGCATTGTATCAGATATTAGGACCGAGTGCGATGGATATTAATCCGGCTGAGGTTAAAACAATAATTCAAGATACAGCAGATCCACTTGGTTATCCACCTATGGCCCAGGGTGCAGGTAGGGTAAATGCATTAAGGGCTGTCAACCTTACCCGCTCGCTCTACAGTATTGTATATACGCCGTCTCAAGACCTAAAGATATTCAATCTTGATACTGGGTTCAATACTGGAGAGAAGCTTAATGACACATGGTTCTGGTACTGGCAAGACTATATAAGCTTCAATTTAATGTATTGGTATAACGATATGATATTTCCGGTATCACCCTCACTACCATCCGAGTGGATGTATAAGCCTACCTATTCAATATATGTACCCGATATTCCACAAGGCAGATCAAAGAATTTTACATTATTTGTATATAACCCAACCAATTCATCCGTGTCCGTAAAAGCAACTCCAGTTAAGCTGATGAAGTTTATGGAGAGGACTAGAGTTGTAAAGATATCTGTCAGTAAGTCTAACCCAGAAGGGAGTTACGTATATCTAGTCCTGGATAAAAATAGGATCCCGGCTGATACAGATCTACTTATGGTATCTTCATTCCTCAATTATAAGGTATTCGATGGGGATGATGACTATTTAAGCGATTACGAAACATATGTTATAGCTTATGTATGGATTAATGATACGAATAAAAACGGTATACCTGATGTTGATGAGAGGGTACTGGTAAATTACGATACATCAAGCTCGAACGTGAACGTACTTGAAATAAGTGATCCAATTAAGGTTGTAGAGCAGTTTGGACCTAATGCAAAGTTACTATTTAGGATATGGCTATATAGAGGATTCGATAGTACGCCATTTAGAGAGGCTGTAGTTAATCAGAAAATAGGGGTTAAATTCGAATACTATAAATTTGTAAATGATCCTACAATTACACTAAATGGTTCACACGTATTCAGTTTCAACTTGGCTAAGGATGATCAAGCAGCTATATTAGGAAAGATTTCGGTAGGGAATATTCCTCCAACAGTATATCTAGGTTTCATTAAGGTATCGACTAAGATAGATGGTGTCTCAAAGGAGTATTATGTTCCATACAGCTATACCGTATATCAGGAGTTGAGCGGATCTAGATACATATTGCTAAATAAGTATAGGGGAGGAAGGAAGATCCTGTATTCATGGGATCTCCTCAGGGGCCATACTGACTGGGACTGGAGATATGAGTCTGGAGACTGGAGACTCTATTACTTAGGTGTTACCGACCCAGATATATGGTTAATCGAGGTAAATGCATTATGGAGCGACTCATATACTTCATTGATTACATATACACTAGGTCCCGACGGCCAGTTCGCTGGTCTATCATCAGTATCTAGACACATGTATCTAGGAAGCGGTATATTCGTATGGACCGATACAGGTTCATATAGTAGGACTAATCTGAAGAGGGTGATTGTATTCCCATCAACGACATACAGGTATTCTAGCTACCCGACAGATAAGCCTAATACAGGCGTATATACAGTGATTATTAGAAACGGTCTAACGGGTGGAAGATATTATCCAGAGAAGGTTAAAGTAATTGTAAGACCTATTAAATCACCATATCTACTACCATCTGGGGTCCAGCCAGACCACGGTACAATACTTATAGGTATAATACCGCCATATCCAGCTACGGCGGTTGACGCTTATCCGATGCAGCCTTCGCTCCCAATGTTTACCTCACAAGTGTATTGTACATACAACACTACAGAGGTTGTACCAGTATCATATGTAAAGCATGGTTCCTATTACCTGAAGGCGACGTATCTCCTAAACTGGAGTGATCCATACTGCTTCTATGGCACACCAGACAGAATTGATATAGGGGTAATGTACTATGTTGAGATGCCGATAGCAACACGCTACTATAGGATAGGGTGGACATACTACGACCTTGGAGCCGACTACGTATTTGAGGATTGGGTGATTACGATAGGCCTATCCTACTATTAAATCCCTTTAAAATATTCTTTTTCCTATATTTACTAATCATTTTAACATGTTAGATTATCTTATATATCTTAAGCATAGCCAGTATCTATATATCTAATGCTATTACTCCGAGTGCCTCCGCGGTAGTCGCGGATGGCCAGTCTACTCTAAATCCTATTATTGGAGAAACTAATCCAAGTATCAGTATAAATACACCTAACTTCTTTAACCCTCTTAAGATTATCCCAATTCCTCCATATGATTATTGCTAGGTCCCCCTGTATGAAGAACCAAGTAGATACGAACGTATGCGGCCTTGTTCCTGATGGGAATATACCGATTAACATGAGGAATATCCCCCATATACCTGTATATCCACTTCCAAAAAGCCTCGACTCTATTCACTGAGTCATAGAATTGGACTATAGAATAAAGTATAATTATGAATCCGGTATCATCAATCCATAATTATAAATCCATGGGTATAGCTTTTTCACTTCCTAAATCGCTAAATGCATCTCTAGTAAAGACGAATCACGGATTGTATGAAATTGAAATGAATATAGTTATCCATCTCGATATAGCGGCAAATAATCCAAATAGCCTAAATAGATTCGTAATATGACTAAGCTTCATATAATTATAATTTAATTAAATTCATAATATATCAGATATAGTTTGCCATCTAGCTTATAATTTACTTCAACTAATTCTCTAAATAGATGAAGATGTCGTACAAGGGATGTTTAGTCACGGGTGGGGCTGGTTTTATAGGCAGTAACCTCATTAGAAGGCTATATTATGGCCATACATGTAGTGAAGTATATGTTATAGACAACCTTTACTCTGGTTCGCTAGATAATATCATTAATCTCCTGGAAGAAGAATCCATTAAATTCTATAACATCGACCTCTCATGTAACAAGCATCTTAATAAGGTTTTTCCTCGGGATACTGACGTAGTTTTTCATTTAGCTGCAGTGACTGGATTAGAGGAGGTGGAGAAGGACCCTATTACAGCTTTTAAATCAAATGTCATAGCTACTATGAACATTCTAGATACTGCTGTAAAATATGGTGTAAATACGATTATATATGCTTCGAGTGCTGCAGTATATGGAGAGCCTCATAATCTACCTGTTTCAGAGGGTCATAAGGCCAACCCAACTAATTTATATGGATACATGAAATATCTCGGTGAGATGCTATTGAATCATTACTATATTAAATATGGATTGAATACTATCATACTACGTTATTTTAATGTATATGGCCCTAGGATGAGAGGCGGTCCATATGCAAGTGTAATACATAATTTTATAACATCATTATCTAAAAATCTACGTCCAGTGATATTTGGGGATGGCAGGCAAACTAGAGATTTTATATATGTTGATGATGTTGTGGAAGCCAGTATCAGATCAATGGAATTAGAAGGATTTAATATACTTAATATAGGTTCCGGCGTCGAGACAAGTATACTAGACTTACTTAATATAATATCATCTATTCTGGGCTACAAAGACGTAAATCCCATTTATAAACCGAGGAGGAGGCATGAGATATATAGGATTAAAGCTGATATAAGTAAAGCAAGAGCGATTCTTAATTGGTCTCCTAAGGTATCGCTTAAGGAGGGGGTTAGGAAGACTATCGATTGGTATAAAAATTACGTATTTAAATAATTTTTATTATCGATTCTTAATTGGGTGCAGCTGACTTGGCACTACTACCCGTAGATGTAGAGAGCAAGGAATTTGGGAAGCCGGTTATCACATATACTTTAATCGGGTTAAATGTACTAATATATTTGTTAACCACATACGAAAATAGTTTTATAGAGATTGGTGACTACTGGGTTAGGATATATGCCTTAACGCCATTTACACTACTATATAATGAGTGGTATAGAATCATTACAAGTATGTTCCTACACCAAAATATATTTCATATATTCTTCAACATGTACTTCCTCTATATATTCGGCCGTGAAGTCGAAGGTACCCTAGGCCATTTAAAGTATCTAACATTATATATGCTATCCGGTATATTTGCATCCTTATTCCACGTATCATTCATAAGCGTACTAGGATTATCGAATCTATTTATACCTGCCCTAGGTGCTTCAGGCGCTATAAGCGGTGTATTAGGTGCTTTCATACTATTATATCCTCATAGGGATTTAACCGTATGCTGGTTCTTCTGGTTCATTCCATGGTGTTTCACGGCTAAAGCAGTTTACCTACTACTTTTATGGTTTGGTATGCAGGTTATATTGGGATATACGTCGATGCAGGGAGTCGCATTCTTTGCACATGCAGGCGGCTTCATCGCCGGGATAGCGCTTCTCCCTGTATTAATACCCAGCTGGATTAAGAGGGAGAGGGTCAAGATATTATATGATCACTTCCTGGGGGAATATATTCTAATAAGAAGACGTGGTATAGAGAGGAAGGCGAAGATACTATTTCAATTCTTCATCATTCTATTGCTACTTGGATCAATATATTCACTCCACGCCTCATACGCCTTGAAGTCGGATGTCTATTCATATCTAGTCGGTGTATATAGTGAGGAGACAGTGATATCTGACTACACAATATATAGTCCTAGTGGGGGTGTATTGATGTATCCAATGCAGAGTCTCCCGAGAATCGTCTGGAATAGGATTTACTGGGCTGACTTAGTCTCATATAAACCTAATTATGAAGGTATATTAAGGTTCAACTCACTAGTGGATGCACCTAAATACAATGTTAAGGTTAGGGTTGATCTAGATGCATACGCGGAATATGATTCGAATGGGATACTTAAATTTATGAATGGCACTATGGTGACTGACGTCATATATGTTAGAGGCGTCCGCATAAGTCTCGAGAGAAATGTGATGTTTAGGTTTGAGTTATCTAGCTACGGTCCGATCGAGGATGCAGGACCTAAGTTAATTGCACCAGCTTCAATCCTATCTATAACAATACTAATTATAGCCTCGGCAGTAGTATTAACTAAAGATAGGGAGATTGTAATTGATTAGAAATGTTTATCAATCCTCTTACCTAATTCACTAATTAACTTAATCCTCTCATTCTCCTTTATAGAGGGATGATATAGATGTCGAGCATTCTCAACCTCATATATATCGTCGAATCGATATGATAGTGTAGCCATCTTAATGAGTCTTAATAAACCTATAGAGGCAGTATCATGTAACTCAGCGACAATATATCCACTATAATCAGCAATCCTCTGAATAAGCCTATCACATACTTCTCCACTTGATGTAAAGTAGATTAGATCTGGAGGGTGCTCAAAGTCTCTCATAACGCTATCGAGTAACGTATATATCTTAAATCCCATTATATCGATCCATGCATCTTCTATATCTGAATCAGTTTTTGAGTGGGATACGTCTTTATAAGTAATATGGTCGGAGGCTGGGGAACTAATTTTTTCAAAGCTCGAGATTTCTAAGCCGTATTTAACATAATCTCCTACTTTCAAGATAATTAACGGTATAGACCCTCTAGACGGGTAAATCAATTCATCAATCACCCTAGTTACATGGGGGTATTCATCTACATGTATTAACGTGCATCCTTTTCTCAAACACCCTACACCCATTATCCTAGCCGACGATATCGTAGTAGAAACCACTATCTCTGTATTTCCTAAATATCCAAATTTAGCTATGTTATCGTAGATCATGGGGTTAAACCATTTAATGTCAAGCCGTTTAAACACGCTATTTATCTCCTTTAAATCTAATGGATCGTATAACCCGAATGAAGTTGCTGTAGATGCATCTATAATATGATTATCTGATGCGTAGTTGATCACATACATATTTATATTCCCAACCATATACCCCGGACTCCCCTTAATATGCGAGATTATATTCCCGGGAATCCAGCTGTTGAATGTATACTTATATTTAGAGAATCTATGGAGCAGTCCCGGCTTTCCCGAGGTCTCAGTCAATATATCTCTTCCATACACCTTAATATCATTACTACTCCATTTAAATATGATTGATGGTTCCGAGGCTATACCTAAATACCTAATTTTATATCTATCCTCCTCAACATCATTAAGAATATTGTTAATAATATCACCTAATTCCCTGTAATCCCTTAATTCTCTCCTAAACCTAGTTATTATACTATCATTTTCGTCATATACAGTAAATTCTACATGCTTATAATCTGCTAATAATGTCCCGAACATCGATAAAAATAATGTACGATAATTTATAAAATATATTTAGTTCTAATCTATCCTTCTACGAGGTTCTTTAATGAGTAGCATGACCATGGATAAGCATGTGATCCCTATCGCTAGTGACATGAAGAAGGGTAATGCAGGGTCTAAATCATATAATATTCCTGAGATCATACTTGATACTGCAGAAGCTAATATATTTAGGTTTCCTATCGCCCCCATAACCCTTCCCCTTAACTCCTTCGGGACTAAATCGGCTGTTAACGCATTGAAGGCTGGGCCAATTAAAATACTGCCTATTCCATAGCCTATGAATATAATAGCTAATTCAACTGCTGAGTGTGAGTAGATGAACCATAGTGTTAGGGGTGTAAATATTATATATGATACTACTATAGAGTTTCTTCTACCAATCTTATCGACGAGTTTACCCATCGGGATTCCGGCAATTAAGGAGGATATAGCAAATAAAGTATTTACGCCACCCCACTCCAACTCAGTCACTTTAATCTTCTCAAGTACATATAATGAGGCGAAATTCATGTAAATAGGGTCTTCAAATGAACTCAGCATTAATACAACTGTAAGATATTTAAGTGTCTTCGGGGCTTCCTTCCAAGCCTCTATTAGGGATTTCACACTCTCTATATACAGATTTTTAAGGCTTAAATGAGTATCTCCAGACTTGACATCTAGAGTCTCCTTAAGGAAGGCGTATCTAATTGAAGCTGCCGATATAGAGAGTATTACTATAGCTGTATATATAATCCTCATCCCACTGACTAAACCTAGCTTATACGTGATATACCCCCCTATAAATGGTGATACTATCCCTACAGCCTCTGGAACTATTCTAGTTAACGCGAAGCCTAGTCCCCGTTTATCCGGGGGTATTGAATCGGCTGTAATCGCCTCTAAAGCAGGCTGGTAAATTAAACATAGATTCATTAATACTACTCCAATTAATATGAATCTCCAGTCTGGAGCTATTACATAGAAAACATATGATAATGCAACTCCATATGTCATTAAGACTATTATCCCCCTCCTCCCATATCTGTCTGCTATATATGAGCCTGGTATCCTAACGAAGAACAATATAATTAATCCGATAGACCATATAAACCCTATTATAGTCGGGGATGCACCTAATTCTTGGATATACGGAGATTGAAATGGATAGGCCATTCCATCTCCAAAACGCATTAGGATCCATGATATGATAAGGATTAATAGATTACCTTCTAATATACTGAGATCCTCTTTAATTCTACTTATAATCTTAGACATATTCCCAGCTTTACATATTATTGATATTATTTATGCTTATGTAAATAGATTCTATATCCTTCTATTTTAACGGTAAATTGCGTTAAATTATCTATTAATTATGTTATTATCGTTTATGCCATGTATAAACCTCTATTTCTATAAATGCAGACGATATATGTAAAGTTGGATATATAAATGCCTAAATCTTAGGTGATTTAGCATGGAGAGATCCGATGCTATAGTAGTTGGAGCCTGACCTGTAGGTTCTTCAGCTGCATACACCCTTGCTAAGGAGGGATTTAAAGTTCTATTAGGGAGCGAGGCATGGTACTTGGGAGTAAAAAATATGTTTGGGGGTGGAGTGTATGCAGAGCCTCTGAGAAGGATATATGAGGATTTTGAGAAGATGGCGCCTATACATAGGTAGGAGACGAAAGAGAGTTTCATTTATATCTGATGGCGAGATTACTACGCTTGAATATGAGGAGACTGAGTCAACCAGTTTTACAACATATTTAACTGACTTAGCTGACTAGATGGCTAGGAAGTTATTTAGGTATGAGCTTTATAGAAGTGTAGTAGGCTTTAAAATTAAAGGTGGTAGGAGTGAAGTTATGGAGTTATTAATGAGTCTTAAGTTGATTAAAGCATCACCTAGTTTTGGAGGTACTGAGATATTAATTTCGTATCCTGTGTTAAGTGTTGCTAAGACGATGGATGAGGAGGTTAAAAGAGAGTTGGGTATTACGAATAACTTACTTAGATTATTGGTGGGTCTTGAAGATTTAAATGAAATACTAATAATCTAGATGATGCACTATCAAAAATATAATTTAAAAAGGTGTTTAATTGGAGCTGAATATCCTCTTTAATATCTTAGATGCAATATTTGGTACTGGATATGCTATTGGTGATGCTGTTAAATATGGCTGTGTACCGTATGGAAGCATGTGTAAGTCATATATGTTAACACCTCTAGATATAGCGAATGCAAGTAGATTTATCAGCTCAGATATAGACTTACCTCCAACTGCTTGAACGCCTAATAATCTATAGTTCTTACTTGAGAATAGCATCTTCATAGTAATCTTATTAGGTGTTGTTAATGTACCAGGGTGTATATCGACTGTTTCATGAGTTTCCTTAACATACTCGATACCATATCTCTTAGCTGTAGATTCAGTTAATCCTGCTGCTCCGAAGCATAAACCACGTATAGTTGTTAGTAGTACTGGTATTATTCCTTTAAATGGCTTAACTGATTTAACACCATATAGATTCTCAACTGCAATTCTAGCTTCATATGCTGCTACTGATGCTAGAAGGTATGGTGCTGGAGATCCAGTAAATATGTCTCTCTTTAATGCGCAATCACCAATAGCATATATATTTGGATCTGACGTGCGCATATACTCATCTACTTCAATAGCTCCATTCTCAGCAATCTTTAATCCAGCTTCAGCAGCAAGCCCGCTATTAGGTTTAACACCAATTGTAATTAATACCATATCTGCATCTAAAACCATACCATTACTTAACTTAACGCCTTTAACCCTACCACCTTCACCAATATATCCAGTTACACTAGTGTTAGTATATAGTTTAACACCAGCCTCCTTAAGTTTGTCAGCGGCTATAGATGCGAATTCCTCATCGAGATTCAATAGTAATATATTCGGTAGTATTTCAACAATAGATATATTCTTACCGAGTCTAATCATATCGTCTGTAAATTCGACACCAGCTACACCACCACCAACAACCACTATCTTGTCTGATTCTTTAATTACTTCAATAAGCTTCTTAACATAATTATAGCTCTTATTCATAATGAATACATTCTCGAGATCCGTCTGAAGTGATTTTGGAATGATTGATGTTGATCCAAGAGCTAATATCAACTTATCATATCCTATAACCTTACCATTTTTAGTCTCGACAGTCTTAGACTCTCTATCGATTTTAACAACTTCATCAATTAATATCTCAACGCCAGAATCCTTTAGCGGACTATCTGGAAGTATATCCTTATTTAAATCTCCTCCTAAAGCACCAGCTATGTATGGTATTGCACATGGAATTAACGTATGCTCATCACGCCTAATCATTAAAACACTTTTATCAGGATATAGTCTTTTAGCTTCTAAGCATGCTGTAAATCCTCCTGCACCACCACCAATAACCACTATGTCATACTTCATAATCATATCCGCCTCAACAATTAAATTATATGTCTATACCTAATGAAGTGAAATTCATATATCTATAAACGAGTATAGCCTATTCTATTCAGCAATGTATAATCCGTTGTTTAAAACAGTATAACGTATTGTCTTCACTGTATATTATATGTATCAACATATTTGACTTAGCTGAAGAACCTGTATGTTATGGTGCCGATAAGGTATTTCTCGTGGATGATGAGTGTCTTAAGATATATGCTCCTAACATGTATGGTGAGATAGTCTATCTTCTTGCCAAGAAGTATAAGCCTGAAGCACTACTAGTTGATGGTGCACTAAAAGGTAGAGAATCAGCCCCATATATAGCTTATCCTCTACGTCGGTTTCCTAGGCGAATCCTCATATTATGCTCCGTAATCCGCCATTATATATAATATACGATGGATATATTATCTGAGATATAATTTTTGATGTCTCATAACATTTTAAATAAACATGTTAAAAATAATTTGTTTATCAATATTAAATTGATTTAAATATGTAAAGGTGTCAAAGATGTATTCTAGGCCTAGATGGTTAATTACTAAAGAGCTTGTAGACGCTGCATTAGGGAGGGTTAAGGCTGATACAGTTCTGATAAATGGCATTTTAGTTAATGTTTATTCTGGCGAGTTACTAGATGGATGTAATATTGCTATTAAGTATGGTAGGATCGTACATATAGGAAAGAGGATTGATCATTTATTAGGTGACTCGACGCAGGTAATTGACTTGAGAGGTAAATATATCGTACCGGGCTTTATAGACGCCCATGTACATATTGAGAGCAGTATGCTTCTTCCAATTGAATTTGCTAAAGCAGTCTTACCTCATGGAACTACGACTGTATTCGCTGACCCCCATGAAATCGCTAATGTATTGGGTGTAAATGGGATTAGATTCATGATTGAAAACGGTAAGGAGTTGCCGCTAAAAATCTTCTATACAATTCCATCATGTGTCCCTGCTTCAACACCGGAGTTCGAGACATCTGGGTCTTTGATAGAAGTCGATGACGTTAAGGAGATTCTTAAGTGGGATTACATTGCTGGCTTGGGAGAGATGATGAATTATCCTGGGGTACTTAATAACGATGATAAAGTCCATGGAGAGATAAGTGCTACATTAGAAGCTGGTCTCCCTGTAGAGGGTCATTATGCAGATCCATATCTAGATGAGAAACTATCGGCGTATATAGCGGCTGGAATTTCATCATGTCACGAGTCTACTAGAAAGATAGATGGCTTGGAAAGGGTTAGGAGGGGGATCTGGGTTATGATTAGAGAGGGGAGTGCATGGCATGATTTAAAGGAGGTTATTAAGGCTGTTACTGAGACGAGAATTGATAAGAGGAGATTTATCCTAGTTACGGACGATAGGCATCCAGA
>Ga0190308_1000314_pt1 | contig 15978 bp, 13 predicted proteins | sample 48700756_MG_FD_165050 | JGI IMG/M metagenome (GOLD analysis project Ga0190308, IMG submission 165050) | Hydrothermal vent sediment bacterial communities from Southern Trench, Guaymas Basin, Mexico - 4870-07-5-6_MG | ecosystem: Environmental > Aquatic > Marine > Hydrothermal vents > Sediment ...
TTATCTGGATAAATAATTAAATCAGAAGTATATTTCTTCCCATTAATTATGATTTCGCCAAAGGAATAGTGATCTATCTGCATTAAATAATCACCGAAAACAACATTACTATTATAATATATTCTCCAAAATAATATATTCTACTATATATTGAAATAATAAGTTGTTATTTCAATAGATTTGGCACTTAATAATGAATGTTATTGTACTTATCGAATTATAGATTCGTGGGGAGATCTTCATTGTCTGAAGCTATACCTTTCATAAAAGTAGTTGTGCTTGGAGATGCTGAGGAAGAAGAAAGGCTAACTAATCAACTAAAGTTAATGAATGATCGTATATCTAAAACGAAATTGAAAGTTGATGGAGTGGAGATTAATGTTATTTTTGTTTTTCCCGATCCTAGAACGCATAATGAGCAGTTTCTTGAATTATATCTCATCGAAGCTGACATAGTTATACTTTGCTTGTCACAGAGTGTTCTCAATGATATATTAAGCGGTAATTACGTTAAGCTTTGGAAGTATTATGATAAGCATTATGTGGTTTTAACGAGCAGTGATATTGATCAATTGAAAGTTTTTGATGAGTTCCTTAACCTTGGATTAAAGAAGATAACTATAAAGGATCTATCTGAAATAAGAAGTATGAGTGATTTAGAAGCGATAATAAAAAGTATTGTTGAGAGATCGCTTAAGGAGTTAATTAAGTCAAGGAAAAGAACCGTTTTAGCAGGGTCATTAAAATTCCTTGATGATGAGATCGTTTTTAAGGAGGAGAAAGCTGGATCTATGAGAAAGATTCTTGAGGATCTTTTATAGCTTTATGCTAAAAAGTGATTGATGTGACCTTTAATTCTGTTGACAAGGCAATAATAGATGTTTCTATAAGATATTTAAAGAATGATTTACTGGCTATTTATCGTGCTGGTGATGCATTTAATTGCGAGCTATCAAAGCTAAATACTATCACTGAGGCAGATTATTTAATAATAACTAGGAGTTTTTTAAGAAATTTATCTGGGTTGATCTCAGAGGTTAAACGAAATTTATCTCCGGAATGGAGATATAGAGTTAATTTAGAGGTTTTTCAAAGAGAATTACTTTCTCATTTTTATGAAAACTGTATTTATCCTGTGGTTAATGGGTTGTTGAATGGAAAGATGATCTATGGTGTGAGGGATTTTAACGAGTTTAAGAGCATTAGATTTAAGGTATCTAGCTTATCAATACAATATTTACTCTGTAAATCTCTTTATAGATTTAATTATATTAAGAATTCATTGTTGATGAAGAATATTAAAGATGTATTAAGGCATGTTCTTTATTCAATTAAGTATTCATTAGCAGCAATAATCCTATGGGAAGAAGGAATTGTAGTTAATTGCTTTCGGGATATTCTGAATCTCTTAAGTAAAGCAGATGAGGATTTATCACAAAGAGTTCTAAGATGGATTCATAATATGAATAAGTCATTTAAGAGCAAATATCATAGGAAGAACAGCATAAAGATTTCAATTCCAGCTTTATTTCAAGATTTTCTAGACCTACCATATTACATACTAAGTTATTCATGGAAGAAACTAAATAAGAAAGAGTTAATAAGCTATAGAGAATTACTAGAGTTGCTAAGAAGGAAGAAACCAATTGATATAGATTTCTTATGCTTAGACGGTAAGCCAACAATGGTGATGTATATTGATAATCATGAGCGTAGAGTTTGCTTAGTTAAGTGATTAACCTAGCATTGTGTCTAAAGCTAGCATTATTAGAAATCCAGCCATAATAGCTAGTGTTGATTTATCAAAATACTCACCATGCTGAGCCTCTGGTATCATCTCATTAATAACAACAAACATCATTGCACCTGCGCAAAAACCAAAGAAATATGGAAGTAATCCATGAACTATAGATACAATAAAATATGCTAGAATAGCATTTAATGGCTCTACTACACCGGAAAATACAGCAAAACCAAAAGCTTTACGCTTAGAGAAACCAGAACTATATAGAGGTGTAGCAACAGCGAACCCCTCGGGAATATTCTGAATCCCAATCGCTATAGTTACCTCTATACCCAGTACCAAGCTACCGGAAGCAAAAGCAACACCTACGGACATTCCTTCTGGCATGTTATGTAGTGTCAATGCGCTAAATATCACTAGAGCCTTAGTTAGTGATGGAGAAGCTTTCTCCCCAGTTAATTTATAATAAAATACATGGACTCTGTCCTTGAGCAATAAAACAAATGCTACACCTATTATAAATCCCAGAGATACAGTTGGTGTCCCGCCAATTTCGATTCCAGGGATAAGTAAACTAAATATCGATGAAGCCAGCATTATTCCCGCAGCTAAAGCATTACCAATATCAAATTTCCTGTGACCAAACTCCTTCTCTATCAATAAGATTGGTACCCCACCAACAGATGTAGCTACTAAGCCTGCCAATAGTGCTGAAAGCAAGAAAAAAGTGAAGTGATTCATTCAAGACACATTTAATTAATCAAAATAATTCACTCACATCTATAACATATTTTTAAATAGTTCAATTGAAGATAATTTAAAAAATTGCGTGATGAGGCAAGGATGGTGATGCAAGTAGCAGTAATACTATACGTTATTCTCATAGCATTCTTAGCTGGTTTTATAGGATCCATACTGGGATTAGGTGGAGGCGCTATATTAGTACCTTTCCTCGATTTCCTAGCAGAGAGTGGTTTACTTCCAGGAGTAAATATTCATCAAATAATAGCGACAAGCCTGGTTTGCACGATAGCTACATCGAGCACAAGTAATAGTATCTATATTGAAAAGAGGATTACTAATATGAGGATTGGGATATTTCTTGGAACAATAAGCATTTTAGGTGCATTTACAGGAGCAACGATATCTATCATGCTTCAAGGCAACATCCTTAGGTTTCTATTTGGATTACTACTCATTTTCACTTCATATAATATGATTAGAGGAAGAAAATTTAAGACTAGAAAATCCGAAGGTAAGAAAGATAAAATAGCGGAACTGCTCGGTCTAATGGGGCAATACTACGATGAATCTGAAAAAAGAATAATTAACTATAAAGCTCAAAACACTTTAAAAGGATTATTATTAACATTTTTCGGCGGATTACTCTCTGGATTATTAGGAATTGGAGGCGGTGTAATAAATGTCCCAATACTAGTGATAATACTTAACCTACCACCTAAAGTAGCTTCTGCAACCAGCTTATTTATTATTGGTTTGAATGGCGCTACTGGTGGGACAATATATTGGTTAAATGGATTAATCGAACCTTTACTGGTGGCTCCAGCTGTAATAGGAATATTTTTTGGTGCAACAATCGGTACTAAATTCTTTAGGAGATTAAGAAATGAGACTCTAAGAAAAATATTCGCTATTTTCCTTCTATACGTAGCTATAAGAATGATTTATAAGGCATTTTACTAGGTGAAGTGCATGAATGAGTATAATTTACATAAATATATTAAGACAGCGGTGTTCCTTAGTATATCTCTATTCCTAATAGGCATCGCATTAATGATCTTTAATCAATCTTATACATTAAATCAAAGCATACAGCTAAGTGATTTTATGAATCAATTACTTCTAGGAAATCCACTTGCAATTATTTACCTTGGGATACTCAATCTGATCCTAATACCAATAGTTTCACTATTTTACCTAGAGATAGCATATATTGCAGAAAAAGACAAAAATATATCATTACTAACAATTATTACGATATCAATGTTAATAATAGTAATAATGATCAGATTAATACTTTTCTAGCTTTTAATAAAACTCTTAACCACATCTAGAGTTCTCTCAACCATAGCATCCCAGAGTTTTTCACCTTTCTTCTTGCTAGCTTTAGTAGGATCACCTATGCTTCCTGTATTGGTAAATTCATCTGTATTCCATGCGGTGCTGATTTTAATGGGCGACCATAACGCAGCATACTTCATTTTTGGTTCCCTCATCATAGGTTTAGTAATCTTTTCCCTCCTAACTTTATCTGGAATTATTACTAATGCAATACTAGTCTCGAACTCACATGCATGACCCCATATCTCACTTTCTAAAACATCTTTTATGACATCGCTAATTAACTCCCATGGATTTATAAGAACTGTATCTAATTTAGTTCTCTCTCTTATCTCCCTAAGAGCTAGATTTAATGTTGGAATGTTCCCTCCATGACCATTAATAATTATTAATTTCTGTAATCCATGTTTATCAAGGCTAATCGCTATATCCCTTACTATTGATAACAAAGTGTTTGGCGCAAGAGTAATAGTTCCTTTAAAATTCATGTGATGTGGCGATATACCATACCATATCGGGGGTAAAACCAGTATATCTCCGTTTAATCTTTTAGCTATTTCCAGCGATAAGGTATAAGAGCTGTAAGTATCCATCCCAAGAGGTAAATGTAAACTATGTTGTTCACAACTACCGACAGGCAAAATAACTGCTTTTATCTTATTTATTTTCTCAGATATCTCAAACCAAGTATGATCTTTCCACTCAAGCATTTACATTTACCAAGGAATAAAGCATTTTTTTTAATAAACGAATACAATATTCTAAGCTATAATATCCTAAATAGTTATTGTTCATATACATAAACAAGTATTACAAGGAGACAAGAGCAATATAAAGGAAATAGAAACTATTTTAATGGCTCTAAATACATCATATAAATGATAATGAATGAAAGCAATGAATCATAATTAATATTTTATCAAATCTTAATATTCTAGTAATACATAAATGTCAACAAATAGGGTTAAAAGTAAAAAAAACGGGGAGATAAAGATTGTATTCTTGGATTATGCTATTCTATACTTACACTAAGTACTATCAATTATCAAAAGTATTATAATAATAAAACAGTAAGTAGACTTTAGCATCTGGCCTAAGCACAACCAAGATATAATTGTTATAGCGAATGTAATAAGTGACATATTTATTATTCTTGTCGAGAGGCATATCATCCATTAAATCGACTGTAAAATGCTTAACTTCTCTTATGGAAGAATGTAGTGTAGATAAATATTGGCAAGCCATTGATAGAGGATTTAACTAGAGGTACTAATTAATAATCATTATTATTGAAGTTTACATCTTTATTCCAACAAGTAGTTTTGGCTTGAAAATGATTGGAGTGAAAAAACAAAATGTTTTTCTCCCGTAATATAACGTAATCTATAAATTAAGGAGAGTTAGTGAAATGTGTTTCAAGAATGTCTAGAGTGACTAAGGAAATTTGTGCATACTGTAAAGGTGTGAAGAAACTCTGTGGTGCAAAGATATGCCCAATACTAGTTAAGCATACTTCTTTGCTAAATATAGTGCCGAATATAGCGCGTAAGAGGGATATTGATGGTTTCTCGCCTCCTAATCTATTAGTAGGCGAATTTGGTTATCCTCAGGTTAATGTTGGTCCAATATCTACTAGCGAGGTTGAATATGCTCGTGAGGATCCCGAAACTTGGGCTAGGAAGGGTTTAGATCTAATTGATATCCTGAAAATGAGACTAAGCATGCTTTATGCTTTCCGAAAAGCAAAAGTAACTAAACCAAGTCGTTTTATTGAGGATTTAAAAGAAATGATAATCAGCATAAGGCCTGTTGATGTTGATGTTTATTTGAAGAGAGAGCCGAGAATACTAATTAGATTTGATGCAGATATCCCTCCGATTGGAGCATCTGGAATTCTAGATAAAGTAGAAGTCGCAAGCAACCCAATTACCACCCGGAAAATTGAGCAAGCTGTTGAAGAGGATGTTAAAGTTAGCATTATAGTGCCAGAGTTATGGAGACATGGAATGAATTTTTATTATATTCAGAGATTACTATCTGCGGGATTACTTGGAGTAAGGTCAAGAAGAAGAATTGTCCCAACAAGATGGAGCATAACAGCTGCAGATAGCATATTAGGTAGATTCTTCCTAAACAATATTAAGTACAAAAATCCAATAGTGGAAGCATCACTGTATCACTGGGAGTATCTAGGTAATAAATACTACATAATTCTTATTCCAAATGATTTCTGGGCTATGGAGATGTTTGAGATATGGTTACCATTCAGCGTATGGGTACGAGGGTCGAGAAACCCCGTCATCATACATATATACGAGGATTATGATGGCAAACCAAATAAGATTGATGGAGGATACATGGCGATTCGTTATAGCGTTCTAGAATACTTGAGAAAGATAGATAGGAAAGCATCAGTTATAGCTATAAGAATAATAACGCCAAAATATTTTGCACCAGTTGGAAGTTGGCAGATAAGAGAAAGTGTAAAGCTTGCATTGCAATCAAGTCCTTTAATGAAGGGGGATCCAGAAGAATTGCTTAGGTTAGTTATGTTTAGAGAAGGAGATAATATAAAAATTAGTTTAGTGAAGAATTCTTGGTTATTGAAGAGAATAAGGCAACCAAAACTTAATGATTTTTTAAAAATGTGCCATGAATAGAAATTAATATTCTCTGGGTAATAAGTAATGATTATACTTACCTATCACTTATATAGCAATGCTTCCTAGGATACTTAATATCTATGGAATCAAGAGTCTTCTGTATCTATTGATAAATGTTTGTAAACACTATTAGCTATTTTGCTTAATAATTCAACCATTTATGCAAATATTATCAACTTAAGCAGATAATTAATAGTCAATTTGTCTGATAATTTAAATAGTTGAGAATCCATTTTTATGAGAAATAATCATTAATGATTAAGGGTGGTAGGAATGTCAATTAAAGGAATTGATACAATAGAGCTTGTTAAAAGGGTTCTTGATGGCAAAAGGCTAACCAAAGACGAGTTAAAACAAATAATCGAGGACGCCTTGAAAGGGAAGTTACCCGATACAGCAATTACAGCTTTCATTGTAAGGCAGTACATTAAGCCTTTCTCGATTGATGAGATAGCCGACCTAACTTTAGCTATGGTTGAAACTGGGAGAGTTGTTGATTTCGGCCCAAATACCGTGGATAAGCATAGTATTGGTGGAGTTCCTGGGAATAAAGTCACATTGTTAGTTGTGCCGATTATTGCTTCAACTGGGCTTAAGATTCCTAAGACTAGTTCTAGGAGCATAACCACAATAGGAACAGCTGATACATTTGAAGTGTTAACGAATGTAAATTTATCGTTAGATGAAGTAGAAGAAGTTGTTAATAAGACTAATGGATGTATTGTTTGGGGTGGGACACTAGATATCGCGCCTGCCGATGACTTATTTATTCAGAAAGTAGAAAGTGTTCTCAGGATAGACCCTATATCACAATTACTTGCATCAATTATGGCTAAGAAAGTTGCGATGGGGGTAAAGTACCTAGTAATAGATATACCTCAGGGGAGAGGAACTAAAGCTGAAACGATGGAAGAGGCGATGAAGCTAGCTAGGATGTTTGTTGATCTTGGGCAAAAATTGAATGTGCATATAGAAGGAGCAATAACTTACGGTGATCAACCAATTGGGCATGCAGTAGGTCCGGCATTAGAGGCAAGAGAAGCACTAATGACTCTCGAAGGAAAGATTCCTTCAACATCATTAGTAGAAAAAGCAACTGGATTAGCTGGGATATTATTAGAGATGACTGGAAGAACAGCGCCTAATAGGGGATCGGAAGTAGCGAAAGAAATTTTAAGGTCAGGAAAAGCTCTCAAAAAGATGAGGGAGATCATAGAGGCTCAGGGAGGGGATCCTAACGTTAAATCGGAGGACATACCAGTTGGGCAATACACCATGGACATAGAAGCTACAGCAGATGGTTATGTTGTGTCAATTGATAATAGAGCTATAATGGCTATTGTGAGAGCAGCTGGAGCTCCAAAAGATAAGGGAGCCGGTGTCATTGTACATAAGAAAGGAGGTAGGTATGTTAAGAAAGGTGAGCCTATTATGACTATATATTCCAATAGTGAATCTAGATTAGATGAGGCTCTAAGTTTAGCTAGAACATTAGAACCAGTAATTATTGAGGGAATGATTAGGAAAAGAATAGTTCAAGCACAATTCTTGATGACGACCTCATTTGAGGAATCTGAGTAAAAATATTATTGATTTATTTTAATTATTTCCCATATTCTTGGATAAAGTTCCTTAAAAGCTCTTATTACCTCGCTAGGAGGTATAACCCCCGCCTCAGTTATTATAGCATCGATGTATTCTGGAGAAACTGTCTCGAATGCTGGATTTAGTATTTCTACACCAGTCGGTGCATCATGCCAAACCTCTTTTGGATCGCGCATCTCAATTGTTATGTAGTCACCTAATATGGATTTTAGATCTAGTTTTAATAAAGTAGTTGTGACATATAATGGGAAATCAAATTCTTTAGCTACTAGAGCAAGTAGTTTACTACCAATCTTATTTACAATAACGCCATTGCTTCCAATTGCGTCAGAACCTATCATAGCTATATCTGGTTTATATTTTCTTGCGGCCCATCTCATAGCGCTATCAACAATATACATAACCTTAATTCCACTTTCAGCAAGTTCTCTAGCAGTTCTTCTTCCCTGATAAATTGGCCTAGTTTCAGAAGCAATAACAACTATGTTTTTCCCTTTTTCATGAGCTTTCCTCAGTATCTCAACTACCGTTGTAGAGTGACAATGAGTCATTATAATTCCTTCATCTGGGACTCGCTTCCAACCAATCTCTATAATTGTTTCGAAAGCTTTCTTTAGCATCTCTAAATATGTGTCAGCTGTTTTAATTAATTCTTCTCTAATCAAAGAAGGTTCAGTGTTCTCTCCTAATAATTTACTGTAAACTGATTTAATTAGGTTTAATCCATTTTGCATGGCTGGCTCAGTAGGCCTACTATTAAATAGTATTTCAATCGATTTATTTAAAGCATCTAATAACTTTTCATCTGGAGTCTCGCTTAGAACTCGCTTAATTGTCTCCATTGCAGTAACAGCTATTCTTGTCGCACCACGGATTCTAAGACTAGCTATATCATTGCGAATCTGCTTAACATGCTCTAAAATATTAAGATGATTAGACATATTGATCACCATTTAATTAGAATAAGGGGAAGCAATGAATGTAAAATTAATATTTTAACATAATTATTTAGCGGGTACAAATGTTCTAATTTCCACAAAGAACCAAGCTACAAAAGCAGCTATCAATCCCATTGCTGCCCCGATTACCCCCGCAACTATTATAACTCCTATCGCTATGACTTCCATCCCTATATTAAACATGGATTGAATAGCTCCAACTAACTGAAGCCACCATATTCCAGTTAGAACAGATATATTTAATATAGCTACAATTATACCATCTATAAGAGCTCCACGCCAGTATCCAGTGACCCAACCAATGAATACCCCTGGCAAAATGAAGTCAAGTAATACTATTATCTCGAAGAATTTCGTTAAGTCGTTATGAAGTCCATAAGCGGAATACATAAGATAGGTCGCTGTTATTGTAAATGCATAGAAAATTATCCCTAACATTAATCCAATTATCATGTTTTTCATGTCTCTGCGTCCAAGGGCTTCAAATTTTCTTACTCTACCTTCTAATGTTTTTGTTAACTCTCTGCTAAGTATCAATGATGCTTTTTCCGCTTCTTCTTGATCAATTAAACCAGTTTCACCAGGTGTAATCTTCTCTAATTGTTCTTTATTTTTATTTAGGAATGCATCAAAGACGTTCCAAACAAGTTTTGGATTATCTTCGGGGTCAGTGATTGCGACTGCCAATATCCTCATTCCGCCAATATTTAAGTATCTATAAGACATCTTTACGTGTTCAAACTCTATTATCTGCACTCTGCTTCCTAATGCATCATAACCAAACATTGATACTGCTGATAAGAAGTTTACCATGAGGCTATGATCTCTTCCAGCAACTCTTTCGAGTATATGATCTGGAATTTTAGGATGAACATAATGCCATATTAATGTTCCTTCTTCAGAAGCTAAGTACATTAAGTAAATCATTTGATATCCCACGGTCAATTTTTTAGATAAATAACGCGTATAGATAGAATGTTATGTTGTATAAAAATTTATTCAATAATATTCCTTAAAAAGACGTAATTCATGCTGATTGTTTAAATAATTATAGAAAAAGTAGAGAAAGGATTACTTATTTACCAATAAACCTTTTTCTTAGAGTTCTTAACTCTTTCTCCACCTCTATTATGTTTTCACGCAGAGTCTTATCTATTTTATCCCGTGTTAAAATTTTTATGTCCTTTAGCGCTTTATAAGCCCTATCAAACAATTCCTTAGCTCTAATGACATTTAGTTTCTTAGGTGGTAATGATGATATTATTGATATGAAGTCCCTCAAGTTGACTAGTGATTGATCAAATTGCTTGAGAGAATTTTTAATTCTACTATCAAAAAGAATTAAGCTACATTTCATGTAAGCTAACTCAATTGGATCGTATGATCCCTCAATCTCAGCGAGGATACTCCTACAAGCATCTAAATCCTCTTCCACCTGCTCTATACCTAGTTCTGAGAAAAATCTAGCTATAGATCTACGTAGTCTTAAATTGAATTCATATGACTTTAAGACTACTTGTTTTTCCTCAGAAACATTTCCTTCAACTACCTTTAAGGCATCTATTGCATCTTCTAGTAAGTCATAGAGTTCATTAAACATTGATAAGGAATACCATATTTTAGCCAATGATATCGTTGTCCATGATAATGACCCAAAATAGTCCTCTACATCAGTTGGAATCTCTCTACTTGTTTTAATTTTATTGAATATTTCTTTTAGTATGTCCTTCAGAATTAGCGTAGATTTATTTAAGAATTCCTCTGGAGCTGTTAAATGCTGTTTAAGGATTCTAGTTGTCTTTAAAAGGATTAATACCGTGTCTGATTTTCTCCATTCATCACTTCTTAAGATAGTATCGTTAAATAAATCTTTTACCTTATTTAATATCTGAATTGCAGATTGATACTGCATTGTTTCTAAGTTTGCTCTAAATAAGTCTTTGAATGTATCTAAGTAATCTTTAATGCTAATATGACCTATTCCATATTGAGCGATTAATGAGTTAGCTACTCCGATGGCCTTATTTAATATGCCAATGGCACGCTCATAGTTATTTAGACGCATATGTACTTTTCCAAGCATTTTTAGTATATTGAAGTAACTTCTCCAAGTATCACTGTTAGTTATTCCTGTTTTTATGAGCTTTTCAATATTATCTCTTGCCTCGATTAATAGGTCTGAAGCACCTTTCTTATTATTACTCCTTAGCATTATTTTAGCAAGTTTAGGAGCAACTTTTATCTTATAAAACATTAAGTTGAAATCACTTGATTCAAGCTCTATTGACTTACTTAATTCATATATTTCATTGTAATAAACAAATGCTTGACTATAGTTATCTTGAGATAGAAAATAATCACCCAATTTCTCATAGATTTCAAATAGATTATTTATTACTACGGGATCAATAATTCTAAGTGCCCTTGTAACTAGCGAATAATTAATGAATTTTAGGTTTTCCGTTAGCCATGGTAATTCCTTATTAATTGTTTCTGTTTTAGTTAAAGGATCAATTATTAATTTTAGTGCATTCGAGTAAGTTCTTAAAGCAATGAAATCCCTCGGGTTGCGTTTTAAGTATTCTCTAGATTCTTCAGAGATTTTCTTAAGTATGTTCAATGCCTCTGTTTCTTCGTTCTTTATTTTTAAAGCAGCCATTAAGTAGAGTGTGTTTAAGTATAATTTCTGAAGATCTTGACCAAAGTGTTCTTCAAGGATACTTCTATCAATAGAGATGAATTCATTGTAATTACTTTTAAGTGTGTCAATATATTTCATTGCTTCTATTATTTTTTCTTCTACTGATAGGGTTTTCCCTAATAATAGGTAACAACGCATCTTTTCAAGCAATGTTTCCTGATTAAGTGGTAGATTGTCTATTTTCTCTAAGTTAACTTTTATCATATTAACTACATCTGGGTAGTATCCTTTAGCAAATAGGATTTTAGCTAATTCTGTCCTGGCTCTAACTTTTTCTAAATCTGATGAATTAGGGTCATCAATGATTTCCCTATATATGCTTAAGGCTTTATTATCTAATCCTATTGACTCAAATAATTTAGCATAAAATCTCTTAATTTCAGGAAATAGACTCACTTTATCAAGTATCCAATCTAAAATAATTATGCTTTCATTAACCTGACCGCTATTATAAAGATTATAAACAGTTTGCTTAATAATCTCAAGCAGTTTTTCCCTCGATATTTTACTTATTAAATTAAAGTACTGTGTTAGTACATGTATGTTCTGGCTTTGCTCATATTTCCTCAATAAGTAATCAGCATATCTATTAATTTCCTGTTGATCAATAATTAAGCTCTGTTTTGCTAGGAAATTTTTCATCGATTTGTGTAATTTCCATGCATCATACATCTCTAACTTGGGCTTAACTATAGGGAAAGAGATAATGTTATCAACTATATCTTCGCCACTCTCCTTATCGAAGAAGCTACCTATTTCACCCGGATCAAACCAATTAAGCAAAGATATAAACTGAAAGATTTTCTTATCTCTTTTACTGATTTGTTTAAAATAAGAATCTAATATAAACTCCTCTATAGATTTATTCTCACTGGTAATTAATTGCTCTGTGTGATCTATTATATCCACGCCGCTTCTAGATAACTGGTCAAGGTACTCTGTAAATAAAGCAAGGTGAAAAGCTTTGCCTTTAGTTATCTTTATCACGTTTTCCAAGAATTCCTCTGTTGAGATCCCTAATCGACTCTCTAAATACTTATCAACGTCACTAGATTGAAATGGTTGAAGTTGCATAGAGATTAAATACTGAGGATTACTCCAATTAGCAGAATAATTCTTCCAATCTACTTCATTGTTAGTTGATACAATTATGAATATTCTATTTGATAAAGTAGCTAATAGTAAAGGTACTAATTCATAGTATAAGATATTTTCTTGCAGCGAGTCTATTATCATTACTATCCTTTTCTCTTTCTCTAATTCACTAAATATATCTTCAGCCAGAGATAGTGGTAGTAATTTTACCAGCGATTGATTATCAAGTGTATCAAGATTCACTCTATTTCCTGTATCTAAATATTTCTCATAAATTCTATTTAATGCTTTGACTGCTTCTGAAATATCAATGTATGAACTATACTTATATTTTCGTCGCTTTAGAATAGCTCCTTCTTTAATTTCAATTGAATCAAGAATTCGCCTATGTAGGGTTTTAAAGACAGTGTTTAATCTATTAAGTTTTAAGTTAAATTTAATCTTAAATAGTGATGCAATAGTTAGAATTATATCTATAGCATTATTAACTTCCTCAACATCTAGTGCTACATAGCTTATTCCAGTATCCTTTATAGATGCTTCCAGAAAATACTTAAGTAACCAAGTTTTTCCTAAGCCATCTTGACCATATATGTTTATGATTGGTGAAAAACCGTTTTTCAAATACAATTTCAGGAATCCCCTTAATGTCTCTAGGGCCTCTTTTTGATTAATGAATTGTGATTCTATTAAATCAAATTTTAATCTGTCTAAGCGGTATTCTTCAGCTAATTCTTTATCCTTAGTATAGTAAAGTATCATTGAAAAACACCTCTAATCTCAAAACCATAAGGTTTTATTATAGATATATTGTATAGTAATCAAATCTTGCAATTAGCTATAGAAAATGAGGAAAATATAATAAAAATATGGCATAAATAAGTTAATTAAGAAGTATTAAAAACAGATTTAGATTTGATGCTTCTTCATCACTTAATATTCATCTTCTCTTTAAAGTAATTCAATGCCTCAAGAACATATTCCTTATCAATCATACCCTTCGCAGAGATGGTCTCGAATATTCTATCTGGGATTCTTAAATTAGATATAGAAAATCCTTCACGAACCTTAAGATTATATTTTTCCCTATAGATCTCCTCTCCTAATTTCTTTAATTCATCAACATTAAAGCTATATCCTAATGGCTCTAACGCGTTCACAACAATTTCAGGTTTATATATTCCTCGTGCAAAGAAACAAACAACTAGGCTAGATAATATTTGGCGCCAAGACTCTTCTTCAACAAGCCTATCAATTAATTCCTGGGGTGAAAGAGTCTTACCCAATGTTTTCTGATCAAGACTATAACCAGCATTATCTAAGTGACTATGTCTAGCTCCTATCAGGAAACCTATGTGCGCTGCTGGTCCAGTATGGTATCCCGGCATCTCATTCTTACCGAAAGCTAAAGCAAATTCCTGGCCACCATACTTAGATGAACAATAATCAATACCCATAGCCAAGCTTTTATAAAATTCATTTGGTTGCTCAACGATTAATTCAACTGCTCTCCTATAATTCTCGTAATCGCCCCATGAAAGCTTAACAATAGTATCTTTCTCACTAATTATTCCTCTCTCAAGAGCCTCTGTAGCCCAAGCTAAAGATACCCCCGTGCTCATAGCGTCAAGACCCATTATTTCCACAGTCTCAAGTAACTTGAGTAAACCAATAGTATTCTTTATTCCTAGCATAGATCCGAGAGAGAAAATCGGTTCATAGTCATAAGATACGAATAATGTCTTATAGAAATAAGGCTCATCAACATAAGGTTCTCGCCAACTAGCAATATGTATACATGCGATAGGGCAATGAGCACAAGCAACTCTCCTACCTAAATAATTCTCAGCGAGATATTCCCCGCTAATATTCTCAGCAAACTCAAATTTAGATTGCTTAAGATTTTTCGTCGGTAACGCATTGATTTCATTCAAATGCTTTACATTAACTGGAGTACCTATATCATGATACTTTTTCATCACTGGAGATTTAACTGCTTTATCATATATCTCCTTATAAACATCCCTAAAACGAATCTTATCCTTAACGGGCAACTCGATCTTCCCAGAAACAACAAGAGCCTTAAGTTTCTTCGAGCCAAAAACAGCTCCAAGACCAAGCCTACCAAAATGTCGATATGTCTCAGTTATAACACTCGCATAGCGAACTAACTTTTCTCCCGCCCGACCAATCCTCATTATTGTTCTATGTCCAGGTGCAATCTCATTCTCTCTCACTACTCTACCAACAGTATAACTAGACCACATTCCCCAATAAGCACTAGCATCCCTAAAATACACCTTATCACCATGAATAGCGATATAAATCGGTATTCTGGATTTACCTTTAATAACTATAGCTCCATAACCAGCCATTCTAATGGCAATAGCGCTTCGACCACCAGCATGACTTTCACCAAAATTTCCAGTTAAAGGACTCTTGAACACAGCCACTGTCTTAGAAGCTAAGGGATAGTATCCAACTAATGGACCCACAGCAAAAACTATAACATTTTCTGGCCCCAAAGGATCAGCTCCCTTAGGCAACTCTTCTTTCAGGAGCTGTACAGCAGCTCCTGTTCCACCTAACCACCTATCAAAGATATCATCGCGATCCTCGACCCAGTACCTCAACCTAGTTAAATCAATATAAAGTACTCTCCTCAAGTACTTATCCACCATCATGCATGCACCTCCCGCAAAGCAATTACTCCATGAGGACAAAAATCAACGCAATACCCACAATAGACGCATATTATTGGTTTATTCATTGAATCATCCCAGAAAACGGCGCCTATTGGACAAGCATCAACGCATGCTTTACACCCAATACACTTGTTAGCATAGAAGATAACTCCTCCTCCCGGTCTAGGTACTAGTGCTTCAGTTGGGCAAGGTTTAGCGCATGGAGGATCCTTGCAAGCTCTGCATACAATGACGGAGAAACCGCGCTCGAATCCCCCGAGGCTCTTTATATGTATGGCTGATTTCATTAATCCTCCTGTTCCGAATCTCCGATTGCATGCAAACATGCAGAGTTGGCAACCCACGCACTTTTCTGCATCTATAACAGCTAATCTCTTAACCAGCTTAAATCACCAAAAATTTTTTAATAATCCACATATTAATG
>Ga0190308_1000317_pt1 | contig 15932 bp, 24 predicted proteins | sample 48700756_MG_FD_165050 | JGI IMG/M metagenome (GOLD analysis project Ga0190308, IMG submission 165050) | Hydrothermal vent sediment bacterial communities from Southern Trench, Guaymas Basin, Mexico - 4870-07-5-6_MG | ecosystem: Environmental > Aquatic > Marine > Hydrothermal vents > Sediment ...
AGAAACTATGAAAACTTCTTCATAGTTGTTGGCGAAACTTTAACACTTCAACACCCACAACACGGCATAAAAACAATAACAATACCAAAAGGAACAGCAGCCTTACTAGCTCCACAAAGAGGCAGAGCAGGCATTGCAGATTAGTCTACAACGTGAAAATGAGGGGAGATGAAATGAAATCAGAGAAAGAAATTAGAGAGAAAATTGATTACCTTAAGAGATTAAAAGAACGTTCAAAACAATGGAAGGTTCAAGACGAATATACTAAATTATTTAGGGATATTATTGATGCAGAGATCAACACACTTGAATGGGTTTTACACGATGATTAGAAGTAGGAATAAGCTTTCAAATACAAATTTATTGTTCTTTTTCTTTAACCTTTTTGAAAAGCCTTGCCTCACTGGCTCTTCCAAGACGTCCTAACACTCGAAGATGTGCTCTACTACGAAAAGTTGCCGAGCTACGATACTGTAGAAGCAGTCTTCAAAACATATAAAGATGTAATTTTTCTTTTCGCCCATGAAAACTACATCTACCAGTTCTGGAACAAGGAATACATTGAATGCCTCGCAAACGAAATCAAGAAAAGAGTAGGCAATAAGCTAGTGCTGGAGGTTGCCGCTGGAGACGGAATGCTCAGCTACTGGCTAAGGAGCTACGGCGTAAACATCATAGCAACAGACAGCGGAGAATGGAAGATAACTCCTAGAAACTACGTGGAAATAATCGACGCAGTATCAGCCATTAAAAAATACAATCCAATAATGGTGATAGCGAGCTGGCTACCCTACCAAGAAGAACTGGACATACAAATCTTCAACCAAGAAGTTCCATACATAATCCTGATTGGAGAAGAAAACGGAGCCTGCGGCTCAGAAAAATTCTGGGAAACGGAATACTGGAAAAAAATGGGCTACGAACGAGTTTGGCTGGACGAATGCGACAGGTACAACATATGTAGAACGGACTACTGTTTCGGAGAAACCTGCTACTTCATACATTCAGCAACGGCACTATATATTCTGAAGCGATAACCTTTTATCTAACTTCCACTTATTGGATTTTTGTGACAGAAAATGTCAAAATCAAAAAATAAAAAATCGAAATTAGCCGACAGCATTGACTTCGTTGGCAAACATCTCAATAAAGTGGCAACATCAAGTGAACGGATAACGGAAAAAGAAATTCGAGAAGCAGGAGGTGATATAGAGTACACGGAAATTCCAGAGGCAAAGTCAGTAACCATAAAAATACCTCACTTCCCGCCCTACATATACACAGAAATGATGAAAGAAGAAGAAAAATTCTACAGAACACATTTAAAAGGCAGAACCCTAAAAGCTGGAGAAACAACAGAAATAGCCATCTTAGGTCACAAAATCCCCATACAAACCATTTCAACAATTCCCCCAAACACAAGAGTCAAGGTAACAAACAAAACCAAAATAATCCTCGCCACCCCAACCTTAGAAAAAACACAAAAAACAGAAATGAAAATCACACCAGCCCCAATCCCAATAAAAATCGGAAAAAACTACCGCATAACCATCCCCAAAGAATGGGTAGAACTACTACAACTAAAAGAAGGCGAAATAATCTGGATAGTAATCAGCAAACAACCGCCCTAAAAACATAAATATGCATAAACATAAAAATAAAAAGGATGAAAAATGAGCGAGAAAAAGTATGAATTGTTGCTCAAAATAAAAGAATGGATGTATAAAGGTGACTAGCTATTGAGTAATCGTAATGAGTTAAAAGTTAAGTGGGTTATTTCAGAACACACCACTACAGATGGAAGCCTTCTTTATTTAGCTGAAGAAAACGGTGGAACTGGTGATGTCGAAGTAGTAGAGTACAAAGCAGATAACATATATGATGAAGAGGAGGAGATGCGAAATTTAAAAATCTACGCTTTCAGCGGGGAATACCAAATTTTCGAAGGGGTGTGTGTGGTTTAATGAAAGATAATGTTTGGAGTGAATTGGAAGAAAAGCTAAAACAAAAAGCCAAATCGTTAAATGAATTGGTAGAGGACTGCGAAAAATTTCAGTCTTTTATGGAACGCTTAGCCTCAGACCAAAACATTGACCTTTTTAAAGTTTGGAGAACACTGTTTAAAGATAACAAATGGGTTAGGCTTGGAGATATTATGCAATTAATTGAAGAAATCAAACAAAACTATGTTCTCATTAAAAAGCCGATTAAAGGTGACATTTTGAAAGTAGAGGGGTTGTTTAAAGGATGATTGGTATATAAGAATGTTACTTAAAGAACTGTTGAGAATTGATAAGCCGCAACTTGCACAGATGTGTGGTGAGGATAAAATGATTTTTAAAAGAAAAGTTAAACTTGAACAGAAAATTAGAGAAATCGTAAAAGAAGAATTGGAAAAAGCATTAGCTGAAAGAGCTGAAAAGCTAGCCGAAATAGACAATGAACTCTGGAATCTAAAATCGGCGTTAAACTCAGCCAAAGAAGCAATAAAAAGGATAAGAGCCATACCAATCAAACCTCCATATGCCTATACTCCAGAATACCTCATTTTCAACAGCCGAGAATGGAAAGAATTCTTACATGCAGCCCAATCAGCCTATCGTTGTGAAGAGAACATAATGTTATACGACGTAGTTTACAACATTACTCCCGAAACTGTCGAGGTTAAGAAAAACGAAAAACTTCAAAAGTTCACCCCAAAAGCCAAAATTTGGCTTCTAGTCGGAGGCTTCAAAAACAAGAAATGCACAGGCAAGTACGAAGTCCTACTCAACCTAAAACGTAAACCTTCACCAGAATCCTACGCAACCTTCTATATAGACGAAAAAGAAACCGCAATAATCCTTCCCAAACCCTTCGGGACGAAAGCAAACTACTCCTTTGGCATTAAGAAACTAGAAGGAGACCCACCCAACTTCGAACCAATAGGAGCAATTATTGTTCCTTTCGCCTCATAAATCTCGGAAAAGCCAGTGCCTTTCTCTTAAATAAAACGGTTGCTTCTTAACCGCAAAATCGATTTCCCTTTCCGCTACTGGAAAAACTTGCCACGAATACGTTTCCTCTAAACCCAATTTCAACTTGTTTCTCCAATCGCTCCTTACTGAAAGTTGCTCGCCAACTATTCTATTAGCCTCTTCTATGCTCGAAGCCTCCAAACCAAAAAACACTATGTTCGGAACACCCTTCTCCTCAAGCCTTTTAATCAGATCTTTTAGAAACTCTTCTGAAGAAACGAACTCTTCTCGCCCCTCATATTCTTTAGTTAAATCCTCAATTGCCGTCGCAACCTTCAACTCGTCCCTAGAATTAAAAACAATCACATTATACCTCGTCATTTTTCCTCTACCTAGAGGAGAAAATTGGCATTTTAAACCTCTTAGACGGCCAAGGAGTTCCAACTTTAATCCCTACAAGCCCGCTTGACAAATGGGCGATTTTAACGCCCAACTTCGACAGCCAATCAGCTATTACCTTTCGATGACATCTCTCAGGATTCTTCTCCGCACACAATAGGGCAATAGTCCTCTCCGGATAGCCCCACTCCTTCAGCATACCCTTTAAATCCAGCTTACCTAGCAGGTTCTCAGCATCAGCCTCATACTCCTCAACCGTCTCATAGGGATTCCCAAGCCTAGCCTCATGCAAATAATCTATTCCATGCTTCGCCAACCAACCCTTAATCTGCGGATAGGAATAAACGGTCAAATAACCCTTGGGTTTGCGCCTAACATCGACAACCAAATCTACACCATGCTCTTTCAAAATCTTAACTAGCTCTTCAGGCTTTCTTCCGCCGTAGCCAACAGTATAAACTATGTCTCCCATTATTCTTACTCCGAAGGTCTTATCTCCTCAGCAATCTCACGCAAAGAAACACTTTCTTCCCTTAACGCATTAACTAAACTATCATAAGCTCTAAGAGCCTCATCCAAAGCCTTAATAATGCTTTCCCAAGTCCCTCTCTGATAATCCGGCACATTCAGCATCCTAATATGTTCTAGACTCCACCTGACCCTATCCTTTAAACGGAACAAAGCCGTCTTAATCTCCCCTTTAGGATTAGACTTCTTAAAATCACCGAACAACCAATGCTTAGGCAAACCTTTCACCAAAAAATAATTGAAAAAATCATCTTATAAGTCTTCAAATAGCTAATGCCCTTTTTCTATGAAGTTAAGATTATTACTGCTATCCAAAATGCGGCGAAGAATCCCGTGTAAGTGCCTTCTAGTCTAAACCTTCTTGAACGCGTATAATGTTCCTAATTCTCCAAGATTAATATCTAAATCCGCATATCTTTCATATCCTTCCGGAGCAGTAGGCTCTGCCGTAGCCAAAATCCACTTCACTTCAACCGTCACATCAACCGTAGCCGTTATCGTCTTATTTATTTCTCCCACTTTACCCTCGCCCCCCAGCTAAATACAACAACCCACCTAAAATAACTATCGCTCCTAACGCTACAAGGGGCGAAATGGGCGTGGGAGCGGGAGCAACTTCCGCTAAAAACATTTTGCTTGTGGCTATGCCACTAACGCCTTTACTCTGAACCCTGAAATACACTTTATCGCCTACAATAGGAATTGTTAATGTATGCTTGGTTTTGGGAGTTGAGTCTTCAACAATAGCTCCTGGTATGTGGTCTATATCCCAATAATGGAACCCTCTTAACTCCTTCCATAATGCTTCAAAAAGTGGCGATTCGCTATATTCAACAATGCTTGTGGCTGGAAGAGTTGTTTCCCAAGAAATTTCTACACCTTCTATTGTCCTTTGAAAGTTTATATTTCTAATTTCAAATACGTCTGGCATGTCTAGTGAATCTAAGTATGGTCTTATGTCTATATGCCATCCGTCATCGTCTATTCCAGGTCCACCGTAACACCAGAGTATCCATCCGTCAGCACCCATTTCTCTAGCTTTCTCAATACACGCCTTGACCTCTTCCGAGTCTCTCACTTCACCTCTGTAAGGATTACCAGTATTAATAAATGCGAGTAGAGGTATTTTCCCCTCAGGCCCACCAACAACATATTTCCAGTTCGCTTCAAGATCAGCCTTTATTGAATGAGGATAACCTTCCGCAGGTTCATTATACATCATAGGCATAGTCACATCTATTATCCCCTCTTTCACATAATATGCGGCATCTTGCCCAATCCAGTAACGCCAATAAGTCGGCGAATAATCAGGCGGATTTCCAAACAACGTCCACTGAGCAAGACCAAACTTCAAATTCGGATTTATCGCCAACATCCATTCCCTAACGTTCTTCATTAAATTCGCAATAGGCAACACTCTCCATTCCATAAACTCATTATAACGGGAACCCCCCGGCGCAAAATCACTGGGGTTAGGCGGCCAGTTACTGTCAGGTATGGTTTCATTGAGCCATTTTTCAAACTCCGCTTTATCGTGCTCAGAGTAAGGCATACCGTCGCTTGGATATCTTACGTAGTCAAACATAATTCCGTCTATATCGTAGTTTCGAGCGACATATTCCACTGTCTCTTTTACTTCCTGTATAAAGTTAGGGTTACACGGGTCGTTCCAGTTCACTAAGTTTCCTGAAGCGTCTGGGAATTTATATTCTTCTTTAACAGCCCTCTCGCCTACAAGATGATATGAAATCCAAACCTCTATGCCTCGTGAATGGAAAGCCTCTATTGCCGAGTTCCATTCATCTGGCGGAGCAAGACCATCCATGTTCGGCAATCCCATAAAAAGAATAGTAACGAAATTAATTTTGTAGCTGGCTAAAGTTTCCGCTATAACATCCCAATCATGCGGGTAGCTTTGAACCGTGTCTATAATATGAACTCCCCTTATTTCGCTTTTATTCAATATGTTGCTCATAATATAACCCCCGTAGCTTTAAATGCATATAATGTTCCGAGTTCTCCTAAGTTAATGTCTAGTCTTGACATCTTACGTATCCTTCTGGGTTGTGGATTTTCCCAATTTTTTCTCTCCTTTTAGTGGTCTTCTCATATTTTCAACCTCAATCTTTCTATTCATGTTCTCACAAAATAAAAATAAAGAAATGTTCCTTTTTTACTTTAGTAAGGTGTTTACATGATTTGGCAAGAGGCTAAAAGTCCGACAAAAGCTATTGGAGTGGAGGAATTGCCCTACCCTTATGTTGCAACCTTGCTGGATGCAGATAACAATCAATTGACTTTATATATTCAAGACGAAGCTGTTTTTTCTCAGCTTTACAAAATGTACATCACTAACGAATCTAAATGGGTTATCGGAATAGTTGTAAGTTACCCATACAACCCTTGGAATTTCATCTTAGACCCAGTCTTAGGAACTGCCGAACAAACTATTGAGGTATGTCAAACCTCTATAAGACTTATTGCTGAACATTTAGAATATTGGTTGAACCAGATGGCTTGTATTTGGGGGCGCATTATAGAAGCTTATGAGAGGCAACTCCCTGAATAAATTATGATTTGCCATATTTTCTAGCGAGTCTAGCTGACACCCATGGGGGTTTAAGTTGGAGAATGTACCACAAAACAACAGCTGATGTCACAGACGAGATGACACTTATTAAAATGGTTTTTGCTTCTTGAGGAACCTTGATTGTGATTTCTGGAACATCCTTGAATAACCAGTGCAAATTTCTTACCAAATCATATTGTTTCATTAGATATATTTCAATTTTCTCAAATTAAGTGACCTTTTTAATGAATCCTTCTCTGGGAGAGAAGACAACACCATCTCTGATCAGTATGGATATTATTCTTTTTACTTCATACTCATCAATATCATATCTCTCTTTCACCTCTCTGATCAAGTCTTGTTTGGCTACAATCCCACACTCTTGTTGGAGTTCAGCTAAAACGTCTAGAACTCTTCCTATTTTATCTCTCAAACTTTTAGGCTTACCCGTCAAGATCAAATCTATATCTGCTTTCTCGGGGTGAGATAAATCGATGCCGACTTGTTTGAGGCTCTTCATCATAATGTTTATAGCTGCCTCTGCATCTTCTGCAAGAACTTCGTTTCTTAAAGCGGCTCTAGCCCTAGCCTCCGCCAATCTGATTAGGGCTTCTAATTGCCTAGGGCTTATTGTGATTGGAGCTCCTTCAACCGATCCAGCCCTTCTCATTTGCAGGTAGAACTCCTTTATTCGTTCAGAAGCTTCTTTGCTTAGAACTGGGTTTATCTTACGTGCGAAGGCTATGTATTTTCGCAGCAAGTCAGGCTCAATTATAGGGGGTTTTCCGGATTGTTCATGTACTGATATTATATGTTCACATAACTTTTCATCTAACTCCTCGTTTGGTTCATCTCTAATTACAAATATAAGGTCGAACCTTGACAGCAAGGTAACTGGAAGGTTAATGTTTTCCGAAATCGTTCTATACGGGTCATACCGTCCTAACAACGGGTTTGCAGCTGCCAGCAAAGCGGTTCTAGCATTTAAAGTGGCAACAATTCCTCCTTTAGCAACTGAAACTGTGTGCTGTTCCAAAGCTTCATGCATGGCTTCCCTGTCTTGCGGTCGCATCTTGTCAAGCTCGTCTATACAAGCAACTCCTTTATCGGCTAAAACAAGGGTTCCTGCTTGTAAAGTGAACTGGTTACTATCTTTTTCTCTTACAACCGCAGCTGTAAGTCCCGCCGCTGAAGCCCCTTTACCTGAAGCATAAAGCCCACGGGGAGCCACCTTTGCTACATATTTTAAAAGCTGAGTTTTAGCTGTTCCAGGATCACCTATCAATAAAACGTTTATTTCCCCTCTTATTCTTATGTCCGGAAGCTGTTTTTCAACTCCCCCGAATAGCAAGTACATTATTGCCTCTTTAACATCCTCATTACCGTAGATTGATGGTGCTATGGAACTGATTATCTTTCTGTGTATCCAAGGATCTTTGGCTAGATCCTTTATTCTTAGAAGTTCTTCAGGTGTAGGTTCGACTTCGGGTTCTTTGCTTCTTCCGCTTACGCTGTTTGCCTCTATGAAAACATCGAAAATGTTTAGTTTTCCTCCCTTCACGGTTCTAGGTTGAATTCTCGGAATTCCCACTATGTAGGCAGTGTCGCCTGGATTAACTGTTTTAACCAAATCCGCCAGTAACCTAACCTTTAGATGTGTTGGTAACTGCCCTGGAGGTAGCTCTTCTGGTTTTTCTTGAATCCATATATCTCGCACATTAACGAACTTGCTTTCATCTTGAATAAACTCGAATGGTCCTTTAGCATTACAAGACGGATTATTACACCTTATAGGTGGTCTAAGGATAGGAGTTGTTTGCTCAATATACTGTATAGTTCCACATCTTTTACATTCAAAACATGCCTTTAATGCCTTGGGTTTTATAGTTGTAGCTTTTACAACTACGCCTTCTATTGCAATTAACTTGCCTATAAGAGGCGCACCAACATTTCTCAATTCCACCTTATCATAAAGGTCATAGATTCGAACCTTAACCTCTTCTAAACTTTCAGCATATTCAGGATCTTCAATTCTTAACTGCATGAGAGCAGCTCTCTGTAAAATTGGAAGGTTGTCATCTGGCTTATTAACTAATGATATGGCGAACTCGTTGTCAAAACTCATTAAGTCTGGAAAGTCAATCTTAACCACATTACTGTTTTCAATTGCTAGATAAGACAGCTTTTGTCGATACTTATCCTGTTTGAAGAAATCCGCTAGATGTTCCTCTATAAGAACTTCCTCTTCCATATAAATCACCAAATAGGCTGAACCCTTGCAACCTTTAACTTTTTACTAACATGAACCCTTAAACCCTTAACAATTCTATCATCGCTTGTATGAGCAATTGCCGTTTCATATTTAAAGTTACATGTACCATCCCATTTACAAAAAGGAAGCATCCATTTAGAACGATGAACCACGCTCCACCGCCTAAAACTGCAAGGAACTTTCGGATTCTTACAAACAGCAATAGTTTTATTAAGTTTCAATTACATTCACTCCTTGAATACATATAACGTATAGCATATATATGTTTTAAATCAATTAAAAAACAATAAATATGCCTAAGCATATTTTAATACTGTGAATCATTATGGTATCTATCGAAGAACAAATTAAGAATGTGCAAAAGAAAATTGAAGAACAGAAGAAAGCTTTGAACTCTATAGCGAAGCTTTTGGAGCTTATCAAAGAACTATTTAAACTGAACCTTGAATTCCGCATAAAACTAGCCAAAGTGGAAGCGATAAGTGAAGCAAGCTACTTGATAATTGAAGGGGTGGAACCAAAAAAGAAGCGTGAAAGCAGTGAATGAATTAATGCAAGACAGGGTGCTTGAAGAACTATCAGCTATTATATCGATTCCTAAAGAAGAACTTGCTAAATTTCTGGATATTTTAAAGACTTCCAAACAATGCAAAGTGGTTTTTGAATCATCAAATTTTAAAGCAACCCTTGAGAAATCATCTTGGACAGATTACAAATTACAGATTAGAGCAGAAAGGAGGTTTAATTTTGAAACGTGAGGTTTTACATGAATGGACTGAAGATGAGCCTTGGGAAACTTGGCAAGACGAACTAGGCATACACTACAAATATAAATGTTCAAAATGCGGATTACATACCACGACTTTAAGAAGAGATCTTTTTGAGAAAAGACTCTGTTACGAGTGTGAAAAACTTGAAGGAAAAGGTTAAAGTTTACCCGGAAAAAAATGCAGTTTCAATTCGAGGCAGCACTTGGACACTTTGGATTAGATGTGTAAAAACTAATGATGGTAAAACCTTATTCCTTTTCAAACCTCTAGAGCTCAAATACAGCGAGAAAACAAAAAACTTCTACTATGAGAAACTCAGAGACCCCATCTGGCTTGAAAAAAAGGATATCAACGAGATTTTAAGCGTATTGACGCAGCTAACTCAAAAAGATGATGTTTAATTCAAAAAGCTTTTATTGAAAATATTTCATTAAATCTAACTGTGAATACATATGATGGTGTCTAAACCTAAGAGTGAGTTGCAATTGGGAGAAGAACCTCTCCGAGTTGTCCCTACGACTCTCGAATTAAACGCTTCTCCTTCAGTAGTTGGTCTTGGAGAAGAAGTGACGTTATACGGGCGACTTCATATTTCTAAATCAGTAGGCGATGTAAATGACGACGGAAGGGTTGACTTATATGATTATTATATGGTGTGCATGTGTTACGGCTGGGAAGAAGGAATGCCTGGATATGAGTGGTGTGCTGACTACGATATAGATGAAGATGGAAAAGTTGACCTATATGATGTATACACAGTTGCTAGCTATTTTGGAATTGATGTTTGGGGGAAAAAAATTAAAATCCAAAGGTACGATCCATCTACTGACAGTTGGATTGATGAATTCGAACTTAAGGCTGATGAAAACGGCTATTTCGAAGTTTCCTTTTTGCCACCGCAAGAAGTTGGTGTATATTATTACAGAGCATATTTTCCGGGGGGAACGTATCCAAGTTAAAATATTTTGTCTAAAAAAGAGTTGGTATACTCTAGATAAATACCGCGTATAAATCTATATCGGCGTCTAACGTGGCATCTAAATTTGTTAGTTTAAATCTGACATAATTTGATGGTGTTGCAAAAATGAAACTCTTGGTTTTTGATGCCTCCCCTGCAAACGTTACGGTTTCTGTATCGTCGGTTTCCGTATCATATAATCCATACCATGGACTATGATAAACCTCTATTGTTATCCCGTCTGAAGATGTTCCGCCTAGATAATTTATAAGAAGTGTTACTATGCATCCAGTAGCTCCCTCCGGAACCATAAAATCAATATTGGTGCTTCCGCCTGCAGACACCGTAACAGACTTCTTAAACAGTTTCTTACTTGAAACTACCCTTACGTTTCCTTCTATCCACCCTATTGAACCTATTCCCTCAATTTCACCTATCCTGTTAATTATCACGTTTCTACCTGTTAAATCTATCTTGGCGACTCCCCCTGGCGTATCGAAGAGACTCACGTACAAGTAATCGTTATAACTTTCGAGCTGACGGCATCCGGATTCGGTTTCTTGAAGGGTTAATGTTTCGACTATCGTAAATGTTGACAAATCTACCTTTACAACTTTGCCTGGAGAAGTATCCAAGCAAGCGTATAAGTAATTATCTACAACTTTTAAGTCGTAGGCAAAACCGCCAGTACCTGACAGCACCGAATCTTTAGTAAAAGTTGTTAAGTCAACTTTCACTATTTTATCGGTTGCTCCAACATAGAGGTAGTTTCCGGATCCATCAATTCCACCTAGGCTTCCCTCTCCTAATGCTAAACTGTCATACGCTGATAAATCGGGCTGAATTTTCAGTAACTGACCAGTTCTTAGTGACGCGTATACTAACCCTCCGAAAACCTTAATGTAGTTTACGTCTTCTTCACCAGTAGCCAAAGTCAAGCTGGCATCCTTAGAAAACGTGCTTATATCAATTCTATCTATGATTCCAGGATTATTAGGATAGGTTAAGCCAGCATATAAGTAATCGCTGTTGGAAATATCCATGCAAGTTAAGGCATAGTTTGTTTCAGCCAAATCTAATGCATCAACCCTGCTGAATGTTCTTAAATCAACCTTTGTTATTTTTCCACCATCTGGAAAATACAGGCCAACATATAGGTGCTCATTACTTGAATCTACGCTGAGAGCTCTTGGCTGTTTCTCGTCAGTGTCAACAAGTCTTAAAGTGTCAACTTCCCTAAAAGATCTTAAATCAACTTTCTTTATAACTCCAGGTTCGGTATAGTGTAAACCAGCGTATAAATATCCTTTATGTATCGCGATCGGCCAAACATTACTGGTAGCCGTGGGATCCCAAAAAGTTATGCAATCAACTCTTGTAAACGGTGAGGTCGGATTTATTCTTTCTATAGTTGATATTGAAGCTATGTTTCCAACTTGGCTTATTCCAAGAATGTTTCCTACTTCGCTGATTTCTTGTATTAGTGAAATATTTTGAATATTACTTATGTTCGCTATGTTCCCAACATTGGAAATCCCATAGACATCAGAAATTATTGGTATGAAATCAACTAAGCTCAGGTAACCTTCATTAATTCTTTGAATCGTCGATATTGTGTTAATTTTATTTATAGTTCCTACGGTTGAGATTCCAGTCACACTTGAAATAGACTGTATGAGGCTTATGTTCTGAATATTGCTTATGTTCTGAATGTTGTCTATATTTGCCACCCTGTCTATGACGACATTCTCAACTACCGTACCGTCTGACAGCGTTGGGTTGATTAGGTTGATTTGAGAAATAACATTCACAGTTCCAATAGTTGATATCCCTTCCACATCAGCCACTACGCTTATCTGATTTATGGTGCTTAACTCGTCGATCTTCCCTACTGTTGAGATCTGGTCAATCTTGTCAACGCTGCTTATGTTCGCTATGTTTCCAATGTTGGAAATTCCATAGACGTCAGAAATTACGTTTATTTTATTAACCGTTCCAACATTAGAAATTCCTGTTACTTCCGAAACCGTCTGTATTAAGCTTATATTTTGGATATTAGAGATGTTCGCTACATTTGCTAAATTTCCAATATTGGATATGCCATGAACATCCGAGATTGTTTGAATTAAAGACACATTCGCTATGTTGTTAATTAGCTCTATTTGATTAATCCTGTTTATTGTATTTATTACATTTATTAGATCTATATACTCGATTGAATGCAGGCTTAATGCCTCTTCGGTTAGTCTATAAGCAAAACTATCGACTTTCACATAGTAATCCGTACTTGAAGCGTTCTTCTGACCCAAGACGGTTAAGGTTACGTTGTGCGTCTCGTTCTCCTTCAGCCCCACAGCTACATTAACATACTTGTAAAGCTCTAAGGCATAATATAGATCAATCGTAACGCTTAGTGAATCGACTTCTACTTTCGCCTTACCGCAATCGGGACCGAATCTAAACCTTATCCATAGAGTGGAACCCTTAAACGAAAATGTGAGCTTGCTGTTGGCAGTATTACTCTGAAGATAGCTGCCTCCGACTGCTTCACTTTCCTCTACCTTGCTCCACGTGCCTATTTGCGTCACATTAGAGCTTTCGCTATCGATTAGAATTATATTAGGTTCTGCGATGGCTACTAAGTCGCCTGCAGTTCCGGGACCCTTCCTTCTCCTTAAGGTCAAGTTTAACACCAAAAAAAAAGTTAGCTGAACTTGCGAATAAACTCTTCTAAACCCATTCCCCTTACCTTCTCGTTCGTAATTATGCTTAGCGGACTAAGATTGTAGGTTGTGCTCTTGGCTCTGCTTAGTGCTGGAAGGAAAAGCTGAAGATATGTGAGCCACATTATGTCCGTTATTACTTCATATCCAGCCCAAGTTTTAACTATTCTATAATAACTTAACATTTTATTAATTCTGCCTCCGCTTAACGTTTTAAATGTCTGAAAATAAGTGGTCTCTCTGATATCCTTTGTATAATATGCATAATCCAATCCTAAAATGCCTATTGGATCACATCCTAAGAAGTGTGCGATTGCCCATGCACAACTTCCAGCGTTTCCATAAGTTTCCATCATGGTTTTTTTAACCATAAAATAGAAGACTCTTGTCAAACTACTTGGCTTGAGCGGATCATCCCATATTGGAACGAAGAAGTACATTTCCAACGGGCATTTTTCAATAACCTTCGGATGGATGCTTGTTGCAGACATAACTGCTTTAATATCTCTGTTCTTCTTCACTAGAGATCCTGCATAGAAGTTGGATATGCTTTCATCGGCATCTACGCTACAAACTATTTTTGGCTTAATCCCCCTCTTTAATAGCGGTATCAACATTCTATCGCAAGCTATTACGTTTCCTTTCCATTTTTTTAGAATGTCTAGTTGCCTGAAATGCTTGATGCTTGGACCAGCCCCTACCACTATGCATGGCTCTTTATCCATTCTCTCCAGTTCTTTGATATCCTTCCCATTCAAAATTCGTTGAATGTTTCTTGCGAAGTTGCTCATCCATATTGGAAGCATCTTATTGAATGTCAGAGTCTGAACTAAGTCAGCAACACTACTCTTCATACAACTTCAACTCTGCTTTCAAGCTCTTATTCGGCAACATTATAAGCTTAAAACGTTAATGTTCCAGTTCTACTGATATTTGCCACTTAGTTCGTTCCCAGCTCCACATTTTGTTTCCGTATCGACTATCCCTTCGTTTTATTCAATATGTCCTGTTTCAATTCTTAAATTTAGACTTCTGTTTGGCATACTTAACGAGAAAAGAACAGTTCCAACCTCTCCTCTTTTTACATTCCATTGTTTTCTTCCCAACTCTTCACTTGTATCAAGATCTATTATTCGCGACCAAACTACTCCATCTTCCCCTAGATTTCTCCAATCAATTTCCACCTCGACAACATCGTTATGTTTTGCTTTTTCTGGATATCTCAGATCATCTATTTTAACAAGTGGGTAAACGCCAAATCTAAACACACTTCCAACTAACTTATCAAACGAATGAATTTCAAACGAATCTATCCAAATACAACTTTCAGCAACAAAATCTATGCTCGAAGTTCCCTTAGACCTTGCTCTGAAAGTTAAGGATGCAACTAACCCTAGTGTTTCACGTGGGATGTTAACTCCAGAGGAAGCTTGAAAACGAACATATGCACACAGAGCATATCCTTCTCCATAGCTCTGAAGCCAATCTGTAGTAACGCCTTCTTCTTCCAGGAAGTTCCCTCTTTCAAGCTGAACTAACTCAAGAATGTTTGAATTCCATCTAATCTCAAACTGCACCCCGTAACAATTTTCAACATCACTTATGTAAACCTGAATGTTGAAGGAATCTCCTATGACATGTTCATCTCCCCATCGAACTTCTTCTGGTTTAATTAATAATGTTGCCATTTAACCTCACAGGAGGATAAGACCTAATGCACTTAAAATTCCGCCCAGCACAATTAAGAAATCAACATCTGGTTGATAAAGAACAACGGCTGCTCTCGGCTTAACCTTAATGCTTATGCTTCTCGAAGCGTCTGTGACATAAGTATTGATTTGAGCTGAGGAATCAACAACAAACCTTACCATTCAAACCTACTCCACATGACCTAGCTCAATCCTTAATCTCACATCCCTATTTGGCATGGTAAAGGTTATTACTTTACTACCGCTCTCTCCAGCTTCAACACTCCAAGTCTGTACTGGAACAAGCACATCGCTAGTGTCTACATCAACAGCTTTGATCCAAGCTGTTCCGCTTTCTCCATCATTTCTCCAATAAACTATAACGTCAAAATTCTGTCCAGCTTGAACCGAAGTTGGATAGTCTATGTTAACTATTACCATGCTTGGATAACCAGGAGGAGCTGGTGCAAGGCTAATTGTAATTTCCCTATAATCGTCAAGAACCTCTGGATCCACTAAGTAAGTTACGCTCATTTTTTTCCCAAAGAGTTTTAGTATTGGCATCCAAAAAGTTTTTTCTTTAACAATCCTTATCCTTATAGGGGTAAAATTTGAGCTGGGTACTTCCTTTAATAATAGGTGGAGTTGTAGGGGCTGCAACAGCTTACCCTGCTGGACTCTCTGCTGGCAGAGCTACATATGAAAACAAAAAGGAAAAGTTGAGAGAAGCACTACTTAATAGACTTCCAACAGTTAGCGTGCCTGAATGGATCGATTTACCATCAGTTTTGAATTGGCTTCAAACATGCCCAAGTGAAGAGGTTTTAAAATGGGCAATACAAGCCTTAAACGAAGTTATAATTAACTGGGAACAATTCGCCGATTTTGTTACAGCCCTGCTGGAATCTCTTAAAGAAGCTTTTGAAGTAAGACCTACGCTTGCCCCTTCCCCAAGATTAACTAGAAAATTCACACAAAAAATAATGGCGAAACCCTTTACTGAAACAGTTGAAGCAAAAGGTAAACCCATAATAATTTAGTGATGAAAATGGATCAGCTTCTACAGAT
>Ga0190308_1000318_pt1 | contig 15923 bp, 15 predicted proteins | sample 48700756_MG_FD_165050 | JGI IMG/M metagenome (GOLD analysis project Ga0190308, IMG submission 165050) | Hydrothermal vent sediment bacterial communities from Southern Trench, Guaymas Basin, Mexico - 4870-07-5-6_MG | ecosystem: Environmental > Aquatic > Marine > Hydrothermal vents > Sediment ...
TCGACCGATATAAACTGGAAGGAGGAGATCATAATTTTACGATTGAAAACAACATGTTGACGTCTTAATCTTTTTAGTTTCTCAAGCTTTTTCGATAAATATGGGTGTTATTGAAATCTTTACCATTCATATAATACTGTAATATGAAATATGTATAGTATGCAGGAGTTGGTCTACCATTAACGTCAAGTAATGGTATAAGTCTAAATGGACCGTCCCAGAAGGAGTCTTCACTAGCTATCCAGTTCCATTGAAATCTTTCTACACCTAAAGCATACGACAATACATGCATTTTAACAATAAACTTTATACTTTAATTATCCATTTATTATAGAGTGAGTGATGGAGTTGGTAGGGAGAGAAAAGATTTGCTCGGTTAAGGGATGTGAAAATAAGGCTTTTAAAGCTATATCTGTATATGAATTTTCTCGTATAGGTGTAAATTTTCCATTGGATATTGAATCTAAAGGTAGAACAATATATCTATGTAAGGAGCATTATAAGGTATATAAGAGGATTACTAAAAAGCATAGAAAGCTTGAAAAATATAGAAGGGGGATGGGATATATCTGAGGAAAAAATAGATAAAATGGAGGCTATTGAAGAAGAGTACTTAAAGATTAGAAGAAATATTGTTGAGGAGAGGACTAAATCTGTATTAGGAGCATCCATATTATTATCTGTTATCTATGATGGTAGTGCCGGGAAGGCTTGTTTAAAACTATATAATCTTGATGACAATAAAATATATTTCTGGTTTGATAATACGAATCATAGACCATATTTATTGTCGGATCTTCTTCCAGAAGAGATTGTTAAGAAATATCCTCAGATATTGATGCATAAAGGATTCAACTATATGGAGCTAGTTGAAAAATACGATGCATTAAGGGATAAAAAGATAATAATGACTAAAATTATTGCAAATGATCCTCTTTCAATAGGAGGATCTAAAAATTCTATTAGAAATATTTTACCAGTAAGCTGGGAATCTAAGATAAAGTATCATTTATGCTATATTTATGATAAAAAACTTATACCGGGAATGCTATATATAGTTAAAAACAATAGAGTTTATCAAGTAAATATAGAGGCTCCTAAAGAGATCAAAGACAGGCTTAAAAATATTTATGGAGAAAACTTAGAGGAAGAATTAGTTGAATGGATAAAGCTTTTTCATGCGCCTATACCCTCTCTTAAGAGAGTTGCAGTTGATATAGAAGTTTTTTCTCCAGTTAGGAATAGAATTCCCAATGCAGAGGAGGCTCAGTATTCGATTATAGCAATATCTTTCTCGGGTTCCGATGGATTAAGAAAGGTTCTTTTATTGGAAAGGAACGGTGTAAAAAATGAGGTAAAGCATAGAGAATTCGATATAGAATATTTTAAGGATGAGAGAAAAATGTTGTTAAAAGCATTTCAAATAATAATGAGTTATCCTATAGTTATCACCTTTAATGGAGATAATTTCGATCTCCCATATCTATATCATAGAGCACAGAAATTAGGGATAAGAAAGGAAGATATACCAATAATTTTGGGTAGAGAATACGCACACGTAGTTCCAGGCATACATATAGATTTATACAAATTTTTTAATAATAAGGCTATACAGGTCTATGCTTTCAGTAATAAATATAGGGAAATTAAGACTTTGGATTCTATTTCTTTAGCACTATTAAATGAGAGCAAAGTTCCCATATCTAAGCCTATTTCCGAGTTATCTCCTATAGAGTTAGCATCATACTGCTTTCAAGATGCCGATCTCACCCTAAAATTAACTCAGTTTGATAACGAGTTAGTTATGAAACTTATAGTTGTATTGATGAGAATAGCTAAGCTTCCGATGGAGGATATAACTAGACATAGTATTTCAAATTGGGTTAAAAGTTTAGCCTATTATGAACATAGGAAGAGAGGATTTTTAATACCTAATTCTAATGACATTCTATCTATGAAGGGTAAAATTTATACAAAAGCTGTTATAAAAGGTAAAAAATATATGGGTGCAATAGTACTAGACCCAATACCTGGAATATTTTTTGATGTAGTTGTCGTAGATTTTGCATCACTATATCCTTCTATGATGAAGGAATGGAATTTATCATATGAAACGGTTAGATGTCCTCATAAAGAATGTAGAAATAATATTGTACCGGGTACACCACACTGGGTATGTAGGAAAAGAAGAGGATTATTATCTACAATTATAGGATATATTAGAGATCTAAGGGTATTTGTATATAAGCCTCTCGCAAAAGACAAGAGCGTGGATGAAAATACTAGGAGACTTTATGATGTAATGCAAAAAGCATTAAAAGTTTTTATAAACGCAAGTTATGGTGTATTTGGTTCCGAAAACTTTTCTCTTTATTGCCCACCTGTAGCTGAAAGTATAACGGCGCTTGGAAGATATGCTATTATAAAGACTATTGAAAGAGCTCAAGCAATGAATTTAGCTATATTATATGGGGATACTGATAGCTTATTTGTGTGGCGTCCCAATTCGGAGAATATCAATGAACTTCTAGCATGGTCTAAAAAAGAGCTTCATATAGATTTAGATATAGATAAAGTTTACAAATTTGTGGCATTTAGTGGATTAAAGAAAAACTATTTAGGAGTATTAAGAAGTGGTAGAATAGATATAAAGGGAATGGTTGGCAAGAAGAGAAATACACCAGAATTTATTAAAAGCTTATTTAAAGAGGTTTCAAATATACTGGCTTCTGTAGATAATATAAATGATATAGATAGCGCCATAGATAGGATTAGAAAATTAACTAAGAAAAGTTATATAATGTTGAAAAATAAGAAATATCCTTTGAATGAATTAGCGTTTAGAGTGACATTGACGAAGAGTTTGAAAGAATATACTAAAACTACGCCTCAGCATGTGAAAGCTGCTTTCCAGCTAAAAAGATATGGATTAAATATTGATATCGGAGATATAATAAGTTTTGTAAAAATTAGGGGAGGAGACGGTGTAAAAGCTTTACAACTAGCCAGAATAGACGAAATAGATGAAAAAAAATATTTAGAATATATTGAGACAACATTTAGACAAATATTGGAGTCTATTGGGGTAGATTTTGACGATATATTGGGTACAAAACATCTAGATAAATATTTCTAACTTTTCGAAGTAGTTTACTGGGTTTGGGCGCTATTGTTTATAGTTTCAACTGCTTTTATTGTAAGTTTCATTACAAGCCTATCCCTACTATATTTGTCTCTAAATATTATAGAATATAGAAGCAGTATGAACAATATAAGTATAGCCTTCTAATACCAAACATATATATCACTTAGCCTAAACACCACTCGCTAAGCCAAAGAAATGAGCATTAAGAAGTTGGAGCATTAAGAATAAGTTCCATATAAAGTTTTCTTTAACTATTCCTGTTTTAGTGGACAACTTATTTTATTGAAGCATTTTTGTGGCTGACAATTATATGTCATCTCATTTATCCTTCTTATCTTTTTAAGGAAATCTATATATTTTCTTTCATTGGAGAGATTTTTCTTTGTTTCTAGCAGTAACTGGTTAATATATCTGTTTCCTTGTGGTATTAGACATCCATCTATTTTTCTCTATATAGGATTATATATTTCCTATTTCTTGCTGTAAGAACGTGGCACATACTATACAATGATAAGAAATATATGGCTTAATCATATTGCTCGCTAAAACTCAAATAAGAGTGAAACATATTAGTAGAGTAATTGCTACTTATTGAATGTTTTCCATCATATCATATATGTTTCGCTAATCATTACCCCATTTTCAATTCAAATATTCCTTATACTAAATGCCTGTCCCCAATTTAATCTAAAGAGACCTGCAGCTAGATTAATCTAAAGACAACTTCATTTTACGAATGAAGTTTATTAACTCTTCTAACGATAAGATAGAGTAATTACTTGATACACCATTTTAATCCATCATATTATTAGTAACTCTTATTGGATACGTCCTATACTCAAAGCTATGCAGATAAGTATGAAAAATCATCGAACATTATCAGAGTGTTCTTATATTTACTTCATATAATTAGGCGGGACTAGTATATCTTCTGGTTCTACAGTAATGTGTAGCAGTAGTAATACTAATTATGGCGTTGTCAAATTTTCTATTCTATTATAGTATCCTCATAGATATATTAAATGCTTATTATGGATGATAAAAGTCCTAGGAGAGAACCTACTGCTAAGGAAATTGCGAGCATTAAGACTATCATTTTCAGCGTTCGCTTTACCCCAAACTCGGAGAGTAGTATAGTAAATGACCCTATACATGGGAAACTGAGCGTTATCATGGTTACTGCCGTTAGGGTCTGGAGCGGAGACAACTCATACTTCCCTAGTAGACCGACTGCAACATCTTTCCTTAAAGTGCTAATTACTAACGCGACACAAATTTCGCTAGGTAGTTTCAGCAAACCAGAAACTACTGGACTAAACAGATTTGCAATCGTAGTTATTGCTCCCGTATAATAAGTGATGTTTGCAAGGAATACTCCCAAGAAAACAAGAGGAACTCCTGTCCTTAGAAAAGACATTATCCTTGCATAAGTCTTTTTTAACAAGTTCCTTAACTGTGGCTTTCTCCACGGAGGCAACTCTAGCAGAAGAATACTGTCCTCATCCGGCATGATCCTATTTAAGATGAGACCCGTAGTCACAATGATAAGAAGCAGGAGGAGATAAAGCGCCAGAATATATAATAAGCCGTACTTGCCGAGAACATACCATATCATTACCTCTTGCGCCATGCATGGAATTCCTAGGACTTGTAAGAGAGAGGCTATTATCCTCTCCCTATCACTTCTAAGTATACGTGTCGATAATACTCCAACAATACTGCAACCAGTACCTGTCATTAAGGGCATTATGGCGTCTCCTGACATTCCTGTTCTACGTAGTGGCTTATGGAAGCTAACTGCCAGCCTCGGTAGGAATCCTATATCCTCAAGCACTCCCAGAACCAAGTAGAGGACTATAAGCGCTGGGAGTATCATAAAGAATACGAAAAACACACCTGTGGTCAGTAGGCCTATCGATGTGTAAATGCCGGGTTTATCTCCAATGAGTATATAGCGAACCAGACCCTGAGGAATTATTTTTTCTATAAGATGCCTGATGAAGGGGTCGTAAAGACTATAGTAAAGTATGTGTGGGATTTTATGTCCCACCACAGCTATCAGTCCGAGCAATCCCCATGTTATAGCTAGTATGAGCACGGTCATAGCAACTATCCCGAAGACGGGATTCACTGAGATATAATCAACTCTACTCAGCCTGAGACATTCTACTTCCTCTGCATTGACAGATTTCCTATAAATATTGTCTGCTTTCTCTACCCGCTCTAAGATGAGCTGTTTACTGTACTTAGACAGTTCTGCTTTCAAGTGTTCAGGTACAAGATGGAACATATCTTTGAATCCTTTGTCTCCTAGAATTACGTGTACTGCTATGAATCTACTGAAGCGTTTAAGCTTGGAGGGGAGTTTTTCCCTAAGTGCTATTTCAATGCGTTCCAAGTATTTTTCAAGATTTTTAGAATATTTAGGAGGAGTTGGTGGCCCGTGTTTATAAGATTCTATAATGCTATCTAAAAGATTCTTTATGCCTATTTTCTTTACAGCTACACACATAATGACTGGAATGCCGAGAAGATGTTCCAACTCTTCCTTTAAGACATTTATTCTTAAGGCTTCAGCTCTATCGATCTGATTTACTACTAGTATTAACGGGATCCCTGTTTCTAAGAGTTCAAGAGTTAAGTAAAGGTGGCGCCTTATGCTGACGGCATCAATAACGTGGACTATCACATCGGGCTTTTCTTCGAGAATAACTCTTCGAGTTACTTCTTCGGCTTGTGTTGCAGCTGTCAAGGAGTAGGTGCCGGGTGTGTCTACCAGTTCGATGTCGAATTTATTCCGCTTTACGCTTCCCCTATACACCTCAACGGTTGTGCCTGGGTAGTTGGATACTATAGCATTTAGCCCAGTTAAATTGTTGAAGATCACGGACTTACCTACATTAGGGTGGCCGACTAACGCCACTTTAATCTTCATGTTGATCGCCTATCATGATTTTTGAGGCTAGCTGTCGGTCGAGTACGAGAACCGAGTTATCAACTTCTACAATAATAATACTGTCATTTATATGGACTTTTATTTTTCTTCCTGGTGCAAGACCAAGCGAGACAAGACGACTGAACTCCTCTATTCTTCCTTTCACCTGGGTTATCACTCCGCGGTTCTTTATAGCAATTAAAGGCCGATCGGTCATACCAGCCACCAATATTAGACTAATTTAACTTTATTAGTCTAAGCTAATAAATCTTTTTCTTCTATTATCGTTGACGGATTAGTTCTATGTGTTTTTAGATCTAATAGTAGTTATTATGTCAGCGATGGAGGCTTTCTGCCAATTATCGATGACGTCTATTGTCCTCAGGATGTTAAGCGGCAATAAACTGTCTATCTATACTACCTAAATAATTAACATAATCAGTAGTTAAATTAATTTTGCAGTCATAAGTAATATAGAGTTCACTAAGCATTAAAGGAGTTTAGAGATGTTTAATTTCTAAGAGAATTATAATCAAGTCTATTTCATTATGGTTCTTTAGGCTATAAGTCGGATAAATCTACTAGGACTTATAGCCTAATGGAGGCATTGCACAACATTAATATGGAAGAGCTATGCAACCAACATATGTGAGCTAAAGTATATAGAGGCTATCATTAAGAGCCTAACAATGTGCTGAATAGATATATAATGGGTCATTGAATAAGTTCACAACCCTCTGTAACCTAGGATCTCCAATATTTATATACTACTCTTTAGAAGATAATTGTAGATGAACCACACAACCCTATGATTGTGTGGGGATGCTGGACGACAAAAGATGAGTGGATGAAAGCAACCCCGATCCAGAAATAAAGCGCATACCAGCGTTGGAGGGGATAGGCGCCTCCCCAACAAAATAAAATAATATATATTTCTTTACCTCTACCCAAATACCCCTCCATCTATGAAATTTGTTTGAGGGAGACGGGGTTTTGGGGAGAATCAGCAAAACATCGTACAAGTATAGCCCCTCCTGGATTGGAGCATTGTTCCGTCCAACCGTCCAACCGTCAAACAATCAAACAGTCAATACATTGATAAATCCAGTCCGGGGGGCATCGATTTTGGGTGGGGTGCCCCCTGCCCCCAATCCCGGGATTGAGGGGCGAGTGCTACGATGCGTCAACCCGGGTTGACGACCATACAATGAAATTGGGGTTTTGGGTCTGCACCAAACGTTCATGGACTCGATGATCCATGCCACCCTCCACGATGAATTGAGGGAGATGGGTGGCATGGATGAGGGTTAAGAGAATAAATAGGTTTAGGCTTAGAGTTTATGGGGAGCAGGAAGATGCTCTAAAAAACATATGCTACATGTCTGCAGTGCTGTGGAATGAGTTAAACTATGTTCGTAGACAAATGTTCTTCAAAAAGTGTTTTAGATGGAATGCTGGCGTAGATGAGCTATACAACAGCTTCAAGAAGATTCTCGGATCAGCGGTAACGGATGAAATTATCAGGAAGAACGATGAGGCATGGAGAAGCTTCTTCAAGCTAAAAAGAATGCTTAGAGAGCATAGGCTTCCACAAAATTTTAAGAGGGTTTGTCCGCCGGGATACTGGAAGGATAGGAATAGCGGAAAGAAGAGGTTGATGACATTAACAAAATACAATACATATAGGATTGTAGAGGAGAATGGGAGAAGATTCTTGATAATAGCTCCTAGAAGGCTTGGGCTAAAAATTAGGATTACTGGAAGCTTCAAGTGGCATGGTAAGCAGGGTAGACTGGAGATATATTATGATGAGTTGAAGGGGGGATGGTATGGCCACCAAACAGTATTCGTTTATATCAGACCAAAACATACCACCTCCCCGAGAAGGGCTTTCGTAGATCTAGGCGTAGTAAATATTATTGTTGCGTGGATTGAGGGTGATGTGGAGCCGATAGCCTTCAGCGGAAGATCTTTGTTGGCTGACTGGCATTACTGGAGCAATAAGATTAGCCATTACCAAAGTATTGCTAAGAAAGTTAACGGTAAGTATACTACGAGGAGGATTAAAAAGCTTTACCGTAAGCGTAAAAATAGGTTTAGGGATAGAATTAACAAGATCGTTAAAAAATTTATAGATATATGTGTGTCAAAAAATGTTACAGAGATTGTATGCGGAGACCTTAGAGGTATTAGAAATAAATGTAGGAAGGAGAATGGCTCGGAAAAGAAAAATAAGATTATGAACAATTTCTGGAGCTACCGATATATCACTGATAGGATTAAGACTACTGCGGAAAACTATGGTATAAGGGTAAGATTGATCGATGAACATAATACATCATCATATTGCCCAATATGCGGTGTAAGGGGTAGTAGAATGTATAGAGGACTATTTTACTGCAAAAGATGTGATAGAGAGATGAATGCAGATGTAGTTGGGGCACTAAACATTGCAAGAAAATATGGTGTAAAAATATCATCAAACATAAAACTACATCCAAAATCTATAAAAATAAAGGAAATACTCATATAGAGAAAAAAAATAATCCCAAGAAGGGATAACTGGGTGCAGACCCACCCCTCCAATCTACATATAGGCCTAACCTATATGTAGATTGGAAAATTATTGAATGGTCTCTAACTTTTCTCTGCAAACATATATCCCCATTTCTCTAATGCTTTTTTCAGTTCTTTATGGGTTTCAGCGTATTTCTCAACAGATATATTTTTCATAAATGCATCGACAGCTTGTTTCATAGCGGTTGCACCAGCTTTACTTCCCCATGGATGACCATGAATTCCTCCACCAGCTTGTATAACTATATCTGTACCAAGTATTGAAAGATTTTTGCCAACTATAGCTGGATGAATTCCTCCAGATGCAACTGGAAATACTGTTTTTAAACCATAAAAATCGCTTCTAAGCCAATTATTTATCTCAACAATTTCTTGGACATTTTTCTGTATTCCTCCCATTTTTCCTACCGCTGTGCCCGTATGCAACTGATCTCCACCAGCAAGTCTAACAAGTTTAGCTAATACTTTCATTGAAATACCGTGTCTCGGATTTCTAGTAATTGCTGCATGCATGGTTCTATGACAATGTATAGGCACTTTTATAGACGTATCTTCTGCTAAAATTCTTACAGCGGAGAAACCCGCTGTAAGAAAGTCTACCATAAGGGCTGTAGCACCGTTTTCGAGAGCTATATCAGCTAGTTCAGGTATCTTATATGTTTCAGCTGTAATACAGGGAGCATATATTACTTTTCTTCCAGTTTCTTCTTTTACTCTATCTAGAGCTTCTGCTACATAACTTACTCTATCCTCTAGTGGACAAAATTTTTGGTTAGAGAGTGTTTCATCATCTTTTATAAAGTCTACACCACCTATTGCTGCTTCATAGGCTACTTTTGCTGTTTCCTTTGGGGACAATCCGACCTTAGGCTTAATAATGGTTCCAATATGGGGTCTCCTAGTAGATAAGGTACCTACAATTTTTCTTACTCCCTCTATGCCAAATTTCGGTCCTTTAAATGCTCTTACAAAATCTTTCGGGAAAAGTATGTCTATTAATCGAACATTATTAAGTTTTCCAGAACCAAATAAATTACCCGCTACAATACTAAGCAAATTTGGTATTCCTCCTATTTCATAGTCAAACAATTCTAATGGATAGGCTATTTTTATGATTCCTCCACTATCAGTTTTATTTATTTCAAAGACTTTTGCACTTAAATGGGTTATTAGCCATTTTGTTGCGGTTGTTACCTCAGTCCATGTTCCTATAGATTCTTCTGCAGCTATTATTACACCTGCTTCAAGTAGAGATATTTTATTTGGTTCAACGTAATATATGGCAATAATGTTTTCATCAACATCAATTTTATCGGGAGTTGCTGTAAAAATATCTAAAGATTTTTCCGACATATTTTATCCCGATTTATATATAATATTAAGACATCTATATTATTGTTTTCAAATGTAGGCGGATCTATAGATCTTAATAGATAAATTTATTTTTCTTAAATAGATCACCGACATTTTCGTCTTGATTTAATAATAGTGAAATTAGGTTATAGTTTATATAAATTTTAGTTGATATATATCAGTTAAAGAATAATTATTTAAATGTCTCATAAATATCTTTACCCAGTGATATGATGAATAAATACCCAGCCGAAGATGATGAAGGGTGTATTGAATATAAGTTAAAATTATCTATAGAGGAAAAGGATAGAATCGAGAAAATAGCGACACAAATGAAATATAGATTAATTGAGGGTGGTGGGGAAGCATTTTATATTATAGGTGTTACTGATGACGGTTTTCCCATGGGTATAAGTGAGGATGAGATAAAGAAGACTTTAAAGATACTTAGACTCGCCGCGGAAAAAATAAATGCAAGTATTAAGGTTATTAGAAAAAATCCTGCAAAAAATGGTTATATTGTAGAATTATTTATAAGACTTGCTAGAAAGACTAGGCCACCTTTATTTATAACTATACCTGTCTTAGGAAATGTTGATTGTGGTAAGTCTACATTGATAAGCGTATTATGTACTGGAAGACTGGATGATGGAAAAAGAGGAGCCATGATGAAAATTGCCCGTTATTTACATGAAATTATTTCTGGACGTACCTCTTCGATCTCGTCGCATCATCTAGGATTTAATAGAAATGGTGAGATAGTTAATTACGAGATAGCAGATCCTCTTAATGAGGCAGAAATATTTTTGAGGAGTAATAAGATAATTACATTCATAGATTTGGCTGGGCATAAAAGATATCTTAAGACGACGGTAAGAGGAGTTACTAGCAGAACACCGGACTATGCATTATTAGTTGTGGCAGCAAATACAGGTTTACTTAAGATGGGGAGAGAGCATCTCGGTATATCTATTGCATTGAAAATACCCATTATAGCAGTTATTACTAAAACTGATATTACTCCTAAATGGGTTCTGAAAAATACATTAGAGGAAATAGTTAGTTTGTTAAAAAAACCTGGATTAAACAAGATACCAGTTTTGATTAAAAATTTAGATGACATTATTCTATCTGCCAAAAATATTTCTTCAAATAGAATTGTTCCAATATTTATTGTTTCAAATGTTACTGGTAGTGGTTTGGATAAGCTAATAGAATTTTTAAATGTGATACCTCCAAGAATGAGGTGGGATGAGAGAATAAGTGAAAAATCATTGATGTACATTGAAGATAAGTTTAATGTAAGAGGGGTAGGACTTGTTGTAAGTGGATTAATGTTGCAAGGAGCCATATCTAAGGATGATTATGTTCAGGTAGGACCTTTTAGCGATGGTAGTTTTAGGATATCCCGTGTAAAATCAATACATATAAATAGAATCAATTGTGACAGAGTTATTCCAGGCCAGGAGGCATGTCTAGCTCTAACAAACATAGATTATAATGAAATTAGTAAGGGTATGGTTGTGTTAGATAAGTCTATAAATCCGAGGGCTACTAGAGAATTCTTAGCTAAAATAACTATCTTAAAACATCCTACAACTATCAAAAGTGGCTATCAAACTGTATGTCATATACACTCCGTTAGACATACAGTTATATTTAAAGACATGAGTATAGAACCTATGCGTACAGGCGATACAGGAATGGTTAGACTAAAATTTTTAAAACACCCATGGTATATACGTAAAAACGATACATTTATCTTAAGAGATAGCAGGACAAGAGCTCTCGGAACAATATTAGAATTAAAATAATCTTAATTAGGAGGATATTAATATCTATATGATTGTATCAATAGGTGTTAACGTTGAGTGATGAAATAGATTTAATAAAAAGAAAGAAATTACTAGAATTTCAGAAAAAAATGCTTAAGAAAAAATTTCAGCAAAAGAATGTTAAGAGAACTCTGTCTCCACGAGAATTTCTAGATACGTATTTGACAGAAGGTGGTAGAGAGATGCTTAAAAGAGGGTTCCAACAATATCCAGGGGTGGCTCAGTACATTGTAAATGGGTTAGTAAGGCTTATTATTTCTAAAAGAATCACTGGAAAAATAGATGAACACTTAATTTATGGAATATTCTATGAACTTGGATATCCAATTAGGCTTGAAACAAAAATTATGTATAAATCTAAGGGCAAAGCGAAAAGTATAAGTGAAGTTTTAAAGGAAAGACTAGAATCTTCTCATTAGAATTTTATATTTGTTTGAAGGCTATCTTTAAATATAAGGAATATGTTGATAAATTAAAATTTAGGGAGAGGTTGATGTCAATTAGAAAATTAATAATTGTTACATCAGAACATGATCCACTTAGAAGTAAGATTAAAAAGATATGTAATGAAATCGCAGAGAAGTATGGAGTAGAATTAGATATAAAATACGAGGATTGGGATTTCTTGAGAAAATACGGTGAGGAGGACGAGCTTGGAGGCTATAGTTTTCCACAAGTTTTTATACAATATGATGACGGAAGAATAGAACATATATTAACTAGAATTCCGTTAAATAATAAGGGTAAGCTTGACAGAGACCTTGCAATGCAAATAATTGAAAAAAAGTTTTCCGGCTGATAACATGAATATTTATCTTGTAATAGATTACAATAATGGAGAAATAGTTAATGTTAAAAAAGTAGAGGCCAAGAAACTTGATATATTTGTAAGAGGTATTGCAAAACAGCTTATTGATAAGTGGGATATGGAGAATTCTGATTTCATAATCACACGTGAGAATAGGACAATATACTTAGAGTTGCCGATATCTAAGGAGGATTATGGAAAATTAAGGCAATATGGATTAAGAAGAGAAGGAAATATGGCGGCAATCGATATACCTCTATATGAGATTTCATATAGCAATTCTTGGGAAAACAATGAAATTGTTGTAAAAATGGCCACATTTATAGCTCCATATATTAATAAACAGGTGGAGAAAGAAATAATAGAATATGTTAGAATTTCGGCTGAAGAAGTATAATATATAGGGCGTAAATCATTTGTCTGCCCATAAATATGTTCCATGGAGAAATGTTAGAGGATGGACTTGTATACGATGTGGTCTATGTTGTATGAGATATCTTGTAAGCATAACGTTAGGAGAGGCAATGTATTATCAAGTGAAGTATGGACCAGTTGTCTTTAGAAAGGATGATAAATATTATTTACTTATGAAGCCGGATGGCTCATGTATTTTTCTTAGAAAATATAATGGAATAGCATATTGCGCCATATATAATGAGCGTCCAATAGTATGCAGATTATATCCATTTTATATATCTAAAAAACCTTTAAGGGATGAGGAAAATGCCGCATATCGTTATAATGGAGTAGAAATATATGTATATATTGATGCTGTATGTCCAGGTATAAATAGAGGGTTAAATATAAAATATGCTGTAGATAATGCTGTAAAAATGTGGTTTAGATATCAGCTTTAATGCCAAGTTTAATTCTCTCCGGTCTTAAATTATTTATCCACTCTAGAAGTTTTTGATAAGCCTTTATCTTTGAAATAGATTTAGAATTATTGGGTCCCGGTTTTTTCATGTAAAATGCATTTACTTCATATATTGTTCCATAGATATCGTTTTCTAATGCTATATATCCGAGTTTAATTAAATCCACTAGTAGACCAGCTAAAGCAGGGCTATCATTTATACGGGCATTTATGATGATTTCATCACTGAATCCATTAAAGGATTCATATTCTATATGCATTGAAACAAATTTTTTATCACCTAAGGATTCTAAAAATCCTGTAGGCTTAATATATGTTGGAACACTGTATCCAAGAATGTCTTCGACAATACTTGACTTAGTATATTCTTTAGATCTATTTTTATCCTCGTCGGTTAATGCATAGAAATCCATGTTTCCACCAATATTAAATTGAACAATACCCTTTATCCTCCTATTTCTCTCAGCTATGTGTTCTAATATATCTGCAGTTAAAGGTGTAGCACCAGTAGCGCCATCATCTCCGAACAATACCACATCATTTCTAAGACATTTATTAACAATCCACGGAGTATTTGCTAGGGGGCTAGGTATAGCATTTATAAATGCGATCGGTTTTATTTGAGAAGCATACTTAATAGCTGCATAAATGTATGCATATGAGGCATTAACTCTATTTTTTTTATTGTAAATAACATCCTTTTCTAATTCTTCAAAATTCTTTATGAAAATCGGCTTCTCAGTAGTGATGATATTCACTAATACATCAGGTCTAAGTTTTTCCCATTCCTCTACAAGAAAATCTATGGCATTACTTAAACTCATATCATCTTCAAGACCCACAGCATCAATATTAAGTCTATTAAGATTTCCTAAATGAATACCCTTTCTAACAACTATTTTTCTTAAAGAGCTTGGGATAACATTTTCATTAAAATTTCTTAAAGCAATATCAAAAATATTTTTACCAATTTTATTCTTATCTACATCGTATGAGCCTACAATATTTATATCTCTAAAATCTATCCCTAGATCAATATTAGCTAGAGGTATTCCATAAGGTTTAATTTCCCTTCTTTTCAATCTTTCTAGTCCAATAAGTAAATTCATCGCAACCATACCTTGGCCTAATAAGACAACTCTGATCATATTCATCACTATTTTATAGTCATAAAATATTTTATGACTATAAAATATAAATCTTTCCCCTATTTCAATATAGGTCATACTTCAAAGTTATTTAGTAAATTGCGATAAATCTATTATTAACTAAATGAAAATATAGTGACGAGATCTATGTATAGTGATTTTATTCAATTAAAAGAATATTTTGTTAAAAGGTTGATGCGTGAAATAGATGAGGGTAGAGTTGATAGAGAGATTATAGATTTGCTTTTAGCTATAAATAGACATCCATATTTATTTACAACGAGTAGCTGTAGTGGTAGAATACAATTATATTCTGCCTCTCTGCCTGGAGATAAATTTAATTTAATAAATATCGTTAAATGGCATAGTCCACCGACCTATTTATCTTTTAAAAAATATATTTATAACAGTAGTATGAAGAATATTTGGTTAGCGGTTGTTCCACCTATATTTCATATTTCTTCAATAAATTTACTTTACGCAGAAAAAATACTGAAATTAGCTTTTCTTTCTGGGTTCAAGCATAGCGGAATAATTTCTATAAGTGATAGTAGAGTGGTTGTAGAGATCATTGGGAGTGAGAGAATAGAAATGCCTCTGAAGATTAATAATAAAATTTTAATAAGTGAAGAAGACCTACATACAGTGTTTAATCTATGCGTTAAGTTGCTGGAAAAGTCTAAAAATAAGATATCTAGGTTAAAGAATAGTATGGGGAAAATGATTTATGAATTTGCTTGAAAACATATATATAAGAAATATAATCTTCATACTTCCCTCGTGGATAGCAAATGCTTCTCCTCTAATTATAGCTAAAATAATACATAAGAGGCATCCAATAGATTTTAATAAAAATTTTATAGATGGAAGGAGATTTTTTGGCGAAAACAAATCTATTGAGGGATTTATTTTTGGAATAGTATGCGGTATAATTACAGGGATATTTTTAGAGTCACTAAATCTACATACAATATATGGTGCCTCAATACTTTCATTCGGAGCACTATTAGGAGATCTATTTGGATCATTTATTAAAAGGAGATTGAGGATAAAGAGTGGAGATCCATTTCCAATAATAGATCAATTAATGTTTCTATTAATTGCATTAGCATTATATTCCATAATTATAAAGCCAGTAACATTATTCTCACTAATATTTTTGTCAATATCTACGTTAATACTACATATAATTACAAATTTCATAGCATATAAAATCAATTTGAAAACTCATCCCTGGTAAAATCA
>Ga0190308_1000323_pt1 | contig 15766 bp, 27 predicted proteins | sample 48700756_MG_FD_165050 | JGI IMG/M metagenome (GOLD analysis project Ga0190308, IMG submission 165050) | Hydrothermal vent sediment bacterial communities from Southern Trench, Guaymas Basin, Mexico - 4870-07-5-6_MG | ecosystem: Environmental > Aquatic > Marine > Hydrothermal vents > Sediment ...
GTGTTAAGAGTATCAGCTTTATGGGCTTGTCCCAGTGCTTGGCAAACTCCGGAGTCTCTTTAAATAGCTTCTTGTACTTAATGAGATCTTCAAGGGCTCCAGGCTCGTGCCTCACCATGCACTCGATGATGTGAACCTCATCAGGGAGAATCACTACAGCGTCGGCTGAGGCGAGAAAAGGCCTGAGCAGTTTTAATTCCTCATGTGTTTTTGCCTTCTCCGCGAGCTCGGGCCTTAGCTGTCCCAAAGCAACGTTTGTTCTCCATGTGCCCGGTGGATACGTGATCCCAAGATACTCAATCAGATAGCTGTCGTGCACCTGTCGATAAGTCCTTTTCTTCCTTTGCATTGAAATACACCTCCAAAATCTTGTTTATCAGTTCGCTTTCGCCGATTTGAAGTTTTTCGCATTCTAAAAGCAGTTTTTTATAGATGTTTTTTCTCACATATATTGTCAAGGACGGCATTTTACAAACCTCCCATATGTAGTTGTCAAACCCATCTACAGAGATTATTCCTATTCTATATATACAATACGGGTTTATATAGTTTATTGTCGTTAATATATATGAAAAAGCTTCGTTGGAGGTGTTGTGGAAATGGCTGAGGTTAGAACCGTTAGGGTGTTACCACCCGATGAGTGGAGGAAAAGGCAAATAAACAACCTAAAGGCAGTTGGGCAGTCAAACTACGCCCAAGGAATTTCTATGCCAAAGAAAGACCCAATCGCCGCCGCTATTGCGGCCGAAGACAAGTGGGCTGCTCGTATCAGAGCAGCTATTGAGGAAAAGAGAAGGGCAAAAGCTTTACAGTCTGTTTCAATGCAGGAGTGGTATAAATACGCCGCTGAGATCGGTGCTAACAGGCTTGTTGAAGGTGTAACTAAGAGGGAGGCTAAGGTTCAAAAATTCGTTTCTGCCTGGGCCCCAATGTTGCAAGACCACCTTAGCAAGATTGACCAGCTTCCAGCCGTCACCGACGCCGATATGGAGACCAGGGTTCTTGAGAACCTCAGAGGCCTCAAAGCTCTCAAAGGAAAGTGGAGGAGCTGATTTTTTACTTTTTAATTAATTTTCAAGAGGTGAGGAAGAATGGTTGAATATTATAAGTTAGATAAGATCCTAACTGTGGGGACAACCTACCAGACACCACCAGACAGATTCTACGTGATAAGGAAGATCGGAACCGACGACACAAGCGCGATAAAGCTAGTTATCGACGGCGTTGAGACTGGAGAAATCACACAGGCCGTCGCACCCATCCACAAGACAAGTTCATATCTCTTCGGGCCTGTTGACCTCGGAGATCTCTACTATGTTATCCCACCTGACAAAACTTTCGAGGTCGAAGGTACTGCAAGCAAGCACATGAGGATAATCGGGCAGATCGGAAAGCTAGCTCCCGGAGAAGCCATGCCCGGCCAACACCTCAATAGATTCCACGCACAAGGCAAGCACTACTTAGCTTACGTCTCAGACAGCCTGAGCTTTAGCGCTAGCGGTACCTGGGCCGCAGGGATCGAGCAAGAGCTGTACTCATTGACCCCTAAGACCGTAGAAACCTACATATTCAACAACTATGTGGGAATTGACGTCAGCGGTGACACTTTCAGCGCAGGAGACATCGGAGTGAGGTTCTTCATTGACGGTACACCTCTCGACATGCTCACAAGCGATCCAGGCCACAAGGGCCTTGATCTGTTGAGCTTCCCCGCATACGACGATGTGGCGACCAACGAGGTGCCTTTCAGCCTTAAAGACCTGCCGATTAACGTATTGGGTGACCACACCTTTACAATCAAGCTGATAAACAACACGGGGAGCACTTACACCTTCTCAGCTGACACAACGTTTACACTCTATGCTGTTACAGAATACATGCAAAAGTGATCGCGGGGTGGTGAAAAATGCCAACAACGTTTAAAACCATCGAATTGGGAAGCATAGCAGCGGGATCAGACGCTGAGGACACATGGACCCCCGAGAGAGATATAACGATCAAGAAGGTTATGATCAACGAGAGATCGGGATCGGCCGTTAATGCGGTGAAAATCTACTTATCATTCGCTGGACAGACCTATACAAAGTCATTCGTGCCCGCTTCGGCTATAGGGACAAGCATAGAGTACTGCTGGAAGCCAAATCTTGCCGTGGCAAAGGGTACTGAGATCTACGTAAAAGCTGAAAATGCAGGTAGCTCTGCAGTCAACATCGATGTAGTATTTGAGTACGAGTGAGCTCATTTTGTCTTTACTCTTTTCATAAAACTTCGTAAGGTTAGAGGAGGTGATACAGGTGAGTGTGTACAATAAAGTTAGGAAGATAACCGCAGCCGCAAACTCGAGCGGGGAAGTTGACTTATACACCGTTCCACCGGCTCAAAAGTTCATGCTGAAGCGAGTAATTTTCATTTTCCCCGCGGGGACAGGCGGAAAACTCGGCTTGGCGGTGAAGTACGGAGTAAAGCAGTTGTGCCCGGATGAGGGTTTGGCATACGGGGATGACACAAAGTACTCATTAGCTGACGACACTGTGCTCGGTGGGAGCGAGAAGCTCAAGCTCTATTACGAAAACGAAGACACAGCAAGCGATTTAGAGGCGATCGTGGCCATTGAGGGGGAAATTCTCTACGGGTGATGGCCCATGGGAGTGAGCTACATCAAAGAAGTTTCACAGTACGTCGAGAGGCACGCGAGGGAAGGGCAGGTTTTCGTGGTCTCTTATAGATGGGAAGGGGTTGCGTCGGGCTCCAGCGTTGATTTTATACTTCAAAACCCATCAGGGAGTGGCAAAGAGTTAAATCTTGTGATTTTAGAGGTCTTCGGGACAGATCAGGCGTGGATCGACATGTTCGCTGATTCAACGATAGACACAGCTGGGACTTCCTTAACACCCGTCAACAAGTATTTGGGGAAATCAAACACCTCTGTGGCCCACGTGGAAGTGGATGGAACCTACACGCTCGGGACGCAGATCCATGCAACCGTACTACCGGGAGGCTCAGGAGTATTTGCCACGGGCGGTGGTTCGGAGCTCGGAGTGGGAGGAATAATCGGAGAAGGACACTTGTTGCACGTTAGACTGACAAACAAAAGCTCTAGCGCTAGTGATTTGAGCATTAGAGTTGTGTGGTGGGAGTGACGGAGGTGAGAAAATGAAGGAGTATATCAATCTTTACGACGCTCACGGGCGCTCTTTAGGGGCCACGAAGGACTGGCAAAGAGTACCAGACGCTTTTGACTACATAATCTTCAAGGACGGCGACGTGGTGAAGGCAAAGAACGGGAGAACGGGGAAGATTGAGTTTAAGAGCGATACGTTTAACTCAATTCTTTCACAGCTCGCACTGAGTGAAGTACACAAAATCAAGGTGACTGGTGGAGTGTATGACGTTACTGACACATTCAAGTTTCAAAGTCTGAGCAACTTAACAATAGAGGGAGAAGAAGACGGCTCTACAGTACTTAGAAGAGTGTACGAAGGCAACTTAGTGTACTTTTGGTGGGTAGAGAATTGTTCTGACATTGTCATAAAGAACTTCGTTTTGGACGGTAGATGTGCTTTCTATTCTGACACTAAAGCAGCAGGTGTTTACATCAAAAATAGCTCTAACGTAACAATTAAAAACGTAAGTATAAAAGATGTACAGTATGGTATTAGTGCACACGATTCAGCAACACTAAATATCGAGAAGGTCAATGTTGACAAGGTGGTGCCTTCAGACTATTCACGTGGAATATTCTTGAACAAATGTGATGAAGTGAACGTTACTAACTGTAAGCTAACGAACATAGATACTGATAATTCACCGGTTATATTCGACTATCATTGTAAAAGAGCCAGCATAATCAACAATATAATCGACAACACAACAGGCAATGCAGGAATACAGATCTATTCATCTACAGATGAAGGCAAATCTATGCATATTGTCGCACTCAATAAGATATTAAATGTTACAAATTACAACGGAATATTTATTTATAACACAACAGAAACCCCATCTCCCGAAGACGTTGTCATTGTTGCCCTAAATACAATTGAAAATTGTAATGGAGCGGGCATTGAAGCACAAGCACCATTTGTAATTGTCCTCGGAAATACAGTAAATTCAGTAGGGGGTTCGGGACTGTATGTTTCTAGCTATACGAAGAACTCAATATTTGCATTAAACAAAATTTATAACGCAAGTCCTGGGATTCACATAACACCTAGTGCAGAATACGTTGACGTTTCACACAACAGCGTTGATAACTGCTCGCAAGGTCTCAAATTCTACTGCTCAGACTATGTTTACTCAAAGAACATTAATATCGAAGGAAATCAGTTCTCTAACTGCGATTATGGTGTATACAATAACGCAAACGCAGACTATGATAAGTCAGTAGTCTTCGCACACAACATCTTCAGCAACATTTCGGAGGAGGTGTTCTACAACTTTATCGAGACAGCAACCTATATTAAGAACATAGATCTTGTAACGGAAAACTCAGGCACAGCAACCTTCAGCGGCGACGGCTCAACAACACAGTTCAAGATTGAGCACGGCTTGGTCTCAACTCCTTCAAAAGTTCTCGTTACTCCAATGTCAGCAGACGCAGCAGGAGAATTCTACGTAACCGTTGACGACACTTACATCTACGTGAACTACTCATCAGCACCAGCAAGCGGAACTGATAACGTTAAATTAAGCTGGTATGCAGAGGTTTGAGAAATATAACGCTAACGGGGTGTGATTTGAGCCATGGCAATTTATTCGAAGAGGTGAGAAAATGACCCTCTACCACGCTGACGTAACAGTCCCGGCGGGAACTTCAAAGGAAAGCCCCGTGACGAAGGATTTAACCATCAAGGACGAAGTGATAACCAAGATAGCCGTCACCTTCCCGTGGGGCTGCAACGGCCTGGTCTACATCGCAATTTTTTACGGGCCCTACCAGCTCTTTCCAAGGCCCGACGGCGAAGCATTGCATGACTCAGGGAAGAGGGTAGAGGCAAGAATGTACTACGAATGTCCAGAAAAGGAGACCAAGCTCACGATAAAGGCCTGGGCGCCCTCGACAACCTACGACCACACTTTGATGGTCGACATCGAGGCCCTTCCCAAAAAGCTCGCCGCACCCTTCACAACTCTGGATAGGCTTTCCTCGCTCTTAAGGAGGATTTTAATGGGGTGGTAGAAATGGAAAGGAAAAAATACGCTATCTTGGCGCTCCTCGTGGGCGCAATAATTGTATTAGGGGTGATGTGCATGGGAGATAACCCGGACTGGACTTTACCCGTCTCGATTCGAGCCCAAGAAATTGAGAACCTGAGCGTTGATATAGCCTCGCAGAGCATTAGCGAGCTGACAATCCGCATAACAGGCCAGGACGTCCCGGTGACCATCGAGCCGGCCGCAGGCGTAACTTTTAATATAACCGGAGACGTGAACGCAACGATTCAAGGAACAGCTGACATCAACATTAAGAACGCAGAAATAACCGTAGACGTCGCGACGGTGAGGGAAAAGGCAAGCGAAGAGAACAAAGTTGGCTTCGCGTCGAAGGGAGGGTTTGTAGATGACGGAGACACTAAAAGTGTTGTCGTATTTACAAACACGCTCGGACAAACGGTTTACATCGAAATGTTGACATTCACCGTCTGGAAGTACAACGTCACGGATCCAACACTCTACCCGCTCGACTTTAGAATCGATTTCGGCTTTTACTACTCAGATGGGACAGAATTTGCATGGTTCTATTCAAACCCCGGACAAAACGTCATTAGCCTCAACCCAGCAGTCCCACTACCACCAAACGGATACATAACTTTCTATATCAAGAACCAGGGGAACGCACCGGCCGAATTCGAGTCCTCTGTCATGTATAGAAAACCATAACGACAACAACAGAGGAGGGAGTGAAAGTGAGGGACGACGCGCTGGTGAAAATATCTGCAATCGCGGGCCTGACCGTGCTCGGAGTCAGTTATTTCTATTTCGTGCGCCAAGACGGGACGGTTTTACTGACTCTGTCGAGTATAATCGGCGGGATCGCAGGATATGTAGTGGGTAAGAGAAGAAAAGGGTAGTGAGAATGGCCGTCTTCGACGATAAGAAGAGCTTCCTCCACTTTGCCGCGGGAGTTATCGCAGCGATGACAGGGGTATTTTCGATCTTCTTCATCTCAATTTTCGTTCTTTACCAAATCAGAGAAAAGGAAAGTGATTTAAACAAGCTCGGTGATTTTATCGAGTTCTTATTCGGCTATGCGTACGGGCTCGCCGTTAGGGCCGGCCTTTAAGACGATGTGCTTTTCTCGCCTGACCGCTTCGCTGAAATCGCTTACAAATTTCTGCGGAAGATCGTAGCGGAACTTCCTCGGGCCCCTCGTGATCATAAACCTGTCCGGCCTGACGTTTCTCACGTCGCACCACGCGTAAAAGGCCCTTCTTACCCTGTTCTCATTGACTCCCAATTCCCTCGCAAGCTGCTTTAAGCTCTTCCCGCTCAGCTTCCACATCCTGCACCACCTCAAAACGGGCCTCTTCCACATACCTAAACTTCCTAAGCCAAGTCGTGAGCTCGTTTATGTACTCCAGCGGCGCGTTTTCATCGATTTCAAGAACAATGCGGGCCCTCATGCCGCTACACCTCCTCGAGCCAAAGCGTTATGTTGCCGTCTTCTCTAACTACAGCTTCAACGTCGACAACTCTCATCCCCAAGCTCGCGAAAAACTCTTCGTACGCTGAAAGCCTGAAAAGCGGCACGTGGAAAACGATCTTCGCCCTGCCGTCGTCGTATACTCTGTAGTCCTTGATAAAGCTCATCTCTTTCAAGTCCCTAACGAATCTGACAAAGCTTTTGCACATAGCGACCACCATCAACCTTCACAAACTTCAAGCAAATCATAGACACTTGAACTTATGATCCCTCGTGCATATACGATATCTCCATCCCAGTAAAATTTAATGCTCATCCCATACGGATAGTATCTATATATCCTCCACGTCAGCGGCACTTGAACCCTTGTTCTCCTGCTATCCTTAAATATAAAATCAGCCATCTCCTCAAATACTACCTCTAGCCCTCCTTTCTCCTGAGCTTTCGTTTCAAATCTCTTAGCCACTCGTGGGTGGAAGGTCTTAAACATTTCCCACTTCTTCAACCAAGCTTTTACCAATTTCTCTTTATCCTTCATCTCAGCCACCTCATCAACTTCCTCAATATATATTACGTTTCTAAAATATATAAGGTTTTCGGTGTTCGGGGTGAACATCCGTTCATTTTTTGCACCACATAAGCAGGGTATTTTGTAAAAATATGCAAAGAACTAGAGCTCCATGAAATAGGGCCTCACCACCCCGCGCCTCATGAGCACGTTCCACAGCTCGTTTGGAAGCGCACCCTCTGAAACAAGGTCGCCCTTCCTGAAGGGCCCGTAGCGCTCCAAGTCCGGGCCCATGATCTCTGGAATGTCCCTCTTGAAGAGGTAGGCGGCCGCTTTTTTTCTATTCTTGACCTTCAGAAAAGATAAAATGGAAGTTTGAGGCATTTAGACATCACGCCCCTCAGTATCATAAACTTCTACAATAGCGTCACGTGCCCTCATTCTTTTTATTGCGAATTCTTTGACCCATTCTTTTTTCCCTAGTGGCACTACTTCCACAACAAGGAAGTGTCCTTCTCTCTTAACTGAAAGAATTTGAACCGGGCCCAAATACCTCAGATGGTCAAGCATGTCGTCATATGCTCCACCTTCGCAATAGTTCAACAATCTAACCTTTATAATCAATTTCATCCCCTATCACCTGTTACCACGCTCATCACCTCACGGCAAATCTTACTTCAAAACCCCTCTTGCGCAACTCTTCTTCAAGCTCTCCGAGCTTTTCAATATCATCTGCATCAACGATAAGGTATCTCCTCACCTCTACGAACTCTCCTTGCTGACATAGATCCCAGTGTGGACAGTACATATCGCATTGCTTGTTGTGGTAAGGATGGCTAGGATCTCTCATACAAATCTCAAACCATTCGTTCTTTACCCTAACAATTACCACGCCCATCACGCCCCTTTTTCTTTTTTGCCAAGGCCCTCAAGAGAGAGATCAACCAGACCAGCGAGGCGTCACGGGGAATTGAGAGCATTAGTTCTTTGCCTCTGAGGTAAAAGACAAAGTTAAGGATCCCTTCTTCGACCGGGTCGAGAGTTATGAGCATTTCGCTAGCCTTCATGATGTAAGTTCCCTTGAAAAGGCCGCCGGGGCCGTTTTTGATGACCGTATACGCGAGCCCTTCCGCGTACTCGACCTTCAAGGCTTCAAGGGCATCAAGGAACGGCTCTAGATCCGTGCTCGGCCGGGCCCAGAGCTCAATAATGTCCTCGCCCTTCTTGATGTAAAAGCCGACGTAGGGGTAGCCTAGCTTTCTGTAGGCCCATGTGTTGCGCCATGCACTGAAATGGGCCGTTTCAATGTATTTCGGAAGGTCGGCGATTCTCATTTGATCCACCTCACTCACTCCAACCCCACCAAATAACATCCTCATCTGATTCTTTGATCATTTTCACGAACTCATTAAGTGTTCCTATATATCTCCAGTCGTTAAAGTACGCTTTTCCTGCTTTACAGTTAGCTTCTTCTTGTGTTGTTGCTTTTACGAATATAATCCCTCCCTCGTACGAGCCGCACGCTTCAAACACATATATTTTCTTCCTTCTCATTTTTTCGCCTCCTCCTCTAACGCTTTTTTAACCTCTTTGAAGAACTTCAAGGCGGCCTCATACTTCTCAAACGCCTCAAACTCGGCGAAATTATATACTGTGCTCATCACGAAGACAAGCCACGGCGTGCCCTCGATCCTCTCCAGCGCCTCATCATACATCAGCTTGACAGTCCAGAGGCCGACGTGTGCGACTTTCTCTTTTTCCTTCATCTCCTCAATATGCCGTATGCGCTCCTTCAGCTCCTTGACAAACTCCTCAGCTGTTTCCTCTTTCTTCTTCTCTTTTTTTCCAAACAACCACCTCATTCTCCCACCTCCTCAAACTTTTCACAAGGCTCATTCCAGGGCGGCACTTTTGCGGCCGCCACCTTAAAATCGAAAATGTCTTTAATCAGCGGACACTCCTTCGGGTCGCGGTAGTGGGCGCAGTTGCCGCAGATCCGGGCCTTTGGATCCAAAACCACGTACTGAGCCTGACGGCCCTTGTAAACGTAGTCGACTATTCTAATATAGCCCGCGTCTTGGAGGATTTCAAGTACAGGCTTGTAAAATTGAGGATTTGCAGTATGCAATATTTGCTGTACAAATGTGCGTTTAGATATTACCACATTGCCACCGCTATTAAGCCATTGTTTCACGCGCTCGATGTTCTTCATTATGATCTGATCTGGAGCAGAAAGCTGAGGCTTGACAGAGCGCACAAGCTGCTCATACGTCATTATTGAGAAATTAGGAGGAAGATAATCTGTTATCTTGGGATCTCTATCTTCGCTTGTTTCTTCAACTGTATTAACTTTGTACTCGAGATAAATCTCAGCGTGCGTACTCGTTGCATTCCACACCTCAAATCCAACACCATGCTTTTTTGCGTTTTCTTTAATCCTCTCGAGGACGACGTTGGACTCGATAGTGTGAGGATCCTCATTAATGTCAAAGGTTATGAGGTTCGCAATAAGGCGCCCGGCCAAAATCTTGTACATATACTCCTCAATCATGCTCTTTTTCTCATTGTCGAGCTGTTCCCTCTCGAGCTTCTCCGCAAGTAAAGACAATCCCTTCAACCTCACCACGATCTCGATTTTGTTCAACGCTTTAAGAACTGCATTTGTGAGGTTGTAAAGCTTTGCACGGCGCTTTTCTTCTTCAATTGATAATGAGGTTTCAGAGAAAAACGGAATCATCCCTTTTGTGTAAACAACCAATGTTCTACGCACGAAGCCCCCTACTGCCTTCTTTTCGAGCATGCTCCAATCCGTGGGCGTGCCGCCAAAGTAAACATGCACAAAATAGCTTTCAGGATCAACGACAACGCTCCTTTTGTTGTCGGTTCTTGTTTGACTGAGGCCGTCAAGATAATACATCTTATTTAGCAAAGGAAGTAATGTGCCCATGTAGCTGTCAATTAGTTTAGCCAAGTGGCTTACTTCATCGTACCAGATGTAGCCGTGCCTTGTTGATTCAATGCCTTTCAACATCGCTTCAGGGGACCCCAAGGGAATTTCACCAATCCCTGTTCCTCTGAAAAGTCGAAAGTAAGCTTTGTAAAACGCAGTTTTTCCAGTTCTTGGTTCACCTATGAGGGCGACGTAGAACGTCGAAGGAATTGGGACATAGCGCTTAATGTGCACTTTTGACGTTAAAGAGACCGCCGAGGCGACAAAAATCGGTAGAATATCTCTGTTGCTCTCTGAAAAGTCAGGACGTGAGAGTTTGAAGTACTCAATCATCGCTTTCTCAAGCGTTAGCATTGTCTTCACCTTGATTACTCAGTGCTACCACGTAAGAGCCTCTCTACCTCCTCACGATGGATCCTAAAGTGTCCGCCAGGGGTCTTTATGGCCTTTATTTTACCCTTTTGGATCCAATACCAAACTGTAAAAGCAGAGACGCCGAACTTGCGGGCAACCTCGCCTGTTGTATAGTACTCCTTTTCCACATGCATCACCTCAATTATTAATTACACTTTAATCCTTATAAATCTTGTGATTGTTAGGAGCAATAGGGTTAGTGTATCATGTATCATAGACTTAATAGTACCAATCTATTGTATCATTACTTCTATGATACACTATGATACACTACTTACAATATGATACACTATGATACATGATACACTAAAGGAGCTCTCTCCTGCCCCCGTTGGCTTAGTGTATCATAGGCCCCACGATACGCTACGATACACTATGATACAATAAGTAGCCTCTCAGTGATACCCCCCCACCCTCACAATTGTCCAGCTGTGTATGTATGATATTATTCTCATATGTGCAAGCCTGGTGGTATTACCCTATTATATATATTAGGAATATAGGGGAATGCGGAATTTTGAACGCGTGTATATTTTATACGTATGTTATCCCTGAAGAGCTGAACATGTGTACAAAATCTGTGATTTCCCTATATTCCTAATATATATAATAGGGTAATGTATATAAAGGTGAAAATCGTATCATAGCATGAGGTGGTGCACCTTGAAGTTGCTGATTGAGCACGGCCGCGGAGGCCTGTATGTTGTTGAAACGCCAAAAGAGCGCCGGAAATTCAAGGAGTTGATGAACTTATTCCACCCACAGGGCTACGTAATAGCTCCAATGATGCGCGGCAAAAGAGACCTTGTTTACAAAATCGGAGACGACTGGTGCGTTTTAATAATGCTTCACAAGATCAACAACTTCAATCTGTCGAAGATGTACAAGCTTGACTGGGAAGAGACGTGGTTTGTAAGGAGAATTTTAACTGTCCCGACGGCCAAGGAAAAGCATGGAGATGTTGCCGTTGAAGCGTTGAAGGCCTTAGAGGCTTGGTTAAAGAAGGGTGGCAACGAGGCCATTATAACTCTAACACTTCCACGACACAGCGGTGGCCTCTACAAGAAGGCCGGATATGAAGAGTTAGCTAAAACACGCAAAGGGGATAAGGTTTGGTTTATATGTAGATTAAGGTAAACTATATATATAAGAACTGCAAATATATAGTGAAAAAGGGGGTGATAACATGGCTGAGGTTCCGGCTTTGAGGTTGAAAATTATAGATGTTGTAAAAATACCTTCTGCAGAGGAGGGCCGAATCGGCAAGTATGACACGGTGGTAACATATCAGGACGCAAACGGAAGAACCAGGGTTGTGACGATCCCGTGGGAGTTTTTGGAGGGCAAAACTGAGGACGAGCAGTTCGCAATCATAACAGAGTACATTAGAAAGGAAGAGGGCTTTAGAAAAGCGATGATCGGAAGAGAAATAACGATTTAGAGCTTTCATTTTTCTAAAAAATTTTAAGCGGGGTGATGTGCTACGCCGATACAAATGACTGATTTAAGCCACCTTTCACCTGCAGAGGCCCATCAGAAGGTCGCTTATGTTCAGTTCAAGATCTGGTACGAGCAGTATAAAGAGAACTTTTTTGTCAAGGATCCACGGCCCGAGTACTATCTCAGAAACGAGCTCCAGGCCTACTGGGCCGGCCACATTAGCGAATTCCACGGCTGGACTAACCCGATCGGACAGGTCGCGGAATGGGTAGTTAATGAGGTTAGGAGTATTTTCAACTGGTTCTGGGAGAATGTTATAAGGCCTGGTTTTGAAAAAATCATTGACGCGGTTTCTTGGGTCTGGAAGTCGATTAAGAGCGTGGTTAATACAATTCTAGAGTGGGTGAGATCTATCTACAACACGGCTAAAAACGTCTACTTCGCTGTCACTCAAACGGTCATGTACTACTTGAAAACGGCTTGGAATTGGCTTAAGAACATCGGGAGCACAATTTATAGCAAAGTGAGCGAGGCCCTAAACGTCGTTTGGGAGTGGGTTCAAAAAGCGGCGTCGCTTGTCGTTGAAAAAATGCTCGAGAGTATGAAACTATATTTCGGCCTTTATCGGACGGTAGTTGAAGCGGTACGCGATTTCTTGGCCGGCCTGATCGAAAAGCTTCATTCCGCAACTGAAAGCGCGTGGCATTCTCTGACAGAGTTTGTAAGCGGAAAGTTTGAGACGATCACAAAAGCCTTGGCCGCTCTACCTCAGTCAATAGCGGCTGGATTCAAATCTGCGGTAAGTTACCTCTACGATATTCTGAAAAGCATTTGGGACAAAGTGATTGTTCCTGTCGGGACTAAAGTTAAAGACGCTCTCGAGTGGATCGCTCAGAGGCTGCAGGATGTGTTTTATACTGTCCTCGAGAGTCTAGAAAACATCTTTAGAAGCGTTGTACCTCTCACGCCGGAAAGGGCCCCTAACCTCGCACTGACGGCCCTAAAGGTCTCGGGCCTTGCGGCTGCGGGCCTTTTGGCGATGACTGGGGTCTGGGACGCGCTTCATCCGTTCAAGGACGTGATCCCCGGCGAGGTCAAGGCGATGATATACGACGTCACGAACTTTAACAAAATCCTTGGGGCCTTCACTGGGGCCTTGTTTGCCGTCTCGATAGCCCAGCCGATGAAATATTACTACAACGCGACTTTTAGGCCCTATATTCCGACGTGGAGCGATATAATGGAGCTTAGAAGTAGAGGAAGGATTGATGATGCGGCATTTGTCAGGTTTATGCACTACTACGGCTATGACGACATCTACAAGCCCTATTTTGACGAATTGGCAAACACCCCAGCCGGCTACTTCATGCTCAGAATGATGGCTCAAACGGGCTTCTTTGATGAGAAGATCTTTAGGGAAGAAATAGCGAGGCTTGGATATGCTAAAGAGACGCAAGAGTTCTTGTTTGAGACATTTAAGCGCATGGTCACCGAGCCCACGAGGGGGATCTACAGTTCATATATAATAAATAGGTACATCGTGGGAATTACTGAAATTGAGGAGCTGGAAGCTGAGGCGGCCATGTTGGGCTATTACGGCGCTCAGATAAAGCAGATAAAAATGGGAGCAATGCTCAGAGATGACTATGAGTACGTTAAAGACGTTATAAGTGCTCTGCAGTATGCCTACAGACGTGGAAAGATCACTTTGGATGAATTCAGGGCGTACCTTGGAACGTTAGGCCTTAGGGCCGATAAAATACAAGAATATTTAACAATCGAGCGCATTAGGGCCGGTGAGGAAGTGAGAATGACACAAGAAGAGGAAGTTAGGGAATACGGAAGGGGCACGGCGATAAAACGCTTTAGGGAAGGTCTTACCACAACGTCACAGCTCGAGCAAGAGCTTAGGATCTTGGGGTATTCAGAGCAGTGGATACAGCGGCTTAAGATCGTCGCTATGCTCGAAAGGGACTATGACTTTGCGATGTCAGTGCTGAGCGCTGTCAAAAGCGCTTGGGATAAAGAAAAAATCGGCGATGAGATGTTTATTCAGATTCTCCGCGACTTTGGGTTTACTGACGATAAAATTATGCTCGAGCTTCAGCTGTTGAAATTGAAGAAGGGCTTGCTGTTTGAGGGAGGAGGTGAAGCATGACGAAAGTTGAAGAAATTAGAATAGATGATATTATTATACCTGAGGAACGGGCCCGAGCGACCTTTACGGATGAACAATACCAGGAGCTTAAAGCTTCAATCCAAACGCACGGTTTTACTGTGCCGATCTTGGTAAGGCCCTTGGAGAATGGAAAATATGAACTTATAGACGGGGAGCACAGAATACAGATCGTCAAGGACTTAGGGTGGGAGAGAGTCCCTGCGGTGATCACAGATACAGATGAAAAGAAAGCTACGCTCCTTAATGTCCTCGCAAATACTGCAAGAGGGACTCAGAATCCAATGGACGTCGCAGAGGCCCTGAAAAAGGCACATGACGCGGGAGCGACAGTTGAAGAGCTCGCAGCTGCAACTGGTCACACTAAGAACTGGGTTAGGCTCTACCTAACGCTCACGGAGCTACCGGATTATTATAAACAGGCCTTGCGAGATGGAAGGCTTAAGGTTGGCCACATTCAGGAGGCCTTGAAGCTTAACGATCCTGTGGAGATAGACGCGGCCCTACAGAGTGCATTGGTACATGGGTGGAGTGTTTCCGTGATGAAGTACTATGTTGAACAGAGACTGCAGGCAATAAGACAGGCCCGCGCAGAGGGTGACACTTCCATCCTTGAGAGGCCTCCAACGCCTGAAGAAGCTGACGAAATAGTCCGTTATGGCGAGTGCATGTTCTGTCACCGCATGGTTCCACGGGATCAGCTCAGAATGCCTGTGATGTGCGACAACTGTTATATGCTGCTGGAGTGGGTCATCGATCAGATTGGAGAGCCCAGAGAAGCTATGCAAACAATTTATAACGCGGTAATGATGTACAATCAGTTCTTAAGAGAGCAAGAGAAAAAAATGAAGCAAATGGGCCAGCAAACGCAAGTACAACCACAGCCTGCGGTGCAACAGCAAGCGGCAAATCTTGGTTTGAGTAATGAAGATGAGAAGCTGATTAAGTTGATAAAGGCGTTAAAAGACGCGGGGGTGATTTGAAGAGATGGCCTTTGTTAACCCTTACGTTCCGCCTGTGGATCAGCTTGAACCGCTCGATCCACCCTATGAGATAGTTGATTTTGAGCCCGGAAGGCCCTACATCTTTAAAATCGTGGATTGGAAGATGGGAAGGATGACAATCGTACCGCGGTACCCGGGAGCGCCTCCGACAAAGACAATAGCGGCGATTAGGCTCTACGCTGCGCCGGGTGGAAAAGAGACTTTTCCTCCATATTGGGACGTGACTCCTTCGAGGCTTGTCTACCAGCTCGCCTCAATGCTGACTCAAGGAATTCCAGAGGGAATGGCTTTAGAAGTCACTAGGGACATCCCTGGGCCTAGGGCCCACTTCCAAGTCAGATGGGTTCCTTTCAAATAATACTACCCTACCACCCGCTGCTTCAGTGACGAAAAGGGGCTTCTGAGGTTCAACGCGTGGCTCTTCTCAGTGATGAAATACCTCCTGCAGAGAAGCGGCGGGCTAAAATCAGTTTTGCTTAAATCATTCTACAATTGAAGCCTAGTTTTTTAGCGATTTCAATGAAAATTTTATACTTTTTATGAATTTAGATGAGTTTCTTAAAAATTCAAGTCTAGTTCGCTAAAATAGAAAGGAGAGCATAGTGGGGTTGGATCTGGGGCCTAACTACAC
>Ga0190308_1000325_pt1 | contig 15745 bp, 22 predicted proteins | sample 48700756_MG_FD_165050 | JGI IMG/M metagenome (GOLD analysis project Ga0190308, IMG submission 165050) | Hydrothermal vent sediment bacterial communities from Southern Trench, Guaymas Basin, Mexico - 4870-07-5-6_MG | ecosystem: Environmental > Aquatic > Marine > Hydrothermal vents > Sediment ...
ATCATATTCTTATTAATATAGTATATGGTGGTATACAATGGATCGAGAAGGGTCTTACGAAGTATACTCTGTGGAGGAGCTTAGAGCCAGGGTACCTAAATTATTTGGAGTGCCGACTGGTGTAGAGGGTTTGGATAACCTATTCTTCAAGATTGAGTATGAGGATGGTAAGCCTGTCAGGAAGCCCCTCGGAGGATATCCATATCTATCTGTATTAAATATCACTGGAGTAGCCGATACGGGGAAGAGTCTGATGGCTGAGCAGTTCGCTGTGAGGCAGGCTCACGACGGCTATAACACGATCTTCGTGACTGTAGAGACTCCGAAAGAATTTATTGTGCAGTCCCTGCAATACAGGGCTCAGGCTATGAACCTTGACTTCGATAGGGTGCAGAGGCGTCTATTCATAATCGACGCTGCATCTAATCATAGGCTTAGGGAGGATGTCGATTATCTACTTGATACACTAGCTTATGGAATTAGGGAGTTTAATACGAAGTCCGTAATCATAGATAGCGTAACTGGATTATATGAAGCTAAGGAGGTTCTAGCCAGGTCTATAGTGAGGAAGATATATAACTTCCTCAAGAAATGGAGGCAGACCAGTATACTAGTTAGTCAGAAGAGGAGTGCTAGTGAGGAGATGACTGCTGAGGCTGCAGGCGGATATGGTGTAGCGCATATAGTAGATGGTACGATAGTCTTGTATAAGAAACTTATAATAAGTAAGTATGATTCATCGACCTTCAATATGCCGTTGGGGAGTGTGATTAGATTATTTAGGATTGATGGATGCAGGATGAGTGGCCATGATACAAGGACGTATGTAATGGATATTACTGAGGAGGGCTTAGTTAAATTAGTCGCTCCTTTAGATGAATTCCTTAAAAGTAGGTAATCATATAATTTCTCTTCATTAACTAAATCTACTTAAAAATATCTTATAAAGAAAGAGTTTATAGTGGCTGACAAGCTTGTATCCATGATAGATGCCTCTCTAAAGGCGGCTATACTGAGGCTCTTACTCAAGTTTAAGAATGAGTTGAATCAGTCGATGCTATTTATAAGCCATGATATAGCTACAGCAGCCATGATCTCAGACCGAATCGCTGTAATGTATCTAGGTAAGATCGTCGAGATAGGCTCTACTAGAGAGATACTGAGTAATCCGATGCATCCATATACAAAGGCAGTGTTATCAGCGATCCCAAGTATAAGGAGGAGGCGTGTAGAAGAGATAGCTATTAAAGGCGAGATAGCAGACCCTACAAACCCTCCACCCGGATGTAGATTCCATCCTAGATGCCCATTTAAAATGGATATATGCAGTAAGCAGGAGCCCGTTCTTAAGGAGGTTAGTAAGGAGCATTATGTAGCATGTCTACAATATTAACTTAATTAATCTTAGATTGTCAAAAGATTTTAGTTAAGAAGTTTTAATAATATATAATAAATTAAATAGTTAGTTATTTTATTAGTTTCCTGTGGAGATACAAAAAAATAATATTGATAATACTTACAATAATCCTCCTATCTAGTGGAATATATAGTTACATCAAGTGTGAGGAGTCGCGGTTTAATCCGGATATAAGTGATCAACGGACTATGAAGGGTTATATTCAATACGTAACTAAGCCTCCTATAGAATTTAAGGGTCCTACATATGAGGCGTCTTCTCCAAAACTTATTATCAGGATAACTCTATCAGACTCTATTGTACATATTAATAAGCTTTTATGGGTTGAGATAGAACTCGAGGGGCAGATGGCATATAAATTAGGATTATTAAGAGTGACTATATTGAATTCTAATGCTGAGAAGGTATACGATGTTTATATGATGCTTCCACATAGGACTATAGCCCCTAATTCTGAAATACCTTCTAAAGAAGTATATACCTTTGTCTGGAGAGCATCTAAAAATCCATCGGGAGAAGTTGAAGTAACTCCAGGAAAATATTTTATAATTGTTAAAGCGAATATTGAGGGGAAGGAATTAACTGTAAAAGGTGAGTTTACCATAGTGGAATGACATTAGAAGCCATCATCAACTACTGAAATCTATTATGGTATTAGAAACTGAAATATGTCTCTAACAATGATATAGATATGAGATTATTTTGTACAGTTTTAACCTTATATTAGAATATATTTTATGGTGTGTATTATGATGGAGATTAAGCCGCCTACTGATATTGATAAGAAGCGTGATGAGGAGGTTCTACGTATTCTTATGGAGGTACTCGATATTCTAGGGGGGCCTAGAAAGATCGCTGAGTTCAGGACATTGACGTGGATCCCAAGTATCATCAAGGCGGGATACGCGATTCTACTTGAGAAGGCTGGTAAGACTCATGAGGAGATAGCTAGGGAGCTGGGTGTAACCAGGGCTACAGTGGATAAGATGCTTAGGGCTAATCCGGAGGAGGTTCTTAAGAGGGTTAGGGGTGAGATCGAGGCCGAGAAGATCGATGAGCATATTGCAGGTGGATTAGCTAAATTGGCCTATAAGCAGATGATGAGTAAGAGGATTGAGGAGGAGATTACACACTATTCAGAGACTGCAGAGACATTAGGTGTCGAGTGGGCTGTAGTACTCATGACCAAGATTAAAGGACTAGACTTCCCAGTCGATAAAGACCGCCTTCTAGAGAGGCTCAAGGGAATTAAAATATACGATATCCCGATCGAGGATATAGTAGATGAAATAGTATTTCCAGTAGAGTCGCCTGCACAGTTACTTAAGGAGATCTCCAAGGTATTGAAGAGTAGGGGGAAGCTAAAGTAAATACTCCCTAAAATATTTATATCCCATATAATTGGAATATAGATATTATTGTTATAGATTGAATTTATTAAATACCCCTGAAATAAGTTATTTCATAATTAATCAAATTATCAAATAATACTTGATACGATATTTTTTATGTAAGGGTGTTAAGGAGCTGTATATGCTTCATGACTAGGTATATATTCATTACTGGTGGAGTGATCTCAGGTCTTGGAAAGGGTATTGTAACGGCGTCTATAGGTAGGATACTCAAGTCCAAGGGATTTTCGGTATCTGCCATTAAAATTGATCCATACCTAAATTATGATGCAGGTACATTGAGGCCTACGGAGCATGGTGAGGTATGGGTTACTGAAGATGGTGGGGAGATCGACGAGGACCTAGGGCATTATGAGCGTTTCATGGATATCACCCTTACCAAAGACCATAATATAACTAGTGGGAAGATCTACTATACAGTGATATCTAAGGAGAGGAGGGGGGAGTATCTAGGCCAGACTGTACAGCCTATCCCACATGTTACTAATGAGATCAAGGCTTGGATAAGGAGGGTTGCGGAGAGGTCTAAAGTCGACTTCATGCTTATCGAGATAGGTGGTGTTGTAGGGGATTACGAGAATGTATTGTTTCTAGAGGCTGCTAGGCAGATGAAGATTGAGGAGCCTAACAACGTGTTATTTATCCACGTTGCATATCTACCTGTTCCAAAGACATTGGGTGAGATGAAGACAAAGCCTGTACAACATTCTGTACAGAGGCTTAGGGAGATAGGGATCCAGCCAGACTTCATAATCGCAAGGAGTGAGTATGAGTTGGATGAGCCTAGGAGGAGGAAGATAGCACTATACTGTAACGTCAGTGAAGACTCTATATTCTCCGATCCAGATCTAGAGAATATATATGAGCTTCCCCTAATATTCGAGAAGCAGGGGTTAGGTGATAAGATACTTGAGAGACTCGGTTTAAAGCCCATGGCTACAGACTTGAGTGAATGGAGGGAGTTCGTGGAATCAACCAAGAACTATAGAGATACTGTTAAGATCGCTATTGTAGGCAAATACTTTTCAATAGGGAAGTATATCCTACCGGATGCCTACATATCTGTTATAGAGGCTATTAGACATGCATCCGCATACTATCGTGTAAAGCCTCTGATAGACTATATTAATGCAGAGCTTCTAGAGTCCGATGAGAGTCTACTTGAGAAGCTCAGGGAGTATAATGCAATTATAGTGCCAGGCGGTTTCGGGGCTAAAGGTGCAGAGGGTAAGATAAAGGCTATCAACATCGCTAGAGTAAATAAGATTCCATTCCTAGGCCTATGCTATGGATTCCAATTAGCTGTCGTGGAGTATGCTAGGAATGTATGTGGATTGGAAGATGCACATACCACCGAAGTCGATCCAAATACCCCCCATCCAGTTATAGACCTACTTCCAGAGCAGAGAAGGATTTTAATGGAGAAGAAGATCGGAGCTTCAATGAGGCTAGGTGGACATAGAGTAATTTTGAGGAGGGGTACATTAGCATATAGGCTATATGGTAGGGAGGTGGTTATAGAGAGGTTTAGACATAGGTATGAGGTTAACCCAGATTATGTGGATAGGCTTGAGGAGCATGGATTAATATTCTCTGGAGAGTCTGAAGACGGTATTAAGCAGGTTGGAGAATTATCAACAGGTATACATCCATTCTTTATAGGGAGTCAATTTCACCCCGAATTCACTTCAAGACCATTGAATCCAAATCCATTATTTAGAGGATTAATTGAAGCAGCATTGAGAAATAGGGGTGTTAGGCCTAAATCACCGTGATATTAATATTTAGAGACCCTCCTTATCTCTATATCTATGTATAGCTAGATTTCCTAGCTTCTAGCAAGTAGTATGGCCATATCGGAAGTAATTTATTAGGGAGCAGTCCCCACTCGACATGTACTTCATCTGTTAACTTCTTAAATTCTTCTATAGGAGGCATTGAGGCATAGAGTGCGTTAGATTTCAGGAGTCTACGTCCTAATCTCGTGTCTCTCAGGCTGGGATCTAGACCCTCATCAACAACTACTATTTTAGCCCCGGTTTTAGCGACCCTAAACATCTCCTTAATAGCCAGTTCCTTCTCCTCAAAAGTATTTATGCCGCCTACATGAAATACCGCGTCGAAACAATTATCCTTAAATGGTAGGTGAGAGGCGTTAGCCCTTATTAGTATTATGTTCCTCTTATCACGAGATAATTTTACCGCATACCTCAGCATGCCAAAAGATATGTCTATACCATATACCGTTCCGTTATCACCTATCTTCTTAATCAAGTAAGGTATATTCTTACCAGTGCCAGTCGCAATATCGAGTACAGTATCACCCTCCTTAATCTCCAGAAGTTCTACCCATCTTCTCCTAGCCCTATCCTCAGTGCCTAAAGTGAACATAGGTATAATTCTATGGAAGAGACTGAAGTAATGTGAAGCAGATCCATTATAAAACTTCATCCACCTATAGTCACTACCAAATATTAACTCACTTGGAAGAAGGTCGATGACCCCTTCTCTAATACTATAAGAGTGGTTGCAGCCGATGCACTTCAGTGTATTTCTTGTAAATTCTAGGCTATTACCGCAGATAGGGCACATAAGAATTTCGAGGGTTTCTTCTCTAATGTAGCTCATTATACTCCCTCTCTTTTATTATTCCTGGTTATATTTACTTAAAATACATTTTATAGAGGATGACTTTTATTTAGTGCTTTAACCGCCTCCTCTTATTCTAGAGACTTAGAGTTTTAGTACATTCTCTAATCATTTACATAAGTCTGTATTAAAATTTAAAAGACTTTAATGTATATAGATTATGCAGGGCTTCATTGGATAGCTTCAAGGATAAGGTTTTTAAGATAGCCTCCTCAAACGACTCCAGGATTGTACTTGCATTTGATAGGCATTATCTATTTAAAGAAGGCTTGTCATATGAATTATTCAGAGATTCTCTAGCATTATTCAACTCACTTAGGGGGCTTATTTCAGGGGTTAAAATAGGTATACCGACTGTATTGACCTTGGGTGAGGATGGCGTATATAGGCTTATAAACGAGTATGACTGGGGATTCTTCTTCATAGCAGACTTTAAGATAGCTGATGTAGAGCATATTAATAGGGCTATTGTAAGGCATATCGCAGACCTGGGATTCGATGCATTGATAGCACATTCTATAATCGGGTATGAAGGGGGTTTAAAGGCTATTGTAGAGGAGGCTAGGGAATATGGGTTGGGTGTATTAGCTCTAGTCGCTATGACTCATAAGGGGGCTGAAGAACTATTGAATAAATTATTTGAAGAGTCTCTTGAAGTAGCCATAAAATCTGATGTAGACGGATTTATACTCCCTGCATCGAAGTCTGAATATATTAAATATGTTCGAGGGATTGCAGAGGATAAGATCATCATGTCTCCAGGCGTGGGTTTCCAGGGAGCCAGGTTCGGATCAGCTGTAGAAGCCGGCGCGGACTTCGAGATTATAGGTAGGTCGATATACATGGCTGAAGATCCTAGGAAGGCTGCTGAGGAGATTAGGAGGGTGTTGAGATGGAGGAGGGGTTGAGGAAGATTATAAAGGAACTATACTTTAGGAAGATTATATTATTCGGAGATTTCAAACTTACCTCAGGCCTAGCAAGCCCATATTACATCGACTTAAGAAGCGTTTATTCATATCCAGATCTATTTAAGGAGATTATAGACTACTATGTATTCAAGATAGATGATTTCAAGGATGATGTAGATGTTATAGCTGGGATTGAGTCTGGGAGTATAGCTATTGCAGCTGTATTAGGGTATATCCTTGATAAGCCTATGATATATATTAGGAAGGAGCCTAAGAAAATCGGGGTGATGAAGCTTATCGAAGGTGTTTTGAATGAAGGTGATAAGGTGGTTATAGTCGATGACGTAGCTACTACGGGAGGTAGCATAGCTAGAGGAGTTAAGGCGATTAGAGAAGCTGGGGGGTATATAGATAGGGCTATTGTATTTATAGATAGGCTTCAGGGGGCTAGGGAGAATCTATCTAGACTAGGTGTCAAGCTATACTCGATTCTAGATATTAAGGATGTTTTAAATATGTTGTATCGAGATGGATTGATAAGCCCCGACACCCGTAATAAAATCTTAAGTTATATAGGTGGGGGAGATGTTTAGGGATAGGGATATAATCTCGATCCGTGATTTTACACGTGATGAATTGATTAAGATATTTAATGAGGCTTATGAGATGGAGAGGAATTTAGGTAAGCGCCTAGATATTCTTAGGGATAAGGTCCTTGCACTACTATTCTTCGAGCCTAGTACAAGGACTATGTTCAGCTTCCAGACTGCAATGTATAGATTAGGTGGTGAGACACTTATATTCTCCGATGTCGGGAAGTCTTCAATGGCTAAGGGCGAGACACTAGGCGATACAATTAGAATTATAGATGGTTACTCAGACTGTATAGTGATTAGGCATTGGATGGAGGGGGCCGCTAAATACGCTGCTGACATAGCCGAGTCCCCAGTGATTAATGCTGGAGACGGTACTAGGGAGCATCCGACTCAGACTATGATAGACTTATATACTATATGGAGGGTTAAGGGGGATGTAGATAACTTGAATATAGGTCTACTCGGGGATCTAAAGTATGGTAGAGCGGTTACATCACTAATCTATGGACTAATGAAATTCGATGTGAATAAGCTGTATCTAATATCTCCTAAGGAGCTTAGGATTAGGGATGAGGTTAGGGACTCCCTCAATATAGCTGGGCTAGAGTATATTGAGACAGATGATATTAAAGGCGTATTGAATAAGCTTGATGTACTCTATGTAACGAGGATTCAGAAGGAGAGGTTCCCTGATCCAACTGAGTATGAGAGGGTTAGGGGGAGTTACCAAGTTGATAAGTCTCTACTAGAGTATGCGAGGGAGGGTCTCATAATACTACACCCCCTCCCTAGAGTAGATGAGATTTCATATGATGTCGACGAGACTAGGCATGCATACTACTTTAAGCAGGCTAGATACGGTGTCCCAGTTAGGATGGCATTATTAAAGCTTGTTATGGTGGGGTGATTAGGTGAGTGAGAAGCTTCTAGTTAGGAAGATTCGAGACGGGACTGTAATAGACCATATCCCAGCTGGAAGCGCATTAGACGTTTTAAAGGTCTTGGGTGTAACTGGGAAGGAGGGGTTTAGAATATCTATAGTTATGAATACGGATAGTATGAAGCTTGGTAAGAAGGATATTATCAAGATCGAGGGTAGGGAGCTTAATTTGGAGGAGGTTAATATAATAGCTTTAATCGCCCCTACAGCAACCATAAATATCATCAGGGGATATAGAGTTGTTAAGAAGGAGAAGGTTGAGATACCTGATTATATCGAGGATATTGTAAAGTGCGCCAATCCAAACTGTGTAACTAACTTGGAGAAGGGTTTAAAGACTAGGTTTAAGGTAGTCTCTAGAAGACCTCTACTATTGAAATGTCTATATTGCGATAGATATACTACACTAGAGGATATTTATAGGCAGTTCATAAGGAGAGAACCTGCTAAATGATTATAGAGGGTAAGGCCTTCACTAGATCAGGTATACAGCATCTATGTATCAAAGTATCTGAAGATGGTTTAATTGAGAAGCTATCTAAAGTAGATTGTAGAGACGACGTTAAATATAGTTTCTTGGATAAGGGTCTAGTCATATTACCTGCTATGATAGATATCCACGTCCATATGAGGGACTTTAAACTAAGTTATAAAGAGGATTTCTACACAGGCTCTGCAGCCGCTGCAGCTGGCGGGGTAGGCGTGATAGCCGACATGCCTAATACAGTCCCTAGAGTAAATAGTATCAAGATTCTTAGGATGCGTGATGAGACGGCCTCCAGAAAATCTATTGTAGACTATGGATTATATTATGGCGTCCCGGATAATGAAGATGATGTAAATGGATATGAGGAGTATGCGGTCGGGCTTAAGATATATCCAGAGGATCTCCATCGACGTGAAGTCCTAGATAAAATACTTCAATACAATAGTTTAAAGGAGATATTAACAGTCTACCACCCTGAAGATCCGAGTTTAATCGGTGATGCACATCCCCTTAAAGCTGAGTTGAAGGCTGCATATGATATTGCTAGAGGGAGTCCAGAGGATTTAAAGCCTCATCTAACTCATATATCATCAGGTTCTACGTATAGAATTGTAAGTAGATATGGCAGAGGGTATACAGTTGATACATGTCCACACTACCTATTTTTATATAGGGATTGCTATAACTCGAGATATTATAATGTGACTCCGCCTCTTAGAAGCAGGTGGGTTATGCTCGATCTATTTAAGACGTTTCTAGATGGATATATCAAGATAATATCTACTGACCACGCTCCACATACCTATGAGGAGAAGCTCGATGGAATAAATGGTTTTCCAGGTCTCGAGACCGCATTACCACTTCTACTAACTCTATTTAATAAGGGTTTAATCAGGTTAAGCGATGTTATAAGCCTCTACTCTAGGAATCCAGCTAGATTACTCGGTATCGACCATCTATATGGATCTATTGATGAGGGTATGTATGCATCTCTAACTATAGTGGATCTATTTTCTGAGTATAAAGTCGATTCAAGTGGATTTTATTCAAAGGCTAAACACTCTCCATTTGATGGATGGAGGGTATTTGGAAGGGTCATAGGTACATTCATTAGGGGTAAGCCTGTTTATATGGATAATGAGATTCTCATTAAGAAGGGTATAGGGTTGAATATAAAGAGAATTATCAGGGAGTTTCCATATATTCAGGATAAATAAGATCTAGGCCTACATAGTTAATTTTGAGATGTATCTCACGGGATATGATATAAGCATCCTTAGATTTACATGGGGTGTTATAGAGGATATTTTAAATCACAGTAAGTCGATTAAGTCATTCAATATTAGAGTTAGGGAGCCCCGTGACCTTGATCCAGGCCAATTTATAATGCTCTGGATACCTGGTTTAGAGGAGGTCCCATTAAGCCCATCATACTATGATGGCTCGTTGATGAGGATTACGGTCATGAAGAGGGGTCCTACTACAGAGGCTATACACAGGCTTCGAATCGGGGATAGAGTGTTTTATAGGGGGCCATTTGGAAATGGATTTAAGCTATCTAATAAGGGTAGGTACCTACTAGTCGGAGGTGGGTATGGTGCTTCCCCAATAATATATACTGCGCATAAGATCCGGGAATATGGTTATGAAGCTATGTATGTAGAGGGTGTTAAGACAGAGTCTGATGCACTATTCATTGATGAGGCTAAGTCACTGGGTTTAGATACTATATTAGTCACTGAAGACGGGTCATCGGGTATCAAGGGCCTTGTAACAGATTATATTGAGGAGGTTATTAATGAATACGATTATCTACTTGGATGCGGTCCAGAGGGTATGCTCCTAAAACTACTTGAATTATGTAATAGATATGGCGTTGAATGCCAGCTTTCATTCGAGGCTATAGTTAAATGTGGTGTAGGGATATGTGGGTCATGTGAGTTATATAATACTGGTCTATTGGTATGTAGGGATGGACCTGTATTCGATAGTAGGATATTATCGAGGTATCTAGGGGGTGTTTAGATGGATCTGAGGGTTAGGTTGGGTAAGCTTGAACTTAGGAATCCAATTATACTAGCGTCTGGAATACTTGGGTTGTCTGGGAGTCAGTTGAGGAGGGTTGGTGAATATGGTTTTGGTGGGTTGACTACAAAAAGCTATACTATAGAGGCTAGGAGAGGCTATGATACCCCTATCCTAGCATATGTAAAGTGTGGATTGTTAAATGCGGTTGGATTGGAGAATCCGGGGTATAGGGAGTTGGCTAGGGTTAGGGAATCTTTAAAGGATGTAGGGATACCTATAATCGTTAGTATAGCCGGCTCTAAAGTAGATGAGTTTACCACTATAGCATCGTATGTAGATGAATTGGGTTTTAATGCTATCGAGCTGAATCTAAGCTGCCCACATGTAGAGGGTATGGGGCTTGAGTTGGGTGACGACCCAAACTATGTATATAAGATTGTGAGTAGAGTCTCATCCATAGTCTCTATACCAGTGTATGTCAAGATAGGTTTACATAGGGATATAATGGCTACAGTAGGTAAGTCTCTAGACGGTGGTGCAGAGGGTATCACCGCAATCAATACTATAAGGGCCCTTGCAATCGATGTATATGCTAGGAAGCCGGTTCTATCAAATGTATATGGAGGTTTAAGTGGGCCGGCTATACATCCGATTGCAGTTAGGATAGTATATGATATTTATAGGGAGTATGGAATCCCGATAATTGGAGTTGGCGGGGTATCTTCATGGGATGACGTGATTGAATTTATCCTCGCTGGTGCATCTGCAGTGGGAGTCGGTACTGTAATAGCTTCTAAGGGGTTGGACGTTGTTAGGGAGATTTTAGATGGTATTAAAACCTATATGATGAATGAGGGGTTTAAAGAATTAAGTGAATTAATTGGATATGCAAATAAATAATTTTATTATGAGGTATAAGCTAGATCCAGATGAGATTAAGGCCATGGAGCCTGGGGATGAGTTAGATAAGCTTGTTGCAGATGAGTTTATGGATGGCATACTAAGGAAGTATTCTACAGAGATATCTGATGCATGGACTATAGTTGAGAAACTTGTCTCAATGGATTGGAGGGTCGATATACTATATTCACGTGATGAGATTAAGTTGAATGGAATTAAGCTTGTAGGGGGTAAGCCGTATTCAGTATATGCAAAGTATGGTAGTCTATATGCATCTACAGTACCCGAGGGGATATGTAAACTAGCTCTACTAGTTAAGATTATTGAGGAAGAGGGGTGGTAAAGAAACTGGATATAAATTATAAAAAGGTGGCTAGACCCTCCTCATAGCCTTAAATGCAGTCAATTTATCTATATCGGGTGATATACTCGCTATATCTAATCCACCTACGATCTCGCCATCCATCTTAATAGGTACTCCACCAGGTATTGGGTTAAGCCTCTTATTCTAATTAACAGGCTTTAGTCCATAGTCTGGAAGCTTTTATGTAATGCAATTGACTCACTCCACCTATCTACAACCGCTATAGCAATGATATATTGTTCGGGGTTATAGAGAATTAAAATTAATTTATATTCTCTCCAATGGGTCAACCATATTTTAATATAGATAGGTATCACTTTAATATAGTTGATCTATAGACTGGTGATTACTAGAATATGGTCTCGAGGAGGAGTGTATTAAAGGCTTTAGCAGTGTTAGGTGGTTTAACTGCATTAAGCTATGTATACCCAAGATATATAGAGACTAACATCATTACCGTAACTAAATTAGATCTTGATCTAGGGCTGGGAATCAGGGCTGTACATATATCGGATACACACTTCGCGTCATCGGCGTATAACCCAGATTCGGTAGTTAATTTAATCAAGGGTTTGAAGCCTGATGTGATATTCCATACAGGTGATTTAATAACGTATTTAAATGGCTTAGAGACTGGATTAGATTTCATCAGTAAATTGAGTGAGATTGCAGATGTATTTATAGTCGCTGGAAACCATGACCACTGGAGTGGACTCGGGTCAGATGGATTGAAGAATAGATTTGAGAGGATCGGCAATGTATATGTATTGAATAATGAGGCTATGGAATACCATGGACTCTGGGTCATAGGTGTGGACGATCCATATACATATCAGGATGACCTGTCTAAAGCCCTTAAACATGTCTCTAATAATGGAAGGAGGATACTGCTCGCACATTCTCCACAGATAATTGATAAAGCTGTTAATAGGGTAGACCTTATTCTATCGGGGCATACACATGGCGGCCAGATTAGGATACCATTTATGGATCCGATATGGCTTCCGCTCCCAAGTAAGTATAGGAAGTATGATTATGGATTATTTGAGGTTGAGGATACACTTATATTTGTATCGAGGGGGATTGGGACGACATTCCTACCCATAAGATTCAACTGTCCACCAGAGGTTGTATCAATTAATTTATAGCGGTTTTCAATATACGCGAATCATTTAGACGAATAGCCAGTTATCCATCTACGTTATCTCTAGAGGTATCCATTTAATATCACTTACCTTCCCATATACTTTATCCGAAGATAGTAGGGGTAGATCATAGTATCTAGAGGACCCGGCATATATACTATCGAATAGAGACATATTATATTTAACCCGGTATTCCATCGAGTATGTATGTATGTATAATAGGGTTGCTGGGCAATATCCTTATATTATAGTGTCTTAAAATTAGATTAATGTATCTGAAGACTTTAATCCAAGTCTCATACTCTGCTTTATGGACGTTAACCAACCTATATTCAATTAATGAATATGGAGATAGATATACCCTATACCTACCGAGTATCTCCAGGCATGTCTTATGAAGTCTATCGGATCTATGGATTAAACCAGTCAGAAAATCGGTCTCTACAATTACCTCAGTCATACCTCTCTATGCAACCTCTTCTCAGCCTCCCTCCTCAGCTTAGGGATATCCAGGGCCTCTACATGCCTCGGCACCAGCTTCTCAATCTCCTCATACACCCTATCAATCTCCTCCCTAGACATTTCACGCCTAATCAATTCCTCAATATAACTTGATAAGGATCCTTTTTTTAGCCGGCAATCTCCTTCTAAGCCAATTAACAACATCCTCACTCAATCTAATGTATAGTCCTATCTTCTTCAATATATAAATATCAAAGTTCATATACTAATATCTATCATTTATAATCCATTACAGATACTTATTTCCATAATTAAGATGAATGAACGGGTTAAGGCATCTATATCCCTAATACTGTTATCGCCTATGATTGCAGAGTTGCTCTCATCATCTCCACCTATAGAGTTCTTCAATCCAGTAGCATTCATATATTTAACTACATTCTATGGATTTGGATCTATATTAGTTAGGGAGTTTAGGATTAGACTGGATCTACCCTATGTATCCCTGATATTCCTCGGTTTTATATATGGTGTTATTGAGGAGGGTATAGCCGTTAAAAGCTTCTTCAACCCTGAATGGCCTGACCTAGGTATATTAGCATGGTATGGAAGGTTTTATGGCGTAAATTGGATATGGATGCAGGCGCTAATTATATATCATTTTCATAAGTATATTCATACCCATCGCATTAGCAGATATAATTTACTATAGCCTTAGGAATGAGTGGTATATCCATAGTCGCAAAACCCTTCTAATAACTATGCTTACCTACCTGATAGACGTCTTACTATTTAACTTAGGTTATATGGGTAGCTATCCACTATACCCATATCAATGTATCATATGTATAATTCTAATGATAATCTTCTATCTAGCTGGGAGGAGGATAAGGTTAAAGCCGATATATAATCCAGGTAGGCCATTAACTGCATGGTTAATTGGCTTCATATGGATGACATTCTTCTACATAATATACTTCTCCTTGCCACATCTAAATATAACGCCACTACTAACGTCGATATTAGGCCTTATACATGCATACCTAGGCTTAAGATACTATACGACAGCTGGGGAAGAGGGTATTAGCAGGAGAATCAGGTTAGCTGGATTGATTGGGCCACCGTCACTATTCATAGTACTATCGCCGTTCATGGAGATGGATAAGACAAGACCTGATAATCCAGCTGGAATGACTATAGTAGGAATAATATTCGCAATATACTTCATACTACTATATAGGAGAATATCTGATACCCAGCGAATTGAAAACTAATCCAATATAGTTTATAATTGACCTGGAGTCACCACAGTATTCTCAAGTTTATTATCTGTGATAAACTTGATTAGCTCCCTATCCACGGTGAGTAGTTTGATGTCTAGGGCTATGGAGATGCTATATAGTATATTGTCTATCAAGTCTCTATGCCCCAGCATATAAAGTTTGAAGGCATTTTCAAATACTTCACAACCCTCGTCAACCAAATTATATCTACCACTCTCCATAATACTCCTCAGGCCAACTCTAAATCTATCATAGTCGAATGAACCTCTCCTAGCGATTCTAGAGGCGATCCATAGGGCCTCTAAGATACTGAATCTAGAGTAGTATATCTCGGCCTCCAACTCCCTCAGCCTCCTTATACCCCTATCAACCTCCCCACCCAAGTCTATTCCAAGTGTGGGGAGTATAAAACTCGTATCAAGTAGAACCTTTAAGGTATTTCTCCTGCTCCTCAAGGCTAATCGCCTCAACTTCATTAAGAGTCACAGATGCAAACTTCTCCCCCGAAATAGCTAGATCCAGGGGGTCATAGACCTTCTCTATAATTAGAGAATTATCCGAGACTCTTAGAATAACCCTATCCCCTTCTCTAAATCCTAGAGCCTCTACAATATCCTTAGGAAGATATATAGCATATTTCCTCCCGATTCTACCCTCTCTAACCAGACTCAAATCAAATCACCAGAATATAATATATTTTTCAGGAAAATAAGTATTTATCCGATAATGAATCTTCCCACCTCTAAATAACTAATCTCTTAAAAATATAATGTCTAGTATAGCAATATTTTTAGATAATAAGATTAAATGTAAATTGGGTGTTTAAATTGTATAAAGAGTTATTTGACTTAAGTACTAAGAAGGCTCTCGTGATCGGCGGGGCTTCTGGAATTGGGAAGGCTACTGCTGAGGCTTTGAAGGAGTTTGGCGCGTATGTGATTGTTGCTGATATAAATCCGGATGCTGTCAAGGGGCTATTCGATGAAGTTTATTATGTCGATATAGCGGATTATGATAGTGTAGTTAACTTATTTGATAAGATTGATAGCCTCGATATCCTAGTATCTACACCCGGTATTAATATTAGGAAGAGGATTGAGGACTATACTATAGAGGAGTTTAATAGAGTATTGAATGTCAATCTAGTAGGG
>Ga0190308_1000328_pt1 | contig 15665 bp, 29 predicted proteins | sample 48700756_MG_FD_165050 | JGI IMG/M metagenome (GOLD analysis project Ga0190308, IMG submission 165050) | Hydrothermal vent sediment bacterial communities from Southern Trench, Guaymas Basin, Mexico - 4870-07-5-6_MG | ecosystem: Environmental > Aquatic > Marine > Hydrothermal vents > Sediment ...
TTCCTCAAGAAGTTATATGCTCTTCGTAGTTCTTTGGTGTTGTAGTATACGATATCGTCTTTCGGATTGTAGGCTACTCCCTCAATACCTCTCTTAACTTTTACTTTATGTTTTTCCGCTAGAGATTTTATTGTTTGTTCTATTTGTTCTTCTATCATAGTTCGTATAATAAGATGTTTGCTAGTTCTTCCATTTTGTCTGTGTTGAAGACGTCGTTTGGTGTTATTATTTCGTTTTCTAGGTAGAATTTGATTTTTCGGATTGTTGGGAATTCTTGGTAGAAGAGCTTGAAGTATTTGAGAGGTAAGCATACTAGAGGGTCTATGAAGTAGCATTCTATTGTTTCTGGTGCGAAGAGGATTAGGGAGTGCATAAGTTTTCTTACGTCTGGTAAGTTTCGCTTTAGTAGGTTTATTGAGTAGGCGATTTCTGCTTTGTGGATAGTTGGATTGTATAAGGAATTTTCTTTTACTGCGTAGTGTTCTTCGAAGAGCATGTAGGCTATTGATGCTGTTCTGTATGGAGCAAATAAGTGTTTTTCGTTTTGCGGTAGGATGTCTATTGCTACTGTTGGTTCGCGGAAGAAGAGCATTAGGACGTCTTCTATTACTTTTGCGCGTTCTATTCCGTAGGTTTTGTATTTCTTTCTGTGAGCTAGTTCGTGTCCGAACATGTGAGTTATCAGGTCTGTTAGGTTGATGCGGTAGAATTTGTTGAATAGCTCGTAGCATTTGTCTATTGCTACGGGATTGTAGAGTATGATGTCTTCTGTGAAGAGATAAGCTAAGGGAGAATGTAATGTTTCGTCTTTCTCTACTTTTATGTTGTGGGTTTGCGAGAGAGATTTAATTATTTGTTCTATTTCTGTCATCTCTTTAGGAGTTTTATGATTGATTTTGCGTATTTGAGAGATAGGGTTCTGCCTTCTTCCATAGATAAGCCTCTTGTGATTAGGAGGATTTTGTCTTTTTCTGTTTTTGTTTCTATTAGGATGTCTGGGTCTTTCGTTATTATTAGCATGAAATCACCTCCTTTCTAATAGGCGTCTTACTTCTCTTTCTCTTTCTAATTCGTAGGTTGCTGGTTTTATTTTTGGGACTTTTATGTTGTATTTTTCTAGGTAGGAGTAGATTACGTCTGCGTATTTTGCGCTGACGTATGGTAAGTAGGTTAAAAGTTCTTCGTAGTCGCCTTTTCTTTTGAGGTCTAGTGCTCTTCTTAGGTGTTCTACTGGGTATCTTCTTGAGACTTTGTTTAACCAGATGCCTGTGTTGTGTTCTAAATACCAGTTTGCGTCTATGAAGGTCAGTGCTGTTATTCTGTCTGTTAAGTATAGTTGGAGAGTTTCTGCTATTCTTGCCCAGGGTCTTCCGCCGTAGGCATGACGCCAATTGAAGGCTCGGAAGATTATTGAGCAGGATTCGGAGAAGTATAAAGGTTTTGTGAAGGCTTGGACTGTGCCTTGTAAGTATGCGCAGTATTTTTCTGGTTCTGGTATAATGTCTGCTCTGTTTATTTCCTCTGCAAAGTGTATTACTGAAGAGAGGTATGGTATGCTTACTGTGTAGAACATGTGAGCGTCGTTTTCTGCCTTAGTTTTGAGTTCTTGTAATTTACGGGGTGTTATTTCTGTTGGGTCGTAATCTGCAAAGTCTGGTAAGTGGCGAATTTCTCTTCCTGTTGCGTAAATGTTGTAGTAGATAAATGAATGCAATAATGCTGTTTTGAAGTTTTCGTATAAGCGTTTGAATTGCTTGATGTTTGCTATTTCTGAGAGGTAGTAGAGGCAGTAGAAGAATGTGCAGGTTCTGTCTGCGTATTCGAGGAGTTTGAATGAGTTGACTACGTGAGGAACTGGTTGATAGTGTAGTTCTGGTTTGCGCGGCTTCGGTATTGGTAGTTCGCCTTTTATGTATTTTGGTAGGTTCTCAAAAAGTTTTATGTTTTCTAATGCGTCGCAGGCGCTGTGTGGTATTTTTCTGATTTGGTCTTTGAGGGCTTTTATGTCTTCGTAGCATGTTTTGTGAAACTCTAGTGCTTCGTCTTGTAGCCATATCAGTCCTGCTATGTCTCTTAAGAAGAGCAGGAGTGTTATGAAGGGAGGTGATAATTCTTTTTCTTTGTTGTTTATTTCTTGTATGACGCTTATTGCTATTGCTTTTAGGTAGCTTATGTTTATCGGTTTTGCGAAGCAGATTAGTTTTCTAGGTAGTATGTCTTGCGTAGTCGGTATTGTGTTCAGCCACGCTAGTGATTGTCTGACTATGAAGAATTTTGTTATTATGGAGGATTGTGCTAAGTATGATATAAACATGTTTGGGTATTCTCTTATTAGGAAGTGGTATGGTCTTAGAGATTTTATCATGCCTTTTGTGAAAAATTCTAGTTCTTCTTTCGTTTCTGGTGAAGTGTATCTGTAGAGAGATATACAGTAGTCTATCTGGTCTGTAGTTGGTGCTGGTGCTTCTAGATTTTTGTATTGTTCGTGTAGTTTTAATAATCTCATGATTTCTCTTTCTGGTTTGTTTTCGTAGAGGGCGTCTATTATTAGGTAGGCTGGTGAGCTTGTTCTTGCTCTTGAGAGTAGGGTGTTGTGTGCGAAAAGTAGTTCGCCTTTTATTTTGCCTTTTCTTAGGAGTTCTCTTTCTCTTTGGATTGTTTTAAGGAGTAATTTGTCTAAAATGTCTGCGTCTTCTAGGTATTCCTTGATTAGGTGTTCTGGTATTTCTTTTGCGAATAAGATTCTGTCGTCTATTGGTTTTTTGTATTTTAGGTCTTCTAGGAGTTCTCTTATTATCGTTTCCGAGAGCTCGATTTCTTTTATCATTTCTATGTGCGGCAGAGCTCTCTTAGTCTGTTTAAGAGTATTGTTGGTTCTGTTATTTTTCCTTCTAAGTAGAGATTAATTGGATGCTCTATATTCGGTAGTTTTATTTTGAAAAATTTTGAGAATTCGTCTACGATGTATTGTAGGTCTGATACTGTTGTTTCTAATAGTTTTTTGAAGAGGAGTTCTTTTGTTTCCGTAGATGGATAATATACGTCTTGCCAGCATAGAGTAATCGGTAGTTTTTCGTCTAGCTTGCGAACTAGAGGATAGGGGAGGATTTCTGATAATTCTCTTAAAACGTCTGAGTATAGGACTGAAGATTTTGTTTTGATTGCCATAGCAAGGTAAGTGATGTCGCGTAGTAGTTCGTCTAGTAGTTTCTTTGTTATTTCTGGTTTCTTGAAAGAAGGGACAATTACTACTCTCATCTCGGAGGAATAGGATATGTAAAACGCTCTGTTAGAACATCAAAAAATTCTTCTTCTGTTAGTTCTCCTTTTAAATATGAGGCGATAACGTCTTCTACCGTCGGTCCAGGTATGTTGAAAAACGCTGAGTATTCGTTTATAATTGATTGAATGTCTGATGGTGTTAATTCTCGAAGCTTTCTAATTAAAAGCAATTTTGTTTTTATAGAAGGTTCTATCTCGCTTTTCCAGGCTAACGAAATTCCTAGCTTTTCATCTAAATTGCGAACCATCGGATAAGGCATTATTTCTGAAAAGCGTATGATATATTTAGCGTATGCGTCGTATGCGTTTCTCTTCTTTATTATAGAAATGTCGTAAACTGCCTTTCTTACTACATGAAACAATACTCGAAATGCCGCTCTCGGCGCTCTTATTTCTGGTATGAAAATTATTCTCGCTGTCATTTCTTGTATAGTTGAACTAGGGTTTCTAGGTCTTTTATTAGGTCTTGCTTGCTTTCGTAGGCTTTTTCAAATGCGTAGTAGTTTGGTTTTCGCCAGAGAATTGTCATGCCTAGGTTTGTTAGGGCTCTCATGATTGATTTGTTACCGAAGATTTCTCCGTAGAGGTATTTCTCTTTGCAGATTGTTATTGATGCTATGTTGCTGTTTTGGAAGAAGAGGTAGATTTCGCAGTCTTTTGTTTTCGTTTTGGCTGGTTCTAGAGGTTCTAGTATTTCTTCTATTTCCCTCATGCTACCACCACCTACGTGTTCTATACCAAAGTCTTCTGAGGCGTGCATTTAATCGGCGCAATAAACTTGTTGAGTCTATTTCTCCTCTTAAGAATAATTCAATTGGTTCTTCTATGTTTGGTGCTTCTACATTTAGGAACTCTGCTGTTTTATTTACTAATTCTTGAAAATCCGAAGGCGTTAATTCTTGAAGTTTTCTTGCTAATTTGGCTTGCGATTCTAAAATGTTTTCCGCTTCGGGAAATAGCTCTATTTGCCATGCTAGCGAGACTCCTAGTTTTTCATCCATAGCTGCTACTATCGGGTAAGGTAAGAGAGATAATGATAGTTCTAATAAGGTTTTTCTGTATTGGTCGTAAGCCATTTGTTTCTTGCATTCGGCGAGATTTCGTAACGCTATTATTAAACCGTAAGTGAGTTCTCTAGGCGTTGTTTCTATTAAACTTACCGGGCTAATTATTATTTTGGGTGCTCTACGAGGCATTAGAAGCGCTCACCTCTTCTTATTTGTTCGCAATAAACTTTTAATTCTTCTGGGTTGAATGTGCAGGCGAAGCGAGTTCTTATGTCGTATGCTACTGCTTCTAGGTCTTTTACTACTTTGCCGTATTGTTTTAGGCGGTTAAAGAAGTCGTATTCTTCTTTGAAGGTTTCTTTGAAACTAAATTGGTTTATGTCTTCTCGCCAGCCTCCTGATAGGAGGAAGATGTTTCTTCTTACGGCGTAGTTGTCGCCCCATATATGATTTGTTAGGATGTCTGAGAACCAGATGTTGCCTATTAAATGGATTATGTTTATGTGAGCTGAGATTTTTGCTCCTGTTACTGCTACTACATTAGGGTCTGAGAAGTGTCGTAATAGTAAGTTTAGCCAGCCTTCTGGGTAGATTTCTGCTGCGTCTATGCCTACTATTATGTCTGCGTCTGTTTGTTTTGCTCCTAAGTTTCTGGAGGTGAAGATGCCTCTTGGTGCGTAGATTATTTTATCTACATAAGGTCTTGCTAGTTCTACTGTGTTGTCTGTGCTGTAACTGTCTATTAGGACGAATTCTATGTTTTTTCTGTATTCGTTGAAGAGGGGTTGGTCTAAGATGCTGTAGATTGTTTGGAGAACGAAGTCTTCTTCGTTGTATGTGCAGAGCTGGATGCTCACTTTTACTTCTGATAAGTCGACGTCTGGGTAGTTTTTTGTTTTTACGGGAAGTTCCATTCTGTGCTTTGCTGCATAGGTTAATAAAATGAAAGAAATAGGTATTGCTACTAGCGTAATCATAGTATTGATTCTTTTAGGTTTTTGATTTTCTTGATTATTATTTTTGCTCTTTCTGATAAGTGAGGTGGTAGATGTCTTGTTGCGTATGCTAGTCGGAATTCTGCGTCTGTTAGGGCTACTAGGCAGGCTATTTCCTTTTCCTCTTCCTTTCTAACCATGCCTCTAACGCCTCCTGGTGTAGTTCTCTTACCTCGTCTAGGATTGTTTTGATTCTCTCGTCTCCACAAAAGTGGAGTGCTCTCACTAGTGCTTTTCTTGCGTAGTAGATATGGTATAATGCTGTTGTTATTTCTTGCATTTCTCCTCGAGTTCTTTTATTTTTTCTGCTAGGGTGCTTGTGTGATTAGACATTTGTTTGATTTGTGATTCTAGCGTTGCTACTTTGTAGATTATGTAGCAGAGTTGAGTAAACATGACGCCTAATATTATTTCTTGCATTTTACAACGACCTCCTGTATTCTAAGATAAATTCTTTTAGGAGGCGGTTTAGTTTTGCTGTTTCTGAGTTGATTATTTCTTTTAGTTCTTTTTCTTCTGATAAGAGCTCGTTTAGTTGATGTTCTTTTTCTCTTAATTCTGATTCGGCTTCTTCGATTTTTGATTTAGCTTCTGCTACTCCTTGCGGAGTTGTTGCCATAGAGAGTTGGCGTCTTAGCGTTGCTACTCTTCTCCTAAGGCGATTAATAATATCTCTTAGAAAGTGAATTTCTGGCGTTATTGTTTTTAACCTGTCTTTCGCTGAGTTTAGAGTTTGAATTGATTGCTCGTATTTGTTTTTATAGTATTCCCATCTCATTTTTGAGCACCTGCTACTATTACTGCTGAGAGAGCTGCTGTTAATTCTTTTGTTATGATTGTTACTAGAAATACTATAATTGACCAGAAAAATGCGTATAATAAGGTTTCTCTTAAGTATTCTTCTGTTATTCTAGCTGCCATTTTTATTCTACCGTTTCTTCTATCATTTTTGAGAGCAGTCTCGCAAGTATTGTTGTGAAAAAGGTAATTATTGCTGCTGTCAGTGCTGCTATTACTAGCTCTTTTTGATTTAGTTCTGCCGTCATAGAATCTCTGTCATTTCTGCTTTGAACATCTCGTTAAAGGCTTTTCTAACGTTGTAGAGCTGCGAGATTGCGTTTTTCAGCTCTGCTCGCTTTGCTCTTATTTCGTCTTCTATCTCCTTTCTCTCTTCTGGCGATGCTAGAATTTGCTTTGCTCTTAGAGCTGCTATTTCTTTTCGCAAGGCTTCTGCCTTTTCAAATGCTGTGTTGTATCTACTTGAGAGCTCTTCCCAAAGCATGGTCATCACCTCCTTAGTAACCTCTTATAAATTTATAGAGTTTCAGCGCTACTATAAGGACTATGACTGCTATAATGCCCCAGAATGTCCACGCTGCATAGGTTTTTGCGTCTTCTTCCGATACTCCTAGCATTTGGTAGAAAGAGGCTATTCCGTCTATTATAATGTCTATAATGCTTTTCTCTTCTTCTTGCTGTCCATTTGTCATTTTTCATCACCTCCTAATCTAAGAGAGATAGGAGGAGCAAGAATACAAATATTGCTGCTGCTATCAAGAAGTATGTGTTGAATTGCTGTCCTAGCGCTTCTGCTTCTGCACAGGTTAAGTTTTCTGTGTCTATACCTAACCATGACATTATCATTCTTTGCCAACCTGGTATTAGTTCTGAGCATCTCTCCATGTGTATCTCTATGTCGTAGCTATAACCTTGCGTGAAGGTTCTATCTGCTTCGAAGGTTTGCCAGTATTCGTTGTAGTAAATTCTGTAATGGAAGGTTCTTTTTGTGTTTTGTAGGTCTATCTCGCCGAAGTCTGCTTCGCCGTCTTTGTTTGTTTTGATTGTTTTGTTGTAGTTAATTTCTTCGCAGGTTAGAGTTACTGAGACGTTTTCTAAAGGTGTAAGTGTATAGACTAGTGCTCCGCCTTCTCTACTATAGACTCGGAATTTTACGCTGCATTTGCCTGTTGGAGCGCCTAGTGTTATTGTTACTGTTGTTTTTGATGAGTAGTGAGTTATGTTTGCTGTTGCGTCTCCGTAGTCTGGGTTGCTTGCTTTGATGTCGTAAGTTCCGTATGGAACGTCTTTAATTGTGCATTTGTTTGTTTCGCCGTCAAATACTGAGCAGCCGTGTCTCCACGCGTCTGATGTTTTTTCTTTATAGTAGACGTCGAATGCTTTGATTGGATTGCCTCCTACGTCTTCTACCGTTACTTCTATGTCTCCCTTGCCTTCTTTGTATAGTGTCGCTGATAGAGTGTCTCCTAAGCCTAGCGACGATGAATAAATTGTTCCTTTGTGTTCTGTGTAGCCTGATTTCGTTATCTTTAGGATTATCGGGTCTTTGTCTGTTAGGAAGAGGTCTGTTAATCCGTTCGAGTCTGTTGTATCCGATGCTATGAAGTTTTCTTTGTCGTCGTAAATTTCTACTGTTGCGCCTTCAAGTGGGTAGCCCCACTGGTCTATGACTTTTACTCTGAAACAGAATTTATACGGAGTTATTTTGAATGTTTTGTCTTGCGGAAGGAAGTTTCCTGAGTCGAAGAATTTGTAGCAGTCTTTTGTTATATATACACGGTAGTATTTAGATGCGTCTAGGTCTTTAAATTCAACTTCTCCGTAACTGTCTGTGTATTTAGTGTCTATTAGCTCGTATGGTGTCCAGCCTTCGTGGAGTTCTACTTTTGCGTCTTCTACTGCTTGATTTGTTTCTGAGTTCAACACTGTTATTGTTATATCTACTAGCGTTGGTTTCTCTAAAGTTAGCGTGAAGGTATCACAGTCTGATATACTTGAGTATTCTATCCAGGTTACTGCTTCTTTATAACCTGATTTTGATGCTTTGATTGTTAAGCAAGAAGGGTCAAATATGCCTGGTCCGCATTTTTCTATCCAGACTTCGCCGTTTTCGTCTGTTGTGAAGGATTCGTAACCTGGCGAGCTTGTTTGACAGTTTCCTGCGCAGTCAAAGCAGATTTCTACTGTTGCGCCTTGTATCGGATTGTTATTGCTATCTACTACTTTTACTTTAAATACTTTTGCTCTTGAGAGACAGAGCCAGTCGCAACATTTTCTTTCTACTTTTACTTTGAAGCCGTATTCTATTTGCGAGTCGTGAGCGTAGATTAACCAATCGTTTTCTACCCACTTTGATTTCTCGTCGTCCCAATACCAGGAAACTACTCTTATTTCTATGCTTTTCTCGAAGAAGCAAAATTCTGCTGCTTTCCATTTTGTTCTATCGTATATGTCCATAAGTATGAAGTCTCCGTTGTCGTAGTATCCTTCGCCCCATGCTATACAGCGAATTTCTTGTGAGTCTTTGTCGTAAACGTATATCCCCATTCCTATTTTTCCGTAGTCGCCTGCGTTATAGGCAAAAACACCTAAAAGTTCTATTATATCACTCGGTTTTAGAGTTACTTCTGGCGAGTCTAAGTAGTATTTATCTTTTCCGTTCACTAGGATGTGTGCTAGATTTTCGTTATAAAAAATCGGACTTGGTGGCATTTTATTTCAGCCTCTTGTTTATTTCTTCTAGGATTTCTTTTACTATTTTCTTGATTTCTTCGTCTTGTAGTGCTTCGTTTATTCCGTTTTTGAAGACTTCTTGTAGCCAGTTAGCTAGTCTCTGTTTGGTTTCTTCGCTTATTAGAGAATGAATGAAAGATTTTGTGAAGATTTTTGCTAGGATGAAGCCTATTGCTGTTAAGATTAAAGAGCCTATTACGAAGCCTGAGATAGAAATCAGGAGAGATTGAAGCATTCTTTTATCACCTCAGTTAGGGCTACGAAGAGTTTGCAGTGGATTTCTGGAGGTCTGTATGGATTGCCTGTTGTCTCGAAGTTTGAGGTGTAGCATAAGCCGCATAGCGCTGATTTGCATTTCTTGCATTTTTCCATAGGATATCTTGGTTTCGGTAAGTGCTTTGGCTTTATGTTGTAGATTGTTCCGTAGTTGAACTTCATTCGCTTCCACGATAAGCAGTGATAGCACGGATAGATTGTGCCGTCGTAGTCTATACAGACTGAGTTGCCTGCTCCACACATGCCTCTTATTTTTCTGTTCGATTCTAGTAAGTTGTAGATTTTGTTGTATGGGAAAGGTAGAATTTTCGCTGTTTTTAGGATTTTTCTTGATTGCTCTTTTAGGGTTTTTAGGTGCTTGTCTTTTATTGCGTATTCGGATGTCCAGTCAAAGTTGAATGAGATTGCTTGCGTTATTTGAGAGAGGTATAAGTAGTTTTCGTATAAGCGATGAACTTCGTCGCCTGGGACTACGCAAGCTATGTTGAACGGAATGCCTAAGCCTTTTACTGCTAATATGTTCTTTTCGACGACTGAGGAAGTTGGGTGATTTCCTCTTAGTCTGTATTTGTCTTGCCAGATACCGTCATAGCTTATTAGTAAGTGAATATTGTGTTGCTTTAGGAGTTTTAGTAAACGCAAAGGAAGATTATAGCCGTTTGTCGTTATTCCTGTTACTAAACCTGATTCGATAAATTTTGTCAGTTGAGAAGAGATTGTTGGTTCTGTTTGTGGGATTTCTAAAACTAGATGATTTTGTTTTGCGAAGGCTATGATGTCTTGTGCCATTTTTGATGACATATCTCCTTTTCTTTCTTTGTTTCTGTCGTAGCAGTAGAGGCAGTTGAAGTTGCATTCGTTGTTTATTCTCAGTGTTGCTTTGAAATATAGTTTATGAGCTTCGTTAATATTAGTAGGGGAAGATATAGAAATCGGCGTAGTTTTCTCGCTATCTTCAGGTGCAAGTCTGAATAGTATATTCTCACTATTAGCGAAGGAAGTATTCTTCTGATTCTTCTTAGTGGTTCTAAAGAATCTACTAAAGGTGTTCCGTAGGAAACCACCATTATCGGACATTTCATTTCTTCTAAGAGCTGGCAGAATTCTTCGCACGAGGTTTGGCAGAGCTGAGAGGATACTTCACATGCTGTTTGACAGGTTCTCTCGCAAGTTGTCTCACAGGTTGTTTGACATGTTCCTTCACATGCTGTTTGGCATGCTCTCTCACAAGCTGATTGACAGGTTGTCTGGCAAGTCGTTTGGCAAACTCCCTCACAGGTCGTTTGACATGTTTTCTCACACGTTGTTTGACAAGATACTTCGCAAGTCGATTGACAAGTCTCTTCACAAGTTGTTTGACAAGTTGCTTCGCATGTTGTTTGACATGTTGTTTCGCACGTTTCTTCGCAAGATACTATTGACGCTACTACTAGCGCTTTCCAGTCTGCACATAAGTCGCCTAGTAAATGAATGCCATGGCTGAAGAATTGCTTTGTGCTTCCTGCTGCTATTTTCTTTGTTTTTATTTCGCTTTTATAATAGTCTTTGCCGTCTTTATATAATCTATAATAGCAAGATACGTTTGCTTGCGAATCAGTAATATTCTTTATTCTAACACATAAGTAGATGTGCTGATTGCATTCTGCTGAAGTTATTGCGTCGCATTCGTCGCATGCCGAACAGTATGCACAGTCTAAAACCCACTTTGTTTTATCTTCTAAGCCTTCGCTTATGACAGATTTAATTTCTAACTTGACCATTTCGTATCGCTCATATAAATTTAAGCGTCGTAGAAGACTCTTGTAAGATTAAACAAGCGCTCGATTCCCTTCTCGCTGCAAGCGAGGATATAATCTCTCACTCCATCAATAATACCTTTCCAAAATTCACCTATTCCTCTACTTGAGCCTATGATTACATGCTCTGTATTCACATTAAGAGTAGTAGAGCCTATGTAATTATTACTTTCTTCTACACCATCTACATAAATTCGCAAATATTCTCCGTCATATACTCCTGCTATAAAATGAAAGTTGCCGTCGTCAATATCTGTTATGCTGTCTCCTGAGTGCTTCCAACTAGTATCGTAAATCCAAAATCTCGCTTTGTGGTCTTTCCAGCCTCCACCGAAAGCATATACATTATTCTTTCTATGGAACTCTCGTGGATTTAATAAACCTCCGACAGCGCCTTCCCATTTCACCCATGCCATTACTGTTATTTCTGAAGCACCGCCGATAGCATCAATATCTCCGCAGTCCACGTAAGCATTTGCTCCATTAAAGCTCAGCGCTGATTTACCGCTTGGGAGAGTTTGCCAGACTGCACCGTTAATAGTGCCGTGATTGTTGTATGGAGACCTATCGAAGACTTTTGTTAGTGTGTCTGGTCTATGAGAGACAAAGCGAACGAAAGGTAAGTAGAGAACTAAGCCATCGGCTAGTTCGTCTCTGAGTGATAATGCGAGCTCGTCTGCGTTCGGACGCTTTGCGTATGGTCTGATATATTGAGGTCTCGTATAACCTATTATGTTTTCCCAAACAGGAGGATAGGCAGATGCTCCGTAGCTCATAGCTTGCAGACTAGGATTGTTAGGGAGTCGCCTGCTGCTGAGGCTGAGGATAGTGCTATGCCGATGATGCGACCGTGTTCGCCTGCGGAAACTTCTGATGAGTTGATGTTTTCGGATGCTGCGCCTGATTCGACTGTTACATAGACGTTTGATGCGGTAGCACCATCTCCGCCTACGACTTTCTGAGTTGCGCTAGTTGTTGGAGAGGCGTCTGTTCCTGAGTTTTTGAAAGAAACGTGTTTGTGAGATGGAAATGAGTTTTCACTTACGACTCTTCCTGCTGTTGATGCTGCTCTGACTCTGTCGCCTGGGTTGATTGCTCCGTCTGCTGTTACTGTTGCTTTTCCGTAGATTACGACATTAACTTCTTCTCCCGAGGCTGCGTCGTTATCTGCTACGCCTATGCATTTTGCTGCTTCTGCGTCTGTTGCTGGTGCGACTTGGTTGTTTCCACTGATATAGACGACTTGACCTTTTGTTATTGATGCGGATGCTATGAATTTTAACATGATTTTGTTACCTTCTATTAATATAGCCATTTCTATCACCTAATCAAATTCTATTGTGCCGTTAACTATAATTCTACCTTCTACTGTTAAGGTTTTGAGAATGAGTTTGCCGTCTAGGCGAGTTTCTGTTCCTGATGAAACTGTGTAGTTGTTGAATGCAAATTCCATGCCTGAAGGAATGAATTCGTTTGAGCTTGTAATTCTGTCTTTTCTTTGGAGGATGTCGTCTTCTTGGGAGATTTTGAGTTTGTCTTCTGAGAAGGTTAGTTTGTCTGTTTGGGATTTAATTGATGATAAGGTTGATTCGGTAGCTCTTGTTGATAAGGCGACGTCTAAGTTTGAGGCTAGAAAGTTTTTTATGTCTTCTATGTCGCTTTCAAGTGTTGAGAAGTCTTTGTTATCTGTGCCTTTTAGGGCGTCTCTCAGAGCTGAGAGAGTTATGTCTAGTTTGGAGAGTATCTTCTTTATGTCTGGTGCTCCTGCTCCGAAAACTTCTGCCATTTTAGTCTTTTCTTGCTGCTGCTTCTGCTCCGAGCCAGAGGGAGCCTATTATTTTTATGATTTCGACTGCCTGGTCAACTGGAAGAGCGCCCTTTATTAAGGCAGCAAAAGTTCCGATTAGGATAATCCATACGGCTACTCTACCCTTTGCGAAAAGGTCTTCTAGCACTTTCATCACCTCCTATACAACTATTGCTATATATCTAATTTTATCTCCCTCCGCTCCTGAGACATAAATCTTGTTTAAGTTGTCTGTTTTAAGCATTACTGTTTCACCTGGAAGCAGTGGAAAGCCTTTGTTTGGTGATGCTTTGTCTTGTTTTCCTATATAGGCGTCTTGTGAGTTATTCGAGTCGGCTTTTATTAGGACTGCGACGACTTCGCCTTGTCCTAATGGTTTCGGAGTTGAGCTCAATTCTACAACGTCGTTGTCGAAGTCTTTTGCTTTTGTTGTTATGCCTGGTTCTGCTGGCAGTGGTATCCAATCATTTGATTTCTCGTCGTAAATGTATTGTCTGCTCTCTCTGAGCAACCAAACTACTTCTAATGTGTTTATAGATACTGCCGATGCTACAGAAGAACCTTTGTTCATTTCTATTTCCTCCCTGGTAAAGGTAAGACTTCTCTTATTCTCTGCAGCAGCGGCTTCTTCTTTGCTTCTATTGAGTGCTCTAATGATTCGAATTCTTCTACGATTGAATTAAGTTCTTCGTCTGGTTCCTCTGCTTCTATAATTACTTCTTTTGAGCCGTCTGATAGAATTATTCTTCTCGAAGTTTCTACTTCTATTTCTTCTATATAACCTGCTGTTTTCCTTCTTACTGATATTTTCTTCATTTTAGCGCGTGTATGTAAATGACGGGTGCATATAAACTACTTTTTCTCCTTTTACTGTCTCTATTGTTATCGTTTTGTATCCTAGTTTCTCTATTTGGATGATTTCTCCTGGTATGACATATAATTCTGCTACACCGTTCTCGTCGGTATAGAATTCTCCTCCTGAGTAGCGAATTACTGCTCCTGATATCGGTTTCTTCACACTTATTCCTGACCTAGGTGCGTCGTATAAGCGTATTATCATTAATACTGGAGCAACTGAGTATTTTACTAGCGAAACCTTGTCTTGTATTGAAAGCTCTCCGTAAGTGTATGACAAAGGTGTTGCGACTGATTGTAAAGCTAGAGATTCTTCTACGTGCACGGAAGTTATCGTTTCTTGTGATGAAGATGGACGCTGATTATATTCTACGGAGAATCTTACTATTTTCTTTCTATCGAATTCTGAAGAAGGTTGCTGGTCGTATGGTAATGTGGCTTCCGTTATCTCTTTAGTCTCAGACTCTAGAGCAGGTTGCTGGTCGTATGATAGCGTAGGTTCTACTATCTCCTTGCTCTCGAGCTGCGAACTAGGCTGCTGGTCGTATGTATATGTAGTCATACTATCGTTCTAAATTTGAAAGTTACCTCTAAAACGCCGTGAGCGGGAACTGTTACCGACGATACTTCTCTCGCTATGAGAACATAGGCTCCTGGAGCCTTGAGTATTAGTCCGAATTCTTTTACTTCTATGTCTGAATCGGTTTCGTTTGAGATGCTCCTTGTTATCTCTTGCTCTATAATGTTATCGCTTACTACGACCTCTTTCACTTCTGTCGGATGATAGTATAGTTGCCCTGAGGAAGTTCCGTGCGGTATGACGTTAATAGCGCAGTCGTCTGGAGACACTGGCATATCGGAAGTTCCGACTACTATGCCGTAAGATGTGTTGCCCTCTGGTGAATTCACTAGTATTCTTGCGTTGTAGTTCCTACAACCGCCGTCGCACCATTCGTCTACTCCGATTTTTATAGTTTTCTCGCTGCCGTCGGTAGCCTTCACTGTTCTTTTTAAGAATTGGAGCCAAGCTCCTAAAACCAAATAATAGTTCTTGAGCAACATTTCTAGAACGAGAACTTTATTTTAACGCGCAAAGAATAATCCAAAGGAAAAGCGATAGGAGTTACGACATCGCGAAGGAGCAAAACATATCTGTAATCGCCTGCACTCACGTCTTTAATTATCTTAGCGACTAAACCGAATTCTTTTATTGCTACCTCTTCGACGTCGTTCTCGAATTCTCTTATCACGTGGAAGGCAGGATTGCTTCCTTCTAGATAAACATCCGAAACAATCGTAGATAGAGGATGACAGGAGAATTTCTGATACAAGTCTGCGTCGCTTGGCGACGGAGATACGTCGGAAGTTCCTATGAGTATGCCGTAGTTAGAATCTCCTTCTGGAGCTTTGAGCTCGCCGAATTTCCGCACGAAATCCCCACTGAAACATTTATAATATGTGAGAGGAGGTGTGAAGCTTGCTCCGCTCGTATCTGTCAAGCTTACGCTACTTTCCGATAAGCATCTATAAAAGGCTAAATAGTAATTCTCTAACAAAGATTTCGCTTTTCCCTTCCTCTCCTCTACTACTCTTCTAGACGAATTCAGGAGAGATATCTCGTATGTTATTTTCATGAGAAAACACCTCCTTAAATTCTGCTTTTATGTTTAAGAGGTCTGTTAGGTATTCGTATATCTTGTAGAAGGCGTAGCAGTATTTGTCTTTGTGGTAGAAATATGCTGCACAGCCGCCGTAGCAGAAGTTCCAGAACTTGCAGCCTTTACAGTCTCGCTTTTCTAGAATGTAGTATCTTTTGTAGGAAGGTTTGAAAGTGTATAATGTTTGGATTGGTAGGACTGAGCAGTTTGCTACTCTGCCGTCTGGGAGTATTCTTTTTGCTCTCTCTGTGCAGAATGGGTCGCATAGACTGTTGAAACATTCTGAGCCGTCGCCTCTCAACGTGCTTAAGAAAGAGTAGATTGGGTCTACGACCATGCCAGATGGAATGAACTGTAACTTAGCTAATTTCTTCCATAGAAGAGCTAGAGTCGGAGGACTTATAGCGTAAGACGTTAGATGTTCGTGATTTACTTTGAAGACTTGCACTATTTTTGAC
>Ga0190308_1000332_pt1 | contig 15620 bp, 15 predicted proteins | sample 48700756_MG_FD_165050 | JGI IMG/M metagenome (GOLD analysis project Ga0190308, IMG submission 165050) | Hydrothermal vent sediment bacterial communities from Southern Trench, Guaymas Basin, Mexico - 4870-07-5-6_MG | ecosystem: Environmental > Aquatic > Marine > Hydrothermal vents > Sediment ...
TCATAACGATAAGTTCGGTTTATTCTCACATTTATGAATTGGATATATGGTATTTTTTAAATATAAGTTTAAATAATTAACAAAAATCGCATATGATATTACATAATAAACATATAGACACCATGCAAATTATTAGTATATTAATGAAATAAATTACATACTGCACAATCGTACAACATTTAAATAAATTTGTTACTTTTTTATTTTTTGGTGACACTCTTGAAAAAATATGCTATATTATTAATCTTACTAACAGTTATAATCTTTCCTGTTCTATTCTCGACTATAGCGACTAAAGCTTACGCTTCTAATGAAAAACCAATTGTAGTATGTACAACGAGCGTCTTAGAGAGTATAGTTAAGGATTTAGCTGGAGATAGAGTTATAACCGAGGTTATAGCGAGTCCTGCGGTCTGTCCAGCCCATTATGATGTAAAACCGAGTGATGTCGATGCCTTTAAAGAAGCAAAGCTCATAATAGCTCACGGATTTGAGCCGTGGGTTAAAAGCCTTAAAGAGGCGTCTGGCACTAAAGCCTCTATAGTATATATCAAAGGAGGATGGAATACGCCGGACGAACTTAAAAGCAGATATACTGCTGTAGCAAGCGCACTTAAAGATTACTTAGGGTTAGACTTAAGTGATAGATTAAATAAATGTCTAAATGCTATAGATAATACCAAAAGTTGGCTTTTAAAATTCGCTGATGAAAATGGATTTAAAGATACGCCTGTTATATGTATGTTATGGCAGAAAAGTTTTATTAAGTTCTTAGGTTTTAAGATAGTCGCTACATACAAACCTCCAGAATTGGTCTCAGCGAAGGAGTATGAGTCTATAATAAAGAATGGGACTAGTGAGCACGCTATATTGGTTATCGATAATATTCAGAGTGGCACAGACTTTGGGAAAAAAGTCGCTAATGAAGTAGGCGCTGTAGAAGTAGCGCTTACAAACTTTCCAGGAGTAATGGTCGGTACTGCTAACGTAACTGAGATGATGAAATATAATGCATATCTATTGTCGCAAGGCTTAAAACATGCTAAGTTAGCTGAAGAAGTTATACCTTTAAAGAATGAGGTATCATTATGGAGGTCAATAGCTATTATTTCAATAGTAGTAGCTGTGATATTTATCATAACTACAGCAATATTGGTAATAAGACTCCGTAAAGCGTGAATTTTGTGATGTTCGGATTATCAGTCGAAGAGGCTGCTAAATTGCATGGACATAAGGGGCCATGGTTAGTACTAGGATATAAAGCTGGAAAAAGGGCTAAAGAAATCTTGAAGCCGGAAAGCGAGCATGACCTGTATTGTATAGTTAAAACGCCATTAAAAACGCCATATACATGTGCTATTGACGGTATACAAGCGGTATCTGGATGTACACTCGGGAAACTTAGTATAGAAATTAAGGACTCTTCATTAGAGGAGACTACATATTTATTTATCGATAGAAGGAATAATAAGAGAGTCGAGTTTAAGTTAAGAACTGATGTCCCTAAATTAATCGATGAGTTGTATGAAAAGTACGGATTAGAGAGAACAGCTGAAATAATTGAAAGTGAGGATATATGCAAACTGTTCAAAGAGAAGTTATACGATTAGATAACGTATCAGTTGCATATTCAGGAATCGGCAAACCGGCTATAGAGAATATTAATCTATCTTTTAAAGAGGGTAAGCTGATCGTTATAACGGGACCGAACGGAGCTGGTAAAACTACCCTTATAGAGACGTGTTTAGGGTTACTAAAGCCTTTCAAAGGAAGAGTTTCATTACTAGGAATTGATACTAGAAGTAGAAAAGTTATTAATGTAAGAAAATTATGCAGCTATGTCCCTCAAGATTTCATGAGACCTCCATTTGAAACTTATACTGCACGCCATATCATAAAATTAGGTCTAGCTGCTAAAAAGCAACTATTTGATGTATCTACATTAGATTACACATCTAAATTATCACCAACTATTAAATTATTGAATATAGATAATTTACTTGATAGCCCAATAGGTACTTTAAGTGGCGGAGAACAGCAGAAGATTTTTATAGCTCGTGCATTGGTTAGAGAACCTAAGATATTATTTCTCGATGAACCTTTCTCAAGCCTTGATAGAGATTCTAGAGAGATCGTTGCTGATGTAGTTAGAAAGTACGTGAATTTAAATAGAGCTACTGCATTACTTGTTAGCCATGACCTAAACCCGGTTAAAAGTATCGCAGATGAAATAATAAAGATGAGAAAGGGAAAAATAGTAGAAGTTAAATATATGTAATTAGCGATGTTCGGAATAGCTATAATTGCAGCTATATTAGGGGGAGGCTCATGTGGCATGTTAGGATACTATGTTCAAAGATTCGGGGTAACTACGTTAAGTTTCAGCATTGCGCATGCAGCATTAGCTGGAGCTGCGGTAGGTATGGTTTTTGGTGTAGATATGATATACTCAGCTATGTTATTTGCAACTACATACGCCATAGTAATGGGATTTTTAATGAGTAAGACTGAGCATGCCAGAGAGTTAATATCGATGGCTTTTTTCGCGTTCTTTAACGCATTAGCTATATTTATGATTTATATATCAAATACAACAGTCTTAGCAACCTCTTCAGTGGCTACAATATTATGGGGAAGCGTATTAGCGGTCACTCTCCAAAAGATCGCCATTTTTATCACATTACTAATATTATTTATTTATTATGTCTTTGCATTTAAGCCACAAATAGATTCAATATTATTCGATAAGAAGTTAGCTGAAGCGGAAGGTATAGACGTTCATCTTCACACGATAGTTATCTTAGTATTTGTGAGCATAGTGATCGCATTAACTTTAAAGATAACTGGTGGCTTTTTAGTGTTTTCATTACTTTATAATCCTGTAGCATCAGCGTTCCAAATATCCAGAAGAGCTAATTTACAACAAATAATCTCTCCTACTTTAGGGATCTCATCTGCATTACTTGGTTTAGCGATAAGTTATATTCTTGATTGGCCAGTAGGGGCAACGATAGCTATAATATCAACACTGATATTATTTATCTCAGTAATTTATAGATTGATAATAAATATTTTGGCATTAAGTATGGCTAAGAAGAGGACCGCTTCATTATAACTATTAATTAAGAAGTTTAATAATGGTTATGCTACAAGTATTATGAAAACCAATTAATGTAATCATAATATGTCTTTAATCAGGTAGCTTATAATCACTATTAACCACCTTAACTATTTAATATTCATGGAAGTAAATATATTAACTTTTGATGAGTAAGAGATTATATGGGCTAATAGTACCTTTAATAACACCATTTAAAGAGGATCTAAGCTTAGATATTGATGCATTAAAATGGTTAGTCGAGTATTTGGTTAAGAATAATGTAGATGCTATATTTCCCGTATCTACTACAGGGGAATTTCCTAGTTTAACAAATAGTGAGAAGATCAAGATCGTGGAAGTTGTTAGAGAATATACGCCGACAAATATTAAGGTGATAGCTGGAATAAGTTCCACATCTCTATATGAAGCAGTTGACTTAGCACTAAGATTTAAAGATCTAGGAGTTGACAGCTTAATATCGACTCCTCCATATTACTATAAAGGAAACTTAGACGGCGTTAAAAGATATTTTAGAATGATACTCGATAGGATAGAAATACCTTTGATATTATATACTATACCCCAATATACGGGTATAGATATACCGCCAGAGCTCATTAAAGAGCTTGTAATGGAGTATGATGATCTAGTTGGGTTAAAGGCTACAGTAGATAGTATGATCTATTTTAGGAAGATCATCCAGCTAGTTAAACCTATTAAGAAAGACTTTAATGTATATTCCGGTATCGATGAGTATATCCTCCCATTAATTTTAATAGGTGGGGATGGAGCCGTATCTGCATTAGCCCATATAACCCCGAACTTACATAAGGAGATGATTGAGGCATTGTTTAACGGGGAATTAGCCAAGGCCAATGAACTTTACAATATAATATTAGACATCAAGAGAATCTATGATATATCTAAATCGGTATCAGGGGCAATTAAATTAACATTAGAATCATTCAATACACCAATAAAAAGATTTGTAAGACCTCCATTAACAGATGAAAATCTGGATAATATAGACATAATTAGGAGTATTCTATCAAGGTATAGAGATAAAATAGTTTTATATAAAGAAGGCTAAAAATATCATGGGATGATGAGACAACGGTCAGATGAATAGATGATTATAGATAGAGTCTCTGACCCTAAATTTTACGGTAAATAATTATCGGCTCCGGTTCTATGACCTCCCTCTATTTAATACTTTGTTTCAATATCTAGTAATAATTTCCAGAGTAAGAAAAATTATTAAATAATTCATAAATCTTAACATAAACATATAGTAAATTACCTGTGCAGGTTATTCATTTATATGAGATATATGATCTTAATAAGGATGATCCTCTTTAACACTAGAAATTAATACTTAGTTCCTAATATCCCTACATTCTATCTACTAAGAAATTAAAGTAGGTTTGTATCGATAGTAATTTTCACTTTTGACTGGTTCACTGATAGAACTTTATCTGGAATCCCTATTTTTGAGTATGGAACTTAACTTAAAGATAGTCTTCATCTAGTATAGATGTTAAAGTAGCTAATATCTTTACCATTTTTTAATAAGTCTATACCCATTTAGATAGTAATAAATACTATCCGCGATATAGTAACAATGATCACCAAGCCTCTCAAGATACCTAGCTATCAAGGCGAGAGCCAATCCACATTTGGCATTATTGATATCCAGAATTTTCTCTAAAATTCTTCTATATTCGTCATCTACAGCCTCATCCAGAAAATATATCTGTTCCGCCTTATCCGCATCTGGATGTTCTATTATGTCTAAAGTTAGCTGAAGCATTTCTCCGACCTTTTCTATTAAACTATTTATAACCGATGAGTTACACTTTTCATTATTAATTAGATAATCTGAAACTGAGATAGATATATCAGCCGAGTATCTACCTATTCTTAGGAGGTTATATGCAACATCCATGATAGCTTTCAAATATCTCAAATCTGATGCTAATGGTTGGTATCTAGCGATTAATTCTATAGCAAGTGAATTTATCTCCTCCCTCTTCATCATGAGCTGATAACTCCTCGCAATTAAATCTCCCCTAATATCACGCCCTCTTCTAATGGCATCTACTGCTTTTTCAAAAGATGCATAGCTATATAAACTCATCTCCAAAATCATCTTGGATAAATCTTTTAACCCTTTATGTATCAACCTTTTTGGCATATAATAAACCCCTCCATAATAATTAAAGCTCTCTTACGAGATATCTTTCAGTAAGATTTTTCTTAGGCCTTTTCAATATTTCATCAGCTGGTCCATATTCAATCAACCTACCATCATATAAAAAAGCTATATAGTCCGCTACCCTGGCTGCCTGTTGTATAAGATGAGTAACTAAGACAATGGTATAATTCTCTTTAAGCCTTATGATTAAAGATTCTATCCTAGCTGTAGAACTTGGATCAAGAGATGATGTAGGTTCATCCATTAATAAGATTTCAGGTCTAAGAGCTATTGCCCGTGCAATGGCCAGCCTCTGTTTTTGACCACCGCTTAATTCAGTAGCCCGATCATCTAATCTATCTTTAACCTCATTCCATAGACCAACCTCCTTTAAGCTATTGATAACCCGTTTCCTAACAAATTCCTTATCCTTATATCCATTTAAAATTAATCCTATGGCTACATTTTTATAAATTGATAAATGAGGGAAGACAATGGGATATTGGAAAATCATCCCTACCCTACGCCGAACTTCGACCGGATTAACCTCGTCAGAATATATATTGATACCGTCTATATATACCTTACCGTCGACTCTGGCACCGGGAACTGTTTCATGTAATCTATTAATAACTCTTAATAAAGTAGTTTTTCCACATCCACTAGGTCCTATTATCGCTGTGACTGCATTTTCAAATATATCAAGTGAGAAAAATTTTAATACGTGCTTCTTCCCGTACCATACATTTAAATTTCTTATCTTAACCTTTATATTCATATTCTCTTCCCAACTACAAACCTAATTAAAATGTTTATAAATAAGATGATAATCATTAATAGTGCGGCTGCTCCCCATGCAATGTTAATCCATGTCTCAAATGGAGATTTAGAGTATTCATATATTAAGAGAGTTATGCTTGATACTGGATTTAAGAAGCCTGTAAAGAAGGTTCTACTTCCTAGGGCTGTGAATAATAATGGAGCTGTTTCTCCAAATATCCTTCCAAACGCTAATGCAAAGCCAGTGATTATACCTCTCATACCCATTCTTAAGACAATATATGTTGATACCTTCCATTTATGTAATCCTAATGCCAGACCCGCCTCCCTATATTCTTTTCCTATAGATAAGAATGTATCCTCACATACTCTTGTCATATATGGAATCATCATTATCGTTAAAGCCATGGAACCAGCGAATGCCGAGAATGTTCTCAGAGGTTCTACGAAAAGTAGATATGTTATTATACCCACAACTATACTTGGTATGCTAGCCATAATCTCTAAAATATTACTTATATATCCTCGAATCTTATCACTTGCATATTCCGATAGATAGATAGCTGCTAATATACTTATTGGAGTAGCTAATGCAGCTGCTGTGAAAGATACTATAACACTTCCTTGAATAGCATGCGCTATTCCTTGTCTAGGGTCTAATGGGGAACTTTCTGGGAGCAGGAAGAAGTCCAGATTCCAGCTTCTAAATCCATTTATAAATGTATAAAATATTATCGATCCTAATATAAATAACGTTATCCCAACACTTACATATGATAGGAAGAAATATACCCTCTCCTTTATCATCCTAGTTTTAATGCTCATATTTCAACACCTATCTTACTGCGGATATACCTAATGAATATGACGTTTATTGTGACGGATATTACAAATAAAATTAATGCTAAACTCGTTAATGCAGACGCATGCAATGGATTTATAATTGCCTCTGGATATTCATTTGCAATTACTGTAGCTATAGTTGCTCCACTACTAAACAAACTTAGAGTGATAGAAGGTTTATTCCCTATCACAAGAAGAATTGCCATAGTCTCCCCAACGGCTCTTGAGAATCCTAGTACCATTCCTCCTAATATCCCTAATTTAGCTACGTGAATCTTCATTTTAATAGCCTCCCATCTCGTCCCTCCTAATGCTAACGTGAGTTCCTCGATCTCCTTAGGTACCATTCCAATGGCTTCTCTCATTAAACTTGAGATTATAGGTAATATCATTATGGATAATACTATAGCTGCATTTAGATAGCCTAAACCCGTAATGGGACCTCTAAATAAAGGTAAGAAACCTAAAGTAGACGATAGAAATGGTTCTATATAGATTCTCAATATAGGTCCTAAAACGAATAGGGCCCACATACCGTATATTATACTCGGAATAGCAGCCATCATTTCTATAACAGGATTTAATACATTTGTGATGCTTGATGGAAGAAGTTCACTAGATGCTATAGCTACCCCTAAACTTAGTGGGACAGCGATTATCAATGCTAATATACTTGTATATAAAGTACCATAAATAAATGGTAGCCCACCATATATCTCCTTAACAGGGTTCCATGTACTTCCTACGATTATAGTTAAACCAGCTTTTAAGAAAGCATATAATGAGTTACTAACAAGTTCTACAAAAAATATGGAGAAGATTATGACTATGATTATAACCATAGTTAAGGCAATGTATTTAAACAATTTTTCGTAGGATACGTTATTCATTTATATCTTAGAGTCGGGATCCTTTGTAGCTGATGAGATTTAAGGCTTCAATCACCTTACTCTTCAAAGAACTCGGTATAGGCGCGTACCCAAGCTCCTTATAATATTTCACACCTTCATTCAGTATCCATATAACCCACTCCTTAAATGCTTTAGCTTTATACTTTATTACATTTGGTTGTCCATCATATACTGACCAGTCTTCATATACTAAGAAATATGTACATGAAGATATGGGATATGCATCTGAGACATTAGAGTCTATTACGAATCTACTGATCCTTAAATCCCTTGGATCTAAATTACTAATATTTACTGCAGCTGCTTTAGATATACTATCTACAGAAGGTTTAATAAAAATTCCAACTCTATTTCTAACTGAGGCCATCGCGATTCCTTCTTTATATGCATATGTAAATTCTACATATCCTATTGAATATGGAGTCTGTTTAATAAGCCCTGTAACCCCCTCATTACCCTTACCACCTATAAACCTATCTAAATTAGGCCACGCTATAGTCTTTCCAGCACCGAAATGCTCTCTCCAGAAGCTTGACTCTTTACTTAAGAATGTTGTAAATATCCATGTAGTACCCGAAGCATCAGATCTGTGTATCACAGTTATAGATTTATTTATATCATTTAACCATGGATTATATTCTACGAGTCTTTCATCATTCCACCTACTGATTTTACCTCCGAATATCAGGACGATTAACTCTGGAGTAAGTTTTAAGTCTTCTGATGAACCCGGTATATTATATGCTATAACAACTGCCCCCAGCGTATATGGTATATGTAATATCCATCCCGGGGCGCTTGATAATTGTTCATCTGTTAATGGTGCATCACTACCAGCAAAATCTACAACCATATTGAGAAGATCGGCCTGTCCAGCCCCACTTCCAACACTTGCATAATCTATTCTTACAGATGGATTAATATTTTTATATTTATTTATTAGGGTTTGGATAAGGGGGTATGGGAATGACGCTCCTGAGCCTTTTAGATATACTTTTTTATCACTTGATCCGATCCATATTGAATATGCTATTATACTTACTATTATGATAATGATAACAATAGTAATAGCAATCTTGAAAAAGCCGTGCTTAGATTCATGCATCAAATACACCTCCTCTACGATGTAAAAAATATGCATATGTATTAATATGCCTTTACATATTATTACATATGTAACATATGTTCATAGTCAATATAGTATATTTTTACTATCCAGTCCAGTAATAGTTCTGTTATGTCGGTTATGTAGTCATATAGCCTAAGTATATGGTATTTTACAATATCTATAATTACATCTCTCTCTAGAAACGTATGAAACGTTACTTTCACTTGAATAATATCTATTAGAGTTTGTATAACACCGTTAAAATTATTTAATTTTATTCCATATAATTTAGTGTCTCTTATATTTTCTAGTATTTTTATTATGTGGTTTGTGGTTGAATTTAATTTTGCAATATATGTAGATATTGCATCTAAACTATGCCCATTTTCAACACTTAATCTCGCTAATGCATTTAAGTGATCAATCATCCTCTCTACGATGATAACTATCCTAACAAGTATATCTTGTGACTTTAGATCTAAGTTTACTTCACTCTTTAAATTTATCAGCGATTTACTAAACATCCTCTCAAAATCATGCCTTAAAAGATCTATTTCAGAATCAATAGCTTCTATTTCCTCTAGATCTTCAGCACTAAATTTATCTTTCCTTGTTAATATCTCAAGGAAATAATTTAATATTGACGCTAGTGAGTTGAATACTTTAAATATAGATGTCCAGATATCATATTGAATATAACTGCAACTTAAATCTATGAAGTTTTTTCCTTCATAGCTAATCACATATCTCGTGAAACTTTCAATAATTCTCCTTATAACTCTCCTCTCCTTTAGACTTATATTACGTCTAGATATTAAGCGAATTTTATCGATGCCCAGTAAATATAATGCTATTATAATATATTGAAGCATTTTCTCATTCATTTTATGTATCTGTATTGTGACCACCTTCTTATTACTTATTTCATTTAATGCCTCAATAAATAACGTTGGCCCAGCATATCTAACTCTAACTCTAGACTTCTTTCTAATACCATTCTTAATACACCATTCTTTAGGTAAGTATATTATATATGACCCTCTAATCTCCTGGATAGTTCTCTCTTCTACAGAATCCATATGAATCAATATGAAGATTAAGACCTCCTACTTATAAACCTTAGATAAGAACATAAGCTAATCATAACTTTATTGGGATAGAACATATTGATAGTAAATACTGAAAATAGTGTCCCTCAGCATTCTTCAATAACTTTTTAGTTTACCTATGTCAGTAGTAATAGCATAAATAAATCACTTTAAAGCTTTATATTAAGGTACAATTTAGTACTTACCTCGTATATTTTATCTATGTACATTCTGCTGTCTCTTCCATCTTTACAACATATATAACTTCGATTATTAATTTGGCACTAGAATATCACACTTTTACTTTAAGCTCCTTTGACAAACTACCATTAATACATCGTTCTTTAGGAAGATATAGGGTATATGAACCTTAACCTTTTAAATACTCTTTATTGTGTACTTTCATATTTAATCGGATAAGAAAGAATTAAACTTATTTTTCTGTGAAAACTTGGTCAAAGATTATTAATTACTAGCATGCTTATATTACTGATGATGAATATACATATTAGAACTTTACAGATAATAACCTTAACGACTTCCTTCAAATATTTTATGACTTTTATAGGGAGTCGAGGAAAAGGCAGGGTCTTAAGGCTGGCGACCTAAATGAATATGTTGAGGATGCAAAGCAGTATGCTGTGAGGGATACTGTATTTCTCGCATATATGAGGCGTGAGGCTATTGGATATATACGTATTTCTAAGCGTGGTGGATGTTATTGGATTAAGGAGTTGTATGTCAAGAGAGATTTTCTCTAAAATTCTTCTATATTCTCCCAAATTTCTTCTACTTCAAAGTTGTAGAAGATTATTTTATATCTATATAAGTAAATTAGAATTAAACTGGAAAGCTGTTAAAAAGAATAAAGGAAACTAAATACCTAAGTATGCTTTCCTAATTTTTTCACTGTCTTTGACCTCTTCACTAATTCCTTCTAGAGTTATTCTACCATTTTCAAGTATATATACGTAATCTGCTACCTGAAGAGACATATACACATTCTGTTCAACAAGTAGTATAGTAGTTCCTAGTTCTCTAAGCTTATCTATAACTTTAAACACCTCTATTACAAGGTGAGGGGCTAGACCTAAGCTAGGCTCATCCATAAGAAGAACCTTAGGTCTGCTCATTAGTGAACGTGCTATTGCTAGCATTTGTTGCTCACCTCCACTTAATGTTCCTGCCAACTGGTTCTTACGTTCCTTCAGACGAGGAAATAGCTGATAGACAAGATCTAAGCTATCATGAAACTTTTCTTTAGCTCTTTTGGAATAAGCACCTAATTCTAAATGTTCATAGACTGTTAATTTAGGCCATAGCCTTCTACCTTCTGGAACCATTACAATACCTACTTCTGCTCTAGAGCTTGGAGGAAGATTGGTCACATCAGTATTTTCAAATTTAACTATACCGCTCCATGGATATAATATGCCAGTTGCTACTCTTAAGGTTGTAGTTTTACCAGCTCCATTACTCCCCAATAATGCTGTAATACTTCCTTTCTCAACTTTCATATTAATACCCCAAAGAACCTGTACCCTTCCGTATCCTGCTTCAATATTATTTAATTCAAGGACAGGAACAGTCATTTTAATCACCTTCTTAAAGACGTTTAACAAATTTAAGGGCTAGTTCAGGTTCTCCTAAATATGCTGTTATTACTTCTGGAGTCTTGGCTATTTCCTGAGGAGTGCCTTCAGCGATCTTTTTCCCATAGTGCAATACTACAATTCGCTCTGCAATATTCATAACAGCGTGCATAACATGTTCCACCATTATGATAGTAAGTTTAAATTCCTCTTTAACTTTTTTAATAATTTCTAGAGCATCTATTGTTTCTTTTGGATTTAATCCTGCGAGAGCTTCATCTAAAAGCAATAGTTCTGGTTCTGCTGATAAAGCTCTTGCTAGCTCAAGCATTTTCGTTTCATGGAGATTTAACGCTGATGCATATTCTTCGGCCTTTTCCTGCAGACCCACTATCTCCAGCATTTTATAAGAAATCTCTCTAGCTTCTCCAGTAGAAATTCCCTTCCTTTTTCCAAATAATGCACCCACCATCGCATTTTCAAGCACTGTCATGTTTTTAAATGGTTTAACAATCTGATGTGTCTTAACAATGCCATATTTAGTAGTTAGGTGAGGGGGTTTTCCAGTTATTTCCCTTCCTTTAAAGAATATTCTTCCTTCTTCAGGCTTGTAATATCCTGTTATACAGTTAAATAATGTGGTCTTACCTGCTCCATTAGGACCAATTAAACCGACAAACTCGCCTTCCCTAACTGTAATACTGACATTATCCAATGCTGTTAACCCTCCAAATCTCTTCGTAACTCCGTCTATAACTAAAATTTTTGAACTCATACTCCCACCTAATCTATCAAGTCTCTTAATTTTATGTTTTTAATTTTATACTTACTAATAATTCCTGTTATTCCCTCAGGAGCAAATAGTATTATAATTATAACTATTATGCCTAGAATTATTAAATTTATACCTGGAAACTTTACAAGAAGAGTGTCATACAGCCAATAATAAATATATCCACCAAGGATTGATCCGAAAACACTTCCTAACCCACCTATCACAAGCATGACTATCATGTCTATCGAGTGAGATATATGAAAAGCACCTTCGTTAACCCCTCCACTATTTAGAACCATTAATGAACCTATTAATCCTGTGAAAAAAGCACTTAAAGAATAGGCTATTATTTTATATTTGGTGGTTGGTACTCCTATATCCTCAGCAGCATCTTCATCTTCTTTTATAGCTACTAATCCGATCCCGAATCTCGACTTACTTATGATGTAGTTAGCTAATAAAGTCAGTGATACGGCTACTAATACCGCGTTGAAGATCATACTTTTAGGAACTATAAGGTCTCTTCTTAAAATTATCTCAGCAGCCATAAATTGAGAAGGATTTAGAGCAGGTACCGTACTTTTAACTATATATAAAGCTGCAAAGTCTAAACCAAGCGTGGCTATGGCAAAATACGCTCCCCTTAACTTTAATACAGGATAGCCGACTAATATCGCTACCACAGCTGATACCAGTCCAGCTAGTATAGCAAGTATTAACGCTCCTACACCAGATCCGAAATGTTGTAATATGTTAAATGGTTCCAGATACCATATGAGTAAAACATAAGTATATCCACTTATCCCTATGAATACAGTATGGCCAAAATCTACATATCCAGTAAAACCCATTATAATATTTAATGCAGCAGCATATCCTATAAAGCTCATCATTATGATCAGAGTATCTGTAGTGAAGATATTCAGCAACTTAAGGATAGGTACTATAATGATAGTTAATATTATAAACAGAAGAGTGGGTCTTTTTAGATGGTAAGAAAAATTAATTTTGTAGGCCATAGACAAATCACCCTCTTCCAAATAACCCTTCAGGTTTTAACAAGAGTGTTAACACGAGTATCATAAAAGCTGTTGATAAAGCAAATGGGTCACTCAATATGGCTGGATTAATGCTTGATATTATAACTTTAGTTAACCCATATACAAACCCGATAATTATACCTCCTATTAATGTTCCTAACTCGTTACCAAGACCGCCTAAAACCACTACCGCAAAAGCTATTGGAGCGTATTTAACAGCTGTTTCAGGTGTAATAGATGCTTCATGAAGCAATATTAGAAAACCTGTGAATACTGTAATGCCTATTCCTAAAATGGAGGTTAGAAGTTTTATCTTAACAGGATTTATACCTACTAGAGAAGCAGCTTGTGCATCTTGCATAACGGCTCTAATAGCTTTACCTATTATAGTTTTATTTAGAAAGAGATATATTACTAAGGTTAAAATTATAGCGAATGTCGCTGCAAAGATTTCGTTAGTACGTAAACGTAAGCCACCTATTATTATATAGGTTGACGAAAAAAATTTCCATGTTCCTAAACCTTTAGGTTCGGCGCCTATCCAATAATAATATGAGTTTGACAATATAATGCTTAATGCAAACATTATAAGTAAGGTTGACATCTCAGTTTTTAAAGTTATTACTTCTACTTTCCCTATAAGTTTATGTAATAGTAGGAAATAGACGATGGCTCCAGCAACTATACCTATTACTAAAGCTATCCAGATTCCAATTAAAGGAGATAGTGCTAATGTTGTATATGCCCATATAACTATATATGCTCCTAAAAGCAGAGTTTCTCCTTGAGCTATATTTACAACTTTCATCACACCCCACAATTCTGTAAGTCCAAGCGATGAAGCACCTATGATCAAACCCCATAAAATCCCGTTAATCACGTTAATTAATAATATATTTATTAAATCAGACATATCCTCTCACACCCCGGGTTATATACAATTTGAAAATAAAAAATATATGGAATTTAAAGTTAACTTCTACTCCACCAGTTGGGTGCTGGGTAGATTAGTTCTCCTGTTGCAGCCTCAGGAGGCGCTACAATTATTTTCTCTCCATTTTGCCACTGCACCGCTATCATTTTGTGACCTATTTGTAATCCCGTAGACGGGTCTATCTTAAACTCACCAAAGAAAGTCATTAGATGTATCCTATTAAACGCGCTTCTAACCGCATCTTGGTTAATTATACCAGCTTCTTCAATAGCCTTTACTAAAACTAATACACCGTTTGCACCCGCGGCAGCATGATAATCAGGTATTACCCCTCCAGATATTTCTTTAAATAAATTTATAAATTCGTCTTGTGTAGGACCATACCACTCTAAACCAATATTTCTAGCAGATGATGGTGAGTAGCCAACTCCAATCTCCCATTGAGATACTCCTATAACATTTTCTGCTACATCCTGAAGCTGTTTATAATAATCAGGTAATGTAGGTGCTACCATCAAAATAATTGCCTTCAGCTTCCATCCCAACTCCCATGATTGCTGAGTAAGTGCTGTGCCATCAGCAAAATGTCCTCCACCAATCAATACATTAGCACCTGCTGCCACAGCCTCGCTGATGATAGAACTGAATTCTGTAGCTCCCTTTTCATACGCTTTTTCATATACGATGCTTATACCACAGTTTTGAAGTGCTTCCTCAGCACCTTTGGCAGCAACCGTAGCGAATGCAGAATTCTCATAAATTAATGCAACCTTAATATCTGGATCATTAAGAGATGCCAACATATCTATTGCAGCTATGAAATAGTGAGAAGCAGGGCTCCATGCCTGAACAGCATATTTATATCCTCTTTGATATATTGAATCGCTAGCACCACCAATACTTATTAATATCATTCCATGTTCCTCAGCGACAGGTTCTGCTGCCATGGTTAGACCCGATGAATATGGTCCTAACAAGAAATCTACCTTATCTCTCTCTATAAGTCTGCTATATAGTTCTGGAACTAGTTTTGAATTGCTCTCATCATCATAGTAGACCAGGCTTAGGTTGTATCTCTTATCACCGATTACAACTCCACCATGCTCGTTCACCCATCTGATAGCTGTCTGTACACCAGCCAGAGTCATCTCCCCTTCGTGAGCATATTTCCCTTTGAGTGATACAGTCATGCCTATCTTGATTTCTCCAGCATATGTTGGTCCAGATGGTGGTGGGGCTGTAATATTAATCTTAC
>Ga0190308_1000335_pt1 | contig 15496 bp, 17 predicted proteins | sample 48700756_MG_FD_165050 | JGI IMG/M metagenome (GOLD analysis project Ga0190308, IMG submission 165050) | Hydrothermal vent sediment bacterial communities from Southern Trench, Guaymas Basin, Mexico - 4870-07-5-6_MG | ecosystem: Environmental > Aquatic > Marine > Hydrothermal vents > Sediment ...
CTCCTCAATCGCTCGCTGCATCCTCAGATACTCGCTCTTCTCATACACAGCTGCAAGACCTGGCATTTTTCACATCACCTCCTCATCTGATGACCCTTCCGAGAGGCTCAATCACTCTACCCAACAGAATGCCCTTGAAAGCGCCAGACGCACCTTCAGCGCCGTATGCCTCGACAACGACGGTGTCTTCGCCGTTGTAGATGATGGGCGTGCGAGCCAAGCCGAAGTGAGCTCGCTGGAACTCGTTGGATGTCGTTGAAGGTGATGAGAGCTCACCCATACGACACTGCTCAAGCATCCAGACATCCTTGACCAAGGCATTACCGACCTTGAAGCGCAACGCAGTGACATTGTCATCAGGTCCTAAGTAACCATAGAAGCCGATGAGCTTGTCCGAGTCTAAATCTGTGTTTATGATTGTTGTCCAATTTGATGAGGTCAGAGATGTAGCACTCTCCCAAGATTCGCTCGCATAATAAGATGTGCCGAAGTCAGTTGATGGCAAAATGTCTCTAAGAACGAATCGGTCACTCTCAATGATGCCTTGTTCTCTCGCCCTTCTTATCAACTCTGCATCCAAAGCCTTTCGTGTGCGCTCAATCATCTCTGGCGTGACCATGAACCATGGCAGCAAGCCAGCACGAGTCCTCGTTTTCTGCGTTGAGCCCATAATGACCTTTCCTGGTCTTTCAATAACTCTGCCCAAGAGAACCGTCGTGTCATCAGCACCAGCGGGTGATGCGGTTCCGTAGAAATCAACGACGATGTTCGCATCCTGCGCATAGATTATCTGCTCGTCTTCGCCGACGATAGCGAGAAAACCTTCTTCAAATGCTGTTCCATCGCCACCTGTCGTAAGTCCGACTCTCTTTGACTGAACTTGCCAGACATCTCGCACGCTGTCACCCTCTTTGAACCTTATTGCGACAACGCCCTGTGTGCTTGGCCCGAGAGCGCCGTAGAAGCCTATGAGCTTGTCGCCGTCCAGCGAGACATCAATCGCTGTGACCCAGCTGTTGCCACCGATGCTCTGTGCGTTCTCCCACTCCTCGTGGTCGTAGTATGTCGTGCCGAAGTCAGTTGCTGGCATCAAATCTCTGACGACATAGTTATCTTCGGTGACGACTTTTGCATTGATCGCAGCCTCTATGAGCTTGTCGTCTAAAGCTTCTTTGATGCGATATATGCGCTCAGCAGTCATCCAGTGTCCTGACCATGTGCCCGCCATTGTCTTCCACCTCACTCTCTCACTTCTTCACTTCTTTACGCCACACTCACCTCCAAAGGAGCGTTGAAGCGAAACGCTTAAATAGGAGGTAGCGACAAGACGACAAGATGACCGAGATAATAAGAGGGAGAAGACGCCTGAACGAGAGGCTTGAGATTCGCACAACACCAGAAGTCAAGAAGCAGTTTGAGCGGTTGCGAGTGGAGTATGGATTTAAGCGGAGGCACGACTTGCTTGTTTATTTGCTGTCATTATTCAGAGAGCCTCTACCTGAGGAGAGGCGAGGTGAGATGCGGTTTTTGTGAGAGGAGTGAGAAGGACTATTGTCTCCTCCTCAACGCCAGAATCGCAACCCCCACACCAGCAGCGCAGAGAACTCCCGCGACAATCTCCTTTTTATGCTTCTCCCACCATGAAGGTGCTTTTTTCTTTATGATGAGTGTTGCAGTATCAGGTTCTGACCAGCCGTAGAGATTATCCTTGACTTTGAACGATATTGTATGAGTGCCAACTGACAAATCGCTCCTTGAGAACAAGCGACGGTTTCCGATCACGCCGTCTTTATCGGAAGACCACTCATACGCCAATATTGAGCCTTCTGTTACGCCATGCCCTTCAAAGTAGACCTCCTCACCTTCTGTGGCGGGATTCGGATAAATTGCATCTATAACCGCTATCGGCTTTTTGATTTGAGGCTCGCTATGACATGCACCATCATACCAGTAGCACCCAGCAGCTTCGCACTCTTCTTTTGTGGTGAATCTCTCACAATTTTCCGCTGGCTCGCTATGGCAAGAGCCGTCATACCAATAGCATCCTGCGGCTAAACACTCCTCTTTCGTTGTGATGTCCTCGCACTTCTTCTTCGGCTCACTGTGACAGGCATCATCATACCAGTAGCATCCGGCAGCCACACACTCTTCCTTGTTTTTGAAATCGGGGCACTCAGGGGGTTTCTCATGGCATGCGTTGTTATACCAATAACAGCCAGCAGCCTCGCAGTCCTCTTTGTTATCAAAGACCTCGCAGCTCTCTGGCGGTTTATCGTGACATGCGTTGTTATACCAGTAGCAGCCAGCGTTGATGCACTCCTCCTTTGTTTTCCAATAGGAGCATGGCGGTGGTGTATCATGGCATGCGTTGTCCCACCAGTAGCAGCTGTGAATGTAGCACTCTCTCTCATCCGTGAAATCTGAACACTTGACGCCTTGAGGTGTTGAGTGGCAAGCATCATCATACCAGTAGCAACCAGCAGCCTCGCACTCCTCCTTTGTCGTGTAATCTTCACACTTCTTTTGCGGTTCGCTGTGACAGGCATTGTCATACCAATAACATCCTGCAGCCTCGCACTCCTCCTTTGTCGTGAGCTCTGAACACGCCACATCCTCTATTGTGAATTCGACGATACCTCTGAAGATGCTACCCCCTTCTTCGGGAATGATGTCGCCAGAAGAGTAATACTTATCTCCTATCTTGACTATTTCTTCAGGCGAGAAGTGGAGTTTCTCACCAGGGATGACTGTGTGGAAATACTCTATTTTAGGATTCGTGAATGTCGGATCCATTCGTATAATAGTGCCTTCCCGTGGCAATGAGGGGCGAAAGCCGAAGAAGACTTTGCCTTCTGAGGCGTCGTAAAACACAGCATCGCCGAGATTAGTGCATTTCAATGGATCGAACTCCATCAGCTCCACTTCCATAGTTTCAGGGTTTATCCGATACGCAAACGGCTTCTGAGGCTGACCTGGCACAGTCTCAACCACAAAGTAAACCCATTGTCCATCATCATCACAGTCGTCAGTTACAGGATAATCAATTTTAACTTCAGATATTGTTTCATCTTCAGGATCAAACACCATGAAATAGATGTTGTAGTTGACCCACTTTTCAGGAGGCCACTCCGGATAATGATCCATACCCCACGTCACTACTTTACCGTTTAGATAATGTATGGAATGATGATAATATCTGTCAGGTGTATTGTAGAAAGTAACTTCAGGATAATCAACATCACTTATATCTACCTTGACAATGTATTCTGATACGCATCCGATCCAAAGAGTGTCTTTACCATCGTAGCAAATGCTCATAGGATTATAGTAATATCGTAAATTCCATGCCCACATCTTATAATCAAGCGTGGAAGGGTCTATACGATATAAATATACACCTCTGTGGGCGTAAGTTATCGCCCAGATATATCCTTTCGCAACGACCATGCCGTTGCCCTCATTTGACTCTAAATCTCTCTCGACATACGAGAAGTCTGAAGGGTCAATCTTTAGTATTTTCGCAGGAGAGTTCCATGTTATGCCATAGAGATAACCCTCGTGAGCAATAAGATGATGAATCACCAATATGTCTGCAGGAAATACCTCCCACTTTCGTATCCTCAGATATTTCATTTTTCTCGCCCTCCATCCTGCAAATCTCGAATTATCTTTGCTTGCCTCTTATTTATATTTTGCGCCCCCCTATTTCCCCTTTTCACCTTCGGTAAGGAGGGGGGGAGGGGGGTAAGGTCGTCAGAAGCCCGTGAGGCGAGTGAAACATAGAGGCAATCCTTTTATAGAAGCAGTCATCTATATGTAATCGTCGGTGAAAGTGTCTGTGGCTGTCAGTGTAAGTGTCAGCAGGCGTCAGCAAAGGCGTCTGCAAGTGTCGGTGCGGCTGTCAGTATCGGCAAAGGTGCAAGAAGTCGGAGCTGTAAATAGAAGAGGTTGATGGGAAAAATGGTGGAAGTCACAGACGAGCTTCGGAAGCGGGTGGTGGAGCTTCGGAAGTCTGGTCTAACATACAGCAAAATCTCTGAATTGACGGGGTTAGACTCACAGCAGATAAATAGAATTTTAAAGAAGGCAAGAGAAAGGGGAGAATTAGAGATGGAGGAGAAGAAGTCCGAAAAGGTAGAGGTGGAAACGCAAGAAGTGAGTGGAGCAGCTGAGACAACCACAGAAACAAAAACAGAGCCAAAGAAAGAGTTCCCACCACTTGAAGTCCTGAACATCAAAGGATTTCCGCCCGTTGAAGAAGAGCCGAAAGGCGACCCTATGGAGCCAGAAGAGGTGGTTCAATTCTTCGGAGAAGATGGCTTGCGAGAGATTAAAATCAGAGTAGTATATCACGGACTTCAAAACACTCCAGGCGTCGGAAAGCAAAGCCTCTTAGCATTGATAACGAGGCTCAGAAGGAGTCCTTACCTATTAGACGACACAAACAATTTATTGGAGGCTATGAGGCAGTTCCTCCCTCAAGTCAAAAACCTCACCCTTCTCAATTATATCTGCAATGATGTTTTGGAGATAGATAGAAAATATAGTCATATTTTGAACAACAATCCTGTTTTTCTACCGCAGCTGATACCTCAGCAGAATGCACAAACGCCGATTTTCTATTTCCCGTATCCGCAACCGCAACAGCAACCTCAACAGCTCATTTATCAGCAGGCACAACAGCAGCAGGCACAATCGCCACAACAGTATCAGCAACCGCAGCAGTATCAACAGCAACAGTATCAGCAGCACTGGTGGCTACCAAACTGGCAGATGCCTGTCGCACCGACAACACATCCTTATCTTTACCCTTATCCATATCCGTATCCGCCGACACCACCATCACCGCAGCAGGATGCGCTGCAAAAGCTCGTTGAGCGTATAGAGAGCCTCGAAAAGAGGTTAGACGAAAAGCATGAGAGAGAAGAGAAGAAAAAAGAGGACGAGAGCGTGGAGAAATTAAAGGACGAAATAAAGGAGCTTCGCTTACGCCTCGCAGGCAATGAAGAAGTCAGACGATTAGCGGAGCAGCTGAAGGAGAAGGAGCGGAGGATTGAGCAGCTTGAGAAGGAGAAGGAGCAGAGGGAGATTCTTGATAGGGTGGAGAGCGTGGTTCAGCAGCACATCACCTCTCTGAAATCAGAAATTGCATCACAGATTTCAGATTTGAAGAACAGCATCCCTAAGAATTTCACGCCAGAGCAATACTTGGAGTTAAGACGAATAGGTGTTGAAGAAGCAACAAAGCTCAGAGAGCTTGATTTGAGAGAGCAGGAGCTTAAAGCCGAGATGGAGCGCAAGAAGTCTTTCTCTGAGAAATTAGCGTCGTTCTTAGACTCATTCGGCGACAAAATAGCGAATGCGGTCGCTGCGACTGTCACGGAGGAAGAGAGCGGTGAAAAGTATGAGGCGCCTGCGGGGACGCTCCAGAATCAGTCGGAGCTTATGATGATGCAGTGTCCTTCGTGCGGAGCGCCTGTCGTGTTTCCGAGTGTCGCAGAGCGGATCGTGTGTCCGAAATGCGAGAAAGTCTTTGTAAATCCCTCCTTTGAGGCTGTGCCGACAACAACGACAGCATCGACAGCATCAACAACGCCGCCGACGACACCGACAACGCCTACAACGCCGACAACGACACCAGCGCTGCCAGCTGAAGAAGAGAAGGTGGAGGTAGAAGCAGCGGAGGGGGCTGCTGAAACTACTGCAGAAGAGCCAAAAACAGAGGTTGAGGAAAAAGAGAGGAAGGTAGAAGTGAGACTGTCTGAAGAAAATGGAGCTGAAACAGCAGATTAAACGCTTCGTTGAAAACCTCGCAGTCCAATTTGCAGTAGATGCTGTTCGCTCTTACCTCCTCCACAGATTAGAGAACATAACGGCAGCAGATTGCTACACTGCAATCAAAAACAAAGTGAATTTATGGCAGATAACACCAGACAGCGACAAGACATACATCATCAAGAAAATTCTGCCACGCTTCCGCAAGCTCGTCATAAGGTATATGGACGACATCACACCACGACTTGTGCTTGAGTGGCTCCGCCGAGACAGACCTGATCTGGCAGACGTCATAGAGAAGAAAAATCAATGGGCTTACGCAGATTACGAGAAAGAAGAAGCATATAAATGGCTCGCATCTCAAGTAGAAAATATAAAGACGAATATAAAGGCGGTGCTATCGGAGGCGGGTTAAATGAGAGACATCTTGGCATATTTGATCGGTGGAGGCATAAAGCTCGCATTCGGAGCAGTCTCCTCCGCTATAACCTCGCCCAAGCCAAGATACGAAGAACTCATCAAGGCATATAGGGAGTATGAGAAGCTTCTGAGAGAAGCGAAGGATGAAGTGGCGAAAACCGCATCTGAGGGCGGTAAGAGCGAGAGCAAAGAAGAAGAGCGACAGAAAATGGTGCAGGAAATACTCGTGCGATGCTCTTTTAAACCTGAGTGTATCCGCCGAGTGGCGCAGAAGGTGCGAGAGAAGAAAGAACGAGGTGAAGAAATCAACATTGAGGCTCTGACCAATCTATGATTGCATCGCAGTAATCTGCAGCATAAGCGCCTGCCTGGGAGAGAGTATTTGCGAGCTCAGCATCATTTACTGCTATAATGTTTCCATTTTCATCCTCTAAATAAGAGAAAACACCGAGACCTTGAGAGGGATCGAAAGGAATTACCCATATATGCATGCCGCACTCTAAGGTCACAGGATGATACGGATGGCAGAGCTTATTGACCCCTCTCAGTAGCGTTATCGTCTCCTGACTTCCAACTGAGGTCGGGTAGAACGGCATACTCATAGTTCCCGCCAGATAAGATGTTGTATCGTAATAGACAGTAAGAGGAGATTCCTCGTAGATGATAAGAGCCACTATTTGTATCTGCTCGCTTGTTGACACTCCCGCATTCTCATAAGTAACCTTGACTGTGTATGTATCATCGGGATTTATTGCGATCTTGCTCGTTGGACACTGCATGCCTACGGTTTGGACAGCTCTAACCTTAAGAGCGCTATTTGCGCCGCTGCTTTTTTCAGCACTACTTTCAGAGGCAAGGTTGTGCATGCGACCAACTCTAACGGACACTCCTCGCATACGTATCCCTCCTTTGATACATTCACATAATAGGTCTTATCCTTTAAAAGCGGTGCGACTGTGCATCTTCCATTAGAGTCTGTGTAGCAGCCCCCGACTGTTTGAACGCCGTCGTTGACAGCGACATAAGCACCTTCAATAGGATTGTCGCCCTCATCAACCACTAAGAAAACTTGAGAGCACTTCTCTTTCTCTATTTTTCCCAGAATGAGCTTATAGACGCCATACGCTGCTAAAACCGCAGGAATTGTTGCGGATGCTTGTGCAGCAGCTCCTGCTGTAGGATGTCTGCTTTTTATGAGTGAGCCTGCAACTGCTAATGATGCTGCGGCTACGATACCACCCCAGATCATCTTCTCTTCTTCTCTCATCATCTTCACCTTAGACGACAATCCACCCTTCTTCTTTCAAGCGCTGGAAAAGCTCAGGACTCGCATCTTTTATGACTCCATCTTCGGTTTTATAGATTCCGCACGGTGCCAGATATGGCAGAACACAGGCAGCTGCACATTCAGTAGCCATAGGGTTGCGACTGAGGAGCGCAGTTCCTATTACTACCACAGCTGCCAGAGCAACCATAGCAGCGCAATAGGCGTTCCGCCTCAACCACTCAACTGTCGTTCCTGTCCACTCTGCGAGCAGCGAGAGAATGTCAAGCGGAAGAGTGTCAACGGTCTCTTGAGGGTCTTCAACAGGCAGAGGTTCGTCTGTTACAGGATTGACAATCGGCTCAGGCTGATAAGTATTCACCTTGCTGCCTTCAACGACCTCAATGACGTCTCGTATGATTTTGTAACCATTAGCGAGAATCATAACGATGTGCTGACCAACATACAAATCAAGTGATAATGTGCCGTTTGTTGTGTGATAGGTTTTTCCATCAACTAAAATCTCTGCATCAAGAGGATTTCCATCTGGATCATAAACTTCAAAAATTTTTCTGCCTTTCGGCGGCTTCTGTGGCATTATCTTACGCACCAGCTCAGGAATTTGTCCGTATCTGAAAAGAGCATAAGAGGTGATAGGAAGCATCACCCATATACCTGCGGTTCTGACAACTGAGCATATGTATTCCCAGAAGCTTCTATCTCGGAAGTATGCGAGCTTCTGTCCTGCAGACACAACCGCATTTTTCACATACAATGCCTTCTCAGCGTTTGACATATTATCATATTCAGGAGGCAGTTCAACAACCGCATCTTTATCATACATTTCTATCTGCTCGTTTAATGCTTGGAGTGTTGGCAGATATATGGCTTCTTCAGCTTCGACATCAGCTTCCGTTACAGGTTGACCTGATTGTATCTTCAAAATTATTCGCTCCGCATCGCTCATCGCCCTTTTAACTTGCGCCTCAGTCCAAGCATCCAAAGGGCTTTTTTTAGCGAAGAACATACGGTAGATCGCATATGCTGCGAGTGTGCATGCTCCAACACCAATACCAAGCCCTACACCTTCACTTATTTTCATACCTCCTCACCTTTTGACGAATAGAACGCTTATCTCGTTACTATCGCACGCTTCGTATGCGTAGCTACCTCTGAAGCGGAAATGTCCTCTGAATTTCACATTTTCAGTCATAGAGGCGCAATCTTCTGTGAGAATAACAGTTGCTTTTCCGTCTGCATCTGTGATGAGCGTTGCTATGACAGCACCTTCATGGTGAAGCTCAACGGGATAACCTGCGAGTGGAAGTCCAGAGGAATCTGTTAGAAACGCAAAGACGTGGACAGGCTCATCACAGGGCGCTGTATGCGAGACTGTCAACACAGGTGGTGGTCCAGGATCTGCCAAAATTCTCGCCGAGAGGGTTGTTTTCATCTTCCCGCCTACTGCTTTCTCCACGAGTCCTTTCCCTATTAAGAAGGCTGATACAGCAACGCCAGCTCCGACACCAAGCGCCATAAGAGTCTCTTTCTTCATCAACAAAGGAAAAGCCTTTTAAATATTAAAAGTTAATGGTGTGAGTGGTGTGTGAGAAATGGTGGGAAGAGACTTCTACCTCGGAGGAGCTGGAGGAGCTGTAGTGGGTGGTCTGCAAGGGTATTGCTTGAGATCGTTCGTGGATACGAAGTATCGTATCGAAGCGTTAGGTGACTTCGGACAGCCTTCTGTGCTTATGGGACTCGGCGGAGGTTTCACAGCATTAGGGCTCGGTCTCGCGGGACTTCTGGGAAAAGGTCCTTTGCGAGGCGAGACTGCCACTGGCGCTGCGACATTCTACGGCGTAACTGCGCTCGCAACCGCTATATGGTCTCTGCTCTTCCCTGTGAAGAAAGGCGGGCAGACAGCAGCTGCGAGGCCACCTATTAGAGTGGTCAAGACCGCCACAGGAGCTAAACCCGCTCCAAAGCCACAAGTCCGCATCAGTAAGGTAGGTGCGACAGGAGCTGCAAAGCCTGCAGTAGTGAGCAAAACCACAGCAGCAGGTGCAACAAGGAGAGAAGAAGCCCAATTCATGTAAACAAGCTTTAAGGGGCGATGCAGAATGACAGTAAGCAGAACAGCATCCATTACTGTGAGGGCTAAGGCGAGGTCACTGTCTATATGGTTCGAGGATGCAGAAGGAAATCAAATTACGGAGGTAACCGAAGGAGAAACCTTCTACATTTGCGGTGAATATTTGGAAGATAGCACACCGCTGAGCGACGAGAACATTCACATCTACGAGACGGATTCTGCAGGTAATCCTTTACGATTCGTTGCGACAGTTAAGACAGACGCTACTGGCAAGTATTCTTGTCCAGCTGAAGCTCCACCGGTTGATGAAGACACGATCTATTACTTCAGAGCTTACGATGATGAGCAGAAGCCTGCAATATGAGGTGTGAGAAATGGTGAGAGCAAGAGATGTCCTGATCGGTGTTGGAGTTGCAGCAGGCGCAGGAGGCCTGCTTTATTATCTGCTTACGAGAGGTGCTGCTGCAGCGCCAGTTAGAGTTTTAACACTCACAGCATCCTGTGACGGAGACTGCATCTCAGGAGGTACTATAACATTCAGCGGAAGACTCACTGAGAGAGGTGTCGGCGTAGCAGGCGAGAGAATCTATGTGCGAAACGAGACCACAGGTGAAATCGTAGGAAGCGCTACAACCAACTCTGAAGGTTATTACGAAATCACTGCCACGCTGCCTACAGTAACCGAAGACACAACATACGAGTTCAGAGCATACACGGAAGACCAGCTTCCTCTATAGATGAGTTGGATGCGGTAGAAGAAAGAGGGGGGGAACAAAAGACGAGGGGTAGGAGATGACAAAAAGCCACGCAAGCAGCATTACGATCAAATATCGCTCCTACGGAGGTTTAAACTTTCTGGCTAAGGGGTTACCTAATTTATACTGCTACGATCAGGAGTTAGGGTGCGCTGTCAAGACATACGAGTATCTGTGGAGTGCTGAATTAGCTACACTACAGATGTGCGCACAGAATAATCTCGTAGATAAGAGTTATAACCGTGTTCAAATTGAGTCTTTCAGAGGAGTTGAAGAGGGGCCTATCGACTATGATGCGACTAAGGATGAATATAAGATAATATCCTGCACTATAGGTAGTGTCGCTCAGCATCCCTTTATGGTTCAGTTCAAGGCAGGCACATGGTATAGTAAAGATGAGCTCGTATGGACTTGCTATCTCACACAGAATCTATACGAAAAAGAGGATGATCTTGTGAGCGGCTATCATCTTCAATTCCCATATTTTATAGTTCCCTATCAATTTACGTTGTCGGATCGGGTGGTAACAGTGATGGCAGGAGCGGACGTAATTTACAGAGGAAGTGGTGAAGCTACAGAACAAACCTTTGGATTCTCTCTTTTTGAGTTTGATGAAGCAAACAACAGGTGGGAAATTCTCGAACAAAAAGATGTGAAGGCAAGCTCAGGAGAGAGCATTAAATATACGAGCAAAACTTTCGAGCTCGAAAAAGATTTGGAGCCTTTATTCAGCGTAGGGATTTACTATTATGATGCTTCGGACGAAATCTATAGGCTTTATTATGGATTGTGCTGGAGAATTAAGAAAGCTGATACTACATCCTATACAAGTGTGACTGTTTACACAGAGCAACCATAGGAGGTGATAGAATGACCGCATCAGGCATTGCGTCTGTGACTGTGAAGGTGGCAGCCCCAAAGGTAGAAATAACTAATGTAGAGTTCAGTGTCGTAGGCTCCGAAAGCCAACACGGTAGCGAAGAAGAGTCGTAAAATTAATTTAATCGTGGCGAGAAAGTCGTAAAGAGGAGTGTGAGGGGGTGAAGGGAAGATGCGGGCGCTTTGGCAGAGAAGGGTCAGGGTGAAAGGTGTAAGGACATCAACTCCAGAGTTTAAAGCAGTTAGAGCAGAAGAGGAGGCAAAGATGAAGGTTATTGGAAAATGGGATGCTGGGGCTTCCTATGATGCGATCGCCTATGGTAACCATCTCTATGTTGCTTCAGGCTCTCAAGTCAGAATATATGACATCTCAACAAAGGAGAAAATAGAAAACATAAAGATGGAGTGTATTCATTCCTATAATAGTTATAGAAATTGGGGAACCTACAAAGAAAAGACCCCTCCAGTCAATATATTGCACACGGATGCTGGAACAATTAGAGGTCTGTATGCGGATGGAAACTATCTTTATGTAATAGGAGGTAAATTCGTAATAGCAGATATTTCGGACCCTGAAAATGCTTATATTGTCTCCTCTTTGGACATAGGCGGTAAGGATGTTCAGATTCAGGGAAATTATGCATATCTTACAACCCCAAATCCTTACGGAGACGACATCACAATTGTTGATATTTCGGATAAGAAAAATCCCGTGAAAGTTTCCGGAATTAATGTAGATGAGATAGGAGGATATTGGAATGGAATATGGAGACTTTATGTCGAAGGAAATTATCTATACACCGGAGATAACAATAACTATCTATATATTATTGATATATCAGACCCCGCAAATCCATCGGTAATCAGCAAGTGGCCAAATCCCGGAGGATATAGAGAAAGTCCTTCAAGTTTTGCCAAGAAGGATAATTATGTTTTCGTTACCCGTTATTACTATGGGTTTTATGTAATAGATGTTTCAGACCCTGCAAATCCTGTTGAAGTCGCAGAAGTTGGGATGGAATACGCCAATCCCGCCGCAAACGACATAAAGATATTCAGAGACTATCTGTTTGTATCCACCCGCTACGAAGGTTTCAGAGTTTATAATATTTCGGACCCAACAAACCCGTCTTTAGTTACTACTTTCACTTTTTCAGTAGGCTATGCAGAAAGCATATTTCCTTATGAACTTCCCCACGGCACCTATGTTTTCGAAACTGCATATTCGGTAGGGTGGGCAATTATAGATGCGACTGATATTGAGAACCCTGTTTTGATGACAGACCCTATGATGCCTGTTCCAGCAGGCGACAGTGTAAAAGTGAAAGGGAATTATGCATTCATAGGTGCCCATAATGGTGGAGTATGGGTATTAAATGTTTCAGACCCTGCAAATCCAAAGCCAATTGTCGTTATGCTAAATGGCGGAAGAAATGCAGGTCTTGAGATAAGTGAGGATGGAAATTATCTTTATGTTGCTGGATGTTGGTCTGATCTTTGCATAGCTAATATCTCAGATCCAGAAAATCCCCGGTGGGAAATTGTTAACTATGAGCCGGGTGGTTGTGGGTCACTTCTCGTAGTTGATAATTATCTCTATTACGGAGGATTAACAGTTTACGATGTTTCAGATCCTAAAAATCCTAAAATAGTCTTTGATGAAAATCTGTATGGAGATCATGCGAGAGTGATAGGGAAATATGGGAGTGATTATCTCGTTGGTGTGGGAACAGAAGGAGTATTCATTGTTGATATTTCAAATAGAACGAATCCTGTTGTCGTTGGAAATGTGAGCCTGCCACAAGAGCCTAATGTACGTATCCTTGCTGGTCATCCAGGAGCTGTCTCTGGTAGTGTAGTTTATGTAGGTGCTGGCAACTATTTATACTCGATTGATATATCCGATCCAACGAACCCTGTCATACTTGGCAGTGTGAGAGTAACCCAACCCACTGCTGTCGTTACTTATGGGACCCATGCTTATGCCGGCGGAAGAGCTTCAAGTTGGGGATTATATGCGGTTAATATATCTGATCCTTCAAATATGAAAGTAGAAGATTGGATAGGGGTTGGTATGAATGATTTAGATGAGGAAAATGGCTTGCTATATACATCAGGAGGAGCTATAATCTCTCCAATCGGAGGAAAATTAATAAAAGCAACCGTAACTATTAAAAACGCAAATAATAGACCTGTGACTGCACGGCTCCGAGCAGTTGTTTTTTATGCAGAGAGCTTACCAGATTCTACAGGCGACCCTGCCAGGGATTATGCCAACTGGAGCGCACAAGCCGATGCTACAGATGTTGTTGAATTTGGCCCTGTCACGTTAGATCCTGGAGAGTCTATTACAGCATCAGCATCAAACACTCCTTTGAACATATGGGCTGAAGGAACAAAAATAGATGCTGGTGTCGTCCTCCTTGACGCTGACCAAAACTTTTATGATTCTTTGAAGGTTTCTGATGTTGTAGAGGCATGAATCTTGAAGATGCAAGAGAGCTTGCAGAGCGAGAGATTCTCGCACGCACGGGATGGTCTTCGCTTCCACATGATGCTGTTCTCACGCATGCTTACCACTCTCGTCGTGGCAGATATGTCTTTCAGTGGAGACGAAAGACCGACTTATACTCATCAGAGGTGGACAGACTTCTTGTGTGGGTTCGTGACGATGGAAGCATAGAGAAAGTTGAAATCTCGTGGTTCGCTCCTTTAGAGCCTGCGATCTCGGAGAATGTTGAGCGAATTCTGCGCAGCAGGGGTTATACTGTCGCAACAGCCCCAGCTCAAGCGATAAAAGAAGCTGTCAGAAAACGAGCTTATAAGGTCACAGGAAAGGACATTGAGGTTTTAGAGTGGCGAAGGATTCTGCGAAAGGCTTGGATTGTTGAGGCTACTGGCAATGAGTTCTGGGTCGGGAAACTGAGCGATGATACTTACGTGCTCTTGAGTCCTGATGGTGAGATTGTAGGATGGATGATTTTGCCTGCGAGAGCTGTTTCGGTTAGCGGCTTTTTTGGTAGTGAAGAACAGGTTTGTGCAGGATGGTGCTATCTCGCAGGAGATTTCAGGTCTTATTTTGAGAGGTGGGTTGGTTCTTCTGAGGCTGTCGTCTGGGGCATGTGTCCTAAATACGACTACAAAACAGGGACGGAAGACTGCACAGACTCAGGCTATTGTGAGTCTTATATATCCTCATCAGATTTTGAAAATGCAATAAAAGATCATAAATGTAAGTTTTATGCATGCATTGCGCATGGAAATTATGAGGGTGCTTGGCTCGGCAATGAGCAGGGCACGCAGATAGACATCTGTCCTGTTAGCACAGAGTGGTGTGAGTTAGTTGTTGAAAGTCTTCTGGCAGACAGAGGTAGAATGAGACTCGCATTTCTCGTTCATTGCGGTGCAATGGACATCACAGGTGAGAACACTTTTGAGTGTGCTTTCAGAAAATGTCACTGTGAGAAGACGACCGTGATCGGGCTGAAAAAGACAACAGATATATCTTGGTCTGTATTCCACAGCTGGTATCCTGCATTTCTCAAAGACTTAGATGAGAACAGAGACAAGAAAATAGGAGATGCCTATGATGATGCTTGTGATTTATATCCTGCCATTATAGGACACATTGATATAACAGGCGACAGAGATCAAACTTTGAGAGATATAATACAAGGTGATTTTTGCGAGATAACAGGGTGAGAAGATGACGCAATCAGAGGTCGGAGCGATAAAAGTGCTAGCGAAAGTTGAAATTGTGCAAGTGTATTTCTCATCCTACAAAGACCCTACTGATTTGAACATAGAGGTCAAAAACAAAGGCACGACTGCAAGAGAGATCAAAATAAACATCTATGCTGATGGCTCGCTTGTTCATACAGTCACAGACACCGTAGAGGCAGAAAGCACGAAAACTATTAAAGTTGCAGTCTCAGATTTAAATTTAAGCAAAGGAGAGCATTTTGTTTACTGCGAGATAGCGGAGTGATTTTTTACTTTCACGCTCAAATCATAAAGAATGGTGAGCGCTGCAGGCGCTGCCGTAGGCACTCTCGCAGGATGCACGATTTTCGCAATAGGCACTTATTACCTTCAGACACACATGGAGCTCCCGCTGAAACTCAAATGGTATCCTGAGGTTGCCCTTGACGATGTGAAAGTGAGCATTCAGCTTGCGACGCTCAACGAAGAGAACTACGTCGGAATAACTCTCGACAGCATAGTCTCGCAGCCGTTATACAAGAAATATCATCCTGAGAACATTGAATTCATCCTAATAGATTCATACAGTGAAGACAGAACCGTTGAAAT
>Ga0190308_1000336_pt1 | contig 15494 bp, 19 predicted proteins | sample 48700756_MG_FD_165050 | JGI IMG/M metagenome (GOLD analysis project Ga0190308, IMG submission 165050) | Hydrothermal vent sediment bacterial communities from Southern Trench, Guaymas Basin, Mexico - 4870-07-5-6_MG | ecosystem: Environmental > Aquatic > Marine > Hydrothermal vents > Sediment ...
ATTTTACTGCAATTCTAAAGAATATTTTGGAAAACGAAAGCAAGGGTTTATTCCTATGAGACCTATGAGAATTAAAATTAAGAATTTTAAGACCGTGAAAGAAGCTAATTTAGAGTTAGGTAAAGTCACTGTCCTCCTAGGTCCACCATCCTCTGGAAAGTCTAATGTCCTTGAAGCATTAGCTCTCTTAGGCTATCCTTATCGTCTAAAACTACGGGAACTCTATAAAAGCCCTTCAAATGTAAAACCAACTCTTCACGACATAATTAGGCTTGAATCGGTTGAAGATATATTTTATTTCCGTGAAAAAGGTAGAAAAATTCTAATAAAAGCACTGCCACTGAGAAGTAAAGTCTCGACAATAAAAGAACATTCAACTGGTAAGGAAGTAGCAACAGTAGAGATATACTTTGAAAAAGGCAACCCGGTGGCTAAAGTAAATAATGTAGCAGCAAAAATAATTATTGAGTCATTAAGTTATTCCTACATTTCAGAATGGCCTCAATTGCCCGAATTAGCATTAGATGCAAGACTCTACGGATACGATCGTTACGCTTTAACGCAGAAACTACCAGATGTGCTTAAATACTCACCAACACATGAGGTTTCCGATATTTTATTTGAGGACTCTAGCAACATTGTTAGTGTTTTAAACGCTTATGAGAGAATTTTATGGACAATAAATGAATGGTTCGAAAGTCTTGACATAAGAATAGATTTAAGACTTCTAAGAGACGGCAAAGTTGTAGTATTTGACTATGTTAAAGAGATGCCTCTTAGGCTTCTTTCAGATACTGTAGGAAGAATTCTATATTACATTACGGCGCTTTACACATGTATTCAATACGTTAAAGCATACGGTTTAAGAGACAGACTTATATTAATGCTTGAAGAACCCGAAGCCCATGTTTTTCCATACTCGTTTCAGCTATTAGTAAACTTAATAAAAGAGGCTTCAAAAGAAATGTTCGTGGTTCTTACATCGCATAATGGAAGTTTTGTTTCACACTTATGGGATAGAGTAAAGGATGTTAAAACGTACTATACATATAGGGATAAAAGAGGTTCTACAAAAATAGTAGAGGTAAGCATAGGAAAACTAGCTAAGGATCTTATAACTGGAAGTGAACTCTTAGTATTAACGCCAAAAGAGGTACATGAAAAATACACTGTAGAAACCGCAGTTAAGACTGAAAAGTAAACAGTATAAGGGTTAAATTGCCTATGAACTCTGCTGAGATAAATATTATCTTCTTTTCAGAGTGTTATGCTAATAAAGGATTTTCAGCAGAGTTGAAAATTAAACTATGCGAAAAAGTTAATGATTTAAGACCTCTTTGCATGCATGGAAGAGGTATGGGCCGTGATGAAATTCTAAGAAAAATTAAGACTCAACATTTAAGAAATATGATTAAAGCCCTTAGAATTCATAATCTGAGAGCTATTATAGTGGTAATAGACAGGGAAGAAGGAATAAGCACTGCATATATTGATAAATGGCTTTGTAAAGATGGTTTAGAAAGCCTAAGAGAACATGGTTTTGATATAGATTTTTGCAGAAGATATGAAAGGGAATGGGCCATTTACGGTATCATTTTTAACCCGCGTATTGAAGATTCTTTACTCTGTAAACTTAATCCTAGAATATGTGAAGACTACAATATCCTCTCTGAAATTAAATCTAAAAGAGGCTTCGAAATAGTAAGAGAACTTGTAAGTAAACATAGTAAAACACAAAAGTTACTTACTCTATTAGCCGGGAAAATAGCTGAACTCATATAAGTGTAAGACTATTCTTAATAAAGTTATACTTAAACCTTAAGTGACTATATCTTAAGAGGAAACTACGATATACATACGACATATTAAAGTGATACTATGAAAGAATTGCTCAGGAAATAATTAAAAAGCAAATATATGAATTAAAATAACCTAAAATAATTATATATCGCTAAATTCTTGCAAGGCATAGTCTTAATGGACACGCATTTTTAGTATCCTAATGTTTGAGTGTTAGTTTGATTAGTTTTTGGAGTAGTTGTTTTTCTTCTGTTGTTAGTAGGGATATTATTCCGAACCATACTATTATTCCGGAGATCATTAGCATTATTCCTATGGTTTTTCCTTCTATGGTTGGGGGGACTATGTCTCCGTAGCCTACTGTTGTTACTGTGGTGAAGCTCCACCATACTGCGTCGAAGAAGCTTTTTATTGATGTGTTTTCTAGTTCTGCTTCTACGGCATATATGGCTGTGCTTGAAAACATTATTATTGTGAATGCTAGTGCTAGTAGGTAGGCTACTTTGCTGCGTATGAAAAGCCTGCTTACCGTAGTTATTAGCTTCACTATTCTAGTTGCTGCTAGTGTTAGTTTTGTGAGACGTAGTATTCTGGCGGCGCGTATGATTCTTAAAGACCTAAATATGGCTCCTAGAAACTGTGTTTCTACGATTAAAAACAGGTAGGCAGGTATTAGGGCTAATATCTCGTACCAGTATTTCCTAATGAAAGATGCTTTCCTCTCGCTGCGAAGCAGCCTGTAAGCGTAGTCTAAGGCTAGTATAGCACATATGGCTAAATCAGCTAAATACACGGAATCCCTCATAGCACCTAATTCAACCACACAATCTAAAACTATGAGAGCAATAGAAACGAAGATTAAACCAACCATTATAGCTTCATATGTTTGTTTCACTGCTTTCCACCGTTGAAAATAAGTCGTAATTAAAATTTATATGGTTAAAATATAGTTTAGCATAGTTATTTGATTGGAAAGGTCCTCTGGAAGTGGTTGAAGATGGAATTGCTGAAAGAATTGCAAGTACCCCTCTTAACAAAATACCTGTATATTTGCAAGAGAGGAGTTCTAAAATGCTTGGTGTTAAGGTCCCTGTGGAGATGAGTGAGAATAACTTTAAGGCGTGTATAATGTACCTTAATAATCTATGAAGTAAATCTTCCGATAGAGATATAGATAACTTAGAGGTTTTTCCATGTTTCTGCTGTGCGAAGCATTAATAAAGTTAGTATTGCTTACTTTTACAAGGCGTTAAGGTTTGAGTGAGAAATCTCTTACTATTAGAGTTCACGATCTTGAAGAGCTTGATGAGAAGATGTTGAAGAAAGCGTTAAAAGTTATTGAGGGTCTTGTTGAGGTAGATGAGCTAAGCGGAAACGTTGGCGAGAATGAATTTTTACAGTTACTTTTTCCTGTAAGCTTTTCTACGGGGTTTAATGTCGGAAAATATGATGTATTTTCTCTTATGATCGATTATGTAAAATAGTCTGTAGCTTCCTACTCTTAAACGCCTAACCTTAAACTCCTCGATTTCGAAAATAATGGGTTTCCTCCTAAGTGTTCTAAGAGTTTTCCCATGTTCTACACTTAATCTTCTACTAAGTTCCTGTAGTTTCCTTAAAATTATTGATGTTTTCCCTTTAAACACTCAGCTTACTAGTAAAAGTAATGAAGAACTTGAGAAAGCTTTAAGAAAAAGCTAAGAGAGAGGTATGAAGTTGATGTTAAAGTCAGGCTTCCTATTCTATTCTACGTAAACTACAAGAATTTGTAAAACATTCAAAATTTAAGAGATAAGCAACTTACACGTGAAGGCGAGTATATAGAATTTACTTTTCTCCTCTTAGAGGAAGTAGATCCTTCTAAAATAGTGTTTCTCTGGAATAGAAACGCTGAACTTTCATCTATGGTTAAAGAACTACTTGACGCATTCTACTTTAACTTTAGAGCATATGGTTCTGAAGACGAATTACTTGACAAAGTTCATCGTTTAATATACTATAGAGTAATAGAAAATGTAAAACGTTAACCTTACCTGAAAGCTAGGACTTCATTTACTTTAGAGGGGCAACGAAATACCTGACCGAAAATCGTAGATACAGTCCTGTTGTAAGTCCTATAATAAGACCAACAATTATACCCTTAAAAATCATAATGTATAAAAACTATGAATTATTGATACTACACGCAATTAGGCTAACTACTTTAAATCATAAATATATAATTAACTTTCTTAGCGGTTAAAACCTTAAGATGGCGCTTTTGCATTTTTAACTATGATTATATCCCAATATTTTAAAGTCGGTACTCTTATTTCTAAATACCCTTCATTTACACCATAACTTAGCTTTAGTGGTTCATGAGTCTTATCTGCTTGAACAAGATAAATATCTATTTCATCCATTTCTATTGAATCCTTTGGTATTCTTAATGTAATGTCTCTTTGCTCTATAGGTTCGGGTTGTAGTTTTTTCCAATTCATCTCTGATATGCCGATAAAGTTTATCAAGTGTATAACCATGGTTCGGGCTCCCTTTAGATAGGGTATCACTTGTACACCATACGGCTCTGGATAATATGAGGATTTCATACCTACAATTTTAACACTAATATCGTGGGCTCTCCTAACATCGGGATGGTAAATATACTCCTCGTATCTTGTAATTACATCGTAGTAGTTTTGTAGCCTTTCTTCTAAAGGTTTAGGTATTTCTTCGCATTTAGGAAAGTATGCATCAACTAAGTATCTATTGCCTTCTCCAATTTCCATTCTAAAGCCTTGATTAGCAAAAATTTCTGCATCAAGCAAAAGCACCGTTGGTTCATGTACTTCAGTATACGCTGCTACAACTATAGGTTTACTGCTAAGTCTCCTTGCTTTCACAAGTAACCTCTGTATATCAGCATAGGTTTCATAATTCCATAGTTCAATATAAATGAATGATACATCTGCCTCTTTAGAAGCTTGTTCAAGAGGCCAGGCATCAACTAGGTTAAAGACTATATCCAACTTTAACTCCTTCTTAGCATCATTAATGAATTCTATAAATTCTCTAGTTATGTTGACTTCTCTATTATTCCAGTATGCATTTGTAGTCCATTTTTCACCATACTGATCCAGATGTATTCCATCCCATTTAAAGATCTTTACAGAACGCTTTAACTCCTTTAAGAGGAAGTTATGGAACCCACATTCTTTACTGGGGTTAACTAAGTATAGCCAATTTTCAAATCTAAGAGGCTTCCCATCACTATCTCTTAAAGCCCACTCAGGATGTTTCAAATAAACTCTTTCATCAACAGCATATATGGGAATGTAAGCCATACACTTAATTCCCTTCTCCCTAGAAAGTTTAATCTTCTTACGTACAGTGTTGAGGTGTATAGGTTTGCCAAGTATAGTGTAATCACTTAACTCCGAAGTATAGTTGCCGTGGTATTTAAACCAGTCATAAAATTGAACGTGGTTTATGTGGTAACGGGCAAGCCTATTAACTCTAAATTCAACATCTTCATTAGCAGCAAAGGTAGCGAAGAAACCATACCGAGGGGTGAGAGAGCTGTTTCTAACAACATCGAAGACCAGTGTTGAGCTAGTAAGGTAGTGCTCGCCTTCATATACTCTAACTCTAGCAACAAAACCACGCATTAAACATTCAAGACTAGCCCATTCAAAAACTTCATATAAGCACTCTTTAACTCCTAAATGTGTCGTTTCTATTTCATCCGTGTGTAAAATGTTGCCAAGAGAGTCTTCAATATTAAAAAGTAGTCTTACGTGCCGTAATATTCTTTTGCCATTATTTATAACGTGGCACCTAATTCTAACGGTGTCCTTAGGTCTATAACTAACCTTATCACTCTCCAGGTCTATATGAACTATTTTTCCATCTAATGGTCGCTTTGCAATCATTAGTAAGTTACCTCATCAAATACTAGGGAAACAGTAGAGATAGTTAACAACTTTTTGAAGGTCTGGGAAGTTATTTGAATCATAGTAGGCGCTCCTTTTAAGTAGTATAAGAAGTACATGTTAAATAGATTTATTAGAGGGGCGAAAAAGATTGTGATTTATTTTTATATATTTACGTTTATGATGAGGCTAAAGTGTAATCTATGGTGACCCTGTCATCATCTATCCGCACATCTATTAAGGGATTGCGATACACTAACACTATTATTATCCTTATTATATCGCCATAACTTCATGTTCCTGTAGAGGTTATTTCGGAGATGGGGATGGCAAATTCTGCTCTTTCAGTAGAGGTTCCGCTATGGCGCTATAACCGATGTAACTGCATGGTCATAAATACATTTACTTCTATCAGTAACGAAGAATGCGAATGTGCCATTATCAGATCATCTACCAAGTATGTAGCTAACATTGATTTTGAGTATATATCTCCAATGAAAAGCATAATTATGTGTTTTCTTCTTTTTAACTAACTCCCTTATGATTATGTATATAGCAAACTTTAGCTCCATATTGAACATTGGTAAAGTGCTTAAAGAGTTATGGATCATATAAACCTTGACTGTCTTATATCCCTATGTTACTGTTATCGATAGAGCGTTACTTGGAATGAGCGTTGCTGATAGATGAGGCATAAATATGCTCATTAATATAGTGATGAGAAACTTTTTGAACATGAATTATGTTCAAACGGTTTTCTCTGCAAGAAATTTAATAGAATTTACTATTAAACTATTACGGTTCTTACTGAATTTAATACTTAAGGTACGATAAGGGTTCCGGAAATGGGGCTAACTCTGGACTTGTTGGAGAATGTCTATGTTATATTTTCTCCTTAAGAATTATGTACATGGCGTGCGACCAAAGTAATGGTTTAGCTATGGGACCCCACTTCTTAACCCAGTGTTCATAGTGTTTAGGTGCTAAGAGGTGATGTGGTACTTGTTCAGGTAGGTTACCTTGATCATCAGCTGTAGATTCTATCCATTCAATTAGTCTCCATGCCTTCTCTTTTCTCTCTATTTCAACATAGTGCCATGCTAGCCAAGCTGAGAGGATAATCCATTCTCCTCCGCCATAATAGGTGTCTTCTGGATGTCTATGAACTCCACCATCAGGTTCAAGGAGCTTCTTCTCTATTAAGGCAACGGTGTTTCGGAATAGAGGATCTTCGGGTTTAAAAACTTTGAAGGGATAAGTGAGCCAGAGTAAACTAGCATCAATTCCTTTTGCCCCATTAATATGTGGGTCATAGAACTTAGCAAAGCGCCCTCCAATGACACATTTATTTTTTATGAAGCTGATAATCTTGTTTACTAATTCCGAGACTTCGTTGCTTTTCAGGTAATTGTTTATATGTGAAAGTCCTCCTGCTACACATGCTAGAGTGCTGGTATGTATTTTGCCAGGGTTCTCCTCCCAACAATCATAGCTAGGTTCATTCCAGAAGTTAGCTAAGTACTCTATTATTACTTTTATTTGGTCGCTGTGTTTGTCAATTAAGTACTCTTCGCCAGTTATTTTTATATGCTCTGTTAATCCCCAAAGCCAAGCGCCATAGCCATCAAACTGTTTATTAGGCCAAGGAGTAGAGGCTTCATGTCCCTCTAGAGTGTAACGTGCATGAAGGTATTCATTTTCTTCTCTCTTTTCTCTTCTTCGCAGCTTCTTTAATAAGCGTTTAACTTTCCAGGAATATTTTTCAATAACCATTATAACCCACTTATGAAATAAACGAGATGACTTATGATGGCCTGTTAAGTCCATTGCATAAGCTATAAATACTCCATCCCTAATCCAGCAGTACATGTACTGTTTAAAGTTGGGACTTGCAATGTAGCTACCGTATTTGCTTTGATTTTTAAGAATTATCTTAATGCTAGCATCAACCAAATTCATAGTTTCATTTTGCCTCCTCAGGTTACTAAAAATTGTTATTAAACTAATGTAATTCTCGAATAGAATTAGCACTTTAATATTTTTATATTTTTTTGCTTTTTACTTCTCTACAGAAAGAATTGTTATTAATTTGGCTTCAACATCCTCTAATGTTACATACGGTCCACCAATACTTACCCTAGTACCATCACTTGTTGTAATAATAATACTTTTTTGATAAATGTCATCTACAAGGCCTATGACTGTTCCTGTAGCTTCGAATTTTTCCCTGTTCTTTACGTATATTCCCTTAACTTTTATCCTAACCTTACTATACTTACTAGTAATTTTTTTAAGCTCAATAAGTGCTAGTCTTTGAGAGGTAAAGGTTGCAGGTAAGGGGAGTTCGGGTTCGACTAAGGGTTTCGATTTAATCCATATTTGATAGAAGTCTTCAGTTAAGAATAAGGGCATTAAGGGCTCATCGAATACTATTCCGTAGAGTTTTTCTGAAGGCATTATCTTCGGTGAGCCATATGAAACTACTGCTTTACTACTATCCGCTACTCCTAGAATAGCGAAAGGATATGTTTCGAATATTGCTACTCTCTTTACTGCTTTATTTATTGCCTTAAGCTTAGTTGTAAGCTCTTCTATTTTACCTCCAGGATATATAACTAGGTATGTTTGTACACCTCTTTTCCTGGCTGAAATTAAGGATTTTTTAATACTATTTACATAGTCTCTGTGAATTACTACGAGAACATCGTACTTTGCATTATCGATAAGTTCAACTAGGTTCCTTAAAATATTACGCATGCCTAAGGTTATCCAAATAGAGGGTCTACCATACTTACTATATGCGATACTCTGCCGCATTTGACTAAGTAATCCTTTAACTTTCTTTGCCCTAGACTTGATCTCGGCAATACGTCTGGAAGCAACATAGTTTATATCTATAGCTTTATAGCGTTTAGGTCTACCTTCTTGAACCTCTATAAATCCTTTTACTTCAAGAGACGACATTATGTTATAAAGTTGCGGAAAATGAAGGTTCATGGTTTTTGCTAGTTCTGTAGCGCTCATCTCTCCATGAACTAGCAACGTTAAGTAGACTTTAGCTTCCTGATTAGTAAGACCTAGTTCTTTAAGGAATTTTAGTATTTCCTCATTGCTATACACTACCAGTTCACCCTATGTGATATTATTAATAGTAGCACTCGTATTTATACACTTGTAGATATCTAACTTAATAATATTTATTAATAAGTAGTGGAAAGATTTAATAAGCGGAATTCTTAAAGATTAATTACGAGGTGAACTTAATGAGTACATTATCACGCAAGTACATGTATATTATAGCGTCGTTGCTCATTATCATTCTAATACTAGGTGGAGCACTCGCCTACTATGTTTTAACCCCTGTAAGCACACCTAAGAAACCTATTGTAATAAGGTTCTGGCACGCATATAACCCTGTTGAAACAGAGAAGGTTGCTAAGCTCGTGGAGGAGTTTATGAAGGAGAATCCTGATATTAAAGTGGAAATGGAGGCTATACCTTATGGTGCACTTCACGACAAACTTATTACTGCTATGGCAGCTGGTACAGCACCAGACGTAGTTAGAATGGATATTATATGGGTTCCAGAGTTCGCCAGCATAGGAGCTCTACTTGAACTAGACGAATTTATTGAAAGAGATAACATTGATTTAAACAACTTCTTCCCTGGTCCTCTAGAGACTTGTAAGTGGAATGGACATTATTACGGCCTTCCACTCGACACTAACACCCGTGTACTCTTCTATAGAAAGGATCTCTTTGCTGAAGCTGGTATTGACCATCCACCGCGAACATGGCAGGAACTATTGGAGTTTGCAAAGAAGCTAACTAAAGATAAGGATGGTGATGGTAAAATTGATCAGTATGGTTTAGCTATAGGTGGTGCTTGGCCCTGGCACTTCTTCCCATTCCTATGGCAAAACGGTGGAGACTTTCTAGACGAGGATATGAAGAAATGTATCATAAATAACACTGAGGGAGTGGAAGCCCTACAGTTCCTCGTAGATTTAATACACAAATACAAAGTTGCTGAATATGGTACCGACGTCTGGAGGGGCTTTGCACTTGGCCGTTATGCGATGATGATCATGGGCCCATGGGGTAAACCACTCGTGGCAAGTGTTGATAAGGAGGTAGCAGAGGAAAATACAGGTGTTGCTTTACTATTTAAAGGAAAATATGCTGCATCAATTGTTGGTGGGGAGGATATTGTAATATTTAGGCAATCCAAGCATCCTGAAGCAGCATGGAAGTTCGTGAAATTCCTAATAAGTGAGCGTTTTCAGTTAGAAATGTTTGAAGTAGGCCAAATACCAGTATTGAGGTCGCTGGTTCCAAAACTGTCAACTGACCCCTACTATAAAGTATTCATGGAGCAGCTAGAGACTGCACGAGCCAGAACACCTCATCCAAAGTTTGCTCAGATGAAGGAGATAATTCATAGAGAAGTCGAGGCTACACTACTAGGCCTTAAGACACCTAAAGAGGCTCTTGATGCTATAGCAGCAGAAGTGAATAAAATACTGGGAAGCTAAAGTATACCATTGGAGAGGGGCCCTAGTGGCTAAACTGGTGGCTAGATCAATATCGCCTATTATACTTTTTTTATTACCTGCTTTGTCCTTCTACTTTGTTTTTGAACTCTTTCCAATATTCTACTCTTTATACATAAGCTTCTTTGAGTGGCATATAATAGGTGATGTGAGATTCGTAGGTTTAGAAAATTACTTTAAAATGTTTTCTGACCCAGTATTCATAGTAGCGTTAAGAAACACCTTCATTTACACAATTGTTACCGTTCCTACACAGATTTTCTTTGGCCTTGCAATAGCGTTACTCTTAAATCAAAAGATTAGAGGTAAAGTAACTTTTAGAGCTTTGTACTATATACCCGTAATAACATCGTGGACTGTTGTTTCATTAATATGGAAATGGATTTACGATCCAGTATATGGCTTTCTAAATTATGTACTACTCTCCCTAGGTGCAATTAGGGAGCCTGTTAGATGGCTGCAAGACCCATCGGTTGCTCTTTGTGCAGTTATGCTTGTAACTATATGGAAGGGTATAGGATGGAATATGGTCATATTCTTAGCCGGCTTACAAACTATACCTCAAAGCCTCTATGATGCAGCGTTAATTGATGGTGCAAACAGGTGGCGAAGATTCAGATATATCACTCTCCCACTACTTAGGCCTGTAATAGCAACTGTAACGGTTCTACTAACCATTGGTGCTCTAAACGCATTTGTGCAAATATACATTCTAACTGCAGGAGGTCCTCTTCATAGCACAGAGGTTATAAACACGTATCTTTACAAGAATGCGTTTAGCTACCTTAATTTCGGCTATGCATCTTCTATGGCGATGTTCCTCCTAGCACTAACGCTAACCATCAGTATAGTTCAGAGGAAAGTTTTGAGTAAGAAAATAGAATATTAGGGTGGAAAAGGCAATGCACCCTAAAATCTTAAGGTACCTTGAAAGATTCTTCATATACTTCATATTATTAATTGGTACATGGATAATGGTATTTCCCTTTCTATGGATGGTGTCAACGTCATTTAAAAGCCAGTATGAGGCTTTCAGCTTTCCTCCAAGCCTTATTCCTCAGAAGCCAACATTAGAAAACTATATACGAGCCTTAACAATAGTCCCTTTTGGTAGGTGGTTTCTTAATAGTTTTATAGTCGCATCTGCTACAACACTCTTAGTAGTGGTTATATCATCTCTTGCCGGGTACATATTTGCTCGCAAAGATTTCCGATGGAAGGAACCTCTTTTTTACATGTTCCTTATAACCCTAATGATCCCCGGTATGGTTACAATAATACCGAACTTTATACTTATTAGAACTCTAGGCTTAATGGATACATACTTAGGTTTAATATTCCCCTATACTAGCTGGAATTTAGCCATGTCAATATACATACTTAGGAACTTCTTTAGCGCTATTCCGCAATCTATAGAGGATTCCGCTAGAATCGATGGATGTTCTGAATTAGGAATATTTCTAAAAATAATGCTTCCATTAGCTAAACCTGGAATAGCTACTATAGCCATATTTTCTTTCCTTTACGGGTGGGATGAATTCACATGGGCTCTTACAGCAACATCATCTCTTCATATGAGAACTTTGGCGGTAGGTTTAGCGCTTTTCCATGGAAAATATTTAACATTATGGACTTTACTTTCAGCAGGAATGGTTATTGCAACAATACCTCCCGTAATAGTCTTTATATTATTTCAGAAATACTTCATCCCGAACTTAATGGCGGGCGCTATTAAAGGGTGACAGTAAATGGTTAAGATTAAGCTCATAAACCTAACTAAAAGGTTTGGAAATGTAATAGCAGTAGACCATTTAAACCTTACAGTGGAACATGGCGAATTACTTGTATTACTAGGTCCCAGCGGTTGCGGTAAAACAACCACATTACGGCTAATAGCTGGGTTGGAGAATCCGGATGAAGGTGATATATACTTTGATAATATGCTTGTTAATGATATGTCACCTAAGGATAGGAATGTAGCTATGGTCTTCCAGGATTATGCACTATACCCGCACATGACCGCCTATGATAATATAGCTTTCCCTCTTAGAAATAGAGGATACTCTGAAAGCGACATTAAGAAGAAAGTTCTGGAAGTAGCTGAAATGTTAGGTATAAAGGAGCTGTTAGATAGAAAACCAAGACAGCTATCTGGCGGTCAAAAACAGAGAGTTGCTTTAGCTAGAGCTATTGTTAGAGAGCCCAACGTATTCTTACTAGATGAGCCCTTAAGCAATCTAGATGCAAAGTTAAAAACCCAGATGAGAGCAGAGCTTAGAAAACTTCAGAAGAGCCTGGGGGTTACTACAGTGTATGTAACACATGATCAAGCAGAGGCTATGTCTATAGGTGATAGAATAGCAGTAATGAAGGATGGTAAATTATTACAAGTAGGAACTCCTGAGGAAGTCTATGAAAACCCTAAGAACATGTTTGTTGCAGGCTTTATAGGAAGCCCCTCTATGAACTTCATAAAGTGTATAGTTAAATTAAGGAATGGATTCTATGTACTTGACTGTGGAGACTTCAAGGTAAACCTTTCATATGAAAGAAGTAGAGAAGTAGATATTCTTGAAGGAGAAGAGGTAATCTTAGGAGTACGACCAGAGGACATAATGATACTGCCTGAAAGATCAAGCAACGCTATTTCAGCATCTATTGAGCTTATAGAGCCTCTACGCCCTGACATGCTTATACATTTAAGAATAGGCAACATCAAAATTGTAGCTAGATCGCTCAGCAACCTGCTATGGAAGCCTAATGACCACGTAAGTGTATCGTTTAACCTAAGAAAACTACATATATTTAAAAAGAATGGAGAGAAAATTATGTAGAAACTAGTTTGCTCTTCTTATAACATGACCTTCTCTTTCAGGAGATGAAGAAAAATGAAGGTTAAACTACTTAAGAATTAAGTCAAGTTTAGTTCATATTTCAAACATTCCGCAAGGAAAGGGCTTTTACATTACCCTCTTTAAAAATTAAGAGGAAGGTAGAAAGGGAACTTTTAAAGAAGAACTTTGTAAAGAGCTACCCATGGTTGAGTATGAGGTAAAGGTATTAGGTAAGAGACGTGTTTATAACCCATTTTATACGGGGTTAGAGGAGGTTCTATGTTATTTTAGATATGGAGTGGATAGAGCATGGCTTATTATTGGAATACCTGAGGACGCGCCTGATGATGTAGAGGATAGGTTAGAAGAAGTTTGGGTTCTTTGAAAGAATACCATGTTATTCCGAATTATGTTGAGCTAAGGCTATTTAGAGAGTGTAAGGGTTCGAAGTGTGTGAGTGCACCGGAGGGAAGATTTCATGCCTCATTCTATGACTATGCAAAGTACATGAGAGAATCATTGCTTAAAGGACAGTTCACCTATAGTAAGTACTGGATTAAAACCTTCATCGGCAATTAAACTATTACTCAGTAAGCCGTGATCATATTTACACATGTACTGAACGTACCGTAAGTGCTTCATAGATCAAGGCATGAATTTCTTTATGAAAACCGCTATTAGACTAAAACGTTTTTCATTATGATGCCAGCTTACATTATAGGACGATTTGTACTGTTATTGAGGTTTTGAAAGAGGCTGGGTTCATTAGAGAACACTACGATGAAGGACCACCAATCTACAGATTTATTAGCCTAACAGAAAAAGGCAGGGAAGCTGCTGAATATGCTGTGGAAAATTTGAAGTCTGCTAGTTTAATTTAGCATGGAAGCAGGTAGATTGTGTTTTCATGCTTTATATGTGTTAAGCATTAATTAGGAGCAGTATTGCTTAGTTTTACAAGGCGTTGGGGGGTTTGAGTGGAAGACCTCTTACTATTAGGGTTCATGATCTTGAAGAGTTTGATGAGAAGATGTTGAAGAAAGCGTTAAAAGTTATTGAGGGTGAGGAAGAGCTTGTTGAGGTGGGAAGCTGCGTGGAAAACACTAGTAAATCTTGTGGGGAACGCTGATGGTCAGAGTTTAAGAGTTTCTTAGCAACGGTTTTTCCAGAAGGGGTTTTGTTGTAAGGGGGGTCTTGGTATTGGTTTAAATGTTAGCTTTGTGTTTTTGGGTTTGTAATGGGGGAATGAGTGTAGAGAGGTTGTGGTAATGGAGAGGTGTTTTTGCTTGGTATTGTTTATGCTTGGCATATTTTCCGTGCTTTTCTTAGTCCTTTTTCTGTTAGCTCGGTAGGATTTTCTTCCTTTCCCATGTCTTTTCTCGTATATTAGGCCTTTTGCTAGGAGTTCTTTTACTGCTTTCTTTATTTTCCCTCTTTCATGTCTTGGAACCTTAGATTCTATGGCTTCTAATGGTATGCGGCGCCTTTTTGTTTCTCCGCAGAGCAGGTAGATGATGCATAGTGTTCTATCTAGGCCTCTCTTCGAAATCTTCGCCACTTAGCTTCTTCGCCCCCTATATGTCTTTATTATGTGGGAGATTTATAAGGTTTACACTAAACATTCATGTTTTCCGTAAACTTTATAAGTTAGTGAAGATGTACCTATATTTCGGTGGTTCCGGCAAGAGAGCTATGTTTCACTGGTGTTGGATGTATGCCTGAGTTTTCTAGAGTTGTGATTGCGGGTAGGAAGTATTTTGTTTTGCAGTTGACAGTTAAGCCTAAGAAGGTTAGGTCTAAGGGGAGAGAGTATGTTCAGCACTACATTAACTTGCCTAAGTGGTTTTCTAGAAAACTCTATGAGTTAGCGGGTGAGAGTCTAGAGACAGAACTGCCGATAGTGTTTATTGCTGCACCGGCGGAGTGGTATCATGGTATTCTATGGGATGAAATGCCTGAAAGAGCTTGGAAAACAATACCGGACAGGGTGAAGCAGGAACTAGAAGCTTTAGGGTTATCTAGAGAACCTAAGGAGATAGTGTTCATAGCGGCAACAGAAAATGAAATAAAAGAGCTTGGTCTAAACCCAAGCGACATAATAACGCTTAAGAAGTTGAAGAGAAAAATCATAGAAGAAGCTATGAGGAAAACGGCGCCAATAACCCCTTAAAAACAGTAAGTGCTAGCTATAAAAAGTGTTGCATCCTCGGAGCTAATTAAAGAGCAATATTGTTTATCCAATATGAAGTAGTTAGAGGTTGCAAGAGATACTAGGAAATTAGCTGGTAAGCTTGTATTTTATCTTACCTTATTTGAGGGGGTTATTTCAGCAGGTGTCTTAATTTTTCATAGAAGCGTTCTCTATGGCCTATGTCAATCACTATTATAGTGCATGG
>Ga0190308_1000338_pt1 | contig 15453 bp, 18 predicted proteins | sample 48700756_MG_FD_165050 | JGI IMG/M metagenome (GOLD analysis project Ga0190308, IMG submission 165050) | Hydrothermal vent sediment bacterial communities from Southern Trench, Guaymas Basin, Mexico - 4870-07-5-6_MG | ecosystem: Environmental > Aquatic > Marine > Hydrothermal vents > Sediment ...
TCTATATATACATGATAGATTAATTAAAGTTTGGTAATCAAAGAGAAAACAAAAATCGTTGATAGGTGTAATTACTTGAAACTTACATCACGGGAAATAGCGAATATCTCGATTCTAACTGCTCTCTCAGCAGTACTGATGTTGATTGGAGTCGAGTATTCTTTCGTTTACTTACCTTACCTTAAATTTGATGTAGCTGAAATACCTGTTTATATGATCTCTATCATGTTCGGTATATCACCAACTATAATTTCTGTGATCATTATTACTTTAATTGTCGCAATTAGGAACCCCTTAGGAGCATTATTCAAATTCCTTGCTTTGTTCATTAATGGATTAACAATAGCTATACTTATCAAGATTTTTAAGAGCATGTTAGAGAAATCCCAGAGTTTCAAAAAGTCACTAACTTACCTATGGATTATTGGTGGGATCTCAATTATTATTAGAAGCGTAGCGCTTACAATCGCTAATTATTATTTAATTGCCGTTTTCTGGGGGCCATTAGATCAAATATCTAGTTTATATGGATATACGGTAGGTTTATTATTATTATTAACATTTGTCTTTAATATTATTCAGGGATTCATTAATGTAGCTGGAGCTATCTTGGTTACAGCTAAACTCCCTCCTGAGTGGGTTCCAGATTGGTTAAGGCGATAGAGCTAAACGACATATCCTTCACATATAAAGGTAGGACAAAGCCTGCTCTCTCTAACATAAATCTATCTTTCTCCAAGCGCAAGGTCACGCTTATAACTGGTAATTCTGGTAGTGGTAAAACCAGCTTAATCAGAGTAATCAATGGCTTGATTCCGCATTTCTACCTCGGAAGATTCTCTGGTGACATATATTTCTTTGATGAAGAGATAACCTCCTTAACTGCTTCTGAGAGATTTAAGCTAGGTATCTCAACAGTAATGCAATTTCCAGAAGACCAATTACTTTCCAGGAAAGTATGGAGATCCGTGGCTTTTGGTTTAGCTAATCTAGGATATCCAAGAGAAGTGATACTAAGAAGAGTGAGACGAGCATTAAAGCTAGTTGAGATGGAGTATTATTTTGATAAAGAAATTAATTCTTTAAGTGCTGGTCAAAAACAGAAAGTGGCTTTAGCATCTGCATTAGCTATAGAACCCCAATTATTACTCTTGGATGAACCTACTTCGCAGCTTGATCCTCTAAGTTCTAGTAAATTTCTTGAGGTTCTTAAAAATGTTACTAGGGATCTTGATTTGACTGTGATTATGTCAGAACATAGAACTGACGAACTTTATGAATATGTTGATGATATTATAGTTTTGAGTAATGGAATAATCGTAGTTAAAGGGACCGCGTGGGAGGTTTTCTACAAAAAAGAAGTTGAAAATCTAGGCGTAAAGATACCCACGATAATAAATCTAGCAAAGATACTAGGATTAAAGAAAGAGCATGTAAGCAAAAATGAATTAATTCAAGCATTAAAAAGCAAAGTCACTAAGGAAAAGTCAATATATCATAAGAAGGATATGCACAGAATTGAATCAGAGCCGGTATTGATTATAAGAGACCTGTATTTTAAGTATAATGATAAAAAATGGATTTTAGAGAACATCAATCTAAACATTTTCAAAGGCGAACTTTTAGTTATAATGGGGCATAATGGATCAGGAAAAACCACTCTAGCAAAGCTAATGATAGGCCTACTTAAACCAATCAAAGGGCAAATATATTATCCTGCGAAAAAGATCACTAATCCAGGATTCAAAGACTTGATTGGTTACGTAGCATACGCTCCACAAAACCCAGAAGATTTAATTTTTAACCAAACAATCTATGATGAAATTGCTTTCTCACTTCGACTAAAGAACATTGATAGAGAGAAGTTGGATTTAACTGTTCGTGAAATAGCTAAGAAGTTTAATCTTGATGATATATTGAGTAAGAGTCCTTACTCTGTATCTGGTGGAGAGAAGCTAAGAACAATAATAGCATCAATTTACGCCTTAGATCCCATAATATATGTTCTTGATGAACCCACAAGAGGTTTAGATTGGAAACTTAAGGTCGAATTAATTGACTTATTGAGTGCCATAAGGAGAGAGGGCAAATCAATCGTGCTTATTACTCATGACACAGAATTAGTATCTTATGCTGATATAGATCGAATCATCATTTTAAACAATGGTAGAATTTGGGTGGAAGGAAATAAGAGAGATGTCTTAACAAGCAATAAAATCCTTGAAGCTAAGTTAATTAAACCGATAATTTGCGATATCTTTAGTACTATAGGATATAAAGATATATTGGAGATAAGAGAGGCATTAAATTTCATTAGATAGGGGGAGAGACATGAGTTATTTTGAGTACATATCTGAAAATACAGTATTTCATAGAATGCATCCCTTAACAAAATTGATATATGTCTTAGTGATGATAATAGCTTCATGGCTCAATGCTTGGTCAGCATTAATTATAATGGCGATATCCTTATTTTCTTTCTATGTAAGTAAATCTTGGTTGCAACAGGGAATAAAAAGAATCCTAATTTTAACATCTATATTTCTTTTCTCACTAAACTGGTTCCTTTACTCTATAGCGTATCCATCCCAGATATGGTTAATAGATAAATTCCTTTCATTAGAGGGCTTGTATTTATCATCATTATTGTCCTTCAGAATTATTATAATTATATTAAACGTAATGATATTTTTCGCCACAACAACTCCTGAGGAGTTAGAGGATTTCTTGTTAAGCATTCACTTACCATCATCCCTAATAATATCATTCACATTAACGATAGCATTCATACCCCTTGTAGCAAATGAGATAAAGAGAATTCATCAAGCTCAGCTTCTAAGAGGCCTCGCAAAATCTAAACTTGTTAGGAAGATAACAGGTTACATTAGCTCTATGATATTACCTTTGATGATATCTATACTTAATAGAGCAAATAGAGTCGCTGAAGTATTGGAGATTTATGGAGTACCACCAGAGACTAGAACTATATTAACTAATCTAACATTTCAGAAAAAGGATTACATCAGTATATTTAGCTTGATAATACTTCTAATTGTATTCTATGTTATTGGATTATTCTTGCCGACTCATTTAATCCAATTATCGCCATTTGTTTAAGCTTTTATGGTTTATCCCTTTTTTATTTTAAATCTATTAAATTATTTTGACAAAGAGTTTTTAGTACGTTAGTATTCATCATCATATCATATATAGCAACATTTTCTAGAGTAAGCGTATAAGCTAAAATGCTATCTCTGCGAAGAAAAAATTTAAATATCATACGGAATCAGCATATAACTTTTTTAGTTAGGTTTTACCTAACAATGTTGGGGTGAATCTAACTGTTATCAGTCATACCAGATGTGGAGAGAAGATACCTCAGAGAGATATATGAGCTAGAGGTAAGTGGCGTTTTAATTATCGGTCCAAAAGAAATTGCTGAGAGGTTAAATGTCACTAGAGCCACAGCTTATGAGTATTTAATGAAACTAACGAGTAAAGGCTTCTTACATCACTTACCAAGAAAAGGATTTCGCTTATCTGATAGGGGTAGACGCGTAGTTAAACGCTTAATAAGAAATCACAGGATATTGGAGACATTACTGGTTAAATTCATTGGTCTTGATCTTGAAGAGGCTTGTGAACTAGCTAGTAAAATAGAGAATAGTGTCTCTATCACTGTTGTTGAAAAGATTTATCAGAATGTCGGTTCTCCAGATTGCTGCCCCCATGGAAAACCAATACCTAAGTTAAATGAATGCTAGGTGATTACTTTGAGAAAAAAAGCACTAACATTAATTATTATAATCATATTGATATTCCCCTCGACGATTAATTCTGGGACAATTAATTTGCATTCCGAAGAAAATAAAATAAAAGTAGTATCTACCTCAGAATTATATGCTAGCATAGCAGAATACATTGGGAATGGATTTATTGACACAGATTATATTTTACCAGAGGGCGCTGATCCTCATGATTATTCTCTTACACCAGGAGATGTAGAGAAAATCGAGTCAGCTGATTTGCTTATGTTAGCGAATAGCGATTTCTTTACCCTAGAGAAAAATATGTTATCGCATTATAGTGGTACTATCCTTGATTTTGATGATTACTCAAGATATAATTTAACAATCATTAGTCTAGCTGGTTTAGGAAAGAATTACCATGGTTACTGGATATATCCAGATAATGCTTTAGCTATTGCTAAAGCAGTTCATGATAAACTTGTTTTATTAGACCCAGCTCATAGGGATATCTATGATAGTAATTTAGAGAGGTTCATAGATGCAATCTATAGATTGAAAAGCTTACTTTATAGAGTTGCTTTAGATAGCAATATTTATGGTGTTGGAACAGTAATCGCGGTTCCAGGTGCAGCATATCTAGCGGTAGCTTTTGGATTAAAGATTGAGGCATCGCTTCTAAAGGGCCCAGGAAGTTTTGTGAACTCTAGCGAACTGAATCAGATTTATCAGAAAGCCCACGATGGCTTAATAAAGCTTATTCTTTGCCCAGAATCATTGCGTAATGGTAAACCTGGTGAGATTTCGAGGCAATTATCACGAGATACTGGATTACCAGTGATTTATGTGCGTGTATTCTCTATGTATGGGTTAAAGGATTATTTCGCATTAATGACTTATAATGCTGGAGCATTATCTAATGCGGAAAAAGTGAGTTCTAAAGCGAGCGAGGAAGACTTCTTTATTTGGTATTTGATTAGCATCGGCATATTATTCTCGATCGTCATTGTAGAAAGCATAATGATTTTCCTATATAAGAGGAGAGCGGAGGAGGTTTGGGTTGAGTGAGAATTTAGCTGTCAAAGTAGAGAATCTCTATGTAAGATATAATGATTATCTGGCTCTTGAAAACATATCATTCTTTGTTCCCCATCCATCAATAATAGTAATAATGGGGCCAAATGGTGCTGGTAAAACCACTTTAGTTAAATCTATCCTTAAATTAATTGATTTTGAAAAAGGAGAGATCTCCGTATTCGGTTTAAACGTCCGTGAACATGAGCAGGAGATAAGAAACTTAATAGGATATGTTCCTCAAAGAGAGAAAGTCACAGAGCACATTCCAATAAGAGCGAGAGATGTTGTTTTACTAGCTAAAATGATAAAGGCTGGGCCATTATCAATACCTACAAAGAAAGATATCCTTGAAGTGAAAAATGCTTTAGAGAAAGTATTGTTGCCGAGGGATGCGTGGGATAAGAAATTCGCTGAGTTATCGGGAGGGCAAAAGCAAAAAGTATTGATAGCTAGAGCAATTGTGCTAAAACCCAAATTGTTAATTCTAGATGAACCTTTCTCAGGTGTAGACACGGTATCTCAGCGTGAGATAATGAACTTTCTTTCAGACTTAAGGAAAAAAGGAATATCGATTATTATTGTTGCTCATGACATAAACCCTATTGTTGAGCACATTGATTACGTATTATTATTAAACAGGAAAAAGATAGCTTTCGGTAAACCCAGGGATGTGTTAACCGAAGAGAATCTATCAAAAGCATATGGAATAAGAGTCCATGTAATTGTTCATGGTAAAGCTTGTTACGCTATAATAGGTGATAGACATGCTTGAACCTCTAAGTAACCCGTTCATTATTAGGGCAATAATTGCAGTGATTCTTATAGCATTTGTTTCATCTGCTATAGGTAGCCTAACAATATTTCGTGGTCAATCATTTTTAGTTGCGGGAATTGCGCATGGAGCTCTAGCTGGCGCGGCATTAGCCATTTATTTGGATTACTACGGTATTATCCCCTGTATTAATCCAATGCTAGGTGCTGCATTATTTGGTTTAGTAATGGCGCTCGCGATTGGTTACGTCAGTGGCAGAGATTCTAGAGAAAAAATCGATACTGTTATTGGAATTTCCTTCGCTTTAGCTATGAGCTTAGCTATATTGTTTATTTCAATGATAAGGGAGTACGCTGTGCAAGCTTGGGGATTGATTATGGGTGATCTATTGCTACTAACTTCATTTGATCTATTATTACTAATCATAATATCCAGTGTAACCGTTTTTCTAGTTACTCTTTTCTACAGGGAATTTATATTTATCTCGTTTGATGAGGAAGGTGCTTATTCTCTTGGCTTGAGAGTTATGCTATATAACTACTTGTTACTTGTTTTAACAGCGTTATCAATAGTTGTTTTACTTAAAGGAGTTGGTGCTATTTTAGTCTATGTAATGCTAATAATTCCTGCTGCAGCAGCGAATAATATAGCTAATACTACCTCAAACGTAATGATATTATCCCTATTGTTTGCTTTAATTAGTGGTCTCTTAGGCCTTGCAATATCTTTGATTTTTAATGTAGCACCAAGCGCCGTAGCTGGTTTAATAGCAACATTGATATACTTAATCACACTTCTAATTAAGCGCTACTAATTGGTGAAGCTAATTGGAGAAATTTAGTTCCGTTAGATTATCTAACTTGATTAAGCAAGCTAATAAGATAGCTGTAGTAGCTATGGGAAATGAAATTAGTGGAGACGATGCTGTTGGTGTCTTAATTGGTGAGGAATTACTTAAATCTGAGAGCATTAAAGCAGATATCTATATTGCATATCAATCTCCCGAAGCTTACTTGATGAAGTTGTTAAATGAGGATTATTCTCATATAATATTTATAGATGCTATTGACGCTGGCAAGAAACCTGGAGAAATTTACTTAGTTAATCCAAATGAAATAATTAATGAGAAATTATCAACCCACAGATTTCCTCTAAAGCTGCTCTTAGAGATATTAAAACAAAGTAATAAAGAAATAATATTCATTGGAATTCAAATCGAGAGGCGAGGCATAGGTCTAGATTTAAGTAGAGAGGTATTAGAGTCAAAAAATAAACTCTTAAATACTTTAAGGGAATTACTCCGAAGATATTAATATTGCTTCTAGGGATTAATAGTTAACTCTTCTTTCTTTAGAACAGCAGTGTGATAATTCTTGGTGAAACTAATTGCCTTCGTTGGGCATACCTCAACACATGAACCACAAAAAACGCATTTAGCTAGCTCAAATCTTGGGGCTTTCTTCAGCCTAGTTTTATCTGAAGGAATCATAGTTATGGCATTAGTTGGGCAAACCCTAGCGCAAGTTCCGCATCCAAGACATTTACTTATATTGAAATCAAGTAGGCCTCTATAACCCTCTGGCACCTTAATATCAACAATTGGGTAGTTAATTGTGACTGGCTTCTTCATGAGATTTTTGAGAGCTTCTTTTAAAAGAGTCCCCCAAGGCATATCTATCCCCTCTCCTCCCTTAACCATCTATAATTCTTCCTATACCATTTAATTGAATACCTAAGTAGTTGATCATGGTTAAACAATTGCTTTTTCTCATTCCTTACATCTATTATTGCTACTCTATCCATACAGCTTATACATGGATCAATTCCAGCAACTATAGGAGGTATATCCGCAATGTAATGACCCTTCACCATATGTATAACAGATACTATATTCGCAAGTGTTGGTGTTCTAATCTTTATTCTCTCTGGTTTCAAGCTCCCATTAGATTTCAAGTAGTAGAATAATTCGCCTCTAGGAGCCTCCACTCTGGAAGCTGCTTCATTCTCGGGTGGCTTCGTGAAATGTGTTATCTTAGCCGCGATCGGACCGTTCTTAGGCATGTTGAAAACTATCCACTTTATAATCTCAGAGCTAATGATCATCTCTCTTATTCTAACGATTATTCTGGATAATACATCGCATCCATCATCAATCACTATATCGAAGGGAGTTTCATCGTAGATTGCGTATGGTAAGTTATATCTAATATCTCTCTTAACACCAGATGCTCTAGCTGTTGGACCAACCGTATTTAATCTAATTGCATCTGCCTTACTTAGTATACCTACTCCATCAGTTCTATCAAGAATAGTTCTCTCTCTTAGAACTATCTTCTCATAGACCTCTGCCCTAGTTGCAATGAAGCTTGCAACATCTAGTGCTTTGGACAGCGTTTGGTAATCTATATCTCTCCTGACACCACCTATTGTATTGATCGAATAACCTACTCTACGACCACTAATCATTTCAACTAGATCCATAACTGCTTCACGATCTCTCCAAGTATACATGAATAATGTATCGAAACCAATCTCATGCATTATTACTCCTAGCCATAGCAAGTGACTATGTAACCTCTCTAACTCCCACATTAATGTCCTAATGTATAGTGCTTTCTCAGGAACTTCAGCTTCAAATACTTTCTCTGCTCCTTGAGCGTAACATCCTTGATGTGATGACGAGCAAATGCCACAGACTTTCTCTAATAAGTAAAGGTTTTGGAACCATGTCTTATTCTCAGCTAACTTCTCTATGCCTCTATGAACGAACCCTATATTTGGCTCAGCATCAACTATCGTCTCGCCTTCAACATAGAAAGTGAAGTTTATTGGCTCCTTAAGCATTGGATGAATTGGTCCTATAGGTATCTTAACACTCATTAATATCACCCTTCAACATTAATCTTAAAGTCTTTTCTCAGTGGATGGAAGTCCTCAGGAACATCCTCCGGTAGCAACAATCTCTTTAAACCTTTATGACCCTCAAAACGAACTCCTAGTAAATCAAATACCTCCCTTTCATAAACCAGCGCGCTGGGGTATAAATCAAGAATAGATGGAGCTACTGAATTCTCCCTATCAGTGAAAGTCACTACATTAATGTCATTGGATCCTTTATCATTAAATTTAATTAAATGATACATTAACTGGATTTTTTCACCATCATCGTAACCAGTAATCGTGGATAAGTGATCGTAACCATCTATTCTTAGGAGGCTAAGTAATTTCTTTAACTTATCTAACTCAACAAAAACCCAGGCTTTACCGCTCTTATCAGTCTTAATTTCTTTCGCTAAATCTCCTAGACTAGCTTTTAATTCATCTATAGAAACCATTACTTACCACCTTTCTCTATTTTCTCAATCAATTTTGCTACAGCGTCCACAATCGCCTCTGGCTTAGCTGGACAACCAATAACATAAGCATCAACGGGTAATAATTTATCAACAGAACCGAGAGTATTATATGATCCTTGAAATAATCCCCCAGTACTCCCACATGTACCAACTACTACAACGTACTTAGGTTCTGGCATTTGTTCGTAAACTCTTTTTACTCTCTCTAGAGACTTCTTTGTTATTGGACCAGTAACCATTAATACATCAGCGTGCCTAGGTGAACCAACTAGCTTGATGCCGAAACGCTCAGCATCATACCTTGGTGTTAATACATCTAGTATTTCAATGTCACAACCATTACAACTTCCTGTATTCATGTGGAATACCCATAGTGATCTTTTAAAAGCCCATCTCTTAATCTTAGATATTACCCCCATCTCATTTCTCCCATAACAAAGCAATAGTATCAGATGCTCGAATTATCTACATATTGATTGAGCTAATTTGCATATTCAGTATATATTTTATCTTGACTTTAACTATAAAAGTGTTATTGTTTAAAAAACGGCTAAATCACTAGTCTATTAACATACTTTGAGCTTATAGGAAAGTTTTTATTGTATTTATATATTATTTTTAAGATATATATGTAATATATAAGTTTACCACCATTCATTAATCAATTGGTTCCATATTAATATGTTAAAGAGTGAGAACAATGGTAACTTTTTGGGATATCGCATTAACATTTATAGGTACAGTAATTTTCTTCACAGTGCTGTTCTTTATAGGTAGTAGGAAAAAGGAGAAAAAAAGAGAAGCTTTAATGCCTTTTACAAGCGGCGAGAAATACCATCCAATGAGAATACCTTACAGGATTAAGTGGATATATTATGTAGCGTTATTCTCTGCTTACGAAACTGCTACCATCTTCACTATACTCGCTATATCTGCTGGTTACTCATTGATTCTACCGATTATCTATGTGTTTCTTTTACTGATAGCGTTAATTGCAGCTCCAGTTGAATAGGTGATGAATGAATGATGTTGCTTATATATGCATTTGCGCTATCAGCGTTATTCATATTCTTCTCTTTCCTTATAGAGTGGATTGAGAGAAAAATCGTTGCTAGAATACAGAGTAGAATCGGTCCTTATTTCGCTGGTCCCAGAGGCACGTTACAACCACTAGCAGATTTTATTAAGTTAATGTCGAAAGAAGATATAGTTCCAATAGGTACCGATGAATTATTATTAACTATTATACCGATTCTACTTGCTTCGTTAGCCACCTTTGTACTCATGTTCATACCAATCTTTACACCAGATCCATTGATCTCGTATCCAGCTGACCTAATATATATAATTGGTCTCTCAGCATCAATAGGGGCATTAATAGTTCTAACGGGTTACATAAATCCAGGGCCATACTCTAATGTTGGCGCAGCTAGATTCGGTGAATTATTTCTATCATTCGAAATACCGTTCGCAGTATCTGTAGCGGTACCAGCCATAATTAGTGGATCAGCGAGCATAGCTGAGATAGCTAAATTCCAAGAAAATGGGCTTCCAATCGTTGTTTTTGCGCCTCTCGGTTTCCTCTTGCTCCTTATTAGTCTTATAGCTAAAGTCGAAAAGGTTCCATTTGATATCGCAGAAGCAGAGACAGAGATTGCTGGTGGTTGGCAAGTGGAATTAAGTGGGAAGAGACTAGCATTCTATCGCTTAACAACGAATCTGGAAACATTATTTGCTGCCGCTTTATGTGTCTCCCTATACCTCGGAGCTGGATATGGACCTTTCGTTAATGTACTTAGTCCTGTAATGTACTTTATATGGTTCCTCATTAAACTTCTCATTGTTGTGTTCATGATCTCATTAATTGAGGGAATAATGGCCAGGCTCAGGATTGATCAAGTTTTAAGAATTTTCTGGAGATACATGGTTCCCCTTAGCTTCCTTCAGCTAATCCTCGCATTATTAGTGCGATTAATTATCACTCTTTGAGGTGTTGTGAATGCAAATACCATTTGATTTAATAGTTGAGTTAGGTTTGGTTGTTGGTATATTTATCTCAGCTATTTATGTAGCTGAAGCTAGACCGATATCCAGAGCTGTCGGTGGATTCATTGTTTTTAGTGTTCTAGTAGCTATACTTTACTTATATCTCGGGGCTCCTTATCTCGCTGGATCTCAAATCGCTATCTATACTGGAGCAGTAACAGGGCTCCTACTTTTAGCAATGAGCATAACTAAACCGGAGGTTCCTGAAGAGAAACCCGATTTAAAGATGTTACTAGGGCTCGTTAGCGCTGGTGTGATCTCATTCATTGTCGCTTGGTTTGTGTTTTATGGTTATCCCTATACTCCTGGAATATCTCATGAGGTTATCTCCAATTTATTAAGTAGATTAAATGAACTGGAAAAAGGGCTTGAAATCACATTATCCAATTATTTATGGAACTATCGAGGTATAGATATCTTGCTTCAAGGCGTAATGGTTATTGGGGTTGCAGCCGGTTTATCTCACTTCTTTAGGAGAGAGGTGAAAAAAGAATGACAAGTTTACCAATCCAAGTATATTTCGCGTTAAGCATATCTCTCTTAGCTGTTGGGTTCTATATATTAAGTGCTAAGAGAAATATATTGCGCATAATCCTTGCTATAGAACTAATGATAACTGGAGCTAACATGACATTCATTATACTTAGTTACTGGATGGGTAATGGTATAGTTGATCCATTTATCAGAAGCATTATTATCATTTCGATGGGTCTCGCTTCGCTTGTTGCCGCTCTAGCAATAGCTTTCGTGATACTAATCTTCAATAAGTTCGGTACAAGAGACATAAGGAAACTAAGGAAGTTGAAATGGTGAGCTTCATGATAATGTATGGGGAGATATTGATTTGGTTCATACCTGTTATAGCTGCTTTATTATCTCCAATAGTAGCTAGAGCTTCAAGGAAAATAACTCACGTAATATCTATAACCTCAATGGGAATATCGATGATTATTGCTTTCTCTATGCTATTAGACTTAGTAAGAGGAAAGATTACGTATTATCCAAGCGGCACAGTGATCGGTATAATCCCGTTCTCAAGAACTATGACTTGGATACCGTTAAGAGATCTAATTGGTGTAGATATTGAATTCGGTGTACTATTTGATCCTTTAAGCATATTCATGGCTAACGTAGTAGCATTCGTATCATTCTGGATCTTCATCTTTAGTATAGGCTACATGGACAAGGAACCAGACATAGGAAGGTATTGGTTCTTAATGAACTTGTTCGTTAGCTCCATGCTATTACTAGTGCTTTCAAGCAACTTATTGCAAATGTTCATTACTTGGGAGATGGTTGGCCTATGCAGCTGGGCTCTGATAAGCTTCTGGTATAAGTCAAAGGCACCTAGCCCAGATCCTAGATTCAGAACTGAGGGCGAGTATAATGCTCACTGCGGTCTAAAAGCATTATTAACAACAAGCTTCGCTGATGCATTCTTCCTAGTAGCTATAGCTATAGTGGGATACGTAACTGCACTTGCAATGGGAGAACCAACATTCGATTTCATAAAATTAAGTGAGAATTTAAGTTGGGTAAATGAGTTAGTTAGGTTAGGAATATTACCGATATTCAGCATAATGCTGCTTTCTGGACCACTTGGAAAAAGCGCTCAATTTCCTTACCAAGAATGGTTACCCGAAGCCATGGCAGGTCCAACAACTGTTAGCGCTTTAATCCATGCCGCTACTATGGTGAAAGCTGGAGCATATTTCGTTGGACGCTTCTACGTTGTAATCTATGAGGGAGTACATCTATATCATCAAGCGCTACCAGCTGGAATAGAGACCTTTTTCCTAGTAGCAGCGTACATTGGGGCTTTCACAGCGTTTTTAGCTGGTACGCAAGGAATGGTTGCGAAAGAGCTTAAGAAGATACTTGCGTACTCAACGATAAGTCAGTTAGGTTATATCTTTGCAGCATTTGGTATTGCGGGATTACTGATGTATCAGGAGGCATTTTTAGCTGGATCATTGCACATACTTTCCCACGCCGTGTTCAAGGCCTTGCTATTCCTTTGCGCTGGAGCAATACTACATACAGTGCATACCAAATATGTATATGAGATGGGTGGATTGAAGAAATACATGCCGGTCACATTCTACACCATGTTGATTGGTGCTTTATCGCTATCGGGGATACCCCCATTTGCAGGATTCTTTAGTAAAGACGCTATTATTCATGCCACATTACATAGTACTGAGATACAAGTGATTTTCATTCTCTTAGTTATAACAGCTGTAATTACAGTTTTCTATTCGTTCAGGATGATTGGGCTAGTTTTCTACGGTGAGGAGAGCGAACACATCAAGAAGCTTAAAGCTGAGCATGGGTTGCATGATGCTCCATTAGTAATGAAGATACCTTTGATTGTGCTAGCAACAGTTACCATTATAGCAGGCTTCTTATTCGAACCTATTCAGGAAATTCTTGAGAGCGGAACTATTAGTTATCATAATCTATTTGATGCGATAAGTGAATATGTGTATCATTCATTCGTTTCACCTTTATTACCATTAACACTCGCCATCATCACTATTGGCTTCTTACCAGCATACTACGTTTTCATAGCTAGGAAAGCTGACCCAGCAAAGATCATTGAGGGAAACATAATACTTAGGGGAATCTATAAGTTCCTAGTCAATAGATGGTACTTCAATGCAATGTACTACAAGATTATTGATTGCGTGAAAGGATTTTCTAACCAAATCAAGAAAATACAGACTGGTATAGCTAATGTCAACGTACTTTACATGGTTCTAGCCCTGCTAATCACACTAGTATTATTAATATTTATGTAAGGAGGTGCTGGAAGTGGTGAGTTTTCAATTAACACTTGAATTATATGGTTTCCTCCCGATTATTTTGCCTATAGTATCAGCGATAATTATTGCAATTATTGGTAAATTCACAGAGAATAAGGGATTTCTTGGAACAGTTAATAGCCTAATGATACTTATTGCAACTTATTTCACGATCAGAAATTTCATGACGGTACTAAAGACTGGAGTACCCATAGTTGCTAGCTATAATGCTTATTTACCACCCATAGGTTCTTGTTTAGAAATTGATTTACTATCAGCATTCTTCGCAATGCTCTTTACTTTTATTGGATTATGCGTATCCATATATAGCATCGGTTACATGGAAAAAGAAGGGATCCGTAATTATTTCATGTTGCTTTCAATACTAATAGCTAGCCTAGTTGGGGTTGTCTATGCGGGAGACTTCTTTACTCTATTCATATTCTATGAAATGCTAGGTGTTTCAGCTTACATATTAGTAGCTTTCTACAAGAATGAGGAAGCAATTGAAGCTGCTGTAAAATACTTAATTATGGGTGCTGCTGGTAGTGCCTTAATACTTTATGGCCTAGCTTTAATATATGGTTTAACCGGCACTCTAAACATGGCTTTAGTAATGAAAATCATGAGTAATACGCAAATAAGCTATGAACTATACCCAATTCTAGTACTATTCCTAGTTGGTTTCGGTGTCAAGGCAGCTATATTCCCTATGCATAGTTGGCTACCAGACGCGCATCCAGCTGCACCAAGTGGTATTAGCGCAATGTTATCCGGCGTGGTTATAAAAGCTGGATTATACGCGATGTTTAGAACACTGTTCATCCTGTTCTATGGCAAGAATGTTATGCAAGGATATTTCTGGAACATTAATATCTCATTGATCTTCGCTGGTATAGCGGTATTAACTGTAACCATTCCAAATTTCATAGCGCTTGTTCAAAAAGATATTAAGAGGACACTAGCATACTCCAGTATTTATAATATGGGGATTGTTTTCGCTGGGATTGCGATTGGAACTAAACTGGCGATAGCCGCGGCATTATTCCATATATTGAATCACGCGGTTGCTAAAGCACTATTATTCATGGATTCGGGAGCATTCATAACCGAAGCTAAGACGAGAGAAATAGAAGAGTTAAGAGGTATAGGTAAGAAAATGCCAGTATCTGGATTAACTTTCGTTATAGGTAGTTTATCACTAGCTGGATTACCTCCTCTAGCAGGGTTCTATAGCAAGTTCCTTTTGATTTGGGCTGCAATACTAGCGATCTTTGATGGAAATATCGTAGGTTACATAATAGCTATAACACTAGCAATTAATGCAACTGTGTCACTAGGTTACTATTTCGGTTCACTAGTTAGAAATATCTGGTTTGTCTCAGAACCCTCCGAGAGAGCTAAGGATGCGAGGGAATTCTCTAAAACAATCGCTGTAAGCGAGATACTTCTAGTGATAGTCATAGTATGCGTGAGCTTCTTACCCTTTATCGTTATGGATATATTCACAAAAATAGTTGAATCTTTGCTGAACACAAACGCTTACATTAATGCAGTTATTTCCTCTTAGGTCGCTTAATTAGATATTTTTCTTATTTCTTTCAAATTATATTCTTAAATAATAAAAACTAATATTTTTATTTCTCCTGATA
>Ga0190308_1000339_pt1 | contig 15442 bp, 15 predicted proteins | sample 48700756_MG_FD_165050 | JGI IMG/M metagenome (GOLD analysis project Ga0190308, IMG submission 165050) | Hydrothermal vent sediment bacterial communities from Southern Trench, Guaymas Basin, Mexico - 4870-07-5-6_MG | ecosystem: Environmental > Aquatic > Marine > Hydrothermal vents > Sediment ...
CTATTAACTCTACTTAAAATAAAGAAAATGCATTCTTATGAGGAACCTAAACTCTTATTTATTAGAAAATTTAGGAGAAGTCTTACTCCGAACCCAGTTGCACCCCTAGGATTAAGAGAACTCTCTTTATCACTATAAACGACTCCAGCTATATCTAGGTGAGCCCAAGAAGAATTATCTAGAAATTCACTTAAGAATAAACCACCAATAATTGCTCCTGCTCCTCTGTCGCGACTAATATTTCTTAGATCTGCTACCTCACTCTTCAGATTCTCTTTGTACTCCTTATGAAGCGGTAGTTCCCATAGAAGCTCATTTGTTTCTTCCCCACTCTTAATTAGATCATTTATTAGCTCCTTGTCATTACCCATAATCCCAGCGATCTTATTACCTAAAGCAATAACACAAGCACCAGTTAAGGTAGCTAGATCAATAATATATCTTGGTCTAAAGCGCCTCTCAACAAAGGATATTGCATCTGCAAGAATCAATCTACCCTCTGCATCAGTATTAACAACTTCCACATACTTACCATTATACATCTTTATTACATCACCTGGTTTAGTGGCCTTACCGCTAGGCATGTTTTCAACTAGCGGTATCACACCAACGACGTTTACTAGAATAGAAAGTTTCGCAATTGAGTATATAGTTCCAATTACAGCCGCCGCTCCAGCCATATCTATTTTCATCCGCTCCATTCCTTCCCTTGTTTTAAGGTCTAAACCACCACTATCGAAACAAACTCCTTTACCAACTAGTGCTACAGGCCTTTGGCCATTAACTGGATTATACTCAATGACTACGAGTCTAGGTGGCACGTCACTACCTTTACCTACTGCAATAATGCCGCCGAACCCGTTTTCTTGCAGATATTTCTCGTCGTATATTGTTACCTTAACGTTCAATCCGGAGAAAATATTCGTAACGAAATTAGCTAGTTTAACTGGATTAGCTTCATTTGCTGGTTCATTAACCAGATCTCTCGCCAGATTTACACCCTCAGCAATAATCGACCCCCTTTCGAGACTTTCATTAGCTTCCACAATGGATAATTTCTGCGTAAGTACAAGAATTTTGAAATCGATTGCCTTCTTCTCTTTTTTATACTTATTGAATTCGTACGAACTAAGACTAAAAGCTTCACTAACTGTTTGAATTATTTTATTTAATTGTTCTCCATCAGCTAAATGATCAACAATAACTCCGATAATACTAGCTTTGTATTCTTTAGCTTTCTTAGCAATTCTTCCAAGCGCTTTTCCGATTGAAATTACTGATTCATCAGGCACACCACCAAGCATAACTAGATAAGGCTTCTCCCTAGTAAATACTATCTCTATTTTCCCTTTTTCAAAGAATTCTGGTATCTTCCTAATTATTTCCTCAAAATTTATATTTAGCTGTTCACTTAACCCCCTCATCAAATCCCTGCTATTTTCACTATCAGAAAGAGGAATAGCTAAAACATCAAGCGTTAATTCATTAATTCCCTTATTCGTTGCCTCAAAATACATTGTCTTACACCTTTTAGAAAGCAGTTTTGTTATTTAACAGTATATCGTTGTATATTTTAAGAGAGTAATCATTATATCTAAACAATTCTTTAGGTGAATTAATGGATTTGGAAAGATCAACGCTAGAACTAGAATTAATACTTTAACAAATAACTGAACAACACTATACTTATTGATTTGAAGCTCATCTATGTATGTTCTTTTATTAGAATAGCCAAAAAATTTAGCAACAAGGGCCTCAGTCAAGCTTTCTGATCTCTTGACAGCAGAGTGAATGATAGTTGCTAGAGCCTTAGTTATACCTCTAGGTAGTAGAAATCTTGGTTTCACCTCGCCTCTAAGCATCATTCCTTCTAGTGATTCTTGCGCATCATTAGCTATGTATGGTATTAACCTTATTGATAGTTCAGGTATAGCACAGAGCTTTGCTGGAACCCCTATTTTTTCTAAACTTTGTGATAGATCGCTTGGTGCTGTAGTTGAGACAAATATGCTTATTGCGAATGATGCTGTTATCACTCTAGTAATGAGTGTAATTGAGTAGTGAACTGAGTATAGTATGTATGATGTTACAGATATTATCAAGAGAAGAGACCATGCACCTTTAATAGTCCATACGAGATTCATTAGTACTTTACCTAGTTCAGCTTCAATTAATAGAATTAATAATATGAGGATAAGCCATTGAATATTACTTAGTGCTATACTAACTAGAATGAGAGTAGATCCCATTAGCTTTAGTAGTGGATGTGCATTATGTATACATGTGTCTTTTCTCCTAGTAACAAACGCGTAATGAATTGCTCTAAGATCCACTCAATAACACCTCAATTAAGCGAGATAACTCTTTAGGTCTAACTGGTCTGTCTTTTAATGTGATTGATTCCTTTAATTTGTTAACGAAATCAACTATAGGGGAGTAAAACCACTCTTTCTTCAAATTGTAAAATACTTCTCTTGGTTCTCCCTCAGAAACTATCGATCCGTTATCTATAGCGATAACGTTGTCTGCGTTAGAAGCTAATCGCATATCGTTTGTAGCTATAATAATCGTCTTTCCTGAACATTCATTCCTTAGAATTTCAATCAGTTTCTCTCTATAAGTTTTATCTAGCCCTACAGTTGGTTCATCCATAAGAATAACTTTAGTGTCTAGCGCAACGATACTTATTAATGAAAGTAACCTTAATTCCCCCTCACTTAGTTGCGATACTAATCTATCCTCAAATTCACTTAAATAATACTTTTCTAACAAATCAAAACAATTCTTTAATCTAGATCCAAAAGCCCTGCATGCTTTTTCAATATCGTCACGCACCTTCGGACCAATTACAATAGATACTGGATTAGATGGCAGCAGTGATACCAAGCCGATACTATCTTTTATACTCTTGATTCTCCTCCCATACACAATTATCTCGCCTTTTGCGGGCTTTAATGCACCCGTAATCAGTCTGAGGATAGTTGTTTTTCCTGACCCATTTGGGCCTATAATTGCTGTAATACCCTCTCTTATTCTTAGATTTAGATTTCTAAAGAGCCAATCACTATTAACGTACTTAAACCACACTTCTCTTAGCTCTATAATTCTTGATCACCTCTAATGCATCTTTAACTGTTAATGGAATATCTTCTAAATTATCATTTAGTGCTAAGAAGGACTCAGTTATTTCTGGTAAATCAACTTCTATTAGGTGTCTTAGGGCTGATTTTAAATCTCCTTTAAAGATCAAGTTCCCTTTATCTAAGACAAATACTTGCTTAGCAAATGGTAGAATCAGATCTAGGTGATGTTCAAATACTAGAACCATTTTTCTAGACGAGATCTTCATTAATATCTTCAATATTATATTTGAGTTATAATTGTCTAATCTAGCGAATGGTTCATCTAAAATCAATATATCTGGATCTAACGCCAATGAAGATGCAATTGCAACTTTCTGCATTTGACCAGCGCTAAGCTCTAGAGTTGCTTTATCTAATAAATTCCTTAATTCAAGCTCTTTAGTCAAGTATTTCAGCGTTCTAATCATTTCTTCACGCGGTACTGCTAGATTACTTAATGCTGATACAATTTCATCCCTAACAAGTATTGATGAAAGAAACATTTCTGGATTTTGAGCTACAAAACCTACCTTACCTGCTAATGATATAGGCCCACTCTCTATGGGGTTAATTCCCAAAATACTTACTTTTCCTTCCACTTCTGCATGAAAAATATGTGGAATAAGGCCAAATAATACTCTAGCTAGAGTTGATTTACCACTACCACTTCTACCAGTAAAAAGATAAAGCCCCGGCTCATTAAGCCTTAAGGATACGTTATTAAGAGCTGGTCTTTTTTGCTTCGGATACCTCACTGATAAACCTTCCAATATCAACATTAACTCCCATCTCCAATAAAGTGGCTACAAGAGGAACGGCGATGATGATTCCTGCGATTGGTTGAATGAAGTTTGGAATAACTTCTATTAAAGCTATTTTCGCACCAAATATCAGTGTTTCATAAAGATAATAACCATAGACCATTTCTACACCACTGATTAAGCATGCTAGAGATAAATCGCTATAAAACTTACCTATCAAAGCTAAAGTAACCATGACAATTCCTAATAATGTGGCGATCACCATGACTACTTCAAAGCTGATACTTAATTCAATCGCTTTCCCAAAAACCTTAAATTTCAAAGTTATCCCGCCCTTAGCCATTAAATATAAGAAGAATATTATGATCCCTGCAACAATATTAGCTAATAGAACCTTAATTGCTCTTCCAGATTTTATTAAAACACGAGAGAGATAACCAGCTAAGAAACCCTCAACACTCTTAATGATTAATGTACCTGGAGCGTATATCGCATATCCTAGCGCTAAATCAGCTAACGCTGAACCTAGACCTCCCGCAATAGCACCCACTATAGGCCCACCTATTAACGCGGCTAGATATACTCCAGTTTCACCTATATTAATGAACCCATGAGTCGCAGGGGTTGAGATAGTTATTATTGTTGTAAAAACGAAAGTAATTGCCGTGAAAACTACACTCAAAGCTATATCTTTTACAGTCAACTCAGGCATTTCCAAAAAGCGTCACCTTTTAATCATATTATCATAATCCTACATTATCAACAGTGATAAAAAAATTAAGAATATATAGGAAAATACCTATATATTGATGTTTACCAATATATTGAAAAGTGATATGAATGCCCTTACCTATGAAGATGAAATGCATTAATTGCGGAAAGGAATATCCTGTTGAGATCTATTATAGGAGATGCCCTTCATGCTCAGGAATTCTACATATATACTATGATTATGAGCAGTTAAGAGCAAGAAAAAATGAGCTAATTAATATTCATGAAGATAGTATGTGGAGATATAAGGGATTACTGCCCATCCAAGATTTAAGTAATGTAATTTCTTTAAAAGAGGGTTGGACACCATTAATTAAGGCTAGAAGATTATCTCAAGAATTAAAATTAAAAAACATCTTATTAAAAGATGAAACACGGAATCCATCTGGCTCTTTCCTGGATCGTGGAATTAGTTTAGAGGTTAGTATCGCAGCTGAATATGGTTTTAAGTCACTTACGTGCGGATCCACTGGTAATCTTGCTGCTTCAGTTGCTGCTTACGGAGCTAAAGGTGGGTTTAAGACAATTATTTATGTTCCTAGGAGGGTGGAGCTTGGTAAGCTTTATCAAATAGCTATTTATGGAGCTGATATCTACATAGTGAATAGTTATGAGGAAGCATTAAGAAGAAGCGAGATGATGTTTCTTGACTCATTCGTAATCACTACTTCTGATCCATGGTACCTTGAGGGAATCAAAACGATAGCGTTTGAGATCCTTGAACAATTTAAATTTGATCCACCCGACTACATTATTACAAGTGCAGGAACGGGATCACTACTTTCAATGACATACAAGGGATTCGAAGAGATGCATTTAATGGAATTTATTAATGATTTTAATACAAGTTTCATTGCTGTCCAATCAGAGAAAGCTGATCCTATAGCTAAGGCATTCAGAGCTGGTAAAAATCATGTAGAACCCATTGAGGGGAGTTTAGATACTGTAGCCTTAGATATAGCTATTAACAATCCAACCCATGGTGACATAGTTCTTGACATCGTTCATAAAACAAATGGATATGTTTTAAGTGTATCTGATGAAGAGATACTTGGATCATTATCGCTACTAGCTAAACTTGAAGGCATACTTGCTGAACCCTCAGCTGCTGCTGTTCTAGCTGGATTAAAAAGACTTGCTGATGAAGGAAAGATTCTTCCATCAGAAAGCGTGGTATTAATCATTACTGGTGCAGGATTAAAGCATCCTAAGGCTATCAGAGACACTGTATCTAAAGTTATCACTTTAAGACGAATTCTGAGTATTGTTGAGGGCGAAAGGGAATTATCTAGATTAGGAACTACGAAGATAAAGATACTTCAAGCTATTGCTGAGGGACACACATATGGATACGCTATTTGGAAAGTTCTTAGAGATAAATACGGTGTTAAAGTTGGCTTACCAACGCTATATCAGCACTTAAAAGAACTTGAAAAAATGGATTTAATAACAGTATTCTCCGAGGAAAGTGATAAAGGGCGAAAAAGTATACATTATACACTTACACATAAAGGACAACGAATAGTCGAAGATTTTGCATAACCAAAAATAAATTTAATATGAAAATTAGATTAAATAAACAAGCTAATCATTTGATAGAATATGCCCTTTATTACCAAATGTTCCAGAGGTAACTAGTGATGTCGGATTTAGTATACGAGATTGATAGGAGGAATTTAAAGGCTTGTCATATATTGTTTGCTGCGATGCTTGGAGATCTAGCCGAGAGAGGGTTCTTAAATCAAGGTGTATTAAACATATTGATTCCAAAAATAGCTGATAAATTGGCCATTTATATTAAGCATAAGTATGGGGAAGTAGAATCGAGTAACTTAGAATCCTCTGTTAAAAACATAATTGAGAGGATTATTAATGAATTAGATGCTTTTATAGATTACAAAATTCATGTTAAAGATTCTAAAATCACACTAATTCTTGATGGAACAACATGCAAATTTTGCCCGAGAGGTGTTGGTGGAGCCCAATTACCAGGAATACTATGCTTGTTCCCACAACTATTTAAAGAAACCTTAACGCGAATAATTGATGTAAAGATTAGATATACTCTCCCTGAGAAATTACTAAAGAAGTCACAATATTGCATTACTCAATTCGAGATCGTGAGTCAATAGTTTTTCATGAATAATCTAATTTTGCATAGAGAAATAAGCTAAGATTATCTTTAAATCAAAATTCACTAACTCATTCTATTAATATTGTGATACTATGAAATTCAATGCAATGAGGTCAATCTATTGAACTCTTCACGATTAAAAACCGGCGTTGATAAACTAGATGAACTACTTCAAGGTGGGATACCTAAAGGGTTTTTTGTCGCTGTTACTGGGGAGCCTGGTACTGGGAAGACTATTCTGTGCCTACATTTCACACAACAAGGATTAAAGGATGGGGATCCAGTTATCTATATTACAACAGAGGAGAGCAGAGATAGCATTGTTAGACAGGCAAGTCAATTTGGTTGGAATTTCAATGAAGCCTTAAGTAAAGGTGATTTAATTATCATAGATGCATTAATGCGAGAATCTAGAGATGCTTGGACTCTAAATAGGTTGACCATTGATGAACTTATAGCTCTTGTAATTAAGGCAAAAAAAGAGTTCGGATACATACATGCAAGATTAATCATCGATAGCATGTCTGCCTTCTGGTTAGATAAACCAGCAATGGCCAGGAAATATGCTTACCAAGTTAAAAGAACACTAAGCAAATGGAAACTAACTACATTAGTGACTAGTCAGTATGCTATAACTACTTCAGATGCTTTTGGATTTGGTATAGAGCATGTTGCTGATGGAATCATTAGGTTTAGGAGATTTATTAGGGGTGGGAGATTAAGGAGATTTATTCTAATAGAGAAAATGAGACAAACTAATCACGATTTACGTATGTGGGAGATCGAAATAATAGATGGAGTTGGGTTAAAGCTATTAAGACCAGTAGAATTAAGGAGGGAGGATGTAGTACTTCCTCCAAGTGTAACAAGTAGAATAATTCATGCTAAAGAGAGCAAGGAAGAGGAGCTTTCAGATTAAGAGATTACTACATCATTGAAATTTCTTCCTTGCTAGAACTTCTCGTATCTTTTTGGCTCGAATAATGTCTTTCTTTCTGCTGCTCTTTTCATACGATAATAATTGATCCTCCAGGGATGATACAGGAACTTTGATTCCAGAAACATAAATATACGTTAGATTATCTAATCTATTCATCAATGAGACCCATTTACCACCTATATTTTGTTCAAGATCACCCATTACTTCCACGTTAACACTCATTATTCTGAATCTGCCATAGTACGATCTAAAATGTTCTCCTTCACTGTAAGAAACATCTTTAATCCTAAATCTATCCCAAATCTCATCAATTTTTAATGCCCCCTCCTTCGTAGTTAGAATATCAATGTCTTTTGGTTCAATATCAACTCCCTGGAGATATAAGCTAAGACTACCTACTAGAACCCATGTAATGTTATTTCTCTCCAAATCAGAAATCACATACTTTAGTGCATCCAAAAGTTTATTAGAAACACTGACACTAGGATTCTCTCTCATCAATTGCAAAACCCTTGAAGTATCATAAGATGATAGTTCCTATTTTCTCTATCTCATCAAATTTTCCTTCTATGTAGTTTAATAAAACTTTAATAGCGTTACTAAGGTCTCGTCCATCAAAAATTATTGTTGGTATTTTCGATCTTTCCAAAACAGTAATTGCTACTAGATCCATAACCTTGTATGTACCAGGCATGTTCTCGTATTTAGATAAAAGGTCTTTCAGCTCTTTAGGGGAAATTCTATTAATCTTTTTTGCTTCCGGTGACTTATTTGGATCTGAACTATATATGCCTTTAACATTAGTTGCTATTAGAAACACATCAGCATTTATTCCCTCAGCTGTTAATGCTGCTGGACCTATAGTGCTTTGTCCAGGAAAGAACCCTCCAATGAATATTATGTCTTTATACTCGAACAAATTTATCGCTTCCAGGGAAGATCTAGGTATACCAGAAGAAATTTTTTCCGCTAAATTATGATACCCCATGCTTGCTAGATAATTCTTAACACTATTTAATATAACCAGTGCATTAAGTCTGCTTGTCTCTATCCCTATTAAATCTTGAATGTAAGTTGATAAACCAATCTCTCTCGCGAGCTTAATATACTCCCTAGCTGGTTTGCCACCGCCAATAACAATTGCTATTTTAGCTTCGTTATTAAGCTCTTTACTCTTTATTATGAACTCGCTCAGATCTCTAATAATTTTTTTAAAGAGAAGCATATCGAACGGGAAACTGGGAAATAAAATAGAACCACCAATCTTAAGAACTACCTTACTAATCTTCATTACACATCACTGGTTTTTAGTAAGATATTTCTCAGGATTTAGAAATAAAAAGCTTATAGTTTTTGATGTAATCATCAAAAGCACCCATATTGTTTAACCATATCCCATAATCAATCAAAGCCTTAGCTGCTATAACAGCCCTCCAAGGCAAAGGATACGTGGGAATTTTTCTCTCATCAAACTGTCTCCTAACCCAATCAGACATCTCAGTACTACCCATATCCATCACTACCACGGGTTTATCATGCCTCTCTATAACTTCGATGAGTTTTCTAGGTAGATCTTTCGTTAAAGCGGGAGGATGATGAAGCGCCAACACAATCACTAGATCTATGTGAGGGTCACTAAGGAGAATCTCTGTTGCAGCAGCATAGGATTCATCAGTCCCTGTACCTGATATATCAATTGGGTTAGAGAATGTAGCTATTGCCGGAATCAAGCCATCTGAAACATATTTCTTGAACACGTCTATTGTAGATTTAGATAATGCAGGTACTTCTAGCCCATATTTCTCAGCTAAGTCTGCCATCACTATCCCTGGTCCACCACCATTGGTAACTATTCCAACTCTATTCCCTTTTGCTGGTGGTTGATAAGCTAGAGCTTTAGCCATATCGACTAATTCTTGAATATTCGTAGCAATGACCGCTCCCATTTTTCTTAGTGCTGCCTCATAGATCCTTCTATTACCTGCTAGTGATGCTGTATGGGAATACGTGGCTCTCGCTCCCGCCTCGGTAACTCCACCTTTAAGCACTATTATTGGTTTTTTCTTTGCTACCTCTTTTCCTATCTCTATGATACTTCTAGCATTTTCCTTGAATGCTTCAATATACATCATTATTACTCTCGTTGTCTCATCCTCAAGTAAGTATAGCAAGAGCTCCTTCTCATCAACATCGATCTTGTTTCCCCAACTAACGAATTTACTAACACCTATTTTTTCTCCCCACATATAATCAAGAACCGCATCACCAAGAGCACCGCTCTGAGACAGGAATGATATTGATCCCTGCTTAGGCCTAGGCATATTGAGCTTTAATCCCTCATCAGTTTCTTTATAAGCAGGTATAAATAATGTATCTACTCCCGAGAATGAATCATAAATTCCTAGTCCATTTGGTCCAATAACTCTTATATTAAACGCCCTAGCTACTTTAGTTAGTTCTCGCTCTAATTCAACATTACCAACCTCAGAGAATCCTCCACTTATTACTGTAGCAACTCTAACTCCCTTTTCGCCACACTCTCTCATTACTGCAGGAACAAATCTTGCGGGTATAGCTATTACGACGTGCTCTACTTCCCCAGGAACCTCTTTTATTGATCTGTATAATCTCTGACTATACAGTTCACCACCTCTTATGTTAATGCCGTAAACCTCCGCTCTCAATAAACCTTTTCTCTTATTATCAATTAAGTTTTTGAATATTATGTGACCTGGTGCTTCTTTATTGTGAGATGCCCCTATGACAGCAATACTTTTTGGTTTAAAAAAAGGTCTTAATTGATCTATAACTCTAATCAGCTCCTCTCGACTAATCATCAATATTTACCTCATGGAACAAGATGTTTTTATTTTGATTTATCCTGATAAAAGAATTTGTGTATGTAGAGAACTTAACTAATATTGATATACTCCAAGGCTTTTCAAATATGTCAATGCATCAAATACAGGGCCATCTCTACAAACAAGTAAACCACTCTTACCAAGCTCGCATGACCCACAAAGCCCTATACCACACTTCATGTATTCTTCCGCCAGAACCCATGCTTTAATACCCTTATTAATTGCTACTTTGGATCCCTTGACAAGCATTTTTTCTGGGCCGCAAAGCAAAATTTCATCAAACTTTTTCTCTTTCAGTATTCTTATCATTAAGTCTATAGTAGTGCCTTTAAACCCTTTTGATCCATCATCAGTAGCTACATGTAATCTAGCGCCATTAATTGTTATCTCATTTTCAAACAATAATAGGTCTTTTGACCTAGCACCAATAATGATGTCTATTTCTTCTCCCCCAATCCGCTTGTATTCCTGTAGAAAGAATATTAGAGGGGCCACGCCATATCCCCCACCTACGAGTAAATATTTCTTATTTGGATCGGGAGTAATAAAGTTTCCTAAAGGCCCTTTCAAGCCTAAGAAATCACCTATTTTTAGAGTATGCATATAGCTTGTGGTTTCACCCCTCCTAGCAACACTTATCCTAATTAGACCATTAAAGTAACCAGAGACACTTATCGGAATCTCTTCTAGTCCCGGTACCCAAACCATGAAGAATTGACCTGGTTTAGGTTTATTTAGTTTCTCCATAGGTTCTAGGTAGAATGACTTAAGCTCCTTGTTTTCCTGGGTTATCTTTTTAATTACTGATGCGACTATAGCACCTATCATCCTAGCACCAATCGATTATAACTCTATTACAATGAATTCCTTCTCGTTATTCCTAATAACTTTAACTTTAGCTTTATTTGGAATATTTCTTATTCCCAGCCTCTTAAGATTCAGATTTATTGAAGCGCTACTCTTTGTTCTTCTAACAGTTTTTACTTCCTCAATCAAGCAATCTCCGTAGAGAATATATAACTTATTAAACTTCGCTACTAACGCAGTTAGTAATCGTCCTAGAACCATCTCCGTGAATAATTTGTTCTCATTATAGATTATCTCAATAATTTCCCTAATTTTTTCTAGCTTGGGTAATAATTGTATAATCATGTTCCTATCTCTTTCACTTAATGCTGTTTCAAATTTATCTAATTCATCTTGTTGATGCTCAAGGAAACTGGGTCTTATTCTCCTTACTTTTTTGATTCCATTAAATGAGCCTTCTAATATTAATTCTTTTAGAGCTATTATTATCCTCTTCCATATTAATGGGTTTGAAACTAGCTCCATGGAGTTATCTAAATCTAGTATGCTTGTATCTGAAAGCTTGTTTGAAGCAAATTTAGTTAAGATACTTTTCGCCATCTTGTATAGCTTTTGAACATCACTAAATTTAATGCTACTCATCTCGTAATTATCCTTAAAGTAATAGATTAGGAAATCTATCTCATCATCATCCTTTATTATAGTGGATAGAATAGGTAATTGAATATAGTCTATTCCCACATTACCATTTATGAAAGCGCCCGTATTACTTGGGGGAGAAATCGTTTTACTAGGCAACCAATATTTACTTGCATTACTAAATAATTCATCAAAACCAGCCTTAGCTAAAATGAATTTTTCTCCAAAGAAATTAATTCCAAACATACCGAAATTTCTAAGCGCATAATCAGAATTAGTGAAAATCATCTTTAGCCAAATATCCTTAATTTTCCTGAAGATATCTTTCATTATATTATCAAGCGTGTTTAGAGATATATCTTTATCATATCTTATCTCTAATGATAGATCCTCATCAACGATCGTTTCTATCTCAACTTTCCCATTATTCTCTAACCTTAATTCATTCAAGATCTCTTCAAGCCTCTCTAAATCGTTAACATCAATCAATAGATTCTCTATTCTTATTCTCTCCGTATTCACCTTAACTAATAATGGCTTTTTACGCAATTTAGACGCTGGAATTATTTCTACTGATACATCGCCGTCATTTTCATTAACTACTAAGCCATCTGGTCTCTGAGGTATCCTAAGTACATCTCTCGCTATTAAAGCTACTCTCTTTGCTAATCCCAAGAGAATTGTTGCGTCCATATAGACACGTTGATGGATCTATTAGAAACACGAGAGATTTTTACTCCTTTAAAAAGAAAAAGATGATTAATGTAATACTATTACCCGTACTTACTCTAATATCTTTTCAACTTCCTCTTTCCTAGCTATCCTAGCTGTACCATAACCAACAAAGATAATTTTATCGGGTGAAATCGCCTTAATAACCTCAGTTCTATGAGTAACTAGCAAAACAGTTATACCTGCCTCTCTAGCTAACTTAACTAGTTTCTGTGCAACTCTCATAGCCGTTAAGGTATCTAGATGAGCAGCAAATTCATCAATTAGCAATAAATTAGGCTTTTCTGCTAATAAACTAGCTAGTTTAGCTCTCTCTTTTTGCCCCGTTGATAGTTCAGAGAAGCTGGCTCTATAAAGCACTGCGTCACTTAAACCAGTTCTATTCAGAATCTCCACTGCTAATGCTTCATCATTCGTCTTTTTATAAATGTGCTCTATAAGTGATTCATCGATGAATCTTGGTTCGATTTCTCCGGGAAGTAGAATTGCTGCTTTTGCATTTCCAGGAACAACAATTTCACCTGTAGTCGGTTTATATTTCTCATCATCTAAGCCAGCGATCGCTCCATATATTAATCTAAGTAAAGTTGTTTTACCAGCACCAGATGCACCAATTACAACAACTATTTCTCCTGGTTTAATGCTTAAATTAACGTTTCTTAAGACAAGCCGTTGTATTTTTCTCTGCTTCACTCCAAAAGCAATGAGAACATCTCTAAGTTTCTTATCTAACTTATCTAGGGTCAATATGTTCTCAAACATTTTACTGACGTTTCTAAGAGAGATATCGCTCCTCAACTTATCTACTTTACCATACTTAGAGACACATAGTTTACCCTTATGCTCTCTCGCATAGGGATCTGTTTCTAAAAACTCACTAATATATTCCTCAGCTAGTTTTGTTAGAGGATAATATAGTACGGGCCTACCACTAGCTGTGTCCCAGAGATACCTAAACCCAACTTTTTCAAAGAATGGATTAAATCTAGCCATCATAGCAATTGTCTCAACGAGAATCTTCTTCTTTCTCATCTCTGGAACTCTCCTCTCATCAATCCATTTAATGGCCATTTTGACAGCTAGTTGCCCTAATCCATCAGATCTATAATCTGGATGCACTACAACTCTAGATATTCGTGCTGCAGCTGTATCAGACTCCCTCAAAGCCCTCCATTTTGCCTCTTCCCAAAGCTTGGATAGTGCTATTGATCTCCCATACTCCCTCTGCAATTCTCTTAGTTTCTTTCGATAGATTATTTCTGGCCAGAATGCTGGACGGAACCATTCTTTTGGGAAAACTTTTTCCCTGATGTTTTTCACTACTTCCCCCGTTGGTAGCCTTCTATGCATTTTTGGTATAGGTGGATCTACTCGAACATAAGCTAATACTTTAGGTTCATATGGTTCTCTCTTAACAAGCTCAATAATCATGAATCTAGAAGCAGGAGTACTACCTCTTATCTCAAGTATATGTACATGCTTATCAGACCCGCATTTAGGACAAATTGGTTTAGTATTACTCTTAATCAACGTTCCATCTTTTTCACAGCGCCAAATAGCTATGACCAATTTCTTTGAGGCGTAATGGTACTGCTCCAGTTCAGCAATTGCCTCATAATCTGATTCATATTTAGCTTCCCTAACTCTAAGTACATATGTATATAGTACTTTACCAGTAACTGGATCTACTTTAGGTAACTCAACCATCTCATCGAATACTGGCCAGACCTTAATCTTATCTCCTCCATAAAACTTGTATAATTCGTAATCATCAAAATCTAGAACTAATTTATCACGAATCTTCTTTGGATTATCTTTAACGTAGATCTCTACTTGATCGCCCGAGAGAAACCATTGCGATATGCTTCCAGACATATATAATTGAAGAACATTGTCATTAACTTTAACTTCAAGTACTCCAAACCATCTATGCTTAAATCTCAGGGCTTCTTGACCTATAACCTCACCAAAATATCTATCACCTTTTCGTATCATCTAGCTTACTCACCTTCAACTACACCGCTATCAATACCTTTATTATTACTCTCAAAAAATCTTAATCTGATAAAAGATGAAATTAATTTAACTAGATATTTAGCCAAAAAAACGAAGATAATTCCCGAAACATAAAGGAGAGGACTCATGTAAGCTCCATTAATAATAAACATTATGGAAATCATTCCACTTATTAATATAAGCAGAGCGATAATAGTGATTTTTAAGATACCTACCCTCCCTTGGGTTAATAAGATAGCTACTTCATCTATCTCACCTAAACTGATCCTTTCTAAAATTTCACAAAGCCAGATATACCCATCCTCACCATCACATATTATTAATTCATCACTCAATGAATCGCCTCTAATTGATTTTAATACCCGTAATTGCAGTGTTAATAAGTAAAATAATACTATTGATGCTGCAAATGAGGCTAGTAAGAGAATGATGGTGAATTCGGTCCTAATCAAATAAGAATAAGTAATAGCGTAGTAAATCAAAATTACATTCAATACAACTACTAGAGAGAATAAAAAGTAAATTAATCCTTCATTCAAAAGATCTTTACGATTAATACAGCCATAGATAATATTTTTATTCAAAAAGAATACTTGACTTTCGTTCTGCGTGCAATTAATTTTTCCTTCCTCGCTCAATTTGCTGGCCACCTATAGTAA
>Ga0190308_1000343_pt1 | contig 15369 bp, 15 predicted proteins | sample 48700756_MG_FD_165050 | JGI IMG/M metagenome (GOLD analysis project Ga0190308, IMG submission 165050) | Hydrothermal vent sediment bacterial communities from Southern Trench, Guaymas Basin, Mexico - 4870-07-5-6_MG | ecosystem: Environmental > Aquatic > Marine > Hydrothermal vents > Sediment ...
ATATGTCTTTTATTGAAAATTATGAAGCTCAAAGTATAAAAGTTCTTTCTGGATTAGAAGGAGTAAGAGCTCGTCCTGCAATGTATATTGGCTCGACCGATATTTCAGGGCTTCATCATCTTTTATGGGAAGTGCTTGACAATTCAGTTGATGAAGCCTTAGCAGGTTATGCTACAGAGATAAAAATAGTGCTTTATAAAGATGGCTCTGCAAGTTGTGAAGATAATGGAAGAGGTATTCCTACAGATATACATCCTGAAGAAGGAATCTCAGCTCTTGAACTTGTGATGACCAAACTTCATGCAGGTGCTAAATTTGATCACGGAGTGTATAAAGTATCTGGAGGTCTTCATGGTGTAGGTGTTTCAGTAGTAAATGCCCTTTCAGAATGGTTAATTGTTGAAGTTTATAGGGATGGAAAAATCTTTAAACAAACTTATAAAAGAGGTATACCCAATACTCCTGTTCAAATTATAGGAAAAACAAAAAAAAGAGGAACTTTAGTAAGATTTAAACCTGATCCAAAAATTTTTGGAGACTTAGAATTTGATTTAGATATTGTTCAAAAAAGATTAAAAGAATTAGCTTATTTAAATCCTGAAATCAAATTTTATTTAATAGATGAAAGAATTGGTTTTTCTGAAAAATATCATTACAAAGGAGGTATCATTGAATTAGTAAAAAGTTTAAATGCTAAAAAAAATCCCATTCATTCAAAAGTTATTTATATTTCAGGAGAAAAAGATAATATTAAAATTGAGGTAGCTATCCAATATAATTCTGGATATACTGAAACTTTATATAGTTATGTAAATAATATTCATACTAAAGAAGGAGGAACCCATGTTATTGGATTTAGAAGTGCATTAACTAAAGCTATAAATCGATATATTTCAGATGAAAAGATTCCAAAACAATTTAAAATAAAAGTAGAGGGCGAAGATGTAAAAGATGGTCTTTGTGCTGTTATATCTTTGAAAGTTCCTGATCCTCAATTTGAGGGTCAAACAAAAATGAAATTGGGTAATAGTGAGGTTAAACCTATTGTTGAATCTATTGTATATGAAGGTTTACTCAAATTTTTAGAAGAAAACCCAACAGAAGCTAAAAAGATTATCCAGAAAATAACTATTGCTGCTAAGGCAAGAGAAGCTTCCAAAAAAGCAAAAGAATTAATAAGAAAAAAAAATGAAATAGAAGATTTTTTAGTAGCTGGAAAGTTGGCAGATTGTTCTGAAAAAAATCCCAAAAAAAGAGAACTTTTTATTGTAGAAGGAGATTCTGCAGGTGGTTCAGCTAAACAAGCAAGAGATCGTCGTTTTCAAGCTATTCTTCCTTTGAGAGGGAAAATTCTTAATGTAGAAAAGGCAAATATTGAAAAAATGCTTTCTTCAGAAGAAATAAAAGGTATAATAGCTGCTTTAGGTGCTGGAATTGGTCCAGAAAATTTTAATATAGAGAAGTGTAAATATCATAAAATTATAATTATGACTGACGCAGATGTAGATGGAGCTCATATTAGAACCCTTCTTCTTACTTTTTTTTATCGACAAATGCCTGAGTTAATAGAAAATGGCTGGCTTTTCATTGCTCAACCTCCTCTTTATAGAGTGGTAGACGGAAAAAAAGAAATATATTTAAAAAATGATGAAGAATTAGACAAATATATTATAAAAAAAATTTCTCAAGCTGTTAAAGCCTATTTTATAAAAGATAAACCTAAAAAGAAGATAGAAATTAAAGATTTTCGTAGTTTCTTTTTAAATTGTGCTAAATTGGATCGAATTCTTTTAAATCTTCTTAAAAAAACTTATCCTCCTCAAATTATTTTAATTCTTTTAAAAGCTGACTTTATTACCTTTTCTATGTTTGAAGATCTTTCTAAAATGAAAAAGTTGGCTCAAGAATGTCAAAGTTTTGGTTTTAAGATTTCTAAAATAAAACCCAGTAATTATAATCCTAAATATTATGAATTTTTTGTGTCCTCAGAAAAAGAGACTTTTATATCAACCCAAATAGGACCAGAAATTATTTTAGAAAGAGATTATAGAGAAGCTTATAAAATATTTAAAAATTTTAAAAATTTTCTGTCTTATAAATTACAAATTGTTTATAAAGATTTTATTAAAGTGTGGGAAAATTGGATTTTTTGCATAAATGAAATACTTCAGTATTTAAGGAATGAAGGTAGAAAAGGACTTTTTATACAAAGATATAAAGGATTAGGTGAAATGAATTCTAAACAATTATGGGAAACTACCATGAATCCTCAAAATAGAGTTCTTAAAAAAGTAAGTATATATGATGCAGAAAAGGCTGATGAACTTTTTTCTGTTCTTATGGGAGAAAATGTTGAACCTCGTAAAGAGTTCATTTATCAGCATGCTTTAGAATATAGAGAACTTGATATATAAAATGAAGCAAAATACTACTCAAGAAAATTTGAAATTAGTTCTATCCCAAGAAAAAATCTTTCAAAAAATCAAGGAATTAGCTGAACAAATTGATAAAGATTATAATGAAGAACCTATAATACTTATTGGAATTTTAAAAGGAGCTTTTATCTTTTTAGCAGATCTGGTTCGGCATCTTAAAAATCCAAATGTGCAAATTGATTTTGTGAGAGTAAAAAGTTATGGGATGTCAGATACTTCTTCTGAAAATGTTGAAATTACCAAAGATCTTGAACTACCCTTAGAAGGAAAAAATGTTATTTTAGTAGAAGATATAGTAGATACTGGAATCACTCTAAAGTTTTTATATAATTATATAAAAACTTTTAAACCAAAAAGTCTCAAAATATGTGCTCTAATAGATAAAAAGGAAAGAAGAAAAGTTAATGTTCCTATAGATTATGTTGGTTTTGAAATTGAAAGGGGATTCTTAGTAGGTTATGGACTTGATTTTGCTGAAAAATTTAGACACTTACCTGAAATAAAAGAGGTTATAAAAAATGGATAAAAAGAAATTTGTATGGAATTATTTGAAAAATAGTCCCTGGTATCTCTGGGTAATAAGAATCTCTGGAGCTATATTTTTAACTTATATAATTGTAAAGACCTTAGGATTAAAATAGAAATTTTAATTAAAAAATCTCACAAAGGGTACCGATTAAAAATAGTAAAAAAAACATAAGTCCTATTAAAGCAGTCAATTTCCATCCGATGTATCTTTCAATCCATGGAATGAATATAAGAAATCCAAGAATAAACAAAGGAATAACAACTCCTCCAACAAAAACCATATCAGCTGGAAAAAACCTTAAAAGCCAAAAAAGCCATAAATAATACCATTCTGGTCTTGGTTGATAGGATGATACAAAATCAATTTCTCTCCCAATCACGGGTGGGAAAAGTAGAGAAAGAACAATAACTATTTCAAAGGTTATAATCATAAAAAATAAGATTTCAATTAAGTAATCTGGATAAAACTTTTTTTTCATAATGGTTTTGATATGCCAAGTTTCTTTATCATATGAAAATGTGCCCATAAGAGGATGGCTAAGATTAATGGAAACCAAAGAACATGGAAACTATAAAATCTGTTAAGAGTTAATCCTGACACATCATATCCACCTCTAATAATTAATAATAAACTTTTACCAAAAAAAGGAATAGAACCAACAATATTTGTTCCTACCACAGTTGCCCAGTAGGCTTTTTGATCCCATGGAAGAAGATATCCTGTAAAGCCTTCTAACATTATAAAAAAAAGAAGAAGAACTCCAACAATCCAGTTTAACTCTCTTGGAGGTCTATAACTTTTTGTTATAAAAACTCTTATTGAATGAATAATAACACTTATAATCAAAATATTAGCAGACCACTTATGAATTCCTCTCATTAATTTACCAAAATATACCTCTTCATGAAGTCTCTGGATACTTAAATAAGCTTCCTTTTCAGAAGGAACATAATAAAAAGATAAAAATAATCCAGATATTGAGCATAATAAAATAGCTGTAAAAGCTATTCCACCAAAACAATATAAATAATTAATCCCTTCTGGAATATTTCTATCAAAAATTCCTCTGTGAACTGGTTTTAATCTAAATCTATCAAGAAACCAATCAATAATATTCATATTTTTATTCCAACAAGAATTTTATTATTTTCTATTTTAATTGGAAATCTTTGAAGATTTTTTTGAGGAGGACCTTTGATTACTTTTCCTTCAATATTGTATCTACCTCCATGACAGGGACAGACAAACTCATTTATGTTTCTATCAAAATTTACAAAACAACCAAGATGAGTACATACAGGCGAAAGAGCAATTAAGGAATTATTATGTTTTACAAGGAATATTTTCATAGTTTTTTCCTCATCAATAAGTATATCAATCTTTTTGACACCTTCTTTTGGAATCTTGTCATTAGGAATTTCAAAAAATCTATAAGGTTTCTTTTTTGGGTTTTTAGGCTTCAAAAATGCTAAAATTGAAGAAATAAAACCAAAACTTATTATAATAAAGATTAATTTTATAACTTTTTTTAAAAATGATCTTCTTTTTGAATTATATAATTGATTACTTTTCAATTTAATAATTTTTTATATCACCAAAAACCATCGTAAATCATATTATAATATAACAAAGTTAATTTATTTTAAAAGAGGGAAATTACAATTTTATCCTGATAAGCCGATTATAAAATAAATAATAAAGGGGGCTATGCCCCCTTTATTAAGATTAAGCTCCGGGATAAGGTTCTTTTTCTGAAAACTTAATCTTCTTCACTTCTTTACGGAAAAGTTGTGAAAATTCCTCATCTCGATATCCAAACGGGTCATACCAAAGTTCAACTTCTAATGTATACTCTAAGGAGGGAAGTTTTCCATTCTCAGTTGGAAGGAGAATACGATATACTTCTTGTTTTTCTTCTAAAGGATGAAGAGCCCAATCAGCCAATAATCCTGATTTATCGTAAGGACCTCTACCCATCCTATCTCCCATTCCAAGTTGGTGAGGTACAGGCATAAATATCTTTTTATTAGACCAAACTACCTTCCCAGCTGAATCTTTGACGGTCACTTCCAGGACCAATCTGTTTGGTGTAGGTCAGCCATCAGGAATACCATGTCCTGCTTTGTTTCGCATAGTTATTATTGCATAAATCAGAGGCTTAATAGTGCGACCATCTCTCCAATAAACTGGGCGAGCATTTACTTCAAAATCTAAAGCCATCTCTTGCATTTTTTTATCTCTGTATGCTTGAATATTATGCCCAAGCCCACTTTCCTTCATGTGACACTCTTGACAGGTCTTCATACCTCCCTTAACCACATAATTATATAAATAAGAACCATAAGCTGTAGCACATTGAGAAGGCTCATCTAACTCGAGGTTTGGTCCTAAACCATGACATTGTCCACAAAAGATTGATTCCTTTAAAGCTCTACTAACACCAATTTTGGGCATCTTTTCATAAGGATGAAATCCCGCTTTAGAACCATAAATTACATTCTTTTCTGGATATCCTTCAACCCATTTGTGAATAATTGCATTTCTCTGATGACAAATTAAGCAATTAATGCTTACCATTTGCAGTTTTTCTGCAGCTTTTTCAAAGGTTTCTTCATCACCTTCCATAAAATCAATAGCAAGCTTAACAATTTCTTGAGCAACAGAATCTTCTGCATCTTCTAATTGTGGCAAATGGCATTTAGCACATAACATCAAATGTTCTACTTTTACATCCTTAATATCCTTAACTCCTGAATAAGGAAAGTTTTTAAGCGCTACCTTATAAACTGTATAAATTGTAGCTGCAGTCCTTCCAGTACCAAAGATAGAACGAGCATGTAAACTTTTTTTCCATTGCTCTGCTTTATCTGCATGACAGCTTTCACATGCAGAAGAATCATACATAGCAGCTAATTCTTCTAAGGTCTTAGCCTTCTTAAGAGGTTCTTTATAGGGATATTTAGCCTCAATATTAGAGGTAAAAACTAAAGGTGAAAACAAAAGCAGACCTAAAAAAAATGGTACTTTTCGCAGTTTCATTTCCTACCTCCTACAATTTTTATATTAGGTTTTGTTTAATATAGCAATTTTTTTTAAGATTAGAATAAGCATATCTAAGAAAAATTTGAGCTTTTTCAGAAATTTCCTTTTCCAAATAACAATATCTAAAAATTATAAAAAAATAATAAAAATTTTCCATGTTTAATTTCTATTTTTAAATAATTGATTTTTGATTTATAAATTTATATTATAAAATTTTAAAATGTCAAATTTAAAATGTCAAATTTTTGTGACTTTTTTCTCAATACCTATACTATCTTATACTATTGGTCATCTAAGAAAAAAATCTTTAAAGGCTTACTTAGAGTCTTCATTTTTAGCTAAAGTCATTTTTAAAATCTTTCCCAATTCCTATACTTATTCTTTACTATACCTATCGTTTATTTAACCATATACTTTCTTTCTTTTTAAAAATTTTTTAAAGGGTATTGACATATTTGGAAATATGCGGTATTTTATTTATATAGAATATTCAATTAAAATCTAAAAGGAGGTGAAGGATGAAGAAGGTATTAACAAAAATTGTAACATTATTTTTTGTACTTGGTTTTGTTGTTTCTTCTTATGCAGCTGAAATTAGTGGTATTATAAAGAAGATTGAGGGTAACAAGATAACAATTGAGCAAGCTGATGGAAAAACAGTTACTGTTGAATTGAAAGTAGGGAATAAAATAACAGTAGAAACAGACAAAATCAAAAAGAAAAAAAGAAGAAGAGTTATAGAAGGTTGTTAAATAAATCTGAGAGGGGAATTAATTCCCCTCTCTATTAATTCTTAATAATAAGTTCATAGTTTCTCTTTTTTTTCTTTTTTATAATCTTAATGTCTTTTAAACTTGGAAAAATCAGTGATTTAGCCAATCCTTTTACAGTAGCTGTCTTTTTCCTTCAATTTTTTTTGATAATTGGTTATTTTGGTTACAAATATTATATGGATTCTTCAGAAAGTTGTATTCAATGTCATGGTTCTAAGAAAAAAATGATTGAATTAGGATATCCTCAATTTTATATAACTCTGAAGGATGTGCGAAAACAAACTAAGCATAAGACAGTTTTCTGCAGAGACTGCCATCTTGGTAATGGAAGAACAAATGATAAAGAAAAAGCTCATAAAGGTATGCTTAAGCCATTGTATGTTAATCATTCAATGGATTTAGTGGAAAGAAAAGAGCTTTATGAAAAAAATGATTATGAACTCAATAGATTAATTCCTCAAGGTGATGATGAACTTTTTAATATGATTCCAAAAATAAAAGAAAATGGTGAGCTTTATTTACATCCTGAAGTAAGAAATCTACTATGGCATGATAGAAATCCTGAAAGTTTTAACTTTGATTTTGAAATAGCAAAAAAAACTTGTGGGAAAAGAGGTTGTCATGCAGAAGAATTAAAACAGTTTAGAACAACTATAATGGGTAGAAATTTCAGACAGAGGACAATGGTTAGCTGGCTCGAACCATATGGACCACATAATTGTGGTCCATCTTTTGCTGATATTCCACCAGAGAAAGTTTTAAAAAAAGTTGGTTTTGATTTTACAAATACTGAAAAGATTAGAAAAGAAATGAATATTTCTTTTACCAATGAGCAAGCTATGCGTAAACAGAAGATGTGTAATGTTTGTCATCCTGGTTGTCTTGATTGTCATTATGCACCAAGTCGTAAAAAGGGATCCCATGCATTTTTAAAAGTACCAGACTCCTATAGTTGTATGGGAAGAGGTAGAAGTAATTCAATTTGTCATTCAGGTGCAGGTCAATCAAGAAGAGGTGAAACATATATTGGTAATTTTTATTCAATTCCACAAGGTAGAAAAGGAGATATTCATTTTAAAAAAGGTATTCAGTGTATAGATTGTCATCAAATAGGCGAAAAAGGTATGGGAGACATAAAACGAAAGGCAACTTGTCAGGATTGTCATATTGAAATTGAAAGGGCTCATGCTAAATCAATTCATAAAAACCTTACATGTACTGCCTGCCATGTAACAGAAGCAGGTGGTTATCAAATTACAATATGGGGTAAAGGATACATCGGTGAAAAACCTACACCATTTAAAAAATATGGTCTTTATTATGGAATCCAAAAGCCATTAATTCTTATGAAAGATCAAAAGGGAATATGGTTTCCTGTTAAAATATTCCCTCACAGTGTAGAAAATATTAAAAAAAATGTGCCTCCATCTGGTCTTCGTTATAGATGGCCAAATGGTGAAACAAGAGATATGTATTACATTGTTGGAACTATTGATGGTCTACCCTCTGGTAATAAACATTTACTCTGGATTCAAATTGAAGAAGTTTCTCATCCTTTTGGAAAAGCCAGAGATTGCGAAAGTTGTCACCGTGATAAACAAATTTCTATATCTCAATGGGAGTATGAAGATATTCAAGGTGCAGAGCCTTTTAGAGGAGGATATAAAATTGTGGCTGATGAGAATGGTTTAAGAATAAAAGATTTCTGGCACACTAAAATTAATGTTTTACCAGGTTTTAAATTGACAGATTTTGCCTCATGGATTTATTTTACTGATAAATGGTTTATTCCAGGAAATTTTTCAATAAAAGTGAATAAAAATAAATATATAAGCTATTTAAAACTTTACAAAAGTAAACTAAATTATCTTAAAAGACTTGAGAAAAAAATTAAAAATAAAAAAGAAAAAGAAAAATTTAAAGAAATAAAAGGAATTTTAATTCATAATCCAGAATTAAATATTAAAAATGTAATAGAAAAATTAATGAAATGAAAACTTTAAAATATTACCACCAAGAAATAGTTTTATCAGCCTCCCAAATTAAATCAATCAATTTATCATAATCAGCATCTGTTTTAGCATCATAAAGAGCAAATTCTATAATTTCATTTCCTTTCTCTTTTAATTTAGATATAATTTTTTTTATATCTTCATTTTCTGCACTTACTTTATGTTTATAAATACAAAGTATTTTCATTTTTACCCCCCTTTATACTATGCGCATTGTGCTGGTAGAGGCACTTTCATAGGTGGTAAACCGTATACTGCAACAGCGTCACATTCTAAAATTTTTTCTACTACATCATCAAGAGTTGCTTCAGCTAATCCCCATTCTTCAATATTAAATTTTTTAGTTTCCTCATCCATTGTATCTGTTACTGCATAAACTTCACCTTCCATATCTCTAAGCATATCTAAAGTTTCTTGTAAATATTGAGATTTGGCAGGCATTTTTTGATAGAAAATAAAGGCATAAGAATACATATTTTCAACAGCTAATCCTAAAGTAGAACGTAAACCATCTTGTATATAAATTCTATTTGCAATTAGAAAACAAACTTTTGGAGTCATATTTCCCCTCCTTTTAAAGTGCTATATATTTGCCACATTCTTCAACAATTTCTCCATGCACTGCTTGAGTACGCAGTTGTTTTTCTGTTAATCCTAAAGCGTGATATTCAGCTTCATATCCTTCACAATTAAAAGCAGCTAAACAAATTGCAAAATCTTCTTCAGGTACCATATTTCTTAATTTTTGAAAATCAGGGTGAAGAACTAAATGAGTTGCTTTATAAGTAAAAAAAATCTTAACTTTTTTCCCTTTTCTTTGGGCAGCTTCTACAATTTTTACTAAGTGAGATATATTTACAGGTGAAGAAACAAAAATTCCTAATTTATCAGGATCTTTAGCCATGTTAACCTCCTCTCATAAAAATTTTTTAAATTTAATTATTTTTTATTTTTTCTTAATCAAAAAACGTGTGTAACCTGATTCATCAGAAACTAAAAGCAATTCATGTCCTTCTTTTTCGCAATATTTTTTAAGCTCATTTTTTGTTCCTGGATCTGTTCCCCATACTTCTAAAATTTTACCTGATGCAAGTTTCTCTAAAGCTTTTTTAATTTTAAGCATAGGCATAGGACAACTTAAACCTTTAACATCTAATACTTCATCAGCTTTAATTTCTGCCATAGCTCCACCTCCTTAAAATTTATTTTTAATTAAATACCAATAACAAATTTTTCACTTTTTTCATTCCAAGTTACAAAAATATACCATAATAAAAGAACTAAAGAAAGTAAAATAAAAGCTCCACTGTAACCTAAATAATCTGGTAGAAATACTTTTTTCCCAAGAATTCCTTTATCCCAAATTTTCCAAACATAGTCCATATAATAACGGACAAGTGCATTAGTTAAAGCAAAGAAAATAACAGCAATAACTAATTTAACTTGCCCTTCTGCAACTCTGAAAAGAGAACCTGAACCACATCCTCCAGCTATAACCATCCCAATACCAAAAATAAATCCACCTATTAAAGCACCTAATATAAAAGTTTGTGGAACATATACCATAGGAGGCATTATTTCTAATAACTTGATAAATAATATTCCTATCATTGCTAAAAACATGCTTAGAATAATAGCTCTTGCAAGTGTTGCTTCACCAGATAAAAACGGTTCTCTAAAAGCAGCAACAAAACAAATACGACTACGATGCATTGCATAACCAATTCCTGCTGAAAAAAACAAACTTCCTCCTAATAAAGCTCCCATTTCGTCCTCACTATGAAAATATGCATATCCACCCCAAATTAAGACTATAAGAGCTATTATACCTAATATAGGATTTAATTTTTTTAAACTAATTTCTGTTCCTCCTTTTGAAGGAAGATGTTCAATTTCCCATAATAAATATTTAACACCTACTAAAGCACCTATCATTAATCCAATCATCATAGGAATAGCACTTGCTGAAAGATTAGTAAATGGGGTATAAAAACCTCCAATATTACATCCTCTTGCCAATGCACCACCTATACCCATAAGTATTCCACCTATAATACCTTTTATTATTTCAAGAAAAGGAGGAATTCTTATTCCAAATTCATAAGCAAGATTTGCTGAAATAAAAGCACCTAATAAAAATCCAATATTTATAACTGAAGCAGAAGACCATAATGGATGAATTGGTTCTTCATCTATTACACCAACCCAATACCAAAACCATTCACCCCAATTTCTTATTCCAGCTATGATTCCCCAAGGACGACCCCACATTTCTAAAAGAATAGCAAATAAAGCTATTAAAATTCCTCCTGTAATAGGACTCCAATTAGATTTTATAACAGATGAATAAAATTCAGAAAAAGTATCTTTAAAATATCCCATAATGACCTCCCAATTTGTAAACCTAATTGGTTTTTTTTATTTTAAATAACTCTTTTTAAAAAGTCAACTTAATTTTTAAATAAAAAAATAAAATGAAATAAAAAAAATTTATATAATCCTTTAAAATTTTTGTTTTTTTAAGAATTTTAAAATTATTTAATCAAGTTTGTTAAAGTATTTTTATAAGTTTATAAGTCTTATTCTTTCTGATATTTTTAAAAAAGTTTTTCAATTCCGCAAGTAAAACATTGCCTTTGCTTTACTCAAGTTCCTTCAATTATAGCTTTATCCTTGCAATGTTTATATATCAAATAATGGATACATAAAGCTTTCATAAGCTTTTATGCCTTGAATACTTGAATAGAGGGATATTTAGTAATATTTTTTGAGGCAAAAGAGAAAAATAACTGAAATAAAAAACTATAACCTTGCAGATTATACAATACACTTGGATAAAAAGGTAGAAAATAAAAAAAAATTCTTTAATTCTAACATTAATGATGTCCAAGAGTGCCAAAATTTGGAAACATTTTAGCATTTTTAACTTATCTCTTTGGAATTTTATATGAGGTTTTGTTTTATGCATTTTGTTTCATTATTAACACTAAAATTATCCATAAAATTTTCAAATAAATTTAAATTTTGGTAAAATTCTAAAAAAATTTTTTAAACCTTTTTATGAATTATACATTCATTTTATTGAAAAATTTCTGATAAAACGAAATTTCTTCTTTTAAATCTTTCTCTTTTGAAGTTTTTAGCCAATCCCTAAGATATCCCATAAATTTTAATTTTCCCTCTTCAATTTCTATAATCCATTCACTTAAAAATAAAGTTAATAAATTAGTGTCTAAAATAGTTACTGTAATATTTTTTCTCTTTAAAGTATTTAGCCAATTTACAAAATGTTTAATATCTTCTAAATGCAAACCCTGAAAAGGGAATTCTAAAAAAAGATAATTGAATTTGGTTTTATCTAAAAGCTTTTTTGCTATAAATAGTCTATTTTTTTCTCCTCCTGAAAGTTCTTCAACTTCTTGTCCTAATTTTAAATAAGAAAGATTAAGCTCTTTAAGTAATAAAGCTTTTTCTTTTATTTTATGTATATTACTAAATATAGATAATGCTTCTTCTATAGTTAAATCAAAAATTTCTGAAATTTTAAAACCTTTGTAAGTTAAATTTAATACTTCAGGATTTAATCGTTTGCCTAAGCATTCCTCACAAATAAAACTTAATTTCAAATTTTCTGTTTCCCAAATTTTTTTCCCTTTTCCTTCACAATTTGGACAGACTCCTTCTTTAGTATAAAAACTAAAATTTCTTTTACTTAGTCCTTTTATTTTAGCAGAAGGGAGTTTTATTAAGATCTCTCTTAAATCATTCCAAATACCTATATAACTGATTACTAAATCATTTTTTCCTTTAAAATATTTTATATCAGCTTTAAGAACTTTTTCTCCTCTTTTTTCTAAAATTTCAGAAATCTTATTAAAAATTAAAGTTTTTTTACTTCCTGTTCTTCCATAAACTAAATTTATACCATTTTTCAATAATTTTATTTCTTTTTTATTTACAAAAATATTAATAAATTCTTTTTTTTCTTGAGTAAAAAATAAATTTTTAAGTTTTCTCTTTCCTTTTAAATATTCAGAAGTTAAAGTATCTGATTCTTTTAAAAATTTTTCTTTAAAATTTGCTTTTATTAAATATCCTCCTTTCCCACCTCCTTCTGGCCCAAGTTCTATTATAAAATCAGCATTTAGAATAATAAAAGGATCATGCTCTACTAAAATTATAGAATTATCATTTTTTATCACTTCTCTCAAAAGCTTAAGCAATTTCTGTTTTTTCCTTATGTCTAATCCAATTGTAGGTTCATCTAATATATAAAGCACCCTATTTAAATTAATACCAAAAATAAGAAGTAATTCTAAAAGTTTTCTTTCACCTATTGATAAATGAAAAACAGGGGTTGAAAGTTTCAAATAATTTATTTCTAAAAATAAAGCTTTTTCTAATTTATAAAAAAGTGAATCAAACCAAGGTTTCAAATTTTTAGAAATTTTTAATTCCTTTAAAGAATTACAAAATTCTTCTATAGATTGATTTAGCCAATCTTTTATAGTTTTTCCAAAAAGCTTACTCTCTAATATTGTAGAATCTATTTTAAATCCTCTGCAAGCTTCACAAATTATCTTTTCTTTATAACCATAACCTTTACAAGCTTTACATCTTATCCATTCAGTTAAAAGTTGAGTTCCACATTTTAAACATACAGGTCTTAAGTTAAAAAAGTATTCATCTCCATTTTTAAATCTTAAAATTATTCTGCCCTGATTTAAGTTAAAACTTATCCTAAGATTCTCTATAAACCTTTCAATATCTTTTTTTTCTTTTACCATTCTATCAAGTAAAAGATAGATTTTATTAAATTTAGCTGGTATTTTTTCTTCAGATAAATCTATTTCTTTATCATCTACTATATATTTAGTATAACCCTGAGAAACAAGAAATTCTAAAGCCTTAGGAGTGCTTTCTATAAGAGGAAGAAGAAAATAAAATTTTTCTCCTTCTTTTAAAGTTTCGTACCACCTTATGATTTGATTTAAGTTAGTAACTTTATTGAATTCTCCACAGTGAGGACATTTATATTCTCCATACTCTTCAAAAAGTAATCTTAAAGCTTGATATACTGAAAGAAATTCTCCTACAGTTTTATAAGGATGCCAGTTTTTAATTCCTTGTGTTAGTGCAATTATAGGTGGTATAGAAGAAATAAATTTTGCTTTAGGAAACACATTGAGAGATGTTTCTTGAGAGTAATTTAGTATTTGGAAAAGTCTATTTTTACCTTCTTCAGCAATGGTATCAATTGCCAAAGAGCTTTTTCCAGATCCAGAAGGGCCAGTAATAACAACTAAAGAATTTAAAGGTATTTTTAAATCAAATCCTTTTAGATTATGAGTATAGATTTCTTTGAGTTCTAAATATTGCAAGGTTATTTTTAGGACTGATTTCTTACTTTTTTAAGCCAAGCCATAAATTCTTCATAAGTTAAAGTATTTAAAACATCACTCTTTTCACACCATCCTCTTCTTGCAACTGCAGTTCCTAAATGTAAATATTCCATTTGATCTATAAAATGAGTATCTGTTCCTATGATTAAAGGTATCCCTTTTTCTTTAGCTGCTCTTGTATTTATATCATTAAGATCAAGTCTTTTATAATAGGCATTTATTTCTAAAGCCTTGCCATATTGAGCTGCTGTTTCTAAAATTTTGGGTATATTAACAGCATAAGGTTCTCTTTCTCCTATTACCCTTCCTGTAGGATGTGCAATAGCATGAACTAAAGGATGTTTTAAAGCTGATATAATCCTATTTGTAATCTGTTCTTCACTTTGTTGAAACCCTGTATGTATAGCTGCGACAACATAATCAATTTCAGCTAAAATTTCATCAGGATAATCTAAGGTTCCATCAGAAAGTATATCAACCTCTGAACCAAAAATTAATTTAACTTTTGAAGAACGTTTATTTAATTCTTCTATGTGTTTTTTCTTTTTAAATAGGTCTTCAATAGAAAGACCACCTGCTACTTTTAATCCTTGAGAATGATCGCAAACTGCTACCCAAGAAAGTCCTAATTTTTCAGCTTTAGCCATTATTTCTTCTAAACTCGCAGTGCCATCACTGTATTTAGAGTGAACATGAGCATCACCTAAAATTTCATCATATTCTACCAGTTTAGGTAACTTTCCATGAAGAGCAGCTTCTATTTCTCCTCTATCTTCTCTTAATTCCGGATGAATAAAAGGTAATCCCACAGAAGCATATACTTCTTCTTCTGTTTTTCCTGCAATTTTTGTATCTCCTTTAAACACTCCATATTCATTTATTTTTAATCCCTTTTCTAAAGCTAATTCTCTAACTCTTATATTATGAGCTTTTGATCCTGTAAAATAAGCAAGAGCTGCTCCCCAAGAATCTGGCTCTACCACCCTCACATCCATTTGAATACCTGTTTTAAGCCTTACACTGGTTTTAGTTTCTCCAAAAGCTATTATTTCCTCAACTAAAGAAAGTTCTGTAACTTTTTTCATTACTTTTTCTGGTTGAATTGAAGTAATAAGAATATCTATATCCTTTACTGTTTCCTTTCTTCTCCGAATACTTCCTGCTACAGCAATATTT